>Ga0307517_10001867_pt1 | contig 34483 bp, 33 predicted proteins | sample 23_EM_MG_FD_194515 | JGI IMG/M metagenome (GOLD analysis project Ga0307517, IMG submission 194515) | Populus trichocarpa ectomycorrhiza microbial communities from riparian zone in the Pacific Northwest, United States - 23_EM | ecosystem: Host-associated > Plants > Roots > Unclassified | place... | reverse complement strand
GTGTTTCAATAGCGCCAATCGGGTTGCGCAGGTCGTGTGCCACCATACCCAGTATCTCGTTCTTGAATGCACCTGCTTTTTCAATAGCTACATTCTTTTCCCTGATATCAACCAACTGCAAAAAATAACTCGACTTATACGAATAAAAATACCTGGATATAAAGTAAAAACAGAATAAGAGCGTGACGGAGATTAGTTGATTATAGATCATTTCCATCCCCTCATTCTTGGTGGTATAAAGCAAGGCAGTAAACAAAGCTTCAACAATAAAAATCATCAAAAAGCTCTCGTCATATTCAAACACAAACACTACACTGATAATGCTTAGCGCTGTAAGATACAAGGTCATGGCATTGCGGGGGTCTGCAGTTGCGATAAAGCTGGAGAACATCCCGCATAAAATGATATATAGGGCAAACAAAAAGACAAAAATGGTCATAACAATATTTGCCTTCCTATGTTTCTTATAATGATGTATCAGCAGGTAACTGCAGCCCAGGAAAATAGGTGTAATTGCGATGTACAGCCAGTTGGTAAAATTAAATTCAGGATAGTTTTGAGCCCTTGTAAGGCTCTCAGGAAATACAAAATAGAGTACCCTGAGCACCAGGTTCAATATCAAAAAAATGATACTGCCGGTTCTGACTGCTCCAAGGTTATTTAGAGTATAATAGTCGCGATACGAGGTTCTGGTCTTACCCTGAATTCTATTATTATTCTGGTTACTCAATGCATTAACTAATGGTATATCAAAAATATAAAAATTCGGCACAATAGCAAGCAATATGGTATTTTTATTGCCTGAGTATGTTTTAGTTAGGGGTCTATAAAAGTAGACAAAATGTCTCTTAAAACCCATTTGTGCGTGACATTTTTTCATTTTCTTTGAAATGGCAGCCCTTTTGATGATAGCATATACATACAATAATCAATTACCATGAATTTTAACAACTTTACCATAAAGGCCCAGGAGGCCGTACAAAAGGCTTCCGAAATTGCGACTGGTAATCAGCAGCAGGCAATTGAGAATGCTCATTTGCTTAAAGGCTTGTTATTGGTTGATGAGAATGTAATATCTTATTTATTAAAAAAACTGAACGTCAATCTTAACCGGTTGAATGATAGCCTGGATCAGCAGATCGCCTCATTCCCGAAGGTAAGTGGAAGCAATGTTTATCTTTCTTCCGAAACTAATTCGGCCTTACAAAAGGCACAATCATACCTGAAAGAATTTAAAGACGAGTTTGTATCTGTTGAACATATTCTGTTAGGTATACTGGCTGCGGGTGATAAAACCAGCACGATACTGAAGGATTTTGGCGTAAACGAAAAAGATCTTAAAAAAGCCATCATTGAATTGCGTGGCGACAGCAAGGTAACCGACCAGAATGCCGAAGCAACTTACAATGCTTTAAATAAATATGCCCGTAACCTGAACGAGTATGCCGAATCTGGCAAGCTCGACCCGGTGATAGGCCGTGATGACGAAATAAGGCGTGTGATACAGATATTATCCCGTCGTACAAAAAACAACCCGATTTTGGTGGGCGAACCTGGTGTGGGTAAAACTGCTATTGCCGAAGGTATCGCCTTCAGGATCATCAAAGGCGACGTGCCCGAGAACCTGAAAACCAAGACCGTTTACTCACTGGACATGGGTGCCCTGATTGCAGGCGCTAAATACAAAGGCGAGTTTGAAGAACGCCTGAAAGCAGTGATCAAAGAGGTGACCCAGGCCGATGGAGAGATCATCCTGTTCATTGACGAGATACATACACTGGTTGGTGCAGGTGGCGGCGAAGGTGCAATGGATGCAGCAAATATCCTGAAACCGGCATTAGCACGTGGAGAATTAAGGGCTATTGGTGCTACTACGTTGAACGAGTACCAGAAATATATGGAAAAGGATAAAGCTTTAGAGCGCCGTTTCCAGATGGTAATGGTAGATGAACCGGATACCCAGGATGCTATTTCAATTCTCCGCGGATTGAAAGAACGCTACGAAACACACCATAAAGTACACATCAGGGACGAAGCCATTATTGCGGCTGTGGAAATGTCACAGCGGTATATCTCCGACAGGTTTTTACCTGATAAAGCGATCGACCTGATGGATGAGGCTGCTTCTAAACTTCGTTTGGAAATGGATTCAGTCCCGGAAGAAGTGGATGAATTGGATCGTCGCATCATGCAGCTCGAAATTGAGCGTGAGGCCATTAAGCGTGAGAAGGATGAAAAGAGGGTAAGCGAACTGAGCGAAGAGATAGCCAACCTGTCAGCCAAACGGGATTCGCTGCGTGCGCAATGGAAAAGCGAAAAGGATGTGGTAGATAATATCAACCAGAAGGTTGAACAGATAGAAAATTATAAACTGGAAGCTGACCAGGCCGAACGTGCCGGGGATTACGGAAAAGTAGCTGAATTACGTTATGGCCGTATCAAAGAAGCTCAGGATGAAGTAGAGAAACTGAAAGCTACCTTACTGGAAAACCAGAAGGACCACCGCATGCTGAAAGAGGAAGTAACAGCCGAAGATATTGCGGGTGTGGTATCAAGGTGGACAGGTATCCCGGTTTCAAAAATGATCCAGAGTGAGCGTGAAAAATTGCTTCACCTGGAGGATGAACTGCACAAACGTGTAGCAGGGCAGGAGGAGGCTATTGAAGCCATCAGCGATGCTATTCGCCGCAGCAGGGCAGGTTTGCAGGATAAACGAAAACCTATCGGCTCCTTCATTTTCCTGGGGACTACCGGTGTTGGTAAAACCGAGCTGGCAAAAGCATTGGCAGAGTACCTGTTCAACGATGAAAACGCGCTGATACGTATCGATATGTCTGAATACCAGGAACGTCATGCGGTATCACGCTTGATCGGTGCGCCTCCGGGATATGTTGGTTATGATGAAGGCGGTCAGCTGACAGAAGCCGTTCGCCGCAAACCATACAGCGTGATATTGCTGGACGAGATCGAAAAAGCGCACCCTGATGTGTTCAATATCCTTTTACAAGTGCTGGATGATGGCCGCCTGACCGATAACAAAGGCCGGGTGGTAAACTTTAAGAATACCATCATCATCATGACCTCCAACATCGGCTCAAGCCTGATACAGGAAAACTTCCAGGATTTTGAGGATAGTGATAAGGATGAGGTGATTGCCAAAACCAAGAACCAGTTATTCGAACTGTTGAGGCAAACCATCCGCCCGGAGTTTTTGAACCGTATTGACGAGATCATCATGTTCACCCCCCTTAGCCGCGATGAGATAGGCGAAATTGTGAAACTACAGTTCAAGAATGTCCAGGATTCATTAGCTGAAATGGGTGTAACCATCGAAGCTTCTGATGAGGCACTGGATTGGCTGGCACAATTAGGCTACGATCCTCAGTTTGGTGCAAGGCCGTTGAAACGTGTGATCCAGAAGAAGATACTGAATGAATTGTCTAAACAGATCCTTGGCGGTAAAATTGACAAAGACAGCAAAATAAAGCTGGATATGTTTGATAACCAGTTTGTTTTCCTTAATACACACGAGCCGGAGCACGCAGAATAATACAATTTAGCTATATATCAGAAAGCCACCTTATGGGTGGCTTTTCTGTTTTTGCGCCCTATAGGCATTTCCACTACTGACAAAACAGTGTCACCACTTATCCTGTTTGGTATGCTTAAATTTGTAAGTATCCCTTTACTCTTCCATGCCCTCAGGCATTCCATCATATCATTATTTGAGAAAATAATTGAATAGGTCTTTGACATTTTAAAACAATGCATCACTTTTAACACCCTACTGGCTTGCAGGAATAATCTTCAAATTCTTCCAATTCCCGTCAGTATCGGTCCAGAGGCCAATTAAAGTACCACTGGTGTGTACGAGCGGCTCGACCACTAATGATGGTGTGCTGCTTCCGTTTACATAAACCTTGATATTGTTATTATCTACGGTTATACGCGCATGAAACCATTCATTCGGATCTGGAGCAGGAGAAATGGGCTGTTCATATTTGCCGGGAAATTCGTTCCTGAGTTTCTCCCAACCAAATTTAGGCGGGGCAATATATTGTACCGCGTGCAATTTTCTTACGGTGTCGGCCGTCCGGAAATTAAACGGACGGAAATAAACAGCTTCAAACGTAGAGTCGTTTACACCATGAAAGTTGATTCCGACAAAACTACCCTGAAACTTGTCTTTTCCTTTAATATCAACCTCAATGGTGCCATTAGTGAATTTTGTATCATTAATCCAGGCGTGGCCTTCACCTTCCGCCTCGTTCAGATGGATACTTCCGGGTTCTGTTCCCGGGCTAATCGTTCTGTTGAAGACAGTATATTTCTTTTGAAGTTCCTCAGTGGTTTGGGCAAGGCAATTTACTGTTGTTAATAAGAAAATAACAGAGACAAAGCAGAATGAAGTTTTCATAGAGGCGTATTTTAATACTATAAATCTCCTGATAATTATTGTCGATGCCAATTCATTTTCTGTTCAAGTTTTTTCAAGTCTTAATCCACCACCGATATCCCGTTTGCATCCGTCGTCAGCACTTCGCTCATATAATCAAAAAATGGCCTCATTTTTCTGAATACATCATTCGCCGTGTATAAAAAATCCGGATCTAATACTTCTTCGTCCGTGAAAGGGTGCCTTAACATAAATTGCTTATAGCGTAACAGATCAATAGCGGGGTGGTCCTTTGCGTAGCCTCTTGGGGCCGAAACAATTTGCTCCCCAACCATCTTACCGAATGTTTTTATTAAAGTTGGGTCAGCAAGCAAATTTCTCCAGTCCTGGTAATTGTCATCAATATCCTGCCGTATCCTCTTCATGTCGTTTGGCTCCGGGCCAAAAAAGCCTCCTACCAAACGGGAATTACCTGGTTCAATGCGAAAGTAGTAGCCTCCGCGCAGTTTCTTCGTGGCTCTCTTTAATATTCCGCTCCAATGCTTATTATAAGGCGTTTTATCTTTTGAGAAACGCACATCCTTGTAAATCCTGAATAAGCAGTCTTTCCCTGATGCAGTTTCAATGTGATCATGTTTATTCATTTCAATGATCAACGCATCAGCAAAACCAATAATATTGCCACGTGCTTCGTCATACCGGTCTTTATATTTGCCAAACCATTCCCGGTTGTTGTTGTTCGAAAGGTCTTCCAAAAATTGAATAGAATCTTTTTTTATACTGATCGCAGCCATTTTGTGCTTGTTTTTATTGGTCAAAACTAATCAAAAGTACCTTTATCAAAACCACCCTGTCTTTTTGCTATCACTGGTAAGAATCAGTAGTTTGTGTAACACTATTATTACCAACTTTTTAAAAACGGTTGTCGTATAATATTTAAAGTAGTTAAATTAATTTGAACTGCCGGGCGCGAGGTCTGGCTTTTCTCGTTTTTAGACTTTGCCTTTCCCTGGTGATTTAAATAGTTCTCCGCAAAATATCTCCAAACCAAAATTTTTCAAGCAAACAACATAGACCTTTTAAAGGTTTAATAATAAACCTGTTTAAAAATATCGTTATGAAAAACTATGAAACTTTAGTGGACGCCACTAATGATCTATATAAAAGAGGATATACCGCCAACCTGAGTCTTGAAGGCGATACGCTTGACGATAAAGCACAAAATATCCATATGGAAGCCGATGACTTTGAGATCGATGAATTTTACCGTTTTGAAGGTCAAAGCAATCCTTCTGATATGTCAATAGTATACGGTATCAGTTCGCCCAAATATAAACTGAAGGGAGTGCTGGTAAATGCGTACGGTACTTATGCCGATGATAGTTCATCAGCAATTGAAGCAAAATTGCATCATAACCAGGTCAGTACTCATTTACACCGGAGCGATCAGCCAACATCGTAGGATTTACGATTTTAGATGTACGATTTTAGATTTGTATGGCTTTCATTTAAAACAATCGTAAATCTAAATTCTTAAATCGTAATTAAGCCCGGCCAAGAGCTTTAAGGAGTTTTTTCCCTCTCGATTGTATGGCCGCAGTACCGTCGCGCATCAAAAACCTGATTTGGTTGGCCAGTTCCTCGGTTACCCACGAATAACGGCGGCGCATATTAAACAAAGCCTCAGAAACAAACACTTTAACAGCGATCAATACTTTTGGGTCGATCATCCAGTCGAACAATTGCTCCACTACAGGTTCAAGGTCAATTTCGGATAACTTTTGCTGTATGCTTGCGGGAGCTTTTGGTGAAGTAATATGCATTAGAATTTTGGCATAATGCCTTTTGCAGCTTGGGTTCACGACATCTTTTACCCGTGAAATGAGGTATTCAAGATTCTCCAAATAGATTTCAGGCTGCTGCAGAAAAAGATTTTCAAGTATCCATGCGGCCCTGAAAGCAATGTTTTTATCAGGATGGAAAGTAATATTGATCAAATCTGGTATCGCGAACTGCTGCTTTTTTAGGATTGCGCTAAGCTTAACTACCCTGGCTTTAACCATGGTAGTACTTATTTCTTTTATCAGTTCATCAGATGTAAGCATCTTTAACCGGGTATCGGCTAATCTTCCGGGTGCAGGTAGCTCAGGATATAATTACACTTAGCCAGCAGGTTAGGCGTGGCGGTACGTGTCATAAATTCCAGTTGCCTGGAAAGTTCTTCAGCTATCCATGGGTAGCGGTGACGCATATTAAAAAGCGCTTCGCTGGCGGATGAGCGTACGCTAACAAGCATTTTTGGGTCGATCATCCATTCAAAACATAATTCAATCACACGTTCCAACTCAATCTCTTTCATCTTATCACGCACTTCTTTTGGTACTTCCGGAGAGGTGATATGCATCAGTATTTTAGCATATGGTTTTTTTCTGGTGGAAGTTTCCACTTGACTAACATGATCAATAAAATATTGAATATCCTCGTAATATTTTTCAGGAAATTTGAACATAACGTATTCCAGCAGGCGGGACGATTTCAGGGCGATCTCTTTATCAGTATGAAAAGTCATGTCAACCAATTCTCGTAAGGAGAAATTTTCTCTTTTCAGCTGACGCCCCAGCTTGGCCACCGTGATTTTACTTCCCGGAGCGGACATATGCTGAATTAATTGCGATTGCGTCATTATAGGTCAGGTTTTTACTACTATAAAGGTAGATTTTTTTGTCAATACTTTATTAACAATTGTTATAAACAGATGTTGATAGACACTGTAAATGTACTATTAGTTTATATTTTATCCAACTAATTTTAATTAAAAATATATTTTTTATTTTAACCTGATAAGCTCAGATTTAGCTACTTCCGTCAAAAATTCTACATTTGCAGTCCGTTTCATTTTATTTCATTCGATGGTTAAGTTCAATCGCTTTACATTAGACAATGGCCTGCGCGTCATTGTCCACGAAGACCATACTACGCCGATGGCCGTTCTTAACATCCTTTACGATGTTGGGGCGCGTGATGAGGACCCGGATCAAACGGGTTTCGCACACTTATTTGAGCACCTGATGTTTGGTGGTTCGGTTAATATACCCCAGTATGATGAACCGCTTCAGCGGGTAGGAGGTGAGAATAATGCCTTCACCAGCAACGATATAACCAACTACTACATCACGCTGCCGGCAACCAATATAGAAACGGCTTTTTGGCTGGAGAGCGACCGTATGCTGAGCCTCGCGTTTAGCGAAAAAAGCCTTGAGGTACAGCGAAATGTAGTAATTGAGGAGTTCAAACAGCGTTATCTGAACCAGCCGTATGGCGACGTTTGGTTAAAATTACGCCCGCTGGTATATAAAACACACCCATACAAATGGGCAACCATAGGTAAAAACATCAAACATATAGAGGATGCACGGATAGAGGATGTAAAGGCATTCTTTAAAAAGCATTATAACCCGCAAAACGCTGTCATGGTAGTGGGCGGTAATATTACAACCGATCAGGCAAAACAAATGGCCGAAAAATGGTTCGGACCGATACCTGCCGGGGAAAAGTATCAGCGTAATCTGCCGCAGGAACCAGTTCAGCATGAGGAGCGCCGTGAAACCGTTATAGCTAAAGTGCCTCTGAATGATGTTTATATCGCCTTCCATATGCCCGGCAGACTGGATGAAGGGTATTATGAGATCGACCTGATATCAGATATTTTATCACGCGGACATTCATCGCGTTTGTATCGCAACCTGGTTAAAGAGAAGCAGCTTTTCAGCGAAATCCATGCCTACAACATGGGCAGCTTTGACCGGGGGATGTTTGTAATAGAAGGAAAGCCATCGGAAAATGTAAGTATTGAAGATGCCGAAACTGCCATTTGGGGAGAACTGGAAAAACTGAAACAGCAATTGGTTCCTGCTGATGAATTGACCAAGGTGAAGAATAAAACAGAATCAACCCTGATCTTTTCAGAAATGTCGTTGCTGGATAAAGCGATGAACCTTGCCCAGTTTGAATTATTGGGCGATGCCGCAATGTTTAATTATGAAACAGAAAAATACCTTGCAGTAACAGCGGAGCAAATACAAAAACAATCCAGGGAGATATTCAGAAAGGAAAATGCTTCCACGCTGATCTATTTGGCAGAAGAGTTAATTGAGCAGGTAAGTTGATTAAGAGACTGGAAAATGAAATTAGAAAGAACTATAGCGCCGGAGTTTAAGGCGATAGACAGCATAGAATTAATAAGGCCCGAACAGATCAGTCTGGATAACGGCTGTAAAATATTTTGTTTCAATTCAGCAGATCAGGACCTGATACGCATTGAATGGATATTTAATAACCTGCGTTTTGATCCGGCTAAGCCTCTGCTGAATGTTGCAGTAAATACCATGCTTACCGAGGGCACATCTAAAATGTCGGCTTCGCAAATAGCCGACTATATAGATTTTTACGGAGCTTTTTTACAGGTTGACTATGGCTATGACCACTCGCAGGTAGTATTATATACTTTGAACAGGCATTTGGCATCCACACTACCAGTAATAAAGGATATACTTTCGGACTCCATATTTCCCGAAAATGAACTGGCAACGTTTATCCGCAACCAACAACAAAAACTACAGGTGAGCCTGAAAAAAAATGATATGGTTGCCCGCCGCAAATTTAATAAGGCAATTTATGGCGATACTATTTATGGTTTAGGGGCTGAATTTGACGACTATAAAACACTGCACCGCGAAGATATGCTGGAGCATTTTAAGCAAATGTACCAGCCATCCAATTGTACAATACTGGCGGCAGGCAAGGTAGATGATTCAACCATAAATTTATTAAAAGAGTTTTTTGATAAGGACTGGTACAATTATTCAGTTAAAGCAGACATTACACAACCAGAGCTGAAACCGGCAAGTGAGCATTTTTATTTTGTAGAGAAGCCTGATGCGCTGCAATCTGCTATACGAATGGGCTTACCATCAATTAACCGTACGCATCCTGATTTTCCCGCGCTGCAGGTAACCAATACGGTTTTAGGCGGCTATTTTGGGTCGAGGTTGATGGCCAATATCCGCGAGGATAAGGGATATACCTATGGCATTGGTTCAGGCGCCAGCTCGTTAAACAAGGGCGGAGCATTATTTATTGCTACCGAAGTTGGTACCGATGTATGCAAGGCGGCAGTGAACGAAATTGAGAAAGAGATCAATATTCTTAAAACAGAACTTGTTCCCGAAGAGGAACTATCGCTGGTAAAAAACTATTTGCTTGGATCACTTTTAGGCAGCCTAGAAAATATTTTCTCGCACGCTGATAAGTTTAAAAATATCTACTTCTCGGGGATGGACTACGAGTATTATGACGTGTATACTGAAGTGATAAAATCCATTACAGCTAATGAGATCATGCAAACAGCCAATAAATACCTTGACCTGGATAAGTTTTATAAAGTTATAGTTGGAAAATATTAATGTGCAGATGTGCGGATATGCAAATCTGCAGATGATTTGAGCTAACTGTTTTTTAAATAATCTGCACATCCACGCATTTGCACATTTGCATATCCACCGAGTGTCAATTCAAAGCAATCAAATGATTGTTTTTTAAATCTGCACATCAACACATTTGCACATCTGCACATTTATATGCATCTTTGCCCGGCAAATAATAACTCCAAATAATTATTTGCTATGCAGTTAGAACCCTCCAAATTTGTCGCCGAAGGTTTAACCTATGACGACGTTTTATTACTCCCGGCTTATTCAGAAGTTCTACCGCGTGACGTAGATACTGGTTCCTGGCTTACAAAGAAGATAAGATTAAATATCCCTGTGCTTTCCGCAGCGATGGATACCGTAACCGAGTCGGCGTTGGCTATTGCCATTGCACAGGCAGGTGGCATGGGTATTCTGCACAAGAATATGTCTATCCAGGCACAAGCAGATGAGGTGCGTAAAGTAAAACGCTCCGAAAGCGGTATGATACAGGATCCGGTTACACTGCATGAGGTGTCAACAGTAGCCGATGCCGTGAAGATCATGCGCGAGTACAGGATCGGCGGTATTCCGGTAATCAATGGCGACCGTAAACTGAAAGGCATCATCACCAACCGCGACTTGCGTTTTCAAAAAGATATGAGCCGTCCGGTAAGCGAGGTAATGACCAGTGTTAACCTGATCACCGCGCCACAAGGCACAACACTTTTCCAGGCTGAGGAAATACTGCAAAACCACAAGATAGAAAAACTACCTGTAGTTGATAAAGATGGTCATCTGCGCGGCCTGATCACTTTTAAAGATATCCAAAAATTTAAAAACTTTCCAAACGCCTGTAAAGATGAATTTGGCCGCCTGCGTGTAGGTGCCGCAGTAGGCGTGGCTGCTGATAATATAGAACGGGTGAAAGCCCTGGTACAAGCCGGTGTAGATGTGATAACAGTTGATACCGCTCATGGCCATTCCAAAGGGGTGATCGATATGGTGAAAACAGTAAAATCACTGTTCCCTGATCTGCAGGTGATAGCCGGTAACATAGCTACCGCCGATGCTGCCATTGCCCTTGCTGATGCAGGTGCTGATGCTGTTAAAGTAGGTATTGGTCCGGGTTCTATTTGCACCACACGTATTGTTGCTGGTGTAGGTGTACCGCAACTATTTGCAGTTTATGAATGTGCAACAGCGCTAAAAGGACGTGGTATCCCGGTTATTGCTGATGGCGGTATCAAACAAACCGGTGATATTGTAAAAGCGATAGCAGCCGGTGCAAGTTCAATCATGGCAGGTTCACTGTTTGCGGGTGTTGAAGAGTCACCGGGCGAAACCATCATATACGAGGGGCGTAAATTTAAATCATATCGCGGCATGGGTTCTATCGAGGCAATGGACAAAGGTTCAAAAGACCGTTACTTCCAGGATGAAACCGACGTAGTTACCAAACTGGTTCCTGAAGGTATAGTAGGCCGCGTACCTTACAAGGGTACACTGGCAGAGGTGATCTATCAGTATATCGGTGGGTTGCGCGCAGGTATGCATTACTGCGGTGCCGCTACTATCGACCAATTACAGGAAGCCAAATTTGTACGTATCACCGCTGCCGGTATGCGCGAAAGCCACCCGCACGATATTACGATTACAAAAGAGGCTCCGAATTATACTAGTAAGGGTTAATTAGTTGATTGAGTTGGATTAGGTTGAATAAGTTGCAAAGGTTACAGCGGTTGATAATTTAACAAATTATTCTTCCGGACTTTACTGACTTTCCCGACTTTCGGACTCAAATCAATAATTCAATAAATCATTAATTCAATAATTGAAATGACTTCCATTTGTATTTTCTGCGGTGCTAACTTCAATGGCGATCCTGTTTTAAGGGAGTCAGCCGAACAACTGATCGAAGTAATGTTTAACCGGAATATCAGTCTTGTTTTTGGTGGTGGTAAGGTAGGTATGATGGGCATACTGGCGGATGCTATGATCGGCAGAGGAGGGAAGGCGATCGGCGTAATTCCTCAGTTCCTGATGGACAAAGAAGTTGGCCACACCGGTCTGACCGAACTGCATGTTTTAGAAACCATGCATCAGCGCAAGCAATTAATGAATGATCTGTGCGATGGTATCATCATGCTTCCCGGCGGATTCGGTACACTCGAGGAATTTTTTGAAGTACTAACCTGGTTGCAATTGGGCCTTCATAGTAAACCTATCGGTGTACTTAATGTAAATGGCTTTTATGATTTTTTGCTGAAGCAGATGGATGTGATGGTGGATCAGCAATTTTTAAAACCGGCTAACCGTAAACTGGTACTCACATCCGGCGATCCTATTGAACTGGTTAACCTGATGGAAAACTTCAACGCCAAACCTGATGAAGTTTGGTTCAGGGACAGGAATTTAACATAAATACATGGTAGAGACGCGATGCATCGCGTCTCTACATTCTGGAATTATTTTTCTCCGCCATCCGGCCCGTAAAATATCACCCAGGTCATAAAATCATCTGTAAAATTTTCAAAACGGTGCTTTACTCCGGCTTTAACAAATAGCACATCTCCCTGCTTAAAAGTAGTGCGCTCCTCGCCATTCAAAAACACACCACTGCCGCTGATAACTACATACAATTCATCCTGTTTATGCGGTGTTTGCGGATCGGTCTTTACCGGCCGGTATATTTCAACAGACATAGTGCCATGCTCCATTACTTTGGCAAACAATTGACCATGTGCCTGGTCAAGTTGTTCTAAAGCTTCTGCTATATTTACTTTCATTATGAATGAATAACTTTTTATTTAAGTTTGTCGTAACAGCACACAATTAAGCCGACATAGCTCAGCTGGTAGAGCAACGCACTCGTAACGCGTAGGTCGCAGGTTCGATTCCCGTTGTCGGCTCTTTTTATTAGTTCAGCTAATTTCTATTATAAACTGTTGTAAAACCAGGGCATGGTTATGATGTTCGTCTTTGGCCGCAAACAACAACGTAACGGTTCCATATTTCTTTATATCGTCTAAAAGCTCGCTCACGGCAGGTGAATTTTTTAGTTCTGTATGGTAAGCTATTTTGAACTTGTCCCATTTATCAACCATATGGTTAAACTCTTTCCGTAATTCGGTTGATGGAGCTATTTCCTTTAGCCATTTATCTATATGCGCCCCTTCCTTTTTTATTCCCCGCGGCCACAGGCGATCTATCAGTATACGGTAGCCATCATCTTTTGAGTAAGGCTCATATATTCTTTTTATTTTGACAGGCATGGATTACAGGTTTTGAGAATTAAGTGCTTAAATTTAAAAAGATATTCTCACTATACCGATGCCTAAGGAAGAAGTACAAGACCTGGTAAAGTTTATGCTCCCTTATCCTGATAAAGTAAAAGCAGCAGCTTTGTGGCTTCGTGAATTTGTGTGGGACCTTTACCCGGATACCAACGAGCTGATTTATGATAACTACAATGCCGTTGCTTTTGGCTGGTCGCCCACTGATAAGGCTGGAGATGTGTTTTGCAGTATAGCCGTTTGCAGCGATCATGTGAATTTCGGTTTCAACAGGGGAGTGGATATCGAAGACCAGGCTAAGATGCTGTTGGGTGATGGAAGTCAATACCGTTATATCAGGGTAAGGGATAAAGAAGATTTTCCTGAATGGTATATGAAAGAATTGCTGGAAGCAGCTTATCAAAATTCACTATCCCGGATGAAGCCAGTTAAAGCACCAATAAAAGGTCTTACTATTGTAAAGTCAATATCGCCTGTTAAAAGGAGACCAAATTCATTTTAAACCAATTGCGAATGAAAAAAACTGTACTGTTACTATATTTTACGTTGTGTTCGATTTCATTGCTTGCTCAAATCAATCTGAACATCAAGAATAAGAATGTAAACTTTTTTAGGAATTTAGAAGTAAATAACAAAAGCGAATTGATAAAAGATGAATCTGACAATGTAAGTGTGAATGATGTTGGTCAGCCGATAATTTATAAAAGAAAGCAAGTGGCCTTGCCTGATCTAAAGGTTTATTATTTTCCGTTTAAGAGCGATTCGACAATTGCTTATATTCTTTATGAATGGCAGGAAAATTATACCAGGGGACAAGCGTTGACGAAGCCAACGGCGTTTATTGAAAAGTATGCCGAATTATTAAACTTGGTCACTGCTACTTATGGTAAAAGTCAGTCGGAAGGAGATTTAGCAGATACATCCCTGATAGCGAAAGATGGGTTAACACGTACGGATAATTGGGAAAACGATACTACAAATATTCAAATGTATATCACGGTTTCCGATAAACATGTTGTTCAAACCAACATGGAAATCAAGCCGACACGTGTAATACGTCTTTATGTTAATCAGCCTGGCAAAGACAAACCAAGCCAAAGTTTATCCAAGGAAAAAATCGAAGAATTAGACCATACTGCAAAGTTATTTATAGATGCCGTTACAACTGGTAAATTCGATGATTCGAGGCACTACATTGCTTCGTATGTCAATCCGCAGGTCAGAGATGAACAATTGGATAATTTAAAGCGTATGATTAAAGAGAATAATTGGGAATTAAACATGTCGGGAGTTCAACTCACAACAACAGGAAAGTCATATGTTTATTTAAGCTATTCGCGAAAGGATGATACTAATAAACCGCCTCTTGAAATTCTGAACATATTATTTGATGAAACTGATAAAATAATTTCAGCACAGCCTTTGAACAGAAGGAGTGGACAATAATTATTATCACTTTCGAATCACCGAATAATCAATCAAAACCTATGAATCTCGAATTCAATAAAAATGAAGATATAAATAAGCAGTACATATTTGATCTGCATACAAAGCTGAAAAAAATATACGAAGGCGGGGGTGAGAAGGCAGCAGCAAAACAAAAAGAAAAAGGCAAAATGCTTGCCCGCGAGCGGGTATCTTATTTGATTGATAAAGACAAACCCTGGCTCGAAATGGGCGCTTTTGCCGGCGATGGGATGTATGCCGAACATGGCGGCTGTCCATCGGGTGGTGTGGTTTGCGGGATTGGATATGTTTCAGGTCGTCAGTGTGTGATCGTTGCCAATGATGCTACAGTGAAAGCCGGGGCGTGGTTCCCAATCACCGCTAAGAAAAACCTCCGGGCACAGGAAATTTCGATAGAAAACCTTTTGCCTATTATCTATTTGGTCGATTCAGCAGGCGTATATCTGCCTTTGCAGGATGAGATATTTCCTGATAAGGAACATTTTGGCCGCATCTTTCGCAACAATGCAATCATGAGTAGCTCTGGTATTATCCAGATATCGGCCATTATGGGTTCATGCGTGGCTGGCGGTGCATATCTTCCTATCATGAGCGACGAGGCAATGATCGTTGATGGAACAGGCTCGGTTTTTTTGGCCGGATCATATCTTGTGAAATCAGCCATTGGCGAGGATGTAGATAATGAAACGCTTGGAGGTGCAACAACCCATTGCGAAATATCAGGAGTAACGGATTACAAGCAACCCAATGACCAGGCCTGCCTCGACTCTATCCGAAATATTATGGGTATGGTTGGCGATTATAACAAAGCCGGGTTTGACCGGATAGAGCCTGCAACTCCAAAGCTGGATGAAAAGGAAATATATGGCTTACTCCCTGATAACCGCGAAAAACCTTATGATATGCGGGACATCATCGGCAGGTTGTTAGACAATTCTGAATTTGAGGAATACAAAGAAGGATATGGACAGTCCATTATTTGTGGATTAGGGCGTGTAGACGGCTGGGCCGTAGGTATCGTTGCTAATCAGCGAAAGGTCATCAAATCAAAAAAAGGTGAAATGCAGTTTGGTGGTGTGATCTATTCGGATTCGGCAGATAAAGCTACCCGTTTTATCATGAATTGCAATCAAAAGAAGATACCACTTGTGTTTTTGCAAGATGTTACAGGTTTTATGGTAGGCAGCCGTTCCGAACAGGGAGGAATTATTAAAGACGGTGCCAAAATGGTAAATGCCGTAGCCAATTCGGTAGTACCTAAATTTACATTCATCCTGGGCAACTCTTACGGTGCGGGCAACTACGCCATGTGCGGCAAAGCATATGATCCGAGGCTGATCTATGCGTGGCCATCCGCAAAGATCGCGGTAATGGGCGGCTCACAGGCAGCTAAAACCCTGTTGCAAATACAAGAATCAGGAATGAAGGCAAGGGGCGAAGAGATCACCCAGCAACAAGAAGAAGAATTACTGAAACAGATAACTGACCGCTACAACTCGCAAACCACACCCTATTATGCCGCCGCCAGGCTTTGGGTAGATGGTATCATCGACCCGCTGGAAACCCGCACGGTAATATCAATGGGAATAGAAGCAGCTAACCACGCACCCATTGAAAAAGCGTTTAATGTTGGAATAATTCAAACATAGTTGATTGAGTTGATCAGGTTGGATTAAGTTAAATCAAGGGAATCTTTTAATCCTGTAAATCAAGGTTCTGACATCTGTAAACTTTTGCGTCGAAAATAAAAGTATTTCTACAAAAACAAAAATTACCTCAATATCGTTAACTATTTTATTTAATAGTTAATTTATGTTATATGAAGTTATTGTTGCTGCCATAGGCGGCTCGTTATTTATTGCATTTGGAGTAGCAAGAAAGCGTGAACGTAGGGAACTCATGATAGCCGGTATAAAATCAGATGGCCCGCTTTTGGGCGAAATGTTAGTCATTTCAGGTTTGTGCCTTGTAACTTTTGCTTTTGGGCTGATTTTCTATCAAGTGAGTTTATAACAGATGTACCTATGCTCCATTCAATAGTAGGGACGCAAATGCATTGCGTTCCTACTATTGAACTATTGCGCCTATACGTTGATTTCCATACCTTTCACACATGAAAAAACTGCTGCTTCCTCTATTGCTGTTGCTATCTATAAAAGCATCGGCGCAAACCCCTCAGGAAATTCATCAAAAAGCCATTCTCGTAGATACCCACAATGATGTGATATCCAATGAACTTATTACCAAGCTTGATCTTTCCAAACGTCAATCCACCGGAAATTTCGACCTGGTGCGCGCAAAGGAAGGCGGTTTGGATGTCCAGGTTTTTTCGATATGGTGCGGCGGCGAATATGGCAAAGGAACAGCTTTTAAATTCGCAAATAGGGAGATAGATTCACTGGATGCACTGATCAAACGTAATCCCGATAAAATGGTATTGGTCAGGAACTCTGCCGAATTAGAAAAAGCTGTGGCACAAAAGAAATTTGCCGCGATGATAGGCGTAGAAGGCGGCCATATGATCGAGGACAGAATGGATTATATTGACGCCCTGGCAAAACGCGGGATGCGTTATCTCACCCTCACCTGGAATAACAGTACCTCATGGGCCACATCGGCACATGATGAAACCCATCACCGTGATTCATTAAAACATCTTGGTTTAACCGATTATGGCAAACAAATTGTCCGGCACCTAAATGAACTGGGCGTAATGGTTGATGTATCGCATGTTGGGGAACAGACTTTTTATGATGTGATTGCCACCACAACCAAACCGGTAATCGCATCACATAGCTGCGCATATGCGCTTGACCCAAATCAACGGAACATGAAGGATGCACAGTTAAAGGCATTGGCTAACAACGGGGGAGTAGTGTTTGTGAATTTTTACAGCGGTTTTGTGGACAGTACCTATATGCACAAGGTGACACTCTTTTTGCGCAAACATCGTGCTGAACTGGATTCGCTAACCAAAATATATCATGATCATGACCTGGCTAATATCAGGTTGAACGCAATATATAAATCCGAATCAGACCAGATACGCCCGCCACTGAGCCTGCTTATCAAACATATCGATTATATTGTTAAATTGATCGGCGTTGATCATGTGGGCATAGGCTCAGATTTTGACGGTGCAGAGTCATATCCTTTGGGCATGAATGATGTCACCGATTATCCCAAAATAACCGAAGAACTGCTGAAACTACACTACAGTGAGAGCGATATTGACAAGATACTCGGTGGCAATTTTATCAGGGTATTAAAGGCCAATACAGGCAAGTAATTGATTTTACGACTGCCTGACTAATAAAAGCTGCTTTTTTGTTAAATTTGCGACCATTAAAATATTCTGATGTCACAAGAAACCGAACATGTTAAATGCCTGATCATTGGATCTGGCCCTGCTGGTTATACTGCTGCTATTTATGCTGCCCGTGCCGATCTGAAACCTGTTTTGTATACAGGTTTACTCGCCGGTGGTCAGCTTACCCAAACCACCGAAGTGGAAAACTACCCCGGTTATCCCGATGGGATACAAGGCCCTGCTATGATGGAAAACTTTGAAAAGCAAGCAGCGCGCCTCGGTACCGATATTCGCTTTGGTTATGTTACCTCGGTTGATTTTTCGAGCCTGCCGCATAAAGTGATCGTGGATGAAACCAAAACAATTTTGGCTGATACAGTGATCATTTCGACAGGAGCTTCAGCAAAATGGCTGGGCCTGGAGTCGGAGCAAAAATATAATGGCTTTGGTGTATCTGCCTGTGCAGTGTGCGACGGATTCTTTTTCCGCGGCCAGGATGTAGCCATTGTGGGTGCCGGAGATACCGCTGCTGAAGAAGCAACTTACCTGGCAAAATTATGCCGCAAAGTATATATGTTGGTAAGGCGAAATGAGTTCCGCGCTTCAAAAGCCATGATGCATAGGGTAATGCACACACATAATATCGAAGTGATCTATAATACTGAAACGAAGGAAATTGTTGGAGACGGACAGGTGGTGACGGGCGTTAAGGTATTTAATAACAAGACCAACGAAGAAAAAGTACTTGAGGTAACGGGCTTTTTTGTAGCCATTGGCCATCATCCCAATACCGAATTATTTAAAGGCTGGATAAATATGAACGAAACCGGCTATATCATCACAGAACCCGGTTCAACCCGTACCAATATTGAAGGTGTTTTTGCCTGCGGTGATGCCCAGGATCATGTGTACCGCCAGGCGGTAACTGCAGCCGGTACCGGATGTATGGCTGCTATTGACGCCGAACGTTACCTGGCAGCAAAAGAGCATGAGGTAACGGCTTAACAGGAAGATTTAGATAGAAATCCGGTAAACATCTTTTAAATCTTTTAATCGTGTCAAACATTTTTATCGTATTATTGATTATCAATTCATAAACATCATAATACCATGGGAAAAGGCGATAAAAAATCAAGAAAAGGGAAAATTGCAATAGGTTCATTCGGAAAGAGGCGGCCACATAAGATCAAAAAGAAGGAAGAAGTGGCTGAAACAAAGCCCGCAAAGAAATAATCAAAGCCATTCGTGTCAAAAACGAATGGCTTTTTTGTTGGTTTCAGATTTTTTACACAGATAAGAACCTGTTTTTTTGCAAATTCTATTAACTTCACCGCCTTATAATTCCGTATAAGTAACTATGTATAAAAATATTGCACTGCCTATCTTAATTTTCTTGTGTTGTTTCGGGTTGAATGCCAATGCTCAGGATGCAGATCCTTATATGGGAATTGTTCCGGCGCCGGTGTCTGTCAAAAAAACTTCAGGCGAATTTGTGTTAAGCCAGCAAACAGTTTTACTGGCCGATAGCTTAAATAACAAAGCGGTAAATTTCTTTACAGATTACCTGCATAAAAAATTAAAGCTTCGTAATGAAGTTAAGGTGAATACGTCGGAGAGTGTTGCAAACAGTATCGTTTTCACAGAAAAAGGTACTGAAAGTCTGCCCGACCAGGGATACCGCTTAACTATCACGCCACAGCAGATCATAATAGCTGGCAAAGGTGCTGGGCTGTTCTACGGGATACAAACACTGTTACAATTAATACCTGCTGATAAAACAGCATCCATAAAATTGCCATGTACTCAGATTGAGGATTATCCCCGTTTTGGATATAGAGGGATGATGCTCGACGTATGCCGTCATTTTTTCTCAGTAGAATTTGTCAAAAAGACTATCGACCTGATGGCTTATTATAAACTGAACAATTTCCACTGGCATCTGACCGACGACCAGGGATGGCGCATCGAAATAAAGAAATACCCCCGCCTGACAGAAATAGGAAGCCAGCGCGCACAAACGGTAATCGGTAATTACCATGACCGTACACCGCAACAATTCGATAATACACCATACGGAGGATTTTATACCCAGGATCAAATACGCGAAGTAGTAAAATACGCTGCCGACAGATACATCACTGTAGTGCCCGAAATTGAGATGCCTGGCCATTCCATGGCTGCTTTGGCTGCCTATCCCGAATTAAGCTGCGATCCTGAAAAAACTTATAAGGTATACGAAACATGGGGTGTAGTTAAGGATGTTTATTGCCCGTCTGATAAAACTTTCAATTTTATAGAGGATGTCCTGACTGAAGTTATGGACCTGTTCCCAAGCAAATATATCCACATTGGTGGTGATGAGGTGCCAAAGGATGCCTGGAAAAAATCTGCATTTTGCCAGAAGCTGGTCAAAAAATTAAAGCTTAAAAATGAAGAAGAACTGCAAAGCTACTTTATACAACGCGTAGAAAAATTTGTCAACTCAAAAGGCCGCAGCATTATTGGCTGGGATGAGATACTGGAAGGTGGTCTATCACCCAACGCAACAGTGATGAGCTGGCGCGGTGAACAAGGCGGCATTGCAGCAGCAAGACAAAGCCACAATGTGATCATGACCCCCGGAAGTAACGGTATGTACCTCGATCACGCGCAAAGCCGCATGGGCGAACCATTAAGTATAGGCGGTAACACTCCTTTATCCGCTACTTACAGTTACAATCCCACACCTAATGCATTAACGGCGGAGCAACAAAAATTTATCCTGGGTGTTCAGGCCAACTTGTGGACCGAATATATCGCTACAGATGCCAAAGTCGAATATATGCTCTACCCAAGATTATTGGCGTTATCAGAGATAGCATGGACGCCTTTGGCAAATAAAAACTTTAAAGACTTTTCAGAAACCCGCCTGCCGGGCCAGTTGGCATACCTGGATAGAAACAATTACGATTACCGGGTTCCATCAGCCATCGGTGTTCCGCAGGATACAATCATGTTCGGTTCTTCGTTGAGTGTGAATTTAAAGCCGTCAGTAGCCGGGGCAAAAGTGTTTTATACAATAGACAGCTATACACCCCGTGAAACAGATATCGAATATCACGTCCCGATGACGTATGATGTGCCCCAGGATCAATACCGTGATTTACAAACTATCGAGATCACACCATCGGGCAAACGCAGCCAGGTAACACATACAGTGATGTATAATAAGGCCGCTTTAGCCCCGGTAGCCTACCAGGGAAGTAACAATGGCTTAAAATATCAGTTGCTGCAGGGAACTTTCGAGAATACTAATCAATTTGCAAGTGCGGCTGTAATAGACAGTGGTATTGCAAAAAGCTTTAATCCGATGCTGTTAAAAAGAAATAACCCTACTTTCGGAGTAATATATAATGGTTTTATACGTATTGATGCAGACGGTTTGTATCAATTCTCTACAAAATCTGATGACGGGTCGGTTTTAGCTATTGATGACCAGCCGGTAGTAAACAATGATGGGAAGCATCCCATTGCTGAACAAGGGGGAGCAGTGGCTTTACAAAAAGGATATCATAAATTTACATTGAAATATTTTGATGCCGGAGCGGTGACCGCATTACGGGTTTATATGAGCACACCCGGCAAACCAAAAGGAGAACTATCACCGGATACATTGTATAATTAGGATTTAAAATGAACTACAGGTTTTATTTATTTATGCTGACAGGGTGCCTGATGATGGCATGGGGCTGTAACCAGGATGAAAAGAAAGTTGCAACACCTCCGGCGTCTGTAAAAAAAACTGATTTTGCTGATCCTTTTCGCTTTCATAAAAGGATTGAGGTATCGCCCGGCGAGGATTATGATGTATTAAGCTGGGGACGCGGATCGACTACTACGGGAGCTTTCCTTGTACTGCATTCCGATTCATCTGGCAAAAAATATACGACTACCACCGGCGATTTAGACGGTGCAATTGTAGATGTCTATAACTCGGATATGGACCTGGATGGTAATCCCGAAATACTGATACAAGCCAAAGCAAAGGATACCACCAATTATGCCACTATCTATGCTTTTGAATTTAATAACAGCAGAGCCAATAAACTTGATTTCCCCAGACTGACCAGTTCGCAGCGTAAAGGATATCGTGGCAACGATAATTTCTATATCAAAGAGGGTAAGTTTATGCGTGAATTTCCGATCTATGATGGGAATGACAAAGACGCCAAACCAACCGGACAAAAGCGTATCCTGGAATATGGATTGAGGGGGAACAATTTTACTGTAAAACAATTAAGCACAGATTCAACCGATAATAAAAGCACAGCTAAATCTGTAGCAAAAGAAGTTGTAAAATCTTCCAATACCAATAAAAAGGAAACTACTACAAAGAAAAAGTCGAAAAAGCATACCGCCGAAAAGAAGACCACGAAAAAGAAGAAACATCACAGGAAGCAGGATAGTGATGATTCAGACAACTAATGCAATCATTTCTTCCGCATTTTTAACACCCACGGCATCAAAGTCGTTATTAAAATAAAACCAGCCTTCTTTAACATTTTTGTTGTGTTTCATAGCATCAACTATTTTTTGTAAGAATTCCTTTGAATATGGCGAACGGTACAAAGTAGGCACACCGTGAAAACGGTAATAAACTGAAGGCGTATTTATAATCACATCATCAGGTAAAGTAGGGTGGCTCATTCCGCAAAAAGCAACATTGCGTTCTGCCAGCGCTTTAAACACATCCTCGCGCCACCAGCTTATGTGGCGGAACTCAGCTACATTATTAAAAGACGGATCCAGATTTTTGAGTATCCGCTCCAGTCTTTCTTCATCATAACTAAAACGAGGCGGCATCTGGAATAAAACAGGACCGAGTTTTTCTTTTAAGCCATCATTGATCGTTTCATAAAAATCAGAGATCATTCGGGCTGAATCATGAAATTGCTTGAAATGGGTAATCGCTTTCGGGGCCTTTACCGAAAAGCGAAAATGCTCCGGGCTTTTCTGATACCAGTTTTGCAGAAATGATAATTGCGGAAAGCGATAGAAGGTGACGTTGAGTTCAACTGTATCAAAAAATTTGGTGTAATAATCAAACCATTTTTTCTGAGCCAGGTCTTCCGGGTAAAATTTACCTCTCCAATCCCTGTAGTGAAATCCTGAACAACCGATATGCCATTTCATAATTATAAATAAGCTATTCCGTTTATCTATTGTTTTATGTTATTAATAAAATGACTTATCGGCAAGGCTACATTTTTGCTCATAAATTCGCACATTTGTATTCAGCACATTCGCACATCTGTAATGCATTTTTTATATCCTGTTTTCCTGTTTGCATTAATATCGCTGGCCATTCCTGTTATTATTCACCTGTTCAATTTTCGCAGGTATCAGAAGGTGTATTTCAGCAATGTGCAGTTTCTGAAGGAGATACAGGAGCAGCAGGCATCCAGCAGGAACCTGAAAGAGCGATTGATCTTAGCGGCCCGTTTGCTGGCTTTATTATTCCTGGTATTTGCGTTTGCCCGGCCATACATCCCCGGTAAAAATGCGGCCAATGCGGGCAGACAACAGGCAATAAGTGTTTTTGTAGATAATTCCTATTCCATGCAAACCCTTAATAAAGAGGGTACTTTGCTGGATGAGGCTAAGCGTCGGGCAAAGGAAATCGCGTCAGCATATAATATTAACGACCGTTTTCAACTGCTTACCCAGGACTTTGAAGGCAAGCGTCAGCGCCTGCTTAGCAGGGATCAATTTAACGATGCGGTTGATGCCATAAAGATCAGTCCGCAGAGCCGAAGCTTGCAGCAGGTCATAGACAGGCAGCAGAGCTTGCTGAGCACACAAGCCGGTTCAGTTAAGTCGGCATACCTGATATCCGATTTTCAGAAAAACATGACCGATGGCAAAGCTGTAAAAACAGATGACGGCATCCACTATAACCTTGTCCAACTAAAAGCGAGCGAATTGCCCAATGTAGCTGTAGATTCTGTCTGGTTGCTGACCGCTGTACACAGGCCCGGTGAAAGCGAGAAACTGGTAGTACGCCTCCACAACTATGCCGGTGAAAAGGCCGAGAAGGTACCGCTGAAATTATTGATTAATAAAGAGCAAAAATCCTTAGGCAGCTTTACAATTAATCCTAGGTCGGTGCAGAACGATACCTTGTCATTCTCTGGCCTGAAAAGTGGCTGGCAATTGGCTGAGATACAATTGCAGGATAACCCGATTACTTTCGACAATCAATTTTATTTTACTTTTAATGTAAAACAGCAAATGCCTGTTTTGCTTATAGACGGTGAAACGCCAAATCCATTTCTGAAAGCGGTGTTTGATACCGATCCATTTTTCGCAGCAAAAAGGGTGGATGATGGCAACGTGGACTATGCGGGACTGAATACCTATCCGCTTGTTGTACTAAGCGATGTAAAAACAATTTCCACAGGATTAGCGCAACAGTTAAGAACGTATGTTTCCAAGGGCGGTACCTTAATGTTTTTTCCGGCTGTAGATGCTGATTTGGCTAATTACAAATCCTTTTTGCAGTCTATGGGTGTGGCTTATCCCGAAAAGCTGATCACTGAGGCGACAAAAGTATGGGCAATCAACCTGCAAAACCCGGTTTTCAAAAATATTTTTGAATCTTATCCTGAAAATCCCGATCTGCCTGTTGTGAAAAAATATTACCAGCTGAGTTCAGGTTCGGGTAGGGGCGAAAGCCTGATGGAGTTGCCGGGCAAACAAGCATTCTGGGCTGGATATAACAGCGGTAAAGGCAAGATGTATGTTTCGGCAGTGGCTTTGAATGATGATTTCAGCAACCTGCAAAGGCATGCTTTATTGGTGCCGGTCATGTTCCGCATTGCTTTGCTGAGTGGACACGATCAGCCTTTATTCTATACTATAGGCGAGGACGAAAGTATTGAAATCCCCCCCGTGCAAAGCAGCGAAAAACAGATATTGAAATTAGTTAAAGGGGAGCAATCTGTCATTCCGGATGTGAGGCAGCAGGAGGGAAGTACCCTGCTCTACGTTTCTGATCAACTACAGGAAACCGGGAATTACGAATTGAAAAAGCAAGACAGCACCCTGGCTGTATTGGCATTTAACGATAACCGTAAAGAGTCAGATATGAGCTATTTAACTGCCGATGGTTTGAAACAGACTTTCCCCCGGGCGGCTAACATTTTACAGCGCGGACAGGCATCCATAAAGGGCGAAGTATCCGATTTAAATTTTGGCCTGCAATTATGGAAACTTTGTATAATTTTGGCATTGATTTTTCTGGCAGCCGAAATATTGCTTGTCAGGTATTATAAGCCTGATAAACAGCAGTTTTCGACCCCGGTATAGATCAGAATATTCCATCCTTAAAGCAGCGCTAATGAATTTGCTTATCAAATCTGCAACCATTTCCGATCCGGGTTCGCCCTTTTACCAACAAGTTGTTGATGTATTGATCGAAAAAGGACAGATAACGAAAATCGCTCCGTCTATTAATTCTGACACCGAAAGTTTTGACGCCAAAGGTAAATTTCTTGCCCCCGGTTTTTTCGACCTGAATTGTAATATAGGCGAGCTTGGCCTCGAAACAAAGGAAGACTTGAAAACAGGAACAGAAGCAGCCGCGTCGGGAGGGTTTACAGGCGTTGCATTAATGCCCAATACCCAGCCACCGGTACATTCAAAGGCGGAAATAGAATATTTGTTGAACCGGGCCAAACACAACCTGGTGGATGTATATCCTTTGGGCGCCATCTCCTACAAAAGAGAAGGTAAGGACCTGGCGGAGATGTATGACATGTACCAGAGCGGTGCAAAGGCATTTACAGACGGCAACAGGCCTGTGCAGGATGCTGGATTGATGGAGCGTGCGTTGTTATATACTAAAGGCTTTAATGCGCTTGTTATGTCTTATCCGGAGGATACGGCTATCGCCGGCAAAGCAAAGGTGCACGAAGGTGAGGTAAGTACTTTATTAGGGATGAAAGGTATACCTTCTCTTGCGGAAGAACTAATGGTGGCGCGGGATCTATACTTAGCTGAATACACTGAATCAAGAATACACTTTAGCACCATATCTACAGAGCGATCAGTCGACCTGATCCGCGAGGCAAAGAAAAAAGGCTTGCAGGTGACCTGCGATGTTGCTGTGCATCACTTACTGCTTACTGATGAGGCATTAATGGGCTTTGACAGCCAGTATAAGGTAAAGCCGCCATTGCGCACCCAGAAAGACGTGAAGGCCTTGCTCAAGGGCCTTAAAGACGGTACCATAGATGCCATTGTATCACAGCATACACCGCACGAGGTGGAATTTAAAAATGTAGAGTTTGAGGTAGCCGAATATGGCATGATCAGTTTGCAGACTGCTTTCTCTACTGCGCTTGAGGCTGGTTTGAGTGTAGATACAATTGTCCAGAAAATGGCAATCAATCCACGCAAAATATTGAATGTGGAAGTGCCTGTTATCGCAGAGGGCCGGGAGGCTAACCTCGTACTATTGGATAAAGACGCTGAATGGACCTATGACAAATCAAACAACAGGTCGAAATCTTATAATTCTCCTTTCATCGGGGGAAAACTTAAGGGCTCAATTTTGTTAACCTATAATAACAATAAGCTATTTAAATCTTAAGATCATGATCGACCCCAAAATAGAATCAGCTATAAAAGCTGCTTTAAGTGCTTTTTCCCGCTATAATGATTTTGATGCCACACAACTAACCATGAGGTTTTTAAGTGTATATGCATCTGATGAAGACTTTTTGAGCAAGGCGGATATGCTGGATGAGGTTTTTGATGATAACCCGGATTTGGAATCATTGCGCGAAGTGTTTTTTGATCTGCTGATGATCAATTTTTTCAGTGCCGATGTAAAAAAACTGGAAGATGATTATCTGGAGTCGCAGGAATGGGAAGAAATAGAAGAAGAAACACTTGACCGGGGAACCGAACTTTTAAACCTGTTGCTTTACCTGAATGAGTGCGAGGATGAAGATATTGAACCCAGCCTGGAAGATTACCTGAAGGAATTTTTACTGGTGGACGAAGACGAGTTCCAGGATGAGTACCGTATTTACGAACCGGTTATTGAAAACCAGATATTGATGGAAAGCCCGGTTGCCGAGATCAGCCGGGTGGCCAAATCATTGCCTGGAGACTCAGAGATGAAGGAGATATTTTACCCGCTGATGTGCTTTTTCCAGGGAGCAGCAACCGGGGAGTATGAAAAAGATAAGATCGCTGCCAGTGCAATCGAAAAAGATTTTGATATGGCAGTATTGGATATATTGATCAGTTTTAATTAAGGTTTAGATGGGAATAGTAATAAGCAGGGATTTAAAAAAGTATTCATTAGTAAATGGGGTAATACTCGGGCTGATCCTGTTATCTTTTAATATCATAAGTTTTTATTTAATCACTACCATTGTAAAATCTCCTCTCGGGGTAATTGGCGTGCCTTATTTGTTTTCTGTCATCTTACCTATCCCTTTTGCGATCATATTCTGCTATAAATTAAGGGTGCAGATGAAATGGGAGTGGAACTTTAGGATAGCTACTTCAGGAGTATTTATCATGTTCCTTGTAGCTTATGTTATCATATTTATTGCCAGGGACCAGGTATTTGCCCGTGTGATCGAGCCTAAAATGAGCACAAAAATTGAGAACGTATTACTTGAAGCTACCCCCGTCGCACTAAAAAAAAGCGGGGCAAATGCCAGGCAAATTGCAGACAAGCAAAAAGAAATCAGGGCGCAGTTCTCAGCGCAGGATAACATAACAGTCGGGCAGGAAATCGAGTCACAACTGATATCCATTATGTTTATATTTATCATTGCTTTAATTTTCGGTGCGCTTTTTAAAAGGCCTGCAAAGGGATACGAAACTATGACTATTGATAGCGTCCAATAAATAACTTCCCCTATTTGTTCCGTATCAATTTAATTCGCTTGACAACGTGTATTTAGTATATTAGAGTAAATTATTCACTCTAAAAAAAATCACAATGGAACAAGCGGTACCAAGCTCGGCTAAAATAGCCATTAAATGGTCTTTGATCTACGTTTTAGTAGCTATCGTAATTACCTACGCATCCGAGATAGCAAAACTTAGTGTTAACTCACCCGTAAAGTATGTTACGTATGTATTTCTTATCATTTTTTTACTTTTGGCACAAAAGGAGCATAGAGATAAATTGGGCGGCTACATTACATTTGGCAATGCCTTTGTTACGGGTATGTTATATGGCATATTTGCCGGTATATTAACTGCAATATTCGTATACATCTATCTCTCAATTTTAAGCCCTGAGGTATTCGCACAAGCATTGGAGCAACAACGACAAACGATGGCTGAGGCCGGTAAATTATCCGGCGATCAGATAGACAAGGCAATGGATATTGCTAAAAAGTATGGGCCGATTTTGGGTTCAGTTGCCACAGTGTTCATATATGCTATACTTGGCGTAATAGTTGGTCTGATCGGTGCTGCGATCCTTAAAAAAGAACCTTCAATTTATAATACGACCGATCCGACGGTATAATTCAGAAAATAAAAAAGAGCCTCGATTTTCATCAAATCGAGGCTCTCTCTATTTATATAAAACCAGGTCTATTTCTTCATGATCTGTTTCACAATGTCATTTCCAAAGGCAAATACCATCAGGCAGATCAGCAGCACAAACCCTACGATCTGAGCCCTTTCCAGGAACTTATCGCTCAGTGGCTTGCCCTTTATCATTTCTATGAGCAGGAACAGCGCATGCCCGCCATCTAATGCCGGGATCGGAAGTAAATTCATCAGCGCCAGCACCATGGATAATAAGCCTACTAGGTTCCAGAAACGGAACCAATCGATATGGCTACCAAACATCACCGCTATTCCGATAGGGCTCGAGATGGCTTTACGAGCTTTAAGCTGGCCGGTGAATATCTTGCTCAGGGCCTTAGATTGGCCAGCAAATTGGTCCCATGCTTTTGATGCACCAACAGGGAGGGAAGCAAAGAAACCAAACTTTATAGTGGTGTCTTTTGGAAAATCCACTTTAGGTAGAAAACCGAGTGTTCCTTCTTTTGATATCTGCACCTGCTGTTGCCTTACAACATGATTATGATTGATGGTCAATTGTACCTGTTTATTCTTATTATTTTGCAGTAATGATTGCATTTCGTCAAAGAAGGTGACTTTTTGCCCGTTTACCGCCAGAACACTATCGCCTTTTACAAGGCCGGCTTTTTGAGCACCACTATTGGGAGAAATCACGTCAATGGCGAACTTTACCCTCGGTTTCACAAATTCAGCAATTCCGTAATCAGACAGATCATTTAATATGGTGCCCGGTACAGTGATCGACATATCTTTATTATCGCGTACTACGCTTAGCACACCATTACCGAGCAATACTTTTGAGCTTACCAGTTCATCAAAATATTCAATACGCTTACCGTTTACGGCAGTTATCCTATCACCGGGCTGAAGGCCTATTTTCTTGCCAATTATCCCCGGTGCAATGCCGTATTTCAAATTGTTATTTGGCGTATAAGTTTCGCCATATTTCAGTGTGAGTACCCAGAATATCAGGATACCCAGCATAATGTTTACCGTAATACCCCCCAGCATCACGATCAGGCGCTGCCAGGCCGGTTTTGACCGAAATTCCCAGGGTTGCGGTGGACCGGCCATCTGCTCGGTATCCATTGATTCGTCTATCATACCGGCTATTTTTACATAACCACCCAAAGGCAGCCAGCCAACACCATATTCAACACCTTTGTAATTGAATTTAAAGAGGCTCACTCCCCATGCGTCAAAAAACAGGTAGAACTTCTCCACCTTAATCCCGAATGCCCGCGCCGCTATTAAGTGGCCAAACTCATGTAAAATTACCAGAATAGAAAGGCCCAGTAACAACTGGCCCACCATGATCACTATACTCATTCCTTAATTATATCAATTTGTAAACGTTTTTAACGGTATTTGTTTAATTAAATTTTGCGCAAAAATGCGCGTTTCTTTATCTGTATTCAAATAATCATCCAATCTAGGCTTTGCCTGGAAATCAACTTTTTGCATACACTCTTCAATAATATCACTAATAGCCAAAAAGCTAAGCCCATTGTTCAAAAAGCCTGCCACGGCAATCTCATTGGCCGCATTGACAATGCATGGCATATTCCCGCCTTTATTTAAGGCTTCAAAAGCCAGGGCCAGGTTGCGGAATGTCTTTATGTCAGGTTTTTCAAAAGTAAGATTGGGGTAATTAATAAAGTCAAATCTCTTGAAATTGTTTTTTACCCTGCCGGGATAGGTCAGTGCATACTGTATCGGCAATTTCATGTCCGGCAGTCCCATTTGTGCTTTGATAGATCCATCTTTAAACTGCACCATAGAGTGAATGATGGATTGTGGATGCACAATGATGTCTATTTGATCTGTTGTCAGGTCGAACAGCCATTTGGCTTCGATCACTTCCAGCCCTTTATTCATTAACGATGCTGAATCGATAGTGATCTTGGCGCCCATTACCCAGTTAGGATGCTTCAGGGCGTCCTCACGTGTCACTCCGGCTAAATATTCCAGGCTTTTACCCCTGAAAGGGCCGCCCGATGCAGTCAAGATAATCTTTTCAACCGAATGATTTTCTTCACCCGCAAGGCATTGGAATATAGCCGAGTGTTCTGAATCAACCGGCAATATATTGATGTTATGTTGTTTGGCGAGGCCGGTTATCAATTCCCCGGCAACCACTAAAGTTTCTTTATTTGCTAAGGCAATATCCTTGCCTGCTTTTATGGCATTAATAGTGGGCTCCAGTCCCGCAAAACCGACCATGGCTGTAAGCACCATGTCAATTTCGGGGTCGGTGACAATTTCTTTTATAGCTTCAATACCCGATAGCACTTTTACATCAGTTGATGCCAATGCTTCTTTTACCCTTGGATAATATTTTTCATTGCAGATAATCGCGTAGGCGGGCCGGAGTTTTAATGACTGTTGTATTAGCAGTTCAGCGTTGTTTAGGGCGGTTAAAACGTAGGCATTAAACAGCGTAGGATTCTCAGCTATTACTTCTAATGCTTGTGTTCCTATACTCCCGGTAGAGCCCAATATTGCTATATTCTTTTTATTCAACGTCAATAGTCTTTCTATTCAATAATATACTTCTCCAATTCATCCGCGATTTTTCTGTCGTTAGATAATCGTGGCACTTTATTTTGCCCGCCCAATTTTCCCTGCGAACGCATATAATCGATAAATGCGTCTTTTTCGAGGCTTTGCATGATCAAAGGTTGCAAAATGTTACCTTCAATCAGGTCAAAATAATAAATATTTTTCTTTTGCAGCGCTTTATCTACTTTTAATGCGAAACCCTTTATGTCGGCTGGTTTCTTTCCAAACTCTATGAACCATTCATGGTAAGGCAGTTCGCCTTTGGGTGGATTTACCTGCGGCGCTACGGTGAACTCGACGATATCAACGCCCTCTTCATTAGCTACGTTCATTAAAGCCTGCTCTACTTCTTCGCCAATCACATGTTCTCCAAATGCGGAGATATAATGCTTTATACGGCCCGTAACCATGATACGATACGGATCTTTTGATATAAATTTTATAGTATCGCCAATGTTATATCCCCATAAACCGGCGGTTGTATTTAATATAAGCACATAATTTTTATCCAGTTCCACATCCTTTAAACTCAACCGAGTTGGGTTATCATTAAAAAATCCTTCTGCCGGAATAAATTCATAAAACATACCCGAGTCTGTCAGCAGCAACAATCCTTTTTCCTTTTGCGAATCCTGGAAGGCGATAAAACCTTCTGATGCAGGATAGGTTTCAATAGAATCAATCGCAAAACCGATACTTTCTTCAATTCGCGCGCGATAGGGTTCATAATTTACTCCACCGTATACAAACAATTTAAAGTTGGGAAAGATATCTTTTATTTTTTTACCACCCGTTTTTACCGCTAACCTGTCAAAATACATCTGGCACCAGGGTGGGATGCCCGATATCAGCCGCATATCTGCGTGCAGAGTTTCATCCACTATGGCGTCTACTTTCTGTTCCCAATCCTCAATGCAATTAACGGGATAGCTTGGCAGTCGGTTTTTTTGCAGGTAAGCAGGAACCAGGTTGGCCACAATGCCGGACAATCGTCCTACCGAAATACCAGCCTTTTTATTCAATACCGGGCTTCCCTGCAGGAATATCATTTTACCGTCCACAAAATCAGCTTTCCCGGTTTCATGAATATAGCTGAGCAACGCATTGCGTGCCGCTTTGATATGCTCCGGCATGCTTTCTTTCGAGATAGGAATATATTTTACCCCTGATGTAGTGCCGGATGTTTTGGCAAGATATTCAGGTTTGCCCGGCCACAATATCTCCGGATCGCCATGAGTAACGCGATCTATGTAAGGACGAAGGTCTTCATAATCCCGTACAGGTACCTGTTTTTTAAAATCATCATAAGTGCTGATATTTTCAAATTGGTGATCCTGTCCGAAAGCAGTGGTTTTCGCCTGCGCAATTAGATATTGAAAAGTCTTCTCCTGCAGTGCGACTGAATTATGCCGGATCTTATTCAAGTCCCGGTTAACCCATGCGGCGAATGCCTTGCTCAATGCAGCCTTTAAACCCATAATTTAAAGCGTTTCGTTGGGTACTTCATCTACATCCTGGTGACTATAAACCAGCTTACGATATGTAATCGCCAAAATAATATTAACAAATGGGTAGGTGAACATGATCGCGATAGACGTCAATGGGTAATATTGAGAAATCTTGGCAGGTAAACCAATAAATAATAGTATGATTCCCAGTATGACAAGCACCTTTAAAAGGTAGCCCTTAGTTAGCTTGAAACTTTGTTTAAGGGATTCAATAGGGCCCGAATGATCGTCTACGATGAATGTATTGAAAAACATGATTCGCAGAAACAGGTATAGCGCCACAATTACACCCACTGTTTTAATAATATCGTCAACTACCGGGTACTTTTCGAGATATTCAACCAGTATTGCAAAATTGGTAATAATAAAAGCCAGTATAAAAGCCACAGCCAGGTAGCTAATGATCATCTTGAACCCAGGCACTATCTGTTTAAATTCAAATTCATAATACTCACTGTCAATCAGTGTAAAGATGAGTTTGTATAAGCCCAGGGTGGTGTATGCCTGCACGAGTATCAGGATAAAGGATACCAGCATGGTGCCAGCAAAAGCTTCTGGTGCAATTATAAGCTGCACCATTATCCCCAATGAAGATAAAAGGATGAAAGATATAACCGAAAAAACAATGATCGTAACAAAATTCCTTCTAAACAGGTACCACGAAGTTTTAAGAATATCTGAAACGGAAAAGGGGTGATACATGCTTAGCTTATGATCTTTTTAATACAACGCGCTTCCAAAAGTCCTGCATAAATCCTAACCCATAGGCAGTTAATTGAGTAAAGGCTGCAATAATGCTCAAAAATGCAACTTTTGCCGATTTGTTTCGCCATAGGGAGTGAAAAAATATCAACAAAATGAACAGGATATATCCAAAGTTACACAATTCGGCTATGCGCCATCTCAAAATATTGGCAATCAATGTAAAGAAAATCCCAAGGGTGAAAATGGCCGGAAAAAAGTGAACTGCTTTCAACTCCGAAGGGAAAAACTTATATACATTGATACGCGCACGTCCGAAGAAATGAAGTTGCTTATAGAACTGCAAAAAATCGGTGCGGCGCTTGTGGTAAACTTTTGCATCGGGTATTAATCCAATCTTGAAACCAGCGGAGTGGATACGGATACTGTACTCAATATCCTCGCCCGAACGGGTAATAATAAAGCCCCCAACTGTCTCCCAAACCTTGCGTGATACGCCCATATTAAAACTGCGCGGGTGAAATTGCCCTATGCCTTTTTTATTTCCACGGATTCCACCAGTTGTAAAGGGGGAGGTCATAGAATAGCTGATGGCTTTTTGTACGGGGGTGAATGATGGATGGGCATCATCCGGTCCGCCGTAAGCATCCAACCAGTTGGTCTGCAGGTGATCATTTACTATCTGTAAATAATCTGCAGGTATCAGGCAGTCCGAATCAAATATGATGAAATAATCCCCCTTGGCGCGTTCAAAACCATAGTTTCGTGTAAAACCCTGGCCCTCATTTTTCTTTACAAAATAGCGTACATCAAGTTTGTCTTCAAAGCTTTTAACTATATCTGCTGCATCATTTACCGAGCCATCCTCCAGCACTAAAACCTCGAACTGCCTGTAAGTTTGATGAGTCAGCGACTCCAGCAATTCTTTTATTTCTTGTGGACGGTTGTATAGGGGGATGATGATGGAAAAAAGCATTTTGCGAATGTGCAGATTTTAAATGTGCGAATGTGCGGATTTTTTTATTTCGGATTAATTAGTTTCATTTACCTCAAGATTTGCACATCTGCATAGTCGCACATCTGCACATCAATATCATTTGCACATTAAATTGTATCCTCAACCTGGTAATTATTACGGTCGTGTGAACTGCGCGAAACCAGTTCGGCAACAA
>Ga0307517_10001866_pt1 | contig 34489 bp, 34 predicted proteins | sample 23_EM_MG_FD_194515 | JGI IMG/M metagenome (GOLD analysis project Ga0307517, IMG submission 194515) | Populus trichocarpa ectomycorrhiza microbial communities from riparian zone in the Pacific Northwest, United States - 23_EM | ecosystem: Host-associated > Plants > Roots > Unclassified | place... | reverse complement strand
GATGCTCTATCTGGCGGCCCTCAGCGCCAAGCGTTGCGACCCAGCCCTCAAGGCCTTCGCCAATGGCCTCCTGCAACGCGGAAAGCCCGCCAAGCTCGTCATCGTCGCCGTCATGCGAAAGCTGATCGAGGCCGCAAACCTCGTCCTCGAACGCGGCCAGCCCTGGCTCAAGCAAACCGCCACCTGAACATGGTTGCTCCGTCTCGTCGCGTAGCCGCGCCGATCCACCTCCCCCTCAATCGGGCTTCGCCCTGGGGGAGGATCTATGGCTACAGCTTCTTCCCGCTCTTCGAGGGCGACGGAGACGGTGAAGGCGAAGGGGATTCGGAAAGCGACGACCCCGCCTCATCCCCGTCCTGCTGGTGGATGCTCCCGGACCCCGAGACGTCGGTCTCCAGCTTGGCCGGCCGGGTAAGCAAGGTCACGTCGCCGGAGCCGGAGATGTCCACCTTGGCCCAGTCGGTGGGCGCGATGGTCGCCGCCCCGGAGCCGGCGATGTCGACCTGGGCGCCCTTGGCCTTGATCCCGCCCAGGTCGGCGTCGGCCGAGCCCGAGATGTCCAGCTCCACCACATTGGCCTCGCCCTGCGCGGTGACCTCGGCGTTGCCGGCCAGGTCGAGGCGCAGGCGGTCCTGCTTGTAGCCCGCGATCGCCAGGCTGGAGTCGCCATGCAGGTTGAAGCGCGTGACGTCAGGCGCGGAGAGCACGATCAGCAGCTTCGCCCGGTGGCGGTTGTGGCCCTGGCCGTAGCCGATGTGGCCGTTGCGCACCTCGATATCGTCGACGGCCCGCTTGGAGCCGCTGATGGTCAGCTTGGCCGGCCCGGGCGCCTGGGTGTAGCGAACCTCGGACGGCGCATCGATGTCCAGCGTGTCGCCGCCGGTCCAGGTGACCTCGCGGCTGGATTGCGGGCCGGTCTCGCTGTGCCAGCCGTCGCGGTCCCAGCGCTCTTCGTTGAACACCCAGTGGTGGCCCGGGCCCCAGGTCCAGGCCGCGTGGGTCAGGGCTTCGGGGCCGCCGATGGCGACGGCGGCGCCCAGCGTCGCCACGCAGAGCAGGAAGCCCGAGACGGCGATCATCACCAGGACGCGGATCATCGGGCCACTCCAACGGTTTGCGGTTCAAGGGCAGGGCGCAGCAGCCGGTAGTGCAGCCGGCCGTACCAGACCAGCGCATTGACCAGGCCGATGGTGCAGATGGTCAGGACGGCGCCCAGCGCCGCGGCGCCCGACATCAGGCCGATGCCGGCCAGGATCGCCACCACCGGCCCGCCGGGCAGGCCGGTGAAGGGCCCCGCGGCGAAGACCACGCCGCCGGCGAAGAAGACCGCGATCACCGCCACCGCAACGCCGAACATCGCCCCGCCCACGCCCATCAGGATCGGCAGTAGGATCAGGATGTCTATGGCGCCAAGGCCCAGCACCGCGAACACCGCGGCGGCCGCGCCGGAGGGGTTGCGGTTCTCCTCCCACGCCTTCAGCCCGGCCTCGGCGCGCAGCTCGCGGGCGAGGCGGCCGGGATCGCCCAGCGCGGCGGCCACGTCCTCCTCGCTGCGCCCGGCGGCGACGCCGTCGGCGAAGTGGGTCTCATAGTCGGCGACGATGTCGGCGACCGTCTGGCTGGGCAGGCCGGCGAGGCCCGCCCGCAGCCGGGTCATGAACGCCTGACGGGTCATTTAACCGCTCCTAGGATGCCTTGGACCGCCCCGGAAAAGGACGCCCAGGCGGCTTTCTGCGAGGCGAAGCTCGCCTTTCCGGCCTCAGTGAGCCGATAGTATTTGCGCGAAGGGCCGGTGGACGACTCGACCAGGTGGGTCTCCACCAGCCGCTCGTTCTGCAGGCGCCGCATCAGCGGATAGATCGTGCCCTCGCCCATGCCGATCGAATCGGCGAGGCGGCTGGCGATCTCATAGGCGTAGCTCTCGTGCTGCGAGAGCAGGGCGAGCACGCAGAGCTCGAGCGCCCCCTTCTTCAGCTGGATGTCGATGGCTTCCGGCACGTCAGCGCCTCCTTGCGAGGCTCATAGGTACCGCTAGGTACTGGTCGGTGCAAGGTAGCTGGCATTAAACCTTAGTAACGAAACCCACGGCTGCAACCTGCGACAATTGGCCGACGTATGTTTAACCGGGTCACGGCACGCGACCTGCTAACCGTGGTCTTCGCCCGCAAAGGCGGAGGGAAACCGTTATGTTTCGACACAACGTCCAGGCGGCCGCCTCGGCCAGCGGCCTCATCGCGATCCAGGCGCTAAGCCTCAACGCCATGCGCGAGCGCGCCGAGCGCGCGTCCGAAGGTGGGCCTGTTGCGCAGGACACCCGCGCCGTCAAATCGAACCGCGCGCCCCCCGCAACGAACCCGGTTCACCGCTTCTAGCTGTCAGCGCCTTCCCGCCCCACGGGGGAGGGGAACGCCCTAGCTCCGCACCTTCACATAGGTCCCCGGCGCGTCGCCGAGCGGTTTCAGCTTGCCCGTCGCTGGATCCCGCGCCGGGATCATCCCGCCGGAGCGGGCCTTCAACCAGGTCATCCAGTGCGGCCACCAGGACCCCGGCGTCTCGGTGGCGCCCGCCTGCCAGGTCTCGAGGGCGTCGGGCAGGGCGTCGTTGGTCCAGTGCTGGTACTTCTGGGCGACCGGCGCATTGATCACGCCGGCGATATGGCCCGAGCCCGCCATGGTGAAGGTCACCGGCCCGCCGAACAGCCTGGCGCCCTTGTAGACCGAGCGGGCCGGAGCGATGTGGTCCTCCTTCGAGGACTGCACATAGATCGGCGTCTTGACCGTCCCCAGGTCGAGCGTGATCCCGTCGATCACCAGTTCGCCCTTGGCCAGCGCGTTCTCGCCGTAGAACTTGCGCAGGTAGAACATGTGCAGGGTCTTGGGCATCCGCGTCTGGTCGGAGTTCCAGAACAGCAGGTCGAACGGCTTCGGCTCCTTGCCCATCAGGTAGTTGGAGACGAAGAACGACCAGATCAGGTCGTTGGCCCGCAGCGCGTTGAAGGTGTCGGCCATGGTCTGGCCGGAGAGGACGCCGCCGCCGTCGTCCATCTTCTTCTCCAGGACGCCCAGCCAGTCCTCGTTGGCGAAGAGCAGCAGGTCGCCGGCCTCCGAGAAGTCCTGCTGCGCGGCGAAGAAGGTCGCCGAGGCGATCCGCTTGTCCCCCTTGGCCTGCATGTGGGCCAGGGTGCAGGAGAGCAGGCTGCCGCCGATGCAATAGCCGACCGTGTTCACCTGATCGACGCCGCACTGTTTCATGGCCGCGTCCGTGCCGGCGTAGATGCCCTCGTACATGTAGTCTTCGAAGGTGCGGCCGGCGAGCTCGGCCGTGGGGTTCACCCAGGAGGCCACGAACACCGTGACGCCCTGGCTCGCCAGCCAGCGGATCATCGAGTTCTCGGGGCGCAGGTCGAGGATGTAGAACTTGTTGATCCACGGCGGGAAGATCACCAGCGGGATCTCACAGACTTCGTCCGTCGTGGGAGAGAATTGCAAGAGCTCGATGATTTCGTTGCGGAACACGACCTTACCCGGCGCGGTCGCGACGTTCTCGCCGATCTTGAACATTTCATAGTCGGTCTGGGCGATGGAGAGCTGCCCGCCGCCGCGCTCCAAGTCCGCCGAGAAGTTCGCCATGCCGCGCACCAGGCTCTCGCCGCCGGTGGCCATCACTTCGCGCAGCGCGGCGGGGTTGGAGGCCAGGAAGTTCGACGGCGAAAACGCGTCGGTGAGCATCTTCATGAAAAACTCGACCCGCCGCTTGGCCATCGGCTCGACGTCGCTGACCTCGGCGACCAGGCTGTTCATCCAGTTGGCGGTGAGCAGGTAGGACTGCTTGATCACGTCGAAGACCGGGTTCTCGTTCCAGTCGGGATCGTTGAAGCGCTTGTCGCCCTTGGCGGGGCTCACCACCGGGTCGGCCGCTTCGCCGGCCGCGCGCTTGGCGGTGTTCTGCCAGAGGTCCAGATAGCGCGAGAAGAGGTCGGCCTGGGCGCGCATCAGCCGGTCGGGCTGGGCGGCGAGGCGGCCCATCACCTCGGTGAGCGCCGGAGCCACGTGGAACGGGTCGGGCGACAGCGCCGCGGGCCGGTCAGCCTGGCGCAGCGCCATCTCGGCGATGGCGCCCTGGGCGGTCAGGGCTGCCCGCGCCAGGTTCATGGAGAGCTTTTCCATCTGCAGGCGCTGATCGTCGGTGAGGACGGCCGTCGGGAAGGGCCTGGCGGCTTGCGGCGGCGCGTGCGGCGGCTCGGGCGACACCGCGGCGCGCGGCTCGGCGGCCGCCGCGACCTTGGCCTCGCCCTTGACCTTGGTCTTGCCGGCCTTCTTGCCCGACTTTGCGGACTTGCCCTTGGCCGTGGACGCAGTTTGCTCGCTCATCGGTCGTTTCCTCTCGTGGCGAAAGCGCGCGCGCCCTTTCGCCGTCAGCGATCATCGCATAAGACCGGGACCGAGATGAAAGCGCCAGCCCGCCTTTTCGCAAACGTCCGTTATGTCCGCCGGGCTGTGCGGCTTGTCGCCTGCACGGCGGTCTGCGCCCTGACCACGGCCTGCGCCGGGAGCCTGCTTTCCAGCACCAGGATCGATCCGCGCTCGCCGATCGCCGGCGAGGCGGCCGCGGTCGCCCACACCAATCGGCCGTTCCCCAAGTTCTCGCAGATCCCGCCCGTGCCCAAGGACGTGCGCCCGCCCAAGGCCTTCGGCGTCGCCGCGGCCCAGACCGTGGCCGCCCGCGACGAGCTGATCCGCAAGACCGAGCCCTCGACCTGGACGCTCACCGGCGGGGAGGCCACCAGCGCCTTCGCCGGCCAGGGCCGCACCGCCGCCGGCCCTGAGCTGAAACCCACCGATCCGGCGACGACCGAGGCCTTCGCCCGTGAGCTCCGCAAGCGAGCTACCCCGCCTCCGCCGCCCAAGAGATAAGGGCCCGCGGAGGCTGAAAATGTATCGAACCATGGCTTGGCTGGCTCCCGCCCGGAGTCTATCCATGCCCGACTTCAGCTTCGAAGAAGGCCGCGACCGGGCAGGTCGCCGCGCAAGAGCTTCGACATGACACCCGATTTCCACCGCATCCGACGCCTCCCGCCCTACGTCCTGGAGGAGGTCAACAAGATCAAGGCCCGCCTGCGCGCGCAGGGGACCGACATCATCGACTTTGGCATGGGCAATCCCGACATGCCGACCCCAAAGCACATCGTCGACAAGCTGATCGAGACCGCCCGCGACCCCAAGGCCGGCCGCTATTCGGCCTCCAAGGGGATCGTCGGCCTCAGGCGGGCCATGGCCGGCTACTACGACCGCCGCTTCGGCGTGAAGCTGAACCCCGACACCGAGGTGATCGCCACCCTGGGGTCCAAGGAGGGCTTCGCCAACCTCGCCCAGGCGCTCACCGCCCCCGGCGACGTCATCGTCTGTCCGAACCCGGCCTATCCGATCCACGCCTACGGATTCATCATGGCCGGCGGCGTCATCCGCCACGTGCCGGCGCTGTCGCCGGAGGAGTACCTGGCCGGCGTCTCCCGCGCGGTGAAGCACTCGGCCCCGCCGCCGACCGTGCTGATCCTCTCCTATCCGTCGAACCCCACGGCCCAGTGCGTGGACCTGGAGTTCTACAAGGACGCCATCGCGCTGGCGAAGAAGCACGACATGCTGGTGATCTCCGACATCGCCTATTCGGAGATCTATTTCGACGACAATCCGCCGCCGTCCGTCCTGCAGATCGAGGGCGCCAAGGACATCGCCGTCGAGGTCAATTCGCTCTCCAAGACCTACGCCATGGCCGGCTGGCGGGTCGGCATGGTGGTCGGCAACGCGCGCATCTGCGCGGCGCTGGCGCGGGTGAAATCCTACCTCGACTACGGCGCCTACACCCCGATCCAGGTGGCTGCCGCCGCGGCGCTGAACGGCCCGCAGGACTGCGTCGACGAGATCCGCGCCATCTACAAATCCCGCCGCGACGTGCTGGTCGAGAGCATGAAGCGGGCAGGGTGGGACATCCCCTCGCCCGGCGCTTCCATGTTCGCCTGGGCCCCGGTGCCCGAGCAGTTCAAGGAGGCCGGCTCCTTGCTGTTCTCCAAGCTGCTCATCGAGGAGGCTGGCGTCGCCGTCGCCCCCGGCATCGGCTTCGGCGAATACGGCGAGGGCTTCGTGCGCGTCGGCCTCGTGGAGAACGAGCATCGCATCCGCCAGGCGGCCCGCAACGTGAAGAAGTTCCTCGCCAACGCCGACGACATCCTCGCCCGGCGCGACAACAGCCTGGCGGCGCAATGACCCGCCTTCGCAAAAGCTACGGCGCGGCAAGGTGGCGGTGCATCGCGCCGAAACTCCGCAGGAGTGCAGGCGGATGAGTGATCAGAAAACCTGGCGGGTCGGCGTCGCGGGCCTGGGCACGGTCGGCGCAGGCCTGCTCACCTTCCTCTCCGAGCATCCCGGTTTCGCGCCGGCCGGGGGGAGGGCGCAGGTCACCGGCGTCTCCGCCCGCTCGCGCTCCAGGCCGCGGCCCTTCGACATCGCCAACCTGCCCTGGTTCGACGACCCGGTGGCGCTGGCCCATTCCCCCGATATCGACGTCTTCGTCGAGCTGATCGGCGGCTCCGACGGCCCGGCCAAGGCCGCGGTCGAGGCGGCGCTTGCCGCCGGCAAGCCCGTGGTCACCGCCAACAAGGCGCTGATCGCCGAGCACGGCGCCGAGCTCGCGGCGCTTGCCGAGGCCAAGGGCGTGCCGCTGCTCTTCGAGGCCGCGGTCATGGGCGGCGTGCCGGCCGTGAAGATCGTCCGCGAGGCCCTGGTCGGCGACGAGATCCGCTCGATCGCCGGCATCCTCAACGGCACCTGCAACTATATCCTGACCGAGATGGAGGCCACGGGTCGCTCCTTCGCCGACGTGCTGTCGGAAGCCCAGCGGCTGGGCTACGCCGAGTCAGATCCGACCATGGACGTCGGCGGCTTCGACGCGGCCCACAAGATCTCCATCCTGGCGGCGCTCGCGTTCGGCTGCGCCCCCAACTACGCCGCCGCCGAGATCGAGGGCATCGAGGGCGTCGACCTGCTGGACATCCAGCTCGCCCGCGACCTCGGCTACCGGATCAAGCTCGTGGCCTCCGCCGACCGCTCACCCGACGGCGTGCTGGTCCGCGTCCACCCCTCGCTCGCCCCGCTCGCCCATCCGCTGGCCCAGGCCGGCGGAGCGCTGAACGCGCTCTTCATCGAGGGCGCGCGCACCGGTCGCATCTTCATCCAGGGGCCCGGCGCGGGCTCAGGGCCCACCGCCGCCGCGGTCGCCGCCGACATCGCCGACGTGATGGCCGGCGCCGTGCGCCCGGTCTTCCAGGCTCCGGCCGGCAAGCTCAGCCCCTTCACTCCGGTCGATCCCTCCAAGAGCGTCGGCCGGGCCTACCTGCGCCTGCTGGTCAAGGACGAGCCCGGCGTCATCGCCGCGGTGTCCGAGACCCTGGCCGAGGCCGGCGTCTCCATCGAGAGCTTCCTGCAAAAGCCCATGGAGAACGCCAGCGGCGTGCCCATCGTGCTCACCACCCATGCAGTCGCCGAATCCGTGTTGAAGGCGGCCATTGAACGCATTGCGAGCCTGCCGGCCGTGCTAGACCGGCCGCGTCTGCTGCGCATCGCACGCATCTGAAACACAAAAGACAAATCGGGCGCGTCGGACTATACGGACGCGCCTTGGGCGGGAGACCCTGAGAGATGAGTTCCGAAGTTCTGGACCGCAGCCTGGTGCTGGAAGCGGTCCGCGTGACCGAGATCGCCGCCATCGCCGCCTGGAAGCTCGTGGGCCGCGGCGACGAGAAGGAGGCCGACCAGGCCGCCGTCGACGCCATGCGCACGGCGCTGAACGACCTCGACATCGACGGCGAGATCGTCATCGGCGAGGGCGAGCGCGACGAGGCCCCGATGCTCTACATCGGCGAGAAGGTCGGCAAGGGCGGCAAGCATAAGATCGACATCGCGCTGGACCCGCTGGAGGGCACCACGCTCACCGCCAAGGCTATGGCCAATGCGCTGGCGGTGATGGCCTGGGCGCCCAAGGGCACCATGCTCAACGCGCCCGACACCTACATGGACAAGATCGCCTGCGGTCCCGGCTATCCCAAGGGCGTCATCGACCTCGACAAGTCCCCGGCCGACAACGTCCGCTCACTGGCCAAGGCCAAGGGCGTCGATCCCTCCGAGATCACCGTCTGCGTGCTCGACCGCCCGCGCCACACCGAGATCATCGCCGGCCTGCGTGAAGTGGGCGCCCGCGTCTACCTGATCACCGACGGCGACGTGGCCGGGGTCATGAACACCGCCGACCCCGAGACCGGCGTCGACCTCTACCTCGGCTCCGGCGGCGCGCCCGAGGGCGTCCTGGCCTGCGCGGCGCTGAAGTGCGTCGGCGGCCAGTTCCAGGGCCGCCTGGTCTTCCGCAACGCCGACGAGCGGGCGAGGGCGGCCCGCGTGGGCATCACCGACCTCGACAAGAAGTACGACCTGCACGAGATGGTCCGCGCCGACGCCATCTTCGCCGCCACCGGGGTCACCAAGGGCGCGCTCCTCGACGGCGTCCGCCTCGAAGGCGGCTTCGTCCACACCCACACCCTGGTCATGAACTCCGCCACCCGCACCGTGCGCGAAGTCCGGATGAAGCGGCCGGTCTGATAGTTATAGGGGCGGTCGCTGGCGGCGCTCAGCCCACGTAGTGGTAGAGCGGCCGGTAGCCGGCGTGGGTGGCGCCGGCCGCCTGGGCGACGGCGGGCGGCAGCTCCTTGCCTAGTCCGAGGGCGAACAGCAGCGGCGCGACCTTGTGCGCGGCCTCGGCGATGGCCGAGAATTGCCGGGCGAAGCTGTCCGCCGAGCTTCGTCCCTCCCAGTCCGTGGACAGGCCCGTAAGGCCGCATTGCTTGAACAGGTCCAGCGGGGGGTCGTCCGGCGGGATCCGGGCCAGTATCTTGCGGCAATGCGGCGCCAGTTCCGCGACCACGGCCCCGAGTTGCTGGCTCGTGACCTGTTGGTCGACGCCGACGAGCTCGATGATGATCGGACGGGCCGGATCCTGACGGAACGCCCTGAGCTGGTCGGTGAGGCGTTCGCACTCCCGGTCCGCGCGAAGCACGCTCATGGAAGCCGAGAAGAAGATGCCGACCCCGGAGCGGCCATAGGCCTGGCCGGCGCGCTCCACGGTGGCCGACTGGATCTCCGCCTGGCTGAGGAACGGCAGCGCCGCCACCTGGGCGGTGGACAATCGCTCCCCGGTTCGCCCATTGCGGACGTGGGCGTCCAGGCGATCGGCGATACCGACGCAGTTCTTCAGATTTACGACGTTTTCCCGAACGAAGCTCAGATCGAAGCCCCCGGAGGCCGCCACCATGGGCGACCCGATCCAGCTGCGCGGCTCCAGGGTGCGCCGCGCCGATTCCTCCGGGGCCGGCGTCACGGAGCGCTCCAGATGCTCCGGATCGAGCGGGCGGCAGACCGTCTCTCCGTGGTCGTTCATCGAGACGACCATGGAGATCTGTATGTCCGCCTGTCGCTGCACGCCGAGGAAGAATTCCAGCATCTTGCGCAGCACCTTCAGCGCGACCGCGCGACTGACGACGGGGTCCTCGTCGGCGCAGACCACAAAGCTGAGGTCGCTTATGCGGGCCCAGACCGCCGGCGGCGGCAGGGTGCTTTCAAGCACGCTCTCGGCCTTTTGCCAGAACGCGTCGCGCTTCACCTCCCACTGGTCCGCGAGCCGCAGGCAGACCGCATCGAGCCCGATCAACACGACGCAGCCCTTGGCCAGCAGCTTCTCATCGGTGAGGCGATGCATGGCGTCCCGGCGGTGGCGGGTGCCGGGCTCGTCGGCGTCGAACGTCCGGGGCGTGTGGTTGAGCGCGATCATGGAGCCAACGCCGCGGAGCATGCGGTTTTCGCGAGGCTGCGTCTCGACGCCTGCAGCCGGGCGGCGACCGGCGAGCTCCATCGGCTATTTAGGCTCATTGAAACCTCCCACGCTCGTTTCTTGCTTATGTTAAATCTCACGCAAGGCTGGTTAGCCCCTCCCTAAGAAAACCAAATAAATGCGCGCGTCGGTAGAAAAAGAGCACGCCACCCTCTTAGCGCTACACCTGGAAATGCGCTATTTAGGTAGCGGTTTGGGTGGTATTTGCGTAACGCCCGCGCGCTACGCGGATGTGAGACCGGACCGATCCCCATCGCAGATGGTCAGCCGGAAACGGCCGGTTTAGGCCGAGCGCGCGCCTCTCCCATTGCGGGAAAAGGCTGGCCGGGATTTCACGCAGCCCCTTTTTGGGGGGGCCGGGCCGGCCCTCTCAGGGCAGGTCCTTGCGGGGGATCGCGGCGATCTCCGCGGGCGTCAGCTTGCGCAGGGAGCGCGCGATCAGCGGCTCGCGGAAGCCCTGGTGATCGGACAGCTTCAGGTCGAGGTCCAGGGCCGAGCATATCCAGTTCGATCCGCGCACCTGGCTTATGAGGAAGCGGTCGCCGCTTTTGCGCGCGTGGGTCCCCGGAACCAGGTCCACCCGATAGATGTCCCGCGTGTTGACGCGCAGATAGAGCATTTCCCCGTCGCCGGGCGCCGACCAGCCTTGCCAGCTGTTGCTGAGGAAACAGCTCTCTCCGCGCTTGGGGGCTTCCGTGGGGTTGGCGGCGGCGGTGGCGGCCGTGGCGACGAAGGCGACTGCGCCGATCGTCGAGAGGAGCAGTTTGAGACGCATGACCATTGTGGGCCTCCGAAACATGCGGCGACAGTATACCCAATAGAGCGCCGACCCCAGCGGCCGGTTCCGGCCCGCTCGTCGACGTCTACGCCTGCGCCCGCCGTGCGCTTGCCTCCACCGCGTCGCGCGGGATCAGGCGGATGGTGGAGCTGGCCTTGGCGAGCACCTTGCCCGCGGCGTCCATCAACCGGCCCTCGGCGAAGCAGGTGGCGCGACCGCGCCGCTCGATCCAGCCCTCGGCGAGCACCCGGCCGGGGCGGGCAGGGGCGAAGTAGCTGACCTTCAGCTCCAGCGACATCGGCGCCATCTCCGGCGCCAGTGACAGCGAGGCGTGCGCCATGGCCGCGTCGATCCAGCCGCAGACGAAGCCACCCTGGGCGACCCCGCCCGAATGGCACATCTGCGGGCCCACCTCGTACTCGATCACCGCGCGACCGGCCTCGAAGCTGACCACGCGGACTTGGCCGAGCGCGATCTCGAGGGTGGGCGCAACGGCGTCGGTCATTCGGGTCTCCAAAAAGCCTGGTGGTTCGCCTAAGCCTTAGATGGATGCGGGGGTCGGGAGAAGCCGCGCTTCGACCTTCAGTTGAATTTCGGCTTCCGCAGCAGCGCGGCGCGATCGACCGAGCGGATATCCAGGTCGAACACGTCGTTCTCGCGCTGGATGCGCAGCGCGATGGTGACGCCCGCGGGACCCTGCGCCCAGAGCTGCATATAGTAGTCCGCGAGGTCCGACACGGCCACGCCCGCCACCGCGCGGATGACGTCGCCGGCCCGAAGCTCGGCGCGCGACGCGGGACCGTGCGGGTTCACGCCGATGATCACCACCTGATCCTCCACGGCGTGGGTCAGCGCCCCCAGCCAGGGCCGCGGCGGATGCGCCGGCTTGCCGCGGGCCAGGTTGTCGAGGATCGGCGGCAGCAGCTCGCTGGGCACGAACATGTTGATGGGCTTGGCGACGCCGCCGCGCGACTGGCTCTGCAGGCTGAGCGAGCCCACCCCCAGCAGTTCGCCGGAAGCGCCGATCAGCGCCGCCCCGCTCCAATGCGGGTGGGCGGGCTCGGTGAAGATCGCGTCCTCGATCAGATACTCCCAGTAGCCGGCGAACTGCATCCGGGTGAGCACATGCCCGGCCGCGGCGTGCTTGCGCCCGCCCGCGCCGGCGATGATCACCGGGCTGGCCTCCTTTAGTCCGCGGGAGTCTCCCAGCGGCAGGGCCGGCAGCCCCAGCGGTTCGAGCGCCTGAACCAGCCCGAAGCCGGTCACCGAATCGACCCCGAGAACGTGGGCCGCGACGCGCTCGCCACCGCCCAGCGTCAGCGTCACCGTGTCGGCCTCCATGATCAGGTAGCCCATGGTCAGCACCAGGCCGTTGGAACCGATCACCGCGCCATTGCCGATCCGCTCCGTGCCGAGCGTTCCTGCGGTGGAGGCGTCGCCGGGGACCTGCGCCTCGAGTGCGACGATCCCCGAGAGCGCGCCATCCAGATCGAACGCATGCCCCTGGCGCGAGGGGCGCAGGCGAGCCTCGACCTCAAAGCCGTCGAAGGGTGACGTCACGCGAATCTCCTGGGCTTGCTTCGATTTGGGATAGCGGAGCGGCCGAGGCAAGAGGCGCCGGGCAGGGGACCCCATCCCTCCCTTTCATGGGGAGGGTGGCGAGGCAAAGCCGAGACGGGTGGGCAAGTATGGGCCAGGCACGATGATCGGAACCTGATCGCGAAGAGAGTGGGTCACCCGCCCCGAGAAGATTTCCAACTGAATTTTTGACTCGCGGTTTCCGTTAGTTCATGTTTCGTTCTCATGGACGCCACCGCCCCCGATGACGTGAACGCCCGCCAGGCGCGGCAGCTGGCGACCTTGGTCGAGCTGGCCGAAATCGGCATGCAGATGGCGCGGGCGGCGCGGGACGAGGTGCTGGCGCTGGCGGCGTCGGCCGACGCCGCCCAGCCGGCGCGTCCCTCGCCGTTCGGGCGCGCGGACCTGGGGCTCACCTACACTCGCGTGGCCCGCGCCGTGCGCCAGACCCTGGCGCTGGAGACCCGCATCGCCGACGGGCTCGAGACGGCCCGGGTGCAGCAGAAGCAGCGCACCGTCGGCGCCGCGCGGCTGGCCTTCGACAATCGCCAGGAAGACATCCGCGACTTCGTCGTCCAGGCCATCGAGTCCGAGGCCGAGCGGCGCGAGCTGCCCGAGCGCGAGGTCGAGCGCCTGCTGGGCGACCTCGACGAACGGCTGGAGGACGGCTGTTACGACGATGCGCTGGCCGACGGCCCCATCGCCGAACTGGTGGGGCGGATCTGCTTCGACCTCGGCCTCACCCCCGACTGGCGCATCTGGGACGACCAGGACTGGGCCATCGACTACCTCAAGGAACACACCCCCACCGACATCGGCGCCGAACGCTGGCGCGACCTCGACCTGCAGGCCGACGATAAGGTCGACCCCCCGGACGACCCGGACCCGGACTCCAGCTGAGCCCTGCCTCCATCCCCCACAGGTGTCCTCCCGGTTTTGCGCAGCAAAGGCCGGGACCCATAAACACGGAACCGTTCAGGCAGACCCCCTGAGGCGGCGATCATGGGTCCCGGTCTTCCGCGTGCCGCGGAAACCGGGATGACAGCCGGGGGGACCGTCTGGCCCACGCGAGCGGGCGCTCCCTATTTCCAACCGCCAGGACGCCAAGATCGCCAAGAGGTCGTTGTGGCTGAGCCGCCCCGCCGTCCTTCCGTCCGCTTCTGACGCACCCTCGCGCTAAGTCACCGTGTCCGCTGGCGACTCGCGCGCCGGCGGCCGATAGTGCGCGGCTTGGACGGGAGCGGATGCGTGGCCGACGGCAATCCCCAGCTTGGCTACCTCGGCGTCACCCGCTCGCTTTCCGGCCGGCTCTGGCGCGAGCGCGCCGCCGACGCCGAGCTGGTGCGCCGCCATCAGCTCTCGCTCGGCCTCTCCGAACCCCTGGCCCGCGCCCTGGCCTCCCGCGGCGTCGCCATCGAGCACGGCGAGACCTACCTCAACCCGACCCTGAAGGCGCTCTTCCCCGACCCCTCCAGCTTCATGGACATGGACAGGGCCGCCACCGTCCTGCTCGACGCCCTGGAGCGCGCGCGCCCGATGGTGGTGTTCGCCGACTACGACGTGGACGGCGCATCGTCGGCCGCCCAGCTGGTCCGCTGGTTCCGCGCCATGGGCCGTGAGCTGCCGATCTTCGTGCCCGACCGCATCGTCGACGGCTATGGCCCGTCGCCGGCCATCTTCCGCCGCCTCAAGGACGAGGGCGCCGAGCTCGTCATCACCGTCGACTGCGGCGCCGCCGCCCACGACGCGCTGGCCTGCGCCGAGACCATCGGCCTGGAGGTCGTGGTCATCGACCACCACCTGATGCGCGGCGAGGAAATCCCCCGCGTCGCCGCCCTGGTGAACCCCAACCGGCCCGATTGCACGTCAGGGCAGGGGCATCTGGCCGCCGCCGGCGTCACCTTCGTCCTGCTGGCCGCGCTCAACCGCGAGGCGCGCAAGCGTGGCCTCTTCGCGGACCGGCCCGAGCCGGACCTGCGCCAGCTGCTCGACCTCGCCGCCATGGGCGCGATCTGCGACGTCACCCAGCTCACGGGCTTCAACCGCGCCCTGGCCGCCCAGGGCCTGAAGGTGATGTCGGCCTGGCGCAACCCGGGCCTCAAGGCCCTGCTGGACGTCGCGAAGAGCCAGGGCCCGGCCTCGGTCTTCCATGTGGGCTTCATCCTCGGCCCCCGGATCAACGCCGGCGGCCGGATCGGGCGCTCGGACCTCGGCGCGCGCCTGCTGTCCACCGACGATCCGCAGGAGGCCGCGGCCCTGGCCGCCGAGCTCGACGCGCTCAACGCCTCGCGCAAGGAGGTCGAGCGCGAGGTCACCGAAGCTGCCATCGCCTATGTCGAGACTGAGAGCAATGCGCCGGACGAGCCCATGCTGCTGGTCGCCGCCGACGGCTGGCATCCCGGGGTCATCGGCATCGTCGCCGGGCGTCTGCGCGAGAAATACCGCAAGCCCGTGGTGGTGGTCGGGATCGACCGCGCCGCCAATGTCGGCAAGGGCTCCGGCCGCTCGCAGCCGGGGGTGAACCTCGGCCGCGCCGTGCAGGCGGCCTTTGACGAGGGCCTGGTCCTGGCCGGCGGCGGCCACGCCATGGCGGCGGGCCTGTCGGTCCGGCCCGACGCCATCCCCGAGCTGCGCGCCTTCCTCTGCGAGCGCCTGGCCGCCGAAACCGAGATCGCCGCGACCGAGGACGGCCTCGACGTCGACGCCCTGGTCACCACCGGCGGCTGCGACCGCGCGCTCTGGCAGGACTTCCAGCGCATGGCGCCCTTCGGAACCGGCAATCCCGAGCCGGTGTTCGCGCTGGCCGACGTCCGCGTGGAACGGCCGATGGCGCTGAAGGGCGGCCACGTGCGCTGCACGCTCACCGACGGCTCCGGCGGCAAACTGAAGGCCGTGGCCTGGCGCGTCGAGGGCACGGAGACCGGCAAGCGGCTGATGATGGAAGGCGGCGCCATCCACGTGGTCGGCCGTCTGAAGCCGGACGATTGGAAGGGCCGCGAAGGCGTCGAGTTCGAGATCGAGGACGCCGCCGATCCGCGCAGAGTTTGAGGCCGGCTCAGCCGGTCTTGCACCCTCACGGGAAGGCGGATATAGAGCCCGCCTCGCGCCACGCGGTCCCTTCGTCTATCGGTTAGGACGCCAGGTTTTCAACCTGGAGAGAGGGGTTCGACTCCCCTAGGGACTGCCACGCGCCGCCGCTCGCCGAATGGGGTGGGAGCCGCGCTGAAAGAGGCGTCGCTATTGCGCGCCTGAAATTTAACCTATTGACCGCCTCGCCCGCACGAGAACACTGTTATAGTTGCTCCTAATCCGAGTTCAGGATCGGGGGTAACGGGCCGAGGGGCATATGGCTGGTTACGAATTCGAGCAGGTGGACGTGCAGGCGGCCGACGCCGTGCGGATCAGCGGTCGCGTCAAATGGTTCGACGCGGGCAAGGGCTATGGCTTCATCGTCCCGGACGATCCCACCCAGACCGACCTCAAGGACGTGCTGTTGCATGTGACCAGCCTGCGCAACGCCGGCCGCGAGCATGCGCTGGAGGGCTCGACGATCGTCTGCGACGTGGTCCGCCGGCCCAAGGGCTGGCAGGTGCAGGACGTGGTCGAGGTCGACGAGAGCTCCGCCCCGCCGCCCGGCGAGCGCCGCACCCGCGACGACGGCGGTTTCCGGCGCGGCGGCGAGGGCTTCGGCCGGGACGGATTCGCCGCCCGCGCGCCGGCCCGCCGCACCACGCCGCCCTCGGGCGATCCGCTGGAGCGGGCCAAGGTGAAATGGTTCAACCGCACCAAGGGCTATGGATTCGTCGTCCGCGACGGCGAGCCCGGCGACATCTTCGTCCATATCGAAACCCTGCGCCGATCGGGTATGGAAGACCTGCAGCCAGGCGAGGACGTCATGGTGCGGTTCGCCGAGGGCCCCAAGGGCCTGGTGGTGGCCGAGATCGAGTCCTCCGGCCTGGACTGAGTGTTCAGCGGTCGGAGTTTTGAGTCTCGTGTTCCAGACGTCCTTTTCGCGGGGTTTCCTCGCGCTGGCCCTCTCGTTCGGTCTCGCCTCGTGCGCCGCCGCCCAGGGCATTCCCCGCATGGATCCGGCCCACTGCAAGGGGCAGGCGGAGCTGAAGCCGCTGCAGCCGCTGGAGATCGCCACCGCCAGGGGCGTGGCCCGCTTCATGGTCGAGTTCGCCGACAACGACCGCACCCGCGAATACGGCCTGATGTGCCGCAAGGCCGTCGCGCCGGATCGCGGCATGCTGTTCGACTTCAAGGGGCCCGTGGACGACGTCGCCTTCTGGATGCGCAACACCATCATCCCGCTGGACATCATCTACATCCGCCCCGACGGCACGGTGCTGTCGATCGCCCGCAACGTGCCGCGGCTCAACGAGACCCCGGTCCCGGCCGGCGGCCGCATCCGCGCGGTGCTGGAACTCGCCGCCGGCCGCGCCGCCCAGCTCGGCATCCTGCCCGGCGACAGGATCACCCACCGGATCTTCCCGCGTGGATGACGCCGGCGCGGTCCCGCCGCCGCCCGAAGGCTACCGGCTCTCCGAGGGCCGCGGCAGCTTCTCGACCCACAACGGCCCCTATTTCCACCGGCTGAGCGAGGGGCCGACGTCGGAACAGGCCTTCTACGCCCTGCCGCGGCACGGCAACGGCATCGGCATCGTGCATGGCGGCATGCTCTCGGCCTTCATGGACGGGGTGCTGGCCGGCGCCGTCTGGCGCGGGACCGGACAGCGGGCGGTGACCATCCACCTGTCCGTCGATTTCCTGCACATGGCGCGGGTGGGCGAATGGGTGATGGGCGAGGCGCGGATGACCCGGGCCACCAGGGATCTCGCCTTCGCCGAGGGCCGCGCCTACGTCGGCGCCCGCGACGTGGTCCATTGCTCGGGCATCTTCAAGCTGATGGCGCGCGAGCGCTGAGCACGCTTCCGTTTGCGGAAAGGCCAAAACGCTTATATCGCAGGCCCGCCGACGTCTTCGGGGTGTAGCGCAGCCTGGTAGCGCACCTGCTTTGGGAGCAGGGGGTCGGAGGTTCGAATCCTCTCGCCCCGACCACGTCGGCCGAACCTTCCGAATAGGAAGGTTCGTTCTAGAGTTGGAGCGTGACGGGCGCCGAAACCGGTCCCCACTTTCGGCTGTCACGCTCTGTTGAGGAATCAGACGTCCATGCTCGCGCGCATCTTCCGCCCGTCCAAGACCGCCATGCAGTCGGGCAGGGGCAAGACCCAGGACTGGGTGCTGGAGTTCGAGGCGACCGACGCGCGAAGACCCGACCCGCTGATGGGCTGGACCCAGACCTCCGACACCGAGTCCAGCCAGGTCCGCCTGGCCTTCGACACCAAGGAGGAGGCCGTCCGCTACGCCGTGCAGCGGGACATCCCTTTCCAGCTGATCGACCCGAAGCCCGCGAAACGGATCATCAAGGCCTATGCCGACAATTTCGCCTTCGGCCGCAAGGTCCCCTGGACCCACTGAGCCTGAGCTGGCGCCCATAGCTCAACCGGATAGAGCACTCGCCTTCTAAGCGAGCGGTTGCAGGTTCGAGTCCTGCTGGGCGCGCCAGGCTAGCTAAGGGCCGCGGGGTCGGGCGCCGCTAGACGAAGGGGGCGCGGTCCTTGTCCAGGGTGATCACCCAGTCGGCGCGGCCGGGCATTTCCGAGAGGACCCAGCGGGTCAGCCGTTCGTAGTGCGCCACGAAGCGGGCGACCTCTTCGTCGGTCATGCCCGCGCCGGTGCGTTCGCGCAGCTTGCGCTCCTGCTCCATCCGCCAGCCCGCCACCACCTCGAAGCTCGGCGCCTCCAGCAGGATCAGGTCGTGCAGGCGCGCGAACAGCCCCTGGTAGGGGCCGTCGAGCTGCTCGTTGACGTAGCCGCGCCAGACTCCTTGCGGATCCTCGTCGCGCTCCAGGGCGTTCACCGGCTCGCGCAGCGCCGCCGCGCCCTGCGCCACCGCGCCAAGGCACCAGCCTTCGAACAGCACCACGTCGACGGGCGAGGCGATGGTCTCCCAGCCCCCGCGCGGGGTGCGGTTGTCGGCGGCCTTGTCGAAGCGGGGCAGGGTGACCTTGCCCTTCAGGCGCAGCTGCTCGAGCACCGCGCCGGCGAGCGCCACATCGTGCGTGCCCGGCGGCCCGCGGGTGGCGAGCAGCGGGTGGACCTCGCGGGCCAGCCGCTGGCGGGCGTCGCGGGTCAGGTAGAAGTCGTCCATCGAGAGCGTCACGGTGCTGACGCCGCGCGCCTGCAGCAAGCGCTTGGTCACCGCCACGATGGCGCTCTTGCCCGAGCCCTGCGGGCCGCTGAGGCCGATGATCGCGGTTCGCCGCCGCACCTGGCGCAGGCGCTGCGCGCGCGCCGCCAGCGGCTCGCACACCACCTCGACCGTCCGCCGGAAGCTTTCCGGCAGCGCTTCGTCGGCCATGAAGTCGTCGAGCCAGGCGTCGATGGGGAAAGCCTCCGGTCGGGCCGCGGCTGCGGCGAGCGCCTGCTGTAGCGCCCGCGGCCGGACCCGACCAGCCCGGCGCTGGCCTCCCGGCTCAGGCGGGATGTTTTGCGTAGACCGTCAGCGCCCGCTTCAGGTCGGCGATCAGGTCGTCGGGATTCTCCAGGCCGATGTGCAGCCGGATCAACGGTCCGGCGTAGCTGCGCCCGATCTTCCGGGTCTTGAGCTGCGGGTCGCAGGAGATCGCCAGGCTCTCGAACCCGCCCCAGGAAAAGCCCAGGCCGAACAGGGTCAGGTCGTCGAGGAAGGCGTCCACGGCCGCCGGCGAGCCCGGCCGCAGGGCGAATCCGAAGAGCCCGCAGGCCCCGCTGTAGTCCCGCGCCCAGAGCGCATGGCCGGGCGAACCGGGCAGGGCAGGGTGGTAGACGGCGGCGACCTCAGCCTGCTCCCGCAGCCAGGCCGCGACGGCGATGCCGCTCGCCCCCTGCCTGGCCAGCCGCGTGGGCAGGGTCCGCAGCCCCCGGAGCATCTGATAGGCGTCTTCCCCGGCCACCGCCCATCCGAGGTGCAGCACGCCGCTCTCCAGCGCCTGCACCACCTTCGGGTCCGAGGCGGCGGCTGAGCCCATGAACACGTCGGAATGCCCGCCGACATATTTGGTCAGGGCCTGCACCGAGATGTCGATCCCAAGCGCCAGGGGCTTCAGGAGATAGCCGGCGCCCCAGGTGTTGTCGGCCACGGTGAGGATGCCGCGGGTCTTGGCCAGCTCGGCGATCCTGGCCATGTCCTGCATCTCGAAGGTCAGCGAGCCCGGCGATTCCATCAGGATCAGCCGGGTGGCGGGCGAGGCCATCTCCATCAGCGCTTCGGGCGAGGCGTCGGGCGCGAAATAGCGGACCGCCACCCCGAACCGCTTGAGCACGTGGTCGCAGAACCGGCGGCTGGGCTTGTAGACCGCGTCGGTGACCAGCACCTCGTCGCCGGCCTTCAGCACCGCCAGCAGGGCGCCGGTCAGCGCCGACAGGCCGGACGGGTAGAGGGTGACCGCCCTGGCGCCCTCCATTTCCGCCAGCGCGCCCTGCAGGGCCTTCTGCGCGGCCAGGCCCTGCCGGCCATAGGTCAGGTAGCTGTCGTCGTCATAGAGGCTGGCGGCGTTGGGCAGCAGCACCGTCGAGCCCTTCTGGATCGGCGGGCCGACGGTCTTGGCCAGCTTCTCGGGCGTGGACCCGGCGCGGATCAGGCGAGTTTCGTCGTCCATGCGGCTTGCGGGCGCCTGCGCTGCCGGGCGAGAGTGCCCGCGAGCACTTAGAGCGCTTGGGTTTCCCCAATCAAGAACCAGAGGAACGGATGAAGCGCCTCGCGGCGATGGCGATGTTGGTCCTGAGCCTGGGCGCCTGCGACGGCGGCTCCAGGCCTCCGCCCGCGCCCGCCCCGACGGGACAGGCCGCGAAGGCCGTTGAGCCGGCCTACAGGGCGACGCCCAGCCCGACGCTGGCGGCGGTGCGCAAGCGCGGCTACGTGGCCTGCGGCGTCCATCCCGGCCTGCCGGGGTTCGCCTACCCGGACGTGCGCGGCGTCTGGCGGGGCTTCGACGTCGATGTCTGCCGCGCGGTGGCCGCCGCCGTGCTGGGCGACGCGGCCAAGGTCAGGTACGTCCCGATCACCGCCCAGGATCGGTTCAGCGCCCTGCAGAAGGGCCAGATCGACCTGCTGTCGCGAAACACCTCCTGGACCTTCGCCCGCGACGCTGGGCTGGGGCTCGATTTCGCGGCGGTCACCTATTACGACGGCCAGGGGTTCCTGGCGCCCAAGGCCCTGGGCCTGGCCAGCGCCGAGGAGCTTTCCGGCGCCCGCATCTGCGTTCAGGCCGGCACCGCCAGCGAGGGCAATCTCGCCGACTGGTTCGGCGCGCGCGGCATCGCCTACAAGCCCGTGGTGGCCGCCTCCGAGGCCGAGGCGCGCAGGCTTTACCAGAACGACGGCTGCGACGTCTTCACCGCCGACATCTCGGCGCTCGCCGGCTCCCGCTCGGTGCTGAACAACCCCGGCGCCCACGTGATCCTGCCCGATGTGATCTCCAAGGAGCCGCTGGGCCCGGTCGTGCGCCAGAACGACGCCGCCTGGACCGACATCGTGCGCTGGACGATCTACGCCGCCATCCTCGGCGAAGAGCTGGGGCTGACGTCCAAGACCGTCGAACAGGCGCGCGAGACCGCCTCCGACCCCCAGACCCGGCGGCTGCTGGGGCTCGAGGGCGACTACGGCGCCATGCTGGGCCTGAAGCCGGACTGGGCCTTCCAGGTGATCCGTCAGGTCGGCGCCTACCACGAGATCTTCCGCCGCGACGTGGGCGAGGACTCGGCGCTAAAGCTGGATCGCGGCCTGAACGCGCTGTGGTCGGCCCCCAAGCCCGGCCTGCTCTACGCGCCGCCGCTTCGTTAGAGCACGAGCCGCATGGCGCAGCGGTTGGCCACATCGAGGCCCGCCTCGATCTCCTTGCCGCGCACCAGCTTCAGGAACGGGCCGAACTCGGCCTCCGGAATCTCCACGAAGCCGAGCCGGGCATAGAACGGCGCATTCCACGGGATGTCGCGGAAGGTGGTCAGGCTCACCTCCGGCAGGCCGCGCGCCCGGGCCTCGTCCGCCACGGCGGCGATCAGGGCCCGACCCGCGCCCTTGCCCTGATGTTCCAGGGCGACGGCGACCTCCCAGAGGTGCAGGTCGTGTTCGAAGGCCTCGCAGGTGGCGAAGCCGATCAGCCGGCCGGCGTCCTCGGCGACCCACACGAGCCCCTGCGCCGCGAAGGGCCGATGGTCCTCCGCCGACATCACCCCGCCGTCGGAGACGTCGGCCTGGCTCGAGCCGCGGAACGCCTCGCCCGCCGAGGTTTCGATGGCGGGAAGTTGCTCAAGTTCGTGGAGGCGGGCTTTGCGGATTTCTATGGGTCAGGCTCCGGTTACGACGGGGGTGTCCGCGCGGCCGCCCCATTCGGTCCAGGAGCCGTCGTAGACCGCCACGTCGTCGCGCCCCAGCCGGGCCAGCGCCAGCGCCAGGACCGAGGCGGTGATCCCCGAGCCGCAGGTGGCGACGATCGGCCGGGCGAGGTCGAGGCCGGCGGCGCGGAAGATCGCGTCAATCTCTTCGGCCCGCTTCAAACGGCCCTCGGCGGTGAGCAGGGTGTCGAAGGGCACATTCAGCGCGCCCGGCATGTGGCCGGAGCGCAGACCGGCGCGGGGCTCGGGGACCTCGGCGCGGAAGCGGGCCCCGCCGCGGGCGTCGACGATCTGGGCTGACCTGGAGCTGATGATCCCCGAGACGTCGTCCAGGCTGCGGACCCGCTCGGGATGGAAGTCGGACGTGACCGTCGTGGGCGACGGGATCACCTCGCCGGCCGCCACCGGCCGGCCCTCGGCGCGCCAGGCCTTCAGGCCGCCATCGAGAACGAACACCTTGTCGAAGCCCATGACCTTCAGCGTCCACCAGACCCGCGCCGCCGCGCGGACGCCGAAGGTGTCGTAGGCGACGATGGTCGCATCCCGGCTGAGGCCCAGGCCGCCCGCGGCCTGCGCAAACGCCTCGGGCGTCGGCAGCATGTGGGGCAGGTCGACGGTGCGGTCGGCGATGGCGTCGATGTCGAAAAACACGGCCCCGGGAATGTGGGCCTCGAGGTGCTCGGCGTGCGGGTCGCGGTTCTCCGCCGGCATCCACCAGCTGCCGTCCAGGACCCGCACATTGGGGTCGCCGAGCCGCTCGGCCAGCCAGGCCGTGGAAACCAGGGGATCGCTCACGCCATCCACGCCGGCGCGGGCAGGCCGCGCTCCTTCAGGAACTCAGGATTATAGATCTTCGACTGGTAGCGCTGGCCGTGATCGGCGAGGACCGTGACGATGGTCTTGCCGGGGCCGAGGTCCCTCGCCATGCGGATCGCGCCGGCGACGTTGATCCCCGTCGAGCCGCCCATCACCAGGCCTTCGTGCTCCACCAGGTCGTAGAGCGCCAGCAGCATCTCCTCGTCGGAGATCCGGTAGGCATGGTCGATTGCGAGGCCTTCGAGGTTGGCGGTGATCCGGCCCTGGCCGATGCCCTCGGTGATCGAAGCGCCCTCCGACTTCAGCTCGCCCTCGGTGTACCAGCTGAAAAGGTTGGCGCCATGGGGGTCGGCCAGGCCGACGGCGACGCCGGGATTGTGCGCCCGCAGCGCCTGGGCGACGCCTGCCAGCGTGCCGCCGGAGCCGACCGCGCAGACGAAGCCGTCGATCCGCCCGCCGGTCTGCGCCCAGATCTCCGGGCCGGTGCTCTGCACATGCGCCTCGCGATTGGCGACATTGTCGAACTGGTTGGCCCAGACCGCGCCGGCGGGCTCCGTGGCGTCAAGTTCCTCCGCCAGGCGTCCGGATATCTTGATGTAATTCTGCGCGTTGGCGTAGGGGACCGCGTCCACCTCCATCAGCTCCGCGCCATAGAGCCGGATGGCGTCCTTCTTCTCCTGGCTCTGGGTGCGCGGGATGACGATGGTGCAGCTGTAGCCGCACGCCTTGGCGACCATGGCCAGGCCAATTCCGGTGTTGCCGGCCGTGCCTTCGACGATGCGGCCGCCGGGGCGCAGCAGGCCCTTGGCCTCGGCGTCGCGCACCATATAGAGCGCCGCGCGGTCCTTCACCGACTGCCCGGGGTTCATGAACTCGGCCTTGCCGAGGATTTCGCAGCCGGTGAGCGCGCTGGCGCGGTTGAGCCGGATGAGCGGGGTGTTCCCGATGGCGTCCAGGACGGATCTGGCGATGGTCATGGTCGCTACTTAACCGCGGGCCTGGTTCAGCAACAGGGGGCGCTCAAGCTTTGGCGAGGCTGAGCTGCACGACGTTGGTCCGCTCGGTGCGGAAGCCCGCCTCGCAGTAGCTCAGATAGAACTTCCACAGCTTGCGGAAGCGCTCGTCGAAGCCGAGCGGCACGATGTCGTGCCAGGCCGCGTCGAAATTCCGGTGCCATTCGGCGAGCGTGTCGGCATAGTCCTGGCCGAACCGGGCGATGGCGGTCCAGTCGAGCCCCGCCTTGTCGGTGACCTTCTTCAGTCGCTCCTCAGAGGGCAGCATGCCGCCGGGGAAGATGTACTTCTGGATGAAGTCGGCGCGGGTCCTGTAGGTCTCGAAGTCCTCGTCACGGATGGTGATGATCTGCAGGCCGGCGCGGCCGCCCGGCGTCAGCGACTGCTGGATCTTGTCGAAGTACTGCGGCCAGTAGCGCTCGCCCACCGCCTCGAACATCTCGATGGAGGCCACGCGGTCGAACTGGCCCTCGACGTCGCGGTAGTCGACGAAGCGGATATTGGCGCGCTCGTTCAGCCCCTGGCGGAACATCCGGTCCTTGGCGAACTTGAACTGCTCCTCGGAGATGGTGATGCCGGTGACCTTGGCGCCCACCTCGCGGGCGGCGAACTCGGCGAACCCGCCCCAGCCGCAGCCGATCTCCAGCACGCTCTGGCCGGCCTGCAGGCCCATGCCCTCGGCGAGCGCCCGGTACTTGGCGGTCTGGGCCTCGCTGAGCGGCTGGCCCGGTCGCTCATAGCGCGCCGAGGAATAGGTCATCGTCGGGTCCAGCCAGCGCTCGTAGAAGGCGTTGCCCAGGTCGTAGTGGGCATGGATGTTCTTCCGCGCGCCCTCGCGGCTGTTGGTCCGCAGGGCATGGCGGATGCGATTGAAGGTCCAGGCCAGCGGATTGCCCTGGGTCACCTGGTGCAGCTTCGACCAGTTGGCGGCGAAGACGTAGAGCAGGACCGGCAGGTCAGGGGTGTCCCATTCGCCGGCCATGTAGCCCTCGGCGAACCCGATGTCGCCGGTGGCGAGCGCTCGGCGCATGAAGCGGAAATCATGCACGATCAGGCGCGCGTCGGGACCCGGCTGGCCGCTGGCGACATGCAGCTCGCGGCCCGACGGCAGCACGAAGGTCACCGAGCCGATCGTCCAGTTCTTGGCGATGATCCTCAGTGCGACGCGGAAGGTGGTTGGTGCATCGGCCAGTTCGGGCAAGCGTCGGAAGCGGCGCCAATCCCTGGCAAGTTCCGCAAGCGGCGTTTCCTGGGCGAGGCTCATGCGTAAGGATTCCATTTCCCAGTCGGACAGCCTACCACCGATAAAACGCGCGGCGAGGGGCTGCCGATCCCTAGCTACGTTTCTGGCCGGAGATTGGACGCGGCATTTGCCGCTTGTGAAGCCCCCCGACCCACGCCACTTAGCCGACATAAGAATTCCGGACAAAGGCCTGTGACCCAACCCAATTCCGTCATCGAGATCAAACCCGCCAACGGGCCGGCCGTACGCATCGGCAATGCGCTGCGCCTCTCGATCATCGCCGGGCCCTGCCAGCTGGAAAGCCGCCAGCACGCGCTGGAGACCGCGCATGCGCTGAAGGAAATCGCGCGGCGGCTGGACGTGGGGCTCATCTACAAAACCTCCTTCGACAAGGCGAACCGGACCTCGGTGAACACCCGGCGCGGCGTCGGGCTGATGGACGCCTTGCCGATCTTCGCTGAGATTCGCGAGGTCACCGGGCTCCCGACCCTGACCGACGTCCATGAGATCGACCAGTGCGCCGTGGCGGCTGAGGCCGTGGACGTGCTGCAGATCCCGGCCTTCCTGTCGCGCCAGACCGACCTGCTGCTGGCCGCCGGCGCGACCGGCAAGGTGGTCAACGTCAAGAAGGGCCAGTTCCTGGCGCCCTGGGACATGAAGAACGTGGTGGAGAAGGTGCTCTCCACGGGCAACCCCAACGTCATGGCCTGCGAGCGCGGCGCCTCGTTCGGCTACAACACCCTCATCTCGGACATGCGCGCCCTGCCGATCCTGGCGCAGATCGGCTGTCCCGTGGTGTTCGACGCCACCCATTCGGTGCAGCAGCCGGGCGGGCAGGGAACCACGTCGGGCGGCCAGCGCGAGTTCGTGCCGGTGCTGGCCCGGGCCGCGGTGGCGGTGGGCGTGGCCTGCGTCTTCATGGAGACCCACCCCGACCCGGACAGCGCGCCGTCGGACGGCCCCAACATGGTGCCGCTGAGCCAGTTCGAGGCGCTGGTGGGCGAGCTCCTGGAATACGACGCGCTGGCCAAGCGCCGCGCGGCGGCTTGACCCTGCCCGCAACCCGCCGCACACCCTGACGCCCATGGACCTTTCCGCGCTCCAGCACCTCCTGGGCCTGGCGCCTGGCCGCCGGGTCGCCTGCGTCGGCGACCTGATGGTCGATCGCTACGTCTATGGCGACGTCACCCGGGTCTCGCCGGAGGCGCCGGTGCCGGTTCTCAAACGCACCCGCGAGCTGGTCATGCTGGGCGCGTCCGGCAATGTGGCGCGGAACGTCGCGGCGCTGGGCGGCGAGGTTTCGCTGGTGGGGTTGGTCGGCGGCGACGCCGAGGGGCGCGAGGCCCTTCGGCTGGTGGGAGAAGAGGCGGGCGTCGAAGGCTATCTGGTCACCGACGCGGACCGACCGACCACGCTCAAGACCCGCTTCGTCTCCGGCGGCCAGCAGCTGCTGCGCGTGGACCTGGAGACGGCCCGGCCGGTGACCGGGGACGTCGAGCAGCGCCTGATCCGCACCATCCGTGACGCGGCCAAGGGCGCGGGCGCCATCCTGCTCTCCGACTACGGCAAGGGCGTCGTCACCGAGGCGGTGATCGCCGTCTGCCGCGAAGCCGCCGCTGCGTCCGGCGGCAAGCTGGTGGTGGATTCCAAGGCCCGTTCCTTCGCCCGCTACGGTCCCGTCGATCTGATCAAGCCCAACGCCGCCGAGCTGGCCAACGCCACCGACCTGCCCACCGAGACCGACGCCCAGATCGAACGGGCGCTCGTCCGCGCGCTGGAGCTCTGGGAGGCCAGGGCGATCCTGGTGACCCGCGCATCCAAAGGCATCTCGCTGGCCGTGCGCGGCGAGGCGGTGCGGCACTTCCCGACCGCGGCGCGCGAGGTGTTCGACGCCTCCGGGGCCGGCGACACAACCTTGGCGGCGCTCGGCCTGGCCCTGGCCGCCGAGGTCTCCATCGAGGACGCCATCGCCTTCGCCCAGCTGGCGTCCGGCGTGGCCGTCAGCAAGATCGGCACCGCCACCGTCTCGCCGGACGAACTGGTGGAGGCCGCGATCTCGGCTCACATAGCGCCGGCCGAGGCCAAGGTCGCCACCGCCCAGCGGATGGTCGAGGAGGTCGCCCGCTGGCGCGCCAAGGGCCTGCGGATCGGCTTCACCAACGGCTGCTTCGACATCCTGCACAAGGGCCACGTGGCCTATCTGGCCCAGGCGCGCGCCTGGTGCGACCGGCTGATCGTCGGCTTGAACTCCGACGAGTCCGTCCATGCCCTGAAGGGCGAGGGCCGGCCGGTGAACGACCTGGAGAGCCGGGCCCTGGTGCTGGCGGGCCTGGGCGGCGTCGACCTGGTGGTGCCGTTCGAGGAGGCGACGCCGGTGAAGCTGATCGAGGCGGCCCGGCCCGACGTGCTGATCAAGGGCGCCGATTACACCGAGGACCAGGTCGTGGGCGGCGACCTGGTCAGGTCCTGGGGCGGCGAGGTCAAGCTGGCCCCCATCGTCGAGGGCTATTCCACCACCGCCGCCATCGCCCGGATGGGCAGGAAGGCCGCCGAATGACCCAGCGCCGTATCGCTTTCGTGACCGGCGGGGCCGGCTTCATCGGTTCCAACATCGCCGCCAGGCTGGCCGAGGACCGCGGGCTCGACGTGGTGGTCTGCGACCGCCTGCGTACGGCCGAGTCCGGCAAATGGCGCAACATCGCCAAGCACCCGATCGGCGACTTCGTGGCGCCGGAGGACATGTTCGACTGGCTGGAGAAGCGCTGGCGCGACATCGAGGTGGTGGTCCACATGGCCGCCGTCTCGACGACGACCGAGCCGGACGCCGACAAGATCGTCCATTCGAACTTCACGCTGTCGCGGGACCTCTTCCGCTGGTGCGCCGACCGGCAGCGCCGGTTCATCTACGCCTCTTCGGCGGCGACCTATGGCGACGGCGCCCACGGCTTCGACGACGACAACGACTATGAGGCGCTGGCTGCGCTGCGGCCGCTCAACACCTACGGCTGGTCGAAGGCGCTCTTCGACCTCTTCGCCGTGCGCCAGGCGCTTCGTGACTACGCGCCGCCGCAATGGGTGGGGCTGAAGTTCTTCAACGTCTACGGGCCCAACGAAGAGCACAAGCACGCCATGAAGTCGGTGGCGTCGCAGATCTGGCCGCACGTGCATGAGGGCAAGAGCGTGCAGCTCTTCAAGAGCTACCAGCCCGACGTGCCGGACGGCGGCCAGAAGCGCGATTTCGTCTATGTCCGCGACGTGGCCGACGTCACCGGCTGGCTGTTGCAGAACGAGGCGGTGAGCGGCGTCTACAACCTGGGTTCGGGGACCGCGCGGTCCTTCGAGGACATGGCCCGCGCGGTCTTCACCGCGGCCGGCAAGAGCCCCCAGATCGACTACACCCCCATGCCGCCGGCGATCCGTGACAAGTACCAGTACTTCACCGAGGCGAAGATGGATCGCCTGCGGGCCGCCGGCTACACGGCGCCGATGACGCCGCTGGAGGAGGGGATCGGCGACTACGTCGGCCGCTACCTCAGCCAGCCGGACCCCTACCGCTAGCGATGGCGCAGGCCCCGCCACGCCGGACGCGCTGGCTGCTGGTCACGGTTCTGGGCGCGCTGATCTTCCTGGGCCTGGCGACGACGGTGTTCTGGGACGACGTGATGCGCACGGCGCTCGATCCCAAGGCCCCGTTCCAGACCTACAGGCCGCCGCCGGCGCCCGACTATTCGAAGCGCAGCGCCTGGGCGCTGATGCCGACCACGCCCGAGGCGCCCACCGCCGATCAGCCGAAGGCCGACGTGTTCTTCGTCGGCCCCACCACCTACGACGGCGGCAAGGACTGGAACGCGCCGATCGATGACGCCAAGGCCGATGCAACCTTCCAACGGGTGATGGCGCCCAACTATGCCGGGCCGTTCGTCCGCGTCGGGCGGATCTTCGCGCCGAAATACCGCCAGGCCAGCCTCTACACCCTGCTGACCCTGCGCGAGGACGCTCGGGAGGCGCGCAAGTTCGCCTATGGCGATGTGGCCCGGGCCTTCCGCTATTACCTGGAGCACGACAACGATGGCCGGCCCTTCGTGATCGTGGGTGTCGAGCAGGGCGGCACGCTGGTCGCGCGCCTGCTGGCGGAGGAGGTGGCGCCCAGCGAGGTGCTACGCGCGCAGTTGGCCGCCGCCTACCTGATCGCCACAGTGGTCCCCGCCGACCGGCCGCCGCTGGACCCTTGCGTCCAGCGCGGTCAGACGGGCTGCATGGCGGCCTGGGCGTCGGTTCCGGACCGCGACATCGACCGCGCCCAGCTGGTGCTCGACCGGGCGCTGGTCTGGACCACCAGCGGCGACCTGGAGAACCTGCAGGGCCGCCCGGCGCTGTGCTTCAACCCGCTGCTGGGCGCGGTGACCGCCAACCTCGCCCCCGCCCGCGTGCACCAGGGCGCCGCCAACGCCACCGGGCTGGAGTGGGGCGCAAGGCCCGCCTTCCTGGCCCGCCAGGTCTCGGCCCAATGCCGGGGCGGCATCCTGCATGTCAGCCAGCCAAAATCGGCGTCGCTCCAGCCCTCCGGGTCCTGGGCCGACCTGCGCAAGGTCCCGGGCTACAACCTCTTCTACCTCGACCTGGAGACCGACGCGCTCGCCCGCGTCTCGGCCTTGACCGGGCCTTGAGCCTGCTGTCCTCGTAGCACCAACGAGAACCAAGAGGAGGCGCGTCGTGGCCGAAACCAATCGCCAGATCCTCCTGGAGCAGCTGCCGCAGGGTGCGAAGCTGGCCGCCGAGCATTTCCGGCTGAGCCAGGCCGATATCCCGACGCCGGCCGAGGGCGAGGTGCTGGTGAAGACCCGCTACATCTCGCTGGACGCCGCCAACCGCGCCTGGATGCAGGGCGCGACCTATCGCTCGGCCCTGAGTTCGGGCCAGGTGATGGCGGGCGGGGCGCTGGCCGAGGTGGTCGCCTCCAATGCGCCCAACCTGCAGCCCGGCGACCTGGTGTTCGCCGACACCGGCTGGCAGGACTACGCGGTCCTGCCCGCCAGGCGGCTCCAGAAGCTACCGGCCATGACGCCGGTGACCCACCTGATGAGCGTTTACGGCGTCGCGGGCCTGACGGCCTATTTCGGCCTGCTGGAATGCGGCAAGCCCAACCCCGGCGACACCGTCGTGGTCTCCGCGGCGGCGGGCTCGGTGGGCTCGATCGTTGGCCAGATCGCCAGGATCAAGGGGTGCCGCGTGATCGGTGTCGCGGGCGGCGCCGAGAAGGGCCGGTGGCTGGTCGAGGAACTCGGGTTCGACGCCGTGCTGGACTACAAGGCCGGCGGCCTGCGCCAGCAGATGAAGGAGACCGTGCCCGAGGGCATCGACGTCTATTTCGACAACACCGGCGGCGAGATCTTCGAGACCTGTCTCTTTGCCATGAAGAACTTCGGCCGCATCGCCTGCTGCGGGGCGGTCTCGCAGTACGACGGCGCGGCGCCCCCGCACGGGCCGCGCGGCATCCCGGGCCTGATCGTCACCAAGCGCCTGACCCTGCGCGGCTTCATCGTGTCGGATTTCGAGGACCGGCGCGAGCAGGCGCTGGCCGAGCTGCAGGCCTGGGTCGCCTCGGGCCAGATCAAAGTGCAGGAGGACATCATCGACGGGCTGGAGCGCGCGCCCGCCGCCTTGATCGGCCTGCTCGCCGGCGAGAACCGCGGCAAGCGGATGATCAGGGTCTAGATGACGCCATCCCCGTTCAGCGCGACTTACGCGCAGGCGCGCGGCAAGTTCCTGGAATCGGCGACCGCGGCGGGCGCCGATCTGGCGGCCTGGACCCATCCCGAGCGCGGGCCGGACGGCGGCGAGCTCGCCACCGACGCGGCCTGGATCGGGCCGGCCGATGCGCTTTCGGTGCTGGTGCTGGTCTCGGCCACCCACGGGGTCGAGGGCCATTGCGGCTCCGGCGCCCAGGTCGACTGGCTGCGACGCGGCGAGGCGGCGCGACTGGCGCCCGACCAGGCCGTCCTTCTGGTCCACGCCATCAATCCCTACGGCTTCGCCTGGAGCCGGCGGGTAACGCACGAGAACGTCGACCTCAACCGCAACTTCGTCGACTTCGCCCGGCCGCTGCCGGAAAACGCCGGCTACGACGAGCTGGCGGCCGCCATCGCGCCCGCCGAATGGACGGACGAGACGCGTGCGGCATCCCGTGAAGCATTCCGCACCTACCTGCGGGCCCACAGCTACGCGGCCCTCGTCCAGGCGCTCTCCGGCGGCCAGTACGGTTACCCGGATGGGGTCTACTATGGCGGGGCAGGAGAGACCTGGTCGCGGCGGACGCTGACGACGATCTGCCAGGCCCGGCTGGCGCAGGCCCGGCGCGTCGGCGTGATCGACTACCACACGGGCCTGGGTCCCGAGGGCTTCGGCGAGCCCATGGTCAGCGCCAGCATCGATACGCCGGAGCACGCCCGGGCGCTCGCTTGGTACGGCGCGGCGATCACCAGCATCTCGGGCGGCAACTCTTCCTCGGCGCCGCTCACCGGCGACTGGCTGGACGCCATGCCGGCGCTCCTGCCCCACGCCGAGGTGACCGGCATGGCGCTGGAATACGGCACTGTGGAGGGCGCCCGGGTGATGGAAGCGCTCAGGGCCGATAACTGGCTGCACCACCACGGCGAGCCGCTGTCGCCGCAGGGGTTGTCTATCGCCGCGGAGACCCGCGCGGCCTTCTACGTCGACACCGACCTCTGGCGCGGCATGGTGCTTGGCCAATCGCTGATCGCCACGCGGCAGGCCCTGGCAGGGCTTAGCCGGCGTCCTTGAGCCCCAACCCCGCCTTCCAGTCGAACAGCTCCTGCAGGACCTGCAGCGCCCTGCCGCGCGGGGAGGTCAGGTCCGGGTCGCGGCCGACGATCAGGCGCGCGTCGTCACCGGCCGCGGCGATCAGGTCGCGGTGGGTGAAGGGATCGGCGAAGACATAGTCGGGGAAGCCGGACTGCTTGAGGCCCAGCGCATCGCCGCCGCCGCGCAGCTCCAGGTCGGTCTCGGCGATCAGGAAGCCGTCGTCGGTGCGCCTGAGGATATCGAGCCGCTTCTGGGCGGTCTCCGAAAGCGGCGGGTCGTAGAGCAGGACGCAGGAGCTTTCGGCCTTGCCCCGGCCCACCCGGCCACGCAGCTGGTGCAGTTGGGCCAGGCCGAAGCGCTCGGCCTGCTCGATGATCATGATGGTGGCGTTGGGCACGTTGACGCCCACCTCGACCACCGTGGTGGCCACCAGCACCGAGAGCCGGCCGTCGGCGAACTCGGCCATCACCGCATCCTTGGCGGCGGGGGCCATCTTGCCGTGCACCAGACCGACGCTGGGGCCGATGGTCTGTTTGAGTTCCAGGGCCCGGGTCTCGGCCGCCTTCAGGTCGATCAGCTCGGACTCCGAGACCAGCGGGCAGATCCAGAAGGCTTGGGCGCCGCCCTTCACCGCCTCGCGCAGGCGGGCCTCGACTTCGCCGATCCGGGTCATCGGCGCGGCGCGGGTCGCGACCGGGGTGCGTCCTGGCGGCTTCTCGTCGATGCGGCTGACGTCGAGATCGCCGTAGACGGTGAGCTCAAGCGTGCGCGGGATCGGCGTGGCGGACATGGCCAGCAGGTGGGTCGCCCAGCCCTTGGTCTGCAGCCGCTGGCGCTCGCTGACCCCGAAGCGGTGCTGCTCGTCGACGACGGCGAGCTGGAGCTGGTGGAACGCCACGTCGTCCTGGAAAAGCGCGTGGGTGCCGACGGCGACCTTCACGGCTCCGGAAGCCAGGGCGCGGAGCTTGTCGGCGCGCGCGGCGCCCTTGTCGCGGCCGGTGAGCAGGATGACGCCGACGCCGTGGGCGGTGAGGGGCCCCGAGATCGTCTCGTAGTGCTGGCGCGCGAGGATTTCGGTGGGGGCCATCATGGCGCTCTGGCCGCCGCCGGCCGCCACGTCGGCCATGGCGCACATGGCCACGACTGTCTTGCCGGAGCCGACGTCGCCCTGGATCAGCCGGCTCATCCGCTCGCCGGCGGCGAGATCGGTGCGGATTTCGGCCAGCGACCGGTCCTGAGCGCCGGTGAAGGCGAAGGGCAGGTCGGCCTGGATCTGCGCGGCGATTTCGCTGGCGGCGATCTTCGCGGCGGGCTCGCGGCGACGCTCGGCCTTGCGCTGGGCCATGGCGAGCTGCTGGGCCAGCAGTTCGTCGTAGGCCAGCCGGCGCATGTGCGGGCTTAGCGGCGACAGGTCCGCATCGGTCTCCGGCTCATGCAGCCGCGCCAGCGCCGCGCGCCAGTTGGGGAAGCGCTCCTGCTTCAGCCAGGCCGGGTCCTGCCACTCCGGCAGCTCCGGGGCGCGCTCCAGCGCCTCACAGGCGAACCGGCGCACGGTACGCGGCGGCAGGCCGTGGGTCGCCGGGTAGATCGGCTCGATGTCGGGGATCTCGCCGGCTTTCTCGGGGACGACCATGTAGTCCGGGTGGACCATCTGCCATTCGTCGCGGAACTGCTCGACCCTGCCGGAGACGATGCGCCGTGCATTCGGCGGATGCCGCTGCGCCAGGCTCGCGCCGAAGCTGCCGAAGAACACCAGGCTGATGAAGCCGGTCTGGTCCAGCGCGCGGATACGCCAGGGCTGGTTGGGGCCGCGCGGCTTTTCCACCTCGCCGATAGTGACCTCGAAGGTCATCACCTGGCCGTCGATGGCGTTGGCGACCGTGGCCGGCGTGCGCCGTACGATCGAGTGGGGCTTCAGGAACAGCACATCTCGGACCACCGGGCCGGCCAGTTTCTCCAGCAAGGGCGCCACGCGCGGGCCCACCCCCTTCAGCGAGGTGATGGGCGCATAGAGCGGGAACAGAATCTCGGGCCGCATCATTCGAGCATAGCCGACTGGCGCTGGGGCGCCGCGCGCTCTATATCCGCGACCTCTCGATGACAGACATGGACGATGCACGGCTGAAGAAGCTGAAGTTCCGCGCGTGGCGCAGGGGCTTCCGGGAAGCGGACCTCATCCTGGGGCCGTTCGCGGACAGGCACGTCTCGCAGTTCTCGCCGACCGAGCTCGACTGGTTCGAGGTGCTGCTCGATCAGCCTGACCAGGACGTCTATGCCTGGATCGTCGGCACGCTGCCGACGCCGGCCGATTTCGACGGCGAAATCATGAACCGGATCAAGGCGTTCCGCCTGGAGGTTCACGCGGCCAGGGGCGACGATCGTGGCGGCTGACGGCTCGCGACCCGTGACCGCCGCCGAAATGCGCCGGGTCTCAGACGATCCCGGCCGCCTGGACCTGGTCGGCGCGCCGGAGGGCTTCGACGCCCTGGTGATGGCCGACATCGTCAAGGCCCGCAAAGGCCTGTCGGTATTCGTGGCCCGCGATGGGGCCCGGCTCTCGGCCTTCGCCGACGCCTTCCGGTTCTTTGCGCCGGGCGTCCAGGTGCTGACCTTCCCCGCGTGGGATTGCCTGCCCTACGACCGCATCGGCCCCTCGGCCGGCGTCGCGGCCCAGCGTATGATCACCCTCTGGCGCTTGGCCGGCGGCATGGACGCCAAGACGCCAGCGCTGCTGATCACCACCGTGCCGGCGCTTGTGCAACGTGTACCGCCCAAGAGCGCCGTCCACAGCGCCAGCTATTTCGCCAAGGTCGGCGACACGGTGGAGGTCGCCGACCTTGAGGCCTATTTCGCGGTCAACGGCTACCAGCG
>Ga0307517_10001865_pt1 | contig 34501 bp, 12 predicted proteins | sample 23_EM_MG_FD_194515 | JGI IMG/M metagenome (GOLD analysis project Ga0307517, IMG submission 194515) | Populus trichocarpa ectomycorrhiza microbial communities from riparian zone in the Pacific Northwest, United States - 23_EM | ecosystem: Host-associated > Plants > Roots > Unclassified | place... | reverse complement strand
ACGGGCTCCATGCAATAAAAAGGGTTTGATAGTGGTTGTTTAAAGTTTCAATATTACTTGAAAAAACAAATCTAAATCAATAAAGACAAATTTAACCCAATTTGATTTTGAATTTTTGAACCACTTTTTTTGTGTCGGGGGTGTGTTTGGTATTGCAGTAGCGGTTGTGGTTTGAAAAAAATTGTTTTATAAAAAGTACTTTTAGTTGAGATTGGTTTGGAAAAATATATGTTTGGTTAAAACTGTGGTTGAAATTGATGTTGAACAAAAAGTAGTTTAATGTGTTTGGTTAAGAATGCTTTTGAAATTGAGGTTATAAAATAATTTAACAAAATATATATTAATATTTATGGTTTCTAATTTAAATATTGTAGATTTAACTATTGCTATTACATCATGAAATAAATCATACTTTATATAAAAAAAAATTATTGTTCCATTAAACTATCTACAATTCCATTACATATAAAATTTCATCTGACAAGAACTACAGTTTCCATGATTTTTTGAGCGTGCAATAAAATTAGGTAAAATATTATCAGGAATACAATTGAGATTACAGTACGAGTAAATTTAATTCACCTTAAACTAATTTTTAAAAAAAACAAAAACAAAATTACTGTTCACGTGAACAGTGCGAGTGAAATCAATTAACTGCACTGGTTTTTTGAGAAAAAAAATTATTCATGTGAACAGTGCGAGTGAATTAAAATTCACCCACACTGGTTTTTCAAAAGAAAAGGAAAAAAAACTGTTTACTTTAATGAATAGTACGACAGTGGAGCATAGCTGTTCAGTGGTTCCTCCCCCACGAGAAGCAGCAAAATGCTGCTTCTACAAAACCTGCGGCACAGCTGAATTTTTGGTGGGTCCTACCAGCATAAACCACTGTTTTTTTCTTAAACAAACGGTAATATTTGTGGCTGCGGGTGAACCTCACCCGCAGCCACATTACCAAACGGGCACTTAATGGATTGGTTTGTAAGTGTTTCAAGGGTGATGTTAAGTTTTTTTTTTTATGTTGATATGGCTTAAAAATTAGGTTTTTAGAGCAAAAGAAATACTAGTCACTACAATGGTGGCTATAATCTGAGCTCGCAGACAACATGTCATTTTTATTTTAAAAATAGTGTTTTCAGTTAAAAAACATGCTTTTGTTAAAATAATGAAGAGTTGCATTGATAACAAAATAAAGTTTTGATTGAATAAATACATTTCTCTTCAATAATATTATTTGTTGTCTTTCATGTAAACATCTATTTTTATAATCATTTAATTAAATAAAAACAAGTATTTCAAAAGGCAAGGCTATTAAAATTAGTTAGGGTCATGATTTAGGTCGCGGGTTGGACGGATAAATCTAGAACATCATCGTTTCAATGTTTTTTTAACATTAGATTGATGTTGTTTTATTTTAAAAAATAAATCAAAACTAATTTTGACTGGATCGACTTAATCATAAGCATACATGCCAGGTTGGCTAGGCCATGCTAGATCAACTTCTACCCCGATTTACTTTAAAAACTAACTCTTCTTGGGACCGAGTCAACCAACTACCATGTTAATCCATCAAGTTATATTAAGTTTAATAATATTATCCAAAACTTCTATCGGGAGGAGGAGCTAAAAAAATGTTGCGCTCCCTAATTATTGAGCAAAAGCCCATTATATGCCATTTACTTTTTTGCCTTTATTAGAGTTTAGGCTATTTAAAATTTCATAGTGTCCAAAGATATGACCTCTTAACCCAAAGAGTTACTTTGGGCCTGTCAGTGTTCTATTTTATTGGGCTCCAAATAATTTCTTATACATGTATTCAACGGCTCCAATGGGCTAAATTCTCAAAGTTCCAAGAGCAGAGGAAAGGCTAGCCACGTGTACGAGGGATGAGAACATAATTTGAATGTTTTAGCAAAGGAAAGGCCTGGGCTTCAATATCAGTTATTGCTGGCTGGCCCAAATTTTAATATATCTAATCATGTCTTACAACCAAAGTAATCTAAAACCTGAAAAAAAAATAACCTAGATAAAGATCACTACACTCAAGTCTTTGGTTGTACCTCGTAGAAGATCACTTCCTGAAAAAGAAAAGGAAAATCTATGACTATAACCTAACTTGTACCTCATAAAAACAGAAGAAATGTCGTCGAAGTGTCCTTCATGACTAGCTAGCTAGATGGTGTTCTCTTTTCATTCCAAAAAAACATGACCAGCAACAGAAACCTGAAATTTTGCATTTCTTTGTGTCACTCCATAAATATGATGCTACTTATTTTCCTAGCATACCATAGCTTCTCTCTCTGATCTCTCGCTCTAACATTCTGCATAAAGATCACTACACTCAAGTCTCAAGCTACGACTCCATGGCAAGTATTACTTCAATATCAATGACTCCAAGTTCTGTAACCCACCGTTCTCGCCAAAGTTTTCTCCTAGAATATAAACCCAGTTCATTAATAATATCAACTCATTTCAAACCAAAGGGTTTTGAATACTGGAGAAATAACAGGAATTTGAATTCATGTTCGGTCGTGGAGAAGAGAGCAGAGGATTCTATTGAGGTCAAAGATGATGACAAAGTACCAGATCTAGATGATGTCAAAGCGGTTTCACGTGTGGAGGAGAGATTAGCAACAAAGAGATCAGAGAGATATACTTACCTTGTTGCTGCAGTCTTGTCTAGTGTTGGTATCACTGCAATGGCTGCCATGGCTGTGTATTACAGATTCTTATGGCAAATGGAGGTACGTTAATAAAATATAGTTACTTATTGCTGATATTTGAGTGCTTTGTTACTTCTTCCCTAACCCTCAAAGTAATCTAGGTTTAATTTTGTGTATTGATTACTTTTCCATTGCTTTCTAAATAGGGTGGAGAGGTTCCATTGCTGGAAATCTTCGGTACATTTGCTCTGTCCGTGGGAGCTGTGGTAACTTGAAATGTTTTTATTTTACTGTTTCTTCTATAGAGGATCTTTACTTGTCTATTAGTAAAAGGTAATAATCAACAAAGAAATATTGCTAATTCGATCGAGAATTCTGTTATGATTTTTCGAAACGATTGAATTTGTAGAATTCATTTGTGAACCCATTTATTCGAAAGATGAAATGTTTCGATTTCTTAAAGGTTTGGATAATTATCAACTAATTAGTGGCTTCGGCTTTCCAGTTATAGTCTATTTCTGCGATCACTACTTTAAGAAAAAGAAATGTGATCAGGCCTTGTTGGTATCCTAGGTTGGAATGGAGTTTTGGGCAAGGTGGGCTCATAGGGCATTGTGGCATGCTTCGCTGTGGCATATGCACGAGGTTAGGCATTTTGAATACAAGAAAGAAGAAACGTGCACGTACGATAATAAGTTGATGAAAAATAACCTTGATAATGGTTGCAGTCTCATCATAGACCAAGGAACGGTCCCTTCGAACTCAACGACGTTTTCGCAGTAATAAATGCCGTTCCAGCGATTGCACTCTTTTCCTATGGTTTCTTCAACAAAGGCCTTCTTCCTGGACTTTGTTTCGGTGCGGTGAGTGAGTCCATTCTTTCTCTTTTCTGCTTACAGAGGTCGGTTTTCTAAATTTCTTCAATTTTAGCCAAGTCTTTTCTTGTCTTTGAAAGTATTTGTCCCAAAGTAGGCGGCGGCGGCGGCGGCTGTTTCTTCTTTCTGACACGTTTTTGTGTTTTTTTAGACTCTCTTGCTATATTTTATGGAGTAGTTTTTTTACTTTTTATTTATTTTCCACAGGGTCTTGGAATTACAGTGTTTGGGATGGCCTACATGTTTGTACACGACGGTCTTGTCCACCGTAGATTCCCAGTAGGGCCCGTTGCTAACGTTCCTTACCTCAGGAGAGTGGCTGCAGCTCACCAAGTAATATAAAATAATTGTAATTAAAATGTTTTTCATTTTAAGAGTTATTAAATTGTTTTATTCAACGATATTTAATACTTTTTCAACCAAATGTACTTTGAAAACAAGCCACATCAAAATCCCTAATTATATCCGCGCTATCATGCACATAATATATCATTTTCTTGTCTATTTTACAAGAGGGTATTGATTGGACGCTGCTGCTGCTTTGTTTTTGTGACAGCTTCACCACGCAGACAAATTCGATGGGGTTCCTTATGGGCTGTTTTTGGGACCTTATGTGAGCGCTCATATCCTCTTCTCGGTTTAATTTCTTCTTTTATTTTTTTGATAAATTGATTTAGAAGACAAGAAAAATGGAGCATTACTGGAGAAATTGATTTGCATCGTGGTGCAGGAACTAGAAGAGGTAGGAGGCTTAGACGAGTTGGAGAAGGAGGTTCAACGAAGGATTAAAGCATCAAGATAGAAATACTTTTCCTTAATTATCTGTCCATTTACATTAAAGGAGGCAAAGGCCAAAGTCAGAAACTAGAGAAAGTTATAGTTAACTCGTTAGAAGAGAAAAAATTCTATCTTCTTCTTCTTCTTCTTTCCCCTTTCTGTTTATTTTTCTATTTCCCCTTCTTTTCCTTTGTATATTTATTCCCAGATAAGAGGAAAAAAAAGTAATTGAACCAGATTATTATTGCAGTCTTAATAGATTTATGAGTAATGTTAGAGAAAACTAGACATATAGCACGGAAAATACTTCAAACCATTTTCTTTAAACACACACAAAAATAAAAATAAAAAAATCCTAAATCGAAAATGGCTTACTAGTTAAAAAATCCCACAGTCAATGATATTTTTCCACAAAATTATATTTTTATTGGATGTCTGGTTGATTAGGAGACCTATTTTTATTGGATAGCTAGGGTAAAATTCCACGGTCAATGATATTTTTCCATTCAATATTTTGAACGAATGAGTGCTTGACCTCCGAAGTGTAATTGACTGCTTTTCAGAAAACTTTGAATATCGGTTAAAAATGATATGCATGAACTTGATCTTTATTGACTGAGAAAAAAAAAACAGGAAATAATTTAACATTCCTAAATCGAAAAAAGCTTACTAATTAAAAAATAAAAATAAAACATGCCATTCGTAACATTTCCATCCATGAATGAGAAAAAAAAATAAAACTTGTAATGTTAGTTTCAAACTATATATATTGATGAATCAACATTTATTATTTTTATTTAGCTGAGTTCTTCAAAAGAATGATCAAAGAGACGATAATAAATCTTAATTTATGGGCCTAGCCAAGTGCTAAACCCATACATATATGGGTTTAACAAACCACTAGACTCACCATCTTTAAGCTTAGTCAAGCGTTGAACCCAAGCATATATGAGTTTAGCAAGTTATTAGACCCGTCATCTTTAGGCTCAACCAAGCACTGAGCCTGTACTCTTTTCGTGTCATAGATATTTTATCCTGACAAGTCAAAATCAGAAGATTAATCAAGTATCTCATACACTAGCTTGGACTATAAGCCCATAAGATAAACACAAACCTTATTAGTGGCGTCGTTTATAGGGAACTAATCGAAAAGCCTTTGATCACTCTTTCAAGAGGCGGGCTATTACTAACCCTAATCAACATCAGAGTTGGAGCCTCAAGGTTTTGAAAAGCTTTCAATGAGTACCAGTAAAATATTAGTTCAAACCGTATAACCTTAAGAGTTATTGCAAGCTGAGGACTTCATCTAGGTTTTCAAATCTGGCAAGGTAGATTATCCCTGAGTATCGGGGTTGCCTTCTTGTTCGCTATTCATACTTTCACAACAATCCAAAGAATTATGTTGATCTGGGAAGAGTATATTTGACGACCACCTATAAAACCTTTATTAGAGAAACACCATCCCCTCCCCTTTTTAGGGTTGAAATTATATTGTTATTCTGTTAATTATACCTTAATGAGAAATAAAAATGTATTATGGTCAATGATTAAAAATGTAAGTTTCTTGTATATGAATTAAATCATTCAAGGTAAAGATGTTTTATACTCTTTAGGTTCTCCCTGGACCATAAACCCCTCAACCTTCCAAGGATGAGATAGACTCACTCTACATAGTACGATAATATATTTACTTTGGAAGGAATAAACGTCTCCTTAGTACTACGACATAATTTATCTTGGAAGGAATTGACATAGTTTTCCTAGTGTGTTCGCACATCTCTTCAAGAATGAGATGGACACTACCTCAACAACAGGGATGGATACAATCTTCCCAGGGCACAAGCTCTTAACCTTTCAAGAATGGGATGGATACACTCTCCCTAGTTCAATAACATATTTACTTTAGAAGGAATGATTGTCTTCCTAGTGTTACGACATAGTTTACCTTGAAAGGGATTGACATGGCCTTCTTAGTGCAATAACATAATTCTCCAATTATGGGATAAACCTTTCCTCAATGAAGAAGCTTTGTTCTCCTAGGAATTAAATTTAAAGCTTCTCAACATAATTTCCCATCTAGAGGCGTTTTAACAATCCACAACGGAGACATCTAAACTGATAAAAGGACATTAAAAAATGACACCTCTTCTTAGTTCCAAGAAGGCAGGACCTTTTTAAACTCTATTAAGGTAAGATGATTTGCCACCCAATGCCAGAAATGCTTAACTAAGCATGGGTGTTGGACCTAGAAATGTTTTGTCAAGTGTAGACGTTGGACCCAAATAAAATTTCTACACAAAGACTTCAGACTTATGAAAATCATTATTGCGATAAATGAATGTTATTAAAAAAAAATGTGTATACATACATAAATAGGGGTCTAACGATCTAGCTCAAGCTCCTTAGCTAGGTACTCTCCCTATTGGGCTACAGAGGCCCTAGCCGGGAATATGTTTGTGAAATCAAGGGCTGGGACCCAATAGAAGGCTGCACTAAAATCCACATGTATCCTTCGAGAGACTGAAGAAATACATGTTGGACATTGTGAGGAATATCTTGTCTCTCACAATCTTGGTCAAAGTTATCGACCCCCTGAAACATTCTTGGAACTTTTTAAGAAAGTCCCTTAAAGCCTCAAACTTTTCCTGGGAACACTGAGCCTTTTTCCTGGTAGCAGCAAGCTCAGCCCCACAGACTAGCTTGGGAGGTCCTTGCTTCAAGAAGCTCCTATCTTAGGGGAACCACCTAGTTATAGGCGACCTCGAGTGAATTTTTGTTAGAGCCCAGCTTAAGGGCAAAGTCATGTGCTTGGTCTTTTAGTATGAAATAAACCACCTTAATGCTCTATAGTTCGGCCTCCACAACATATTTTTTTCCCTTGTAGTCATTCAAAAGCAACTTGATTTGCCATGTTCACAATAACAACCTTCCTCACATAACCCTTTTTGGTTACCCAACACTTCTAAAAGTGGGTGCATATCATGAAGGTCTCCCAAGGGTAACTGTTAAAAGTGGTAATAACCAAATCAAACCAAACAGAAAAAATAACAAGAAAACTCTTTATATTAAAATCCATTTGGCCAGTTAAAACCAAATAAGGGTGGAAGCTTTCATCAGACATCGTGGAGATGTCTGATGAAATGGTGAGGATCCTCTCTGGTGTTCTTACCACCTTGAGGCATGTTTTTCCTCTAATCATGGCCTCCTTCTCTTCTTTCATCAGGATAGGAAAATCAAAGGGAGAGCGGCCAAGAACCACTTAAAAAAAGGTGTCTTTGAACTCCTCAGGGTTAGCCCTAGTAAAAGTCCCAACTATTGCTTCCTCAGCCGACAAGATAAAAAGTTGAGGTAGAGGAAATAACACCTTGGGAACCTCTATTGGTGGGGTTGGACATGAGTTATTGCTGGGGTAAAAACCCTCATCCTCTTGAAACAGGTGGTGACACCCGCAATCACAGCAAGGGGAGTCTAGTTTACTTCCTCTCTGGCTAGGGGAAGATCACAACCCCCAATGTTTATAGGGGCAATGTCCCCCATCATTATCCTCTCAAAAATAGAACCCTCAAGAGCGAGGAGTTCACTAACATTCCCTATCACCTTTCCACCTCTACCTCTACTAATTGCAAGAGACAAAGACCCCCGGGGTAAACTTTCGCCAATGGGCCTTGCTGAAGCTTCTCCTCCTTCAACTATTAGTCTTATAAAGATAAAAACAAAACTAAAACCAGAAGCAAGGCAAAAAAAAAGAGGGGGACAACAACCTACTTTGCAAAATGGTGTGGTAGTGTCATTAGACCATTTTATTGATTCCATACTCAGCTAAAATAGAATCCAGCACAGAACAGTTTTTTTCCTCATCTGAGCTCAAATGAGGCTTATTATTTACTTCATGAAGAGGACCTTCTAGTAGTGGAAACAACCCTAGATCGGTGACAGTCCTTCTCCAAGATTAATTATCCTAATGAATCTCACAACCAATCATCTTCACCTTCACTTCTTAACATGCATTTGTTTTCCAACCAACATGTTCTTTATGGCACCGTTGTTTCTGTTGGAGAAGGTGAAGAACCACCACAAGTCATTGCCTTCATCGGTGTTAATAAAGAAATTGATAACATCTTCTAAAAACATTAATTGTATGCTCGAGCCCAACAATCCTATAAAATTTTTCAAAAGAGGACATGATTGTTTATTCATTGGGGTGCAACTGGCCTGGACCCAGCTAATAGTAGTAGAACACTTCCCTCGTGAACCCTTGAAGAGGGAAGGATACCCCATCATATACATATAGATAGGGGCAATAATTTCAAAATAACTCCAAGTAGTGCCTGGGTCTACTTACTAATATGCTTAGCAGGGTCGGGCATCTGAGCCACATACTCTTCAGATTGGTGATGGGCCATAAATTCTACATCTATCGCATATATGTTGTTAGGGATGTTATTTTTAGGAGTTTGGGGCAACCTTCATCTCTCCTTAAAATCTCTCATATGGATGGGAAAGGGACTCATGTGAGACCTCCTCTCCTGAGTATCTTTGGTAAAGGGGAAGGATAAAGACTCCTACATGAGGATTTTTTTTTTCCTTTCCCCACTAGATAAGGATGTCAATATAGCATACCCTCTTATCCTAGGACCCAGTCTAATGGACCCTTTTTCCCTACTGCTTCTTTTAGGCTCTGGTTGGAACTCGAACTCCTTGTCGGGGATAGGAGTGTTTTTTTTCAGAGATGGATCTAACGTTCTTGGGTTCATTTTTTTTGTTTTAAAGAAACTCAGGTAAAAATTTTTAGAATGGGAAATATTTGAAGTGGGTCTTTTCTTGAAATAGAGAAGAGATAACCTGGGGTCTTGTTGCGGGAGTGAATTTTTAAAAAAATCACAGAAAGTGAAAGTGAAAAAAAGTCACAAGCAAGAATGGCTAGGATTATAAAGAAATAAACTTTTTGTTCTCACGGTCAGACGAATAACCTTTCATGTCATCATAAATCTAAAAAATTCACTCAATTACTTCATTGAAAGTCAGCCACCATTTTATTTTCTAATAGACACATTTTCCCAGTGAGGACGAGCCACCTAGACTAGGATATCCCAACAGTCCTATATGGGGCACATAAGATCTCATGGGGAAGGTAAAAGGTGCTTCATTTATTGCTAACAAAGACTCTTTAAAATCTTTGTGTATAAAACCTAAAGATTTTGGGGGCTATAGATCAACATTTATTATTTTTGTTTGGATTTGCCCTTCAAAAGAATGATAAAAAAAGGGTAATAATCCATCATCTATAGGCTCAACTAAGCATTGAGCCCAAACATATGTAGGTTTGGCGAGTTTCCATCCCACTATCTTTGGGCTCACCCAAACGCTGAGTCTGTGCTCTTTTCACGCCATAAATATTTTATCCTAACAAGTCAGAGATATTTTATCTTGATAAGTCAAAGATATTTTGCTAATGTTTTAACCACTTCTCTTTAATAAAGAGTTTGAAGGGGACTACAAAAAGAAGAGGGTATCCTTCAAAAGGAGGTTTAATTTTTCTTCATAAAAATGACATATCTATTTTAGGGATTTCTTCTAAATTATAATTGCTTTTTCTCTCAAATGATACTCATTTAATCATCGCAAAGTCCCTAAATATATAAGAGATGACCTTTTGCAGGTATCAAGCATGTTCATATAACAAGCCTCGCCAAAGATGGATTGATTAGATTGCTAAAACTAGAAGATTAACCAAGTACCCCAGATACCAGCTTGACCCACAAACTCATGGGATATAAAAATGGGTGGGTTGCATACCTATATGTTGAAAACAAATAAATTTATAGGTAGAAAATAAAGGAACCAAATGGGATACGCGTCTTCATCTTTTTAAATGATGATGATGATGATGATAATAAAAACCAGAAATTATGCTAAAAAACCATTTACACGTTGTAGGCACATTTTATATGAAGCAATGTATGTGCATGAAATAAATGATAGTGTGGTTGGTCACATATGAAGGTGGTCTTGATAGGTGCATGATCATAATGTAAAAGCCACCTATCTCCATTAACTTAAAAAACTAAAACGCATGAGGTGAACACTGTGCAGTCAACACTATTCACCCCTCTCAAAACACTGTGGATGACACTATTCATTTTTTGACAATTCATTTTGGTCCTCAAATTTTTATTTTAGGCGATTTGATCCTAATTTAAGGCCAATTACTTCTAATTTCTTAGTTAGGGGTGGAAGTGGAGGAATAAGGATGAAAATGAAAAAGGTGTCAAACATGGGTGGCGTGCCAGAAGTTTTGGGAAATATAAACTTTGGTTCTCTAACTTTAAAAATAACGCAAATTATACGATTCTAGTGCCTTAATTTTCTCAAATTTATTTTTGGTATTTTTTTAGTCCCTGATTGAGAGAGGAGAGAAAAAGGTCGCCAGATTATGACGGTAGAAAGAGAAAAATATCATTGACATCGATTTAGGCCTCCAAAACAGTCAATATTTGTATCAAATAGTTTTATTTGATGAGATAAGTTCATATTAGGGTTTTTTTTTACCTTTAAAGTTCGTAAAAAAATATATTTAAGCTCGGTTTGATTTTTATTTTCAGGTTGATTTTGGTTTATGAGATGGTTTTTTGATTTTTTTTTAGGCAATGAGCCTAATTTTCCGAGCACCATAATAGTTGGAATCCGAGCAAATCAAACAACGCACTATCTGAATTTTTTTAAAAAAAAATTGTGGGGTGGACAGAGTAACAATTTGGTTGCTAAAGTTTAGTTCTGTCCAAACATGAAAACAATACTTCGAAGTAACAGAGTTTTAATATTCTGAAGCAATGAGTGCTTGAATTAGGATTTGATTACTAAAGTTTCTTTTGACTTTTGAACAAGTTAGTTCAAGTCCAAACATGAAAACAATACTCCCAAGTAACAGAGTTTTAATATTTTGAAGCAATGAGGACTTGAATCAGGATAGAAACATATTTATTACTAAGACGTGCAAGCAAAGTGATTGCCAAAGCACCTTACAAATCTTAAGTCACTTTCAGTCTGGATATGGAAGACGTGGAAGTTAGGAACAGTACAAAATGAATGACATTCAGTCGTGCACAACTCGCATATCCAGCTTAGCTCATCAGACCAGGCCTCGACCCTCTCTAATTACGATGATCAATGGAAATGGGACTACCTGGCCTGGCCCTGGAGGCAATACATCGTTTTATCCTCGCATGCCCCAAAATACTTAAGCTTCAGGTTGTCAATGACGCACTACACTGGCATGAGTAATATCATCGCCAGGGCATGAATTCAAGCGCTGGTAGAGAGCCAAGTCTATTTAAAAAAAAGAATGAAAAAATCAATGGGCTCCTTTAAAGGTTGGCATTGGCAGAGGCCTTCTTTTTATCAAAGCTTCAAGCTAGATTCAAAACCATTTTAGATAGTCTTGCAAAGAACAGGATTATTGGTCTCCAGGATCAAAATTTCTGTGACAACTATCAAGGCATTTACAAATGAGAGAAATGCATTAAAAAAAAAAATACAACCAGCTGGTATGCTATACAGAACACTAACTCTGATCTAATCACAGCATATTACAGGGGATGGAAGATCAAAATTGTACATGAACCTTCCTATATTTAAACCATGGTTTCATGTTTGGCTCACAATCGATCCTTTATAAATTATATTTCCTGACTTAATTTTGTTGCTCAAGGTTCTCGATCAAGGCTTTCTTTTCATCATCTGGAAGAGAGTTGAACATGAATACAGATTTATCCCCAATGTCATCCTTGAAATTAAATAACAAAGCGTCAGAAAATTCCATGGATATTCACTGCGTGCTCCAATCATTTCAATTATCCGAGGACATTAACATGAATTATTGACCAATAACATACCTTAATGGGCTGAGTGAATTTCCTTCCGGCAAATATCACAAAGAGGGCCATCCATGAAGCTAAAAGTGTAAGTTTTACTCCATCATCCATTAAACCAGTCTGCATTATAACAGATGACAGCCATCAAAATCTAGATAAAAATAGAATACAAAAACCCAGGAATATAAGTGTGCTACACAAGCACACAACAAAATACAGAAGCATGCAGGAGGTTTTCACAACAGCCTCTATCATCAATTGCATGGACACCTCAGAATGTACTTCCTCGAGGTTCAATATTCAGATAATCATGAAGGCAAGCAAACATCCTCTACCCCAACCCAAGCCCCAGCAAAATCTAGCCCAAAAATTGACGTAAAAAAAGGATGAAAAGCTAGAATAAAATTTTTTATCAAGCAATTTCTAATATCTTGTATGGGTTGAAAAGAGGAAAAACAAGGAGTAATTGCAATAACGATCTCCAACATCTCAAGCAATTTCTAACATCTTGCAAGGGTTGTAAAGAGGAAAAACGAGTAATTAGAAAATATTGCAGACAAGATGACTATAAGAATAACCTCGACTTATTCTAAAAAAACAAACATCCTTTCTAAAACATGTGAATATATTTCCATTTGACCAAGGTAAGGGAAATATATTGATCGCATGCTGAATGTTTCCAAAAGCATACCAGGTGTCCAAGAAGAACTGTGGGTATAATGAATGTAAGAATACCAGCTTCCAGCTTTCCATAGCAGAGGCCTGTAATACAAAATCATATAACTCGGTATACATAGCATTCGGAACTAGATATGTAACATGGCATCATGAGCTATAAAAATAAACACACAAAAATCACAAACTACAAACTCATACTAAGAGGCAAAAGGCAGCTTTAAATCCTGATATAATCAAAATGAAAGGACAAAAATATCACATTTAAGACAATTTATTATTTGCTGACAAGCAGTTCCATGATTGAAGGGCTGAACACATCAAATTCTTTTTGCACTCCTCTCTTTGTTCTTGTCCCAACCCCCTGATCTCATAAGAACTTTGACACAAATAATTGGAAATGGCAAATTAAAATGCCCATTTCCATTCAATAGTTTGACACGGGTGAAATAAGAAACAATTTTCTACTGGCTTGTTTTCCCTGTATCGTTATATTGAATAGAATACAATACATTATGCAAAATGGGGGCATTGTGGTTAAGTTAATTTCTTCTTAAGGAAATATCCCCGTAATAATTTTAATTTCACCAAGTGTGTCCCATTTGACCATGGTATTTACAAAATTGAAAGGTGAATACCCCGAAATAATTCTGCATTCAATTCATAAGTGACCACCCAAACTAGCAGAGTATGCACAGAATATAACAACCATATTACCTTCTTTAAAGACAAGTCCTGTAAGTGCTGCAAAGAGCGGACCAACAAACCAGACAGCTGTTGGGTTATTAACAACATATTGTATCAAGTTTTCACCAGCTGGTTGAGCAAGGTTCGTGCATGTAGCTAAAGATCCAATAACACCCAGTGCCCAAAAAGCTTGAAGAGTGCGCTTAATTTCAGTTACATAGATATGAATAAGAAACAAAGATACGCCAAGACCCCCAGCTCCAAGAGTGTATAATAAATCAAGATTTTGTTTGATTATTTCACTCAACAGAGAGTCGCTGGGTAAAAAAGCATATGATGCAGCAAACACGAATGATGAAGCAGCAGTAACTAATCCAGATCTGTATAAAACCACCTGTTACAACAAGCGCATTATCCTCAATAAAGAGCTATCTATGAAAAGTATTATTTAAATTTATTTGGTTATGTCTAGAGGCAATAATTCAAACCACAATGCTGTTACGATTGCATTCAAGATTGACAAATTAGCATGAAACAGCTTGTCTTTCTCTCAATTTATAAAGTTCCACAATTTTGATGACATAATCACAGCATCTTGATTCAACAAAAACAAGACTATAAAATAACAATGCACGTCAACAAATGATTAATTAAACAGAGCCACAGCATTGGTTCTTAAGGAAACTCGAGGCAACGAAAAAAAGGACAAATGCACTGTGCTCTTCCTGAACAGAGAAAAGGTCCAACATGGAACACGCCCCACTCCAAAACCACACCAAAATCTGTGGAAATGATAGGTTTTGTTGAAATCGTATGCCCCGTCTAAAATTGCCTATGAGGAAAGGAAGCTTGGTATTCCTTTCCGTCTTCCCAAGCCACATGGCCCAAACTGAATAGTCAAAATCACTAAATTTTATCCTCCCTTCCACCTTAACGCAGCCCTCATCAGACTCGTTCCATAGTGGGAATGAGTAAAGATCATAAATGCACACCACTACAAACCAGATTTCATTTTGTCATTTATCTGATGCAGGAGTAGTCCTTTACTATTCCATTAAACCATTAAATTTTCATTTTGAGGAAAGACTACAACTTTCAAATTAAAAAGTACCTCTCGAACGTCCGATGATTCAACTGTCCAGGGACCATAAACACCATTATAAACCGGCTGGGAGCTGTCCCCAACAGCCTCACACTTGATCCGTCTATTTTTAGACCTCAACCATGATGCTTTGTTTGAGAGTTTCAAAGGAGAAGCATGGGTAAATCTTGTAGGGGGAGTGATTAAGCAAGTGGATAACACGCGAGACGCCATAACTAGAAACTACCCAACAAGAAGATGGGTGGTGGTGGTGGTGGTGGAGAGAGGAATGGCAGCGCTTGACGTGGTTAGGGAGCTGCTTTGTGGTTTTCTATAGAGAGAAGGATGTCAGCTGGTAGTTTGAACTTTGAAAGATAGTGGGGCTTGAAAGAGCGTAGATGGTGGCGTCCGAGAGAGAAAAAGAAAATCTGATGGCCGGGAGAAGAGAAGAGGGGATATATTTTGGCTTCGGGGGTTTTTGATTTTCTATCTTTTCTTCTTTGGGTGAGTGGCTGTCTGTCTGCAAGGGGAATTGAGTGGGTGAGTCTTTTTATTTTTATTTTTATTTTCTTGATAGATAACTATTTTTTATCTTTATTCTGTCACTTTTGTTATTTTTTTCATTTTAAAAATATTTTTAAAAAAAAAGATTTTTTTTTTCTAGTGATGCTTGTTATCTCGTCATCTTTTCAATATTATTAATAAAAAAAAAATTCATTGATAATGCCTCCTGTTTAACACTAGAAGTATATATACTCTTGACAAAACTATGACTGCACCAGGAAATAATAATAATTGTAAAAAGATGATAACTTGATGACACACTGAGAGTGTAATGGAAATGAAATGTGTGGCTACGAAGGTCTCATTTTCTATCATTTCTAACCCAGCCAGTCATCTTATTTGGTGTCTGGGTTTTAGATTATGCAGAATTGGGTTCAATAAGAAACATTATTGGAAGGCTAGCTAAACACTCACTAGTTAATTCTAAGATCACTTTGATCATGGCCTATGAAATTATGTATTTATCAAATCACCATGGAAAGTGTTACATAGTCCATTTTCTCGTCGAAATCTCAGCTCCTGTGTAGTAGTTCAACCCCACCAAACTTAAATTTTTATATTGATTCATTCATGTTTATCTAATAACTAAGTGTTTCTCGTACATTTCCATGGTGGAAGCAAGCTAAAATATTAAATACAAATTGTTTATAGAAAAAATCCAAACCTTTTATTAATCTTAATAAAATATATATATATAAAAGGCACGACACAAGCCCTCATGTGTGCTATACACGTTTTGTATGCTACAACATTTACATATAGCATGTAAATAGACTAAATATCAGAGGTGAAATCATATCACAAAGCCCAATTGACTCTAAGGTTTAGGAAACATATCAAATTCATTGCTCTTAATAAATAAAAGAATAAACTTTTATTTTAAAAATAATAGTGTTTGTTCTTAGTTATATATGATAAATATTCTGAAAATAAGAATATGAATACTTAGATAATAAAAAAAAAATATGAACCCTTTACTTGGGTGGTTCAAATGGTATATATAGCCTCTGAACTTTGTCATACTGCTTGAATGAAGAGGTTGGAACATCATTTTTTTCTTATAGCATTAATAAGGGATAGATAACCCTTACACAATATTAATATTAATGAAAATGTGATAGGCTTTTAGAAGACTTTTATATATCTAGGAATGTAAAGGGATGATCATTCTTGACTTTTAATATTTTATGTTAAAAGACAAAAAAAAATAAACAAATCTTTGTGACCTAATATAGGGCGTAAAAATATTATCAACTCTATATGTATTTGGACCTTGAATGATTCCAAAATCAAGGGTGATGGGTTTGACATCTCGTCAAACCCACATGTACTAGGACTCATCGCGTAGCTGAACTTAAAGGTATTAGGTTTGTCAACCACATGCACTTAGGTTCAGCACATAGCTGAACCCAAGAACATTAGGTTTGGCATCTTGTCAAACTCAGATGTACTTAGGCTCAACGCGTAGCTGGAACCAAGGGTGTTGGGTCTGTTATCTCGTCAAACTCATATGTACTTGGGCTTAACGCGTAACTGAACCCAGGGGTGTTAAGTCTAGGATCTCGTCATGGCCACATGTACTTGGACCCAACACATAGTTGAACCTAAAAGTGTTGGATCTAGGATCTCATCATGTCCATATATATTTGGGCTTAATGCGTAGCTGAAGTTAAAAATGTTTGCTCCTAAATATGGTAAGCCCAGAAGCAAGTCAGATTCATATCATTTAGACATTATATTCTACCGAGGCTAAATATATTGAGATATCACACTTCCTGTAACCCTTTTTTTAATCATCAACTTTTAAGCAAACATTTATATATACACACACACACTGAACCATCACATATAATTAAAGACTTTTATTACTGGTAATCACATGCTCATAAAACCAGGTACTGCAGTCACTTCAACTCCAAAGAAACAAGGGAGCAATGCTTCTGTCCAAGAAGGGCTAGTTCCAAATGAAAAGACGGATCCTATTGTTTCCTTCAGCAGACCTCCCCCATTACCATCTGTTCTTGTACTATTGATTGCTCTTTCGTTGTTCGAGATGTGGTCGAGCCATGATGGTGATGATGACTGACTGTTGATGCATTGCTACTACTCTCTACTGTTGGTGTTGGTGTTGATGCACATAAAAGCTTTAGTGAGTGCATCCTATCCAAAATACTTCATTAGAAAATGGAGTATTGTGTTTAGTGCAAAAGCAAATAATCTTGCAATGAGATTCCAGGCTCTGATGTAGCCTGCCAGAAGTGGGTTGACAAAAGGTGCCAAGAGTCTGCTGTAAATTTTTGAACAGAATTGCATTATGACATGAGGACTCTTTAGTAACCCTGCAGGGAAAAAAAAAGAAGCATAAATGTCATCTTGCTATGAGTTCGATGCCCGTGGCCGTTTTCAAATGAAAGTTAACGTACATTCTGCAGCTTTTGGGAAATCGTCAAATATTGCAGTCACATTCTTTAACAGAGTCTGTATTTGTCAGTTGAACAAAGAGCACATCCAGAAGAAAGCAAAGTTGTTAAAATCAGGTAATAGAATTCGTTAGAAAGGCTGTTCTTTGACCAAAAAGATTTAGGGGGTGTTGGAATCATGTTAATTTGATCAATTACCAGAACTATGCCTCCTGGTTTGATGGGTGATTCTATCACAACCAGAGCTTTCCTGTAGCAAAGCGTATTAGTGAGAAACTCGTTTTCTTATGAAATTTGGAGGTCAGAAATGTTTGTTGAGTTGCTTATTACTTAATAACAAGTCTGTCCTCCTTTTGAGAACATTCATAGAAGCTGCATCCTTTGGTGAAGGGTATCTGTATCGTTTTCCATTCTGCATAGAGAATTCTCATCAATTTGTTAGACTGTTACGAAACAAATACATCTTAATGCTAGACAATGGCTGATGATTATACCTAGGTGCCAATTCACTCCTGCTGTAAATTCATCATCTTCACATACATGTTCAAGAATGAACTTCACATTCTGGCCCATGCCTGCTGTAAGTTGTCCAAAGAAATGCATAACCTCCTGCAGCGATGCATAACAGGGTCTCTTATGCGCTATAGGCTCTCTTGATAGGAAGAATCGAGAAATATGTTTGTCAGATATAAAACAAAGTCTAACGAAGAATAAGAAGGTACCTTTTTCCCTTGCATTGGTTGAAGGAACGAGCAGTCCTCAAAGAAACAGTCATCCGATATATAGCCATCTAGTTCCTTCAACTTCTTCTCATTGATGCATGTATAGAATTGTTTGATCATATGGGATGGAGAAGGACCCAATTTGAAGTCGAAATCATCTGCCGCTGACACAACCATATTTGCCCATCTTTTGTTGAATGATTTGTTACTTGCCCGTTTTCTTAAACATGTTATCTTCATCTTGTTCTGCATTGATTGAGACGACCCTTTGAAGGGTGAGAAGCCAAAAGTGAGTCCAGCCACTCCTTCGGGGCAGATGGTCTGCCGCGGGAGTTGGCCATAGAAATTGACAGTAGCGGCCATTGGTGACTCACATAAGAAAATGGTGGTATTGAAATGTACGTATGGAAAGGACTATAAGGATGAACCAAATATTAGAGAATCGAGCAAAGAATAAAGTAGCATGTTTTTTGCCTTGACAGGAAATCAAAGAATGTTCTCCACGTACTAGGCATGACAATGCGAGTTTGAGCCGACGAAGCGTAAAGTTTGTGAAGAATCTCCGGGACTAATTCCACCTTGTCACTTTATGTAGTTTAAGCCTTCAAGGTTTCTCTTGAAAGAGTTTTTCTTTTGAATGCTATCTACACGAATGCTTCATTTGGGATTTTAGAAGACAAATTCCCGACAGTACAAATATATTTATGGAGATATTAGATGTACACAAGAAGCTAAAAAACTCTGAAATTCTCACTTTCATATTTCACCAAGACTAAACTTTAGTCCTGTTCATAACACAATCAACGAATAAATAAGATGTCTCGAGGCCTCAGATGGAATAGCTAACAGCATGAACTACCCTCGCGAATTTGAAGGTTCTGAATTGTAATCTGATTAGAGTGGGAGCGAAGTGGTTTATGAGAAGGGAAATGACTACTTGTTTTGTAGTTTTTGATCAAGTCCCTGGGTTTACCTAGAAAAATAAAATGTTTCAAAGTTCCTTGTGCAAGGCCAACAATGGATTGTTCGATGGTTAAGGTCAGATAGCATGTATGGTTCAAACCTTGTCATGATCATAGCTTGTGGCTGGTACTAAACCTACATTTTGATTCCTATACCCTGTGGAGTCTCGTTTGTTACGCCATGACACCTCCAAAGCTTTAAATTCTTTTAAATTTTGGTCTAGTTACGTGTTTGGTCCCTTCAAAAATTTACTACGCATTAAACATTTACGTTAAGCAGATTATATGATTTGGAAACTAGATAGCAAATTAGCATTAAACATTGGGAGTTATACCAACCACAGAGATAGAAACAAAAACATGCTTTGTAGCGAGAATCGGAGGTTAGGAGACATGCCAGCGAAATTGTTGTCTTGCACGAGGGTGTAGGTTGAGATTCTGAGGATCATAAGGCAATTAATCATGATTAAACAATTAATGGTCTTGTGTTTTCGGGTGACAATTGTGCTCGCGATTGTCTTCTCTCCTGTTATCTTCCAGTGCTCCCTGTTTTTTTATGTAAACAATGGGAACAGTGTCAGCGTTTTCCTGATGGGCGAAGACAGATGTAGAGCATGGCCAATAGAAAAAGATGAATTTGCCAAGGTTGGCTACCCATGTGACCCAGACAAACAGAAGATTGTCCAGTAGCTGCATTACATGACAATGAAAACGGCTGCTATATGTTCCAAAGATAAAGAATCCTAGTTGACGTGATTTTGTCCACACTGGCAATCTGCACATGGTAGAGAGATACCCTAGTTTCTACAGCTGACCATAAGGTTAAAATAATCCAAATCTCTCTCTCGCTCTCTCTCTCTCGGCTAGAATCAGTTTTCCTGTGTAAATTTCTTCACCAACTGAAGGCTCAAAATCAATAGAGGATTGGCATATACTGCCAGTGTGAAAGAATTGTCGGCGACAGTCATTGAACATGTTAGTTGATAGTTGTGGTACTCTCTCCTGTATATGAATGCGTAATTCAGCATCAATTACACATAAATTTGCAATAGAAGATGGTGGATAGACCTGCATCAGTAATATAAGTTTTTGAAATTTCAAAGGTTGTTTCCCTGAAAACATGGGCAGAAACATTAAAGCAATACAGGTTTTGCTTCCCAAGGCTTGTTCAAATTGCTTCTAGTTAAACTAATATATGTCCGACAAAAAACAATGAAAACAACCCAACAAGTCTTGCCTCCTTGTAAAACGTGTATGTTGTACCCATCCCCCTATAAGTTTTATTGACCAAAAAGTCTAGAAGCCTGCCCGAGATCCAGCAAAAAGCTCCTAGATAGCTCTGGAAGCCGCACGTGTTCGTGGGCAGATATGCTCTGAGTTATCACCATGTATATTAAACAATGGATCATTTGTTCAGTCTATCAGTCACCAAACCACACTGTGAAAATCAATATCTCCCAAGTTGAGCTACAAGGAATCTTGTACAGCCTGACAAATTGGCTGGCATGCCTCCCAACCCTTCACCATTATCAACAGCCATTGTTCCACTCTCCTAATCAATAATCTCCAGGACCTGGTATTGCAATGAGTTGTTGCACTATATAAACTTCTAAGTCCTGACCGAAGCAACTCAATCAAATATCCACAATTATCAACCCAAGCCTCTTCAAAGAGTAAAGCTCAGCACATACCTTGATATACACAATGAACAAGGTCCGTGATGTTACTGCTGCTGCACTTGACAAGATTTCCAGGGGCACCAGGCCACTTCCAAAGAGAGGGCAGATAAAGTCAAGGATAGCAGCAAATGCTTTCCACTCTATTGTTTCCGTGCTATCCAAAGCCTCTTCACATCAACATCATTCCCAGAGGAAAAGCTACCCGAGGAAGGCATAAAAAGCTGGATGCTATAAGTAATATTAGACATTGTATGATCGCCACAATTATCAAATCAAGCCTCTTCATCTTTTTTTGTTCTCTTTAATCCAAATTCCAGTTGAATTATTCATTTTTAGTGAGATATCATTTGGTTTCCAAAACAAAAGGCTAATAATATTCACCAAAAAAAAATAGCATGCGAATGAAAATAGGCATCCCACATGATTGGCACAAAAAGCAACGGAACTAACATCGAAACCACTTGACATGCTCCTTCCTAACAAATTTCGTTGCCATAGTTATCATTAGCAATAAGCACCCATTAACGAGCATAGCCAATTGAAAGCACCAACTTGATAATATCTAAACTTGTAACTATATCACATGATGTCAAACAGAAAGCAAGTCTTAAATCATCATCTTCACAGCATGAAATATCTTGAATTTACCTAGAATTATTAGTTGCGTGGATTTTCTTTCCTGCTTAATCTGCTCAGCCTGTTGTGTGATAGTCATGTTTCCAGAAAAGGCACTACCTTCCAGTACCAATAATGCTTAGAAATAATAACCAAGAACTTCTAAATATACAAAGGCATTGCCAACATCTAAATCTAAGAATGAAGGTGGCTCAATAGCCTCAAAGCTCATACAAAATTTTCATTTGTGAAGGATGCATTTATTGAAAAAAATTATACTTTTGTTTACTTCCAAGTTCTAATGCCTTCGATTTCACAGTGGGAAAAATTATATAGCAGACAGCCTCCAGACTAGGCAAATTAGAGCATGAAGTTTTAGGACTTATGGTTTGACAGCATCAAACTCCAATCCAGAATGATACCATGAGAAATCAGATATAAAGAAAACATGAAATAGCATGGAAATGGGCTGGTAAAGCATAGTGAAACCAAAAGTTTTGGGGATTCACAAATTAATTGTAACACAAGAATTTTGTTGTATTGACCCGTCCTAATCCATTTTCAAGCACAACCAAATACCATAACGTAGTCCAACAAGAAATATCCAATAGTCCTCAACCGCAAGTGTTCACAATCAGATACGCTGACAACCATTACAGGCTCAAACATGATCCATTATTGTTCAAGTTCTAGGTCGACCTATGAATTCAATCTATCTCGAGTTGATCTGAACAGAATCTTGTACAACCAAATGAGTTGCTGGCATGCCTCGTAACTTCCCATTGACTTGACAAGCCTATCCATTTCCTCCCTAGACCAGATATCCCACCTATAGACCCCCACATCCCACCCACCCCACCCATAGAAATATTGAAGTAATTCCTGACTTCTTAGAACTTGCTATAGAATATGCATGGAAAAATTTCTGCACTACAACAACAAATGATCATGTAATCCACGATACCTGTTTTGCCAGACACTTCACCAAGCTTACATTTCAACGGTAAAATCATATTTGAGAAAATATTGAAAATGTTGGGATATTCTGATTGATATTAAATATTGTAGCATCACAGACAATTTATATCTTCTATCTTATTTTCAGTTTTCCTGCCATTAGGAGGAATTTTTTTATTTGGACAGATCAAAACTTATTATTGGTTACAGTCCAAAAAAGTAAATCTCTACCCTGCTATTTATGCAACAGCATGATATGCCACAGCAGCTACCATCTCCGATGCATGCACTCTAGGCTCTTAGAGAGTTTGTTTCCAAAGGGAATTCAGATAGATTGATATTAATTGATGATAAAAGAACTTTTCATTAACATAACTACCCTTTTATTTGCATAGCATTTCCATTCTAACAGAATAATATTCTTGAACATATTCATCAAGGTGTCTGAAATAGTTCTGATTTTTAATAGCATAGAGCATATACATAACAATGTGATAGCAGGATAAACACTAAAATTACGAGAAATATGATGCCAGGAACGCTAAATCTCAAATGTTAAGGGACCACTAGAATGTAATGGAAAGCAATTCTGTCAAACACTTGACATAGGTTTTGAGCACATATTTTAAATTCCCCGACAGCCTACCAGCAAGGTTCTTTCAAAGAAATAACCTGCATAACATTTGCTAACTCAGCTTATCTAGAAAAAGATCAGAATCAATGAATTTTTAAGGAAATAAATTGTTCATCAACAAGGACGCAATGGAGAGACATCAACTCGAATTAGTACGCAGGTAAAACAAAGCAGAAGAGTCAACAATTACAAGAAAACGTTTCAAGGTGTCTAACTACTTAATCTTATCCTCTACATTAAATAACAGGAATATCAGCATCACCATGGTAAACTAACCTCCACGATACCATCATACCAGGATGGAGGGATCTGAGCCAAATATCAATGTCCTGTCCCGATTTTTATTTTTGATGATCAGCATAATGCACCTTGCTCTAATTAATACTGAGAACATCATTATATCTCCCATGCTGTAACTTTAACATGCACCTCACAGCAACTGGAACCACTCATTCATTGATCAGTATGACGACTTACTGAATGTATTCTGGAAGAGTTGATACGAAGGATAGGGAGGATTTTCAGTGTTTGAGTGCATTTAATCATTAAATACTCATTTCAAATACAGAATGGATTGTGCAAATATTCAGTAGAAGCTATAATTGAGGACTCCTGATTGAATAAAAGTATTTAATAGTTCACTTATGAAATGTAAAAACCAAGGGGTATTTGTTGCCTCTCATGGAAATCAAGAGAATTTTCTATGCCTCAGGGTCCATTGATCCATAGAAAAGCACCATCTTGTTCCGGTTCCAGGGACACTATCACTTGTTTATACAGCCTTATTAACTCCGCGTATATTTCTTTACTTTGAGGATGTGAAGTATCATTAACAAAAAAGGTATGACTTTTTCTACCTACTTGAATCCAACTAGAACCAGGTTCCTTGCGGAGATTTTTTTCTTTCATTTCTTTTCTTAATCTTCCAACAGCATTCCACATACCAACAGAAGCATAAAGATTTGATAGAAGAATATAAGCAGATTCGTTTTCAGGATGAATTTCAAGAAGTTTTCTTGCTGCAACTCTTCCCAGCTCAACATGTCCATGGATATTGCAGGCAGATAGAAGAATTTGCCATATATGAACATCAGGTTGAATAGGCATGTGATCTATGGTTTTCTTTGCATCTTCCAGGAGCCCAACTCGACCAAGCAGATCAATCATGCAGGCATAATGTTCTAAGTGTGGGATTATTCCATGAAGTTCAAACATAGAGTCTAAGTAGTGGCGTGCTTCTTTCACGAGCCCTCCATGGCAGCATGAACTAAGAACACCAAGATAAGTTATCTCATCAGGTTCTATTCCAAATTGAGACATCTTGTTAAAGAGATCAAAAACTTCTTGATAACAACCATGATGGGCGTATCCCATCATCATGGCATTCCAAGCAGCCAAACTGTTCATAGATGAACTCCTGAATGCTTTCTCTGCTTGTCCAATGCTTCCGCACTTGCAATAAATGTCGATGACAGAACTTTCAACAAAGCTATCCTGATCAAATCCAGTTTTTAATACTAGGGAATGAACTGCTCTTCCCAGTTGCATATCTGTTATAGCACTACAAGCTTTAAGGATAATGCTGAAAGTTCTCCTGTCCACTTTACGGTGCGAGCTCCATATGGTTTGATACAATGCCAAAGCATCAGTATAATAGCCAGCACGGACAAAAGTAGTTATCATCGTATTCAAATGAACCAAGTTTACCTTATCAATCTCAGCAAACACCCTTTTGGATTCAACCATACTGTTGCATCTCCCATACGCTGTTATCAAGCAAGAAATCATAGAAACATCAAACATGAATCCACATTTAACAACAAGTGAATGGATTTGTATCACCTGCTTTGTATTGTTTGAATTGGACACTGCTTCAAGAATGCTAGCCAGAGTATGTATAGTAGGCTGCAGTGACAACTCACGCATCTGATAGAACACCTCTAGAGCCTGATTAACAAATCCATTCTCAGAACATGCAGAGATCAGAGAATTCCAAGAAACAGAATCTCGTATAATCATGTTATAAAAAACTCTACAAGCATCGCAGATTTGCCCACACTTCCCATACATGGACACCAAAGCATTGCTGACAGAGACCACCTGGAAATACCCTGTCTTATGACAAAGTGCTTGAATCTGCTTCCCTGCATTCAAAAACTTCACTCCTCCAATCATTGACAAAACATTAATTAAAGTATACTCATTCACATCCAAACCTAAGGAAAGTACAATTCTAAACATTTCCACAGCTTCATGACCATCAGAAGCAGTTCCTATTCTCTCAGTCCAAGAAACAACATCTGGTTCAGCAATTTCATCAAACACCTTAATAGCATCAACCTCTCTTCCACACCTAGCGTACATACTCATAACAGCATTGCTAAAATGCATTGAAGAACCACGTAAAAATCCCATCTTTACACCAAAACCATGAATTTGCTCCCCTTCTCTTTCATCAAACAAAGCCCCGACCACACCAGTTAAGCTAAATGCATTTAACTCTAAACCTAACCCTCTCATTTCAACAAAAACCTGTTTTCCCTTCTCAAACTCCTCATTCCACACATACCCATTAACCATAACAGTACAGACCACATTATCCAAATCTAAACACTCCTTAAAACACCTCTCAGCTGACCCCAAATCTCCATTCTTTGAATAATTGTCAATCAACCCACTAATCACAAAGCTTTTAGACCCAAACCCAAGTTTTAAACAAACCCCTTGAGAAACCCAATTCTCTCTCAAACTCACACACCCTTTAATTAAAGAACTCAAAGTAAACACATCAGGCACCAAACCCACATGCCTTAATTCATTGAAAAGTCCCAAAACAGTTCTAGAATCATTAGCCCTTGCAAACCCAGAAATGATTGCATTGTAAGTGATGATATCGGGGTTTTGTGTGTCTAAGAAGAAAGAAAGAGAGCGAGAGAGATTGTTGTTGTTGTTGTTGTGAAGTTTGGAGAAGTGAGAAATGAGAGCTGTGGATACGTAGGGGTCAAGAAAGTGACCTGATTTGATGAAGAGAGAGTAGGTTTGGTCGGTGAGGAGAGGACATGACAAAGTGAGTGAGGATTTGAGAGCTTGAGGATAACCTTTTTGGGAGATTAGGGTTTCGAATTGAGAGAAGGAGAGAGTTTGTGCCAGGGCTCTTAGCTTCTTCATGCATGCATGGTGGTGGTGATAAAAGCGGTTCTGGTTTGCTTGCGAGAGGTTTTTTAAGGGTTTAAGCAACTAACAGGTAGTTATAAATTATAATGACGTGCTAAACGCGGGAAATGAAAGGAGGGTTGAGTGGAGAAATGAGGCGAATCCGTCCGAATCATGTAAAGCTTGTAGCTGGTTTCAACTAAATTTATTTCATGAAAAACGTTTTTAAAGTTAATTTCAAACTGTAATAGTAATAAGTAGTTTATTTTCCATGCTCTCACTAGGATTGGATTAAAAAAAATTAGAGCATAAAAAATAATATTTAAATTGTTGAAAACATTTTAATATTATCATTAAATTTAGTTTAATGATTTAAATTTAAAAACTCTCATCCTAAATATTTACATAACTTAGATTTTAAGTTAAATTTTATGGAAGTTGCAGCAACATAAACTTTTATTTATTGGCAAATTCAAATACAAAAATCAAAGGAAAAAAAAGGTTATAGGTCAAGTCAATTTAGTCAATCCAACCTGAATTATTTAATTTCTTGGAGTGTATTTATTTTTTATATTTTATTATATGATAAGAAAATACAAAAACCAATTTATAATCAAACCAATATTAAATAATAAAATTCAATAAAAAATAGAATTGGAACAAAAAATAAGCAAAAGATAAAAAAAAAAACAATTGCAAAAAAAAACCCAAATTGCGTATAATTCATTATTAGTTCATTGTTTGTATTTCTTTGTTTATTTTATCCAATTTTAAGAGTAATAAATAAGATTAAAAGTAATAAATAAAGTAAATCCTATAACAAATAAGAGAGAAAAAAAAACAAATATAAAGCATTTGCTTCAAGGTTATGGGAAAATGATGGGAATTGAACCCGCACATAGTGGATTTACAGTAATATACTACTTTGATCCACTTCGCTATTTACTCATAACCTTTCTCTCATTCTTATTATTATACAAAACTTCTATATAAACTGAATTTATGTAAATTAAAGTAGTTTAATTTGTTGGTCCAATAAGCACCAATCTTGTAATGAATTCATGCGCTTCATTGACTTAAACCAGTCAATTACCAAGTCTGTAAAAACAAAAACAAAAAAAAAATTTACTTTTTAAAAAAAAAAATCACACTTAATCTTTGCATAAAAATGTTTCACTATGTGGACAAGAGATATTTGTATTAGCCTAATTAGATCTATAGAAGTCATTATTGTTAAGTCCAAAGCCCCATGTCCAAAGCCCTTAAAATTGAAAAGAGCTCAATTAGTTTGGCCTGCACACTTTGCCTTGTATTTTTTTCTCTTTTTGTAAGGTTTTATTGTCTACCCCTTTTTTTTATAAAAAAAAACAAATGATAGGTCATTTATCACATAAAAAATATTAATGTGTCTCTTGAAACTCAAACCTGTAACCTTTGTAACCTCGACTCATTATACATATGTGTTAACTAATTAAGCTACAACATGAAAATGTTATAAAATAATTTAAAAAAAAACAATATATTAAACCGGTTCATTGTTCAAGTTAAGCCAACCATTGTTTTTTTAGTTGTTTTAATATATATGACTAAGTCAAAAAAACTTCAAATAAAAATTGGATTTTCCATAATTATGTTATGGGTTGTTGGTGTGACTAAGCTTGATCGTGAATATACGATCTTTCCTGTAAAGTAAGTTTTTTATTGGAATAGAAGACCTTCATATGTTTAAGTCACTAAGTATAAGGGTAGTGTAGTGCGTATGAAAACAAATGCAAGAAAAAATTATTAAATGAACAATGAGTGTATGTTGCCAAACCTAGTTTTCAATAGCTAAATGGAGATGTGTTATTCATAGAGAAACTGGTGTGCTACCATTGGTTAGCCATGGTGACTTCATTGTTTGTTGTGGCATACCATGATTGTTATTCCATACATGTTATTGGTGAAAAAATATTGTTTGCTCCGCATTAAAAAAAATTTGTGTGCATAGAAAAATTATGTGCGTAAAAAAGTTTGTGTGGAACTTGAAAAAAAACACATAAAAGGGTTTGTTAGGGTATGATTAGATAGACCGAGTCAATATTAGGGATGTTGTTCCAATCATTTAGGCCAATCCCAATCAAATGAAAAAAAAAATATTTTTTAGAGAAATTTGGTATTATCATTTATCCTAAATAGTCATGTTTGGAAGACTTTAACCAACAAAAATAAAGGAAGAAAATACTTACCATATAAATGTTACATTTTGTTTGCATGAAAAATGTTACATTTATGGTTATGCTTAGATGAAGAAATGTTATGTCTGTGGCTTTTTTTAACATGAGAGTTTTACCTATAAATAAAAGGAGATTTTATCAAGTTCTAATGAATAATATTTTTATCTAGAAAATCAAAAAAATACTATATGATCATAAAAGTATTGTGTAAAAAGATGTTGTTTGGAGATGTAGAGTTTTGAATGGAGATCTTGATGAAGATTTTTCATAGAGTAATAGAGATTTTAATGGATACGTAGAAATTTTATCATAAAGATCTTTTCATGGAGAATTTTCATGAAGATATATTTAAACACATGGAGAATTCAATGGAGACATTAAGATCTCACTATAGATATTTTCACGGAGTTATGAAGAATCTAATAGAGATATAGAGATATTGTCATAGAAATTTTCATGGAGAAACATTGCTACTTTATTGAAAAATTCAAAATATAAAGATGCAATTCTTAGAGATAATCCAGAGACAATATTATCTTAGGTAGCTCATCGTGAAATATGCGAACTTGATTCCATTCTTGTTCTAGTTATCCTTATTTTTTGATAAACTGTTGAAGATATCTTCTAGCAATTATTCTTTTTATTTTTTTTTTAGTGCATGGCATTTTTCATTGTCATGCCTATGATCATGATAAAATAAACAAAAATTGTTAGGTTTCTTGTGTTTGAAATATTTTTCATAGGAGATGGGTTTCAGGCTTTCAGCATTTGATGTGTTAAGGCTCTGTTTGTTTTTACGTTTTAAAAGTGCTTTTGAAAAAAAATAAATTTATTTTATTTTTTTCTTTGCTTTAAATTAATATTTTTTGGTGTTTTTAAATTATTTTGATGTGCTGGTATCAAAAATAATTTTAAAAAAATAAAAAAATATTATTTTGATACATTTCTGAGTGAAAAACACTTTAAAAAACAACCAGAACCAAGGTTGTTAAAAACACATTTTTATCTCGGCACAGAAAAGGGGTAATAAACTCGGATTGTAAAATCGTAAGGAATTTTAAAATACATTAAAAAAATTCATGCTTCAAATAAAAATTCATACATAGTTTCAAGCACCTTAAAATACATGGTTCAAATAAAAATTCATATATAATTTAAGTAACTTTTAATTAACTAATAATTAACAAAGTTAAAACAAATAATCTACTAGCGTATCATGTAAACTAAAATCAGCTTAATTTCCTACGAGTTCAAGACAATATAAAAAGCTCAACACAAATTTAAGAAAATAAAACATGGCGCACCCACTACTTAGAAATGCTATATAGGCTTATTGTCTGATATGATATCTGTTGCCCTGTTCACTTCATTGAAACCTCTTTGACTTTCTCTTCTCGATGTAGAAGAAAACAAACAAGAACACAACAGAGAAGACACTAAAGCAAATTGAGCAAATATCCATTGCCATGTGGCGGCCGGTGATTGATTCCACTTGAAACAGATTTGTGGTCTTGTGTACATCTGTTGTTTGCCCGTAAGTCACCTCGTTCTCATCGGCGTTATAGGCATAGACACGTATGAGTGACTGTGCATTTACCCAGCCAATAGGTGTCGGACAGCTAGAGCATGGAGGGAAACATTTACTTTTGTTTTGGTGAAATCGTTCAATCGGTCCTAAACTCCTGATTTTTTGCGATTTCACCCGATTTCAACCTAATTTCACTTATTTTTTATTTTTTCAAACGAATCATCATCTAAAGCATGTTTTGACTCATAAAATCGTATATTTTATAAGTTAAAATATGATTTTAATAATAATTTGATTTTACGAGTCAAAACTTAATTTTAATAACTTTAATTACAACGATCCTTCTAAACAGGTTATTAGTCATTGAGCTTCTAAAAATTTATACAGGATTGGGATTTTTCCTCAGGAAATGGGACGAGGCTAGCTTTTTGTTGAGGTCTTAAAAACAGGATTGTTCACTGGGAGGCCTACGCATGGCCCGAACAGCAGGCGATTCCTTTTTTGACATGGCCCGAACTGACAGTTGAGATCAAAATAAGTTTTTATTATATTAATATATTTAAAAAAAAAACAAGGAAGTACACGTTTACAATTTATTTATTTTTGTTGGCTCACAGATTCACAATTCATAGATTTTTAGACCAGAAGCATAGTATTGATAACACAAATGTACGTGTGATCTATAAAGTAGTTGACTTACGTGTATTTAAATACACTTTTCCATCGTTTTTCATACAATTAAACGGATAAATAAACGAATTTCATAATGCATCATAGGAAAAAATTAATGAAACGGACCAGCAGGCGAGCCGACACAGCACGACAAGATAGTAGTAGCTCATGAAACATGGGCCTAGGCCAGTACTAAGCCTAGAAGGTAAAAAAGAACAAGACGGCAGGGTTCTCCGCTCTGCATTTCTAACTGCGAGATTGTTCCTATCCACCGTCCATGTATATATACGTGCTATCCCAGGTATAGTTTTTGTTTTTAATTTTATTTTTTAGTGTTTTTTTATGGTTTTGATTTACTAATATTAAAAATAAATAAATATATATATATATAATAAATTTATTTTACCATATTTTTAAATAAAAAACTATTTTGAAAAACATATGGTCCTCCTCTCAAACTCTAACGTCCCTCTCGGGCTCTCTCACTCTGTCTGCCCTCCAAGATCTCGCCGACACGGTTTGCATAGACAGACAGACACACCACTCAATTTAATTTCTTCAGAAATTCTTTAAAAAATGAACCACTCAATTTAGTTTAAGTTATCGAGATCTTAGAGTCAACAGGATTTGAAAAGTTTCAGTCGCTGTGAGCCCGGTCCCTACTTCTTTCCATCACTGTCGACGTGGCTAGTTTTCTTCTCTTTTGTGGGTTCCAGCTTGCCAGCCAGATTCTCCCAGTCAAGTTCACGAGGTTGTTTGAGTTTTGTAAATTTTTAATTATTTTTATTTTAAATTAAATTTTTTTATATTTTTTAATGGCATTATTAAAAATAAATTTTAAAAAATAAAAAATATATTTTATTTTAATATATTTTCAAAAAAAATATTGTGAAAAATAATTTCTAGTTTATTTTTTTAATTTTTTAATTTATTTTATTTTTAAGATACATCCAAGTTCAAAGTACTTCCACGACGGGCATGTGATCCTAATTTCCGTAGTCTGTCCAAATAAGATTGTTGAAAAGTTGTTTTCTTAGCTAGCTGTGATTTTCAACGGTAAGACATGTTTTTTTTTCCTCGGATAATTTTAGCATAAAGTAACTTTATCTATGGATTATTATGCTCTCGGAATTCTAATCAAAGACACGGGTGAAGAAGTTCCTGGCTGGCTGGCTGGCTGGCTGCACTGTCTGTCTTTTTTGCCTCCTGACTTGATCAATTGTATGGAAAGGAGTCAACACAACAGTCCTCTTAAGTTCTTAAAGAGAAACACGCCAATGGTAACTTTTATTTGGAGACCAATTAACTGATTCTTGGACTCATCAAAAATAATTTTTTTACCCATGTAGTAGGGTGGTCCAGCATTAAAAATTAAAAATTAAGAAGTTTACTTCCATGTAATTTTATGCTTGAGTCTTGTGGTTACTAATATGATGGTCACTAGAGATTTACATATTCGTTAACTCCAGGGCCCATGGGATTAATCGAGGTGTGCAAAAGTTGACCCGGATACCCACGTTAATAAAATAATAATAATAATAATAATTTTCCATCGTGTGAAGTTTCTATTTAAAATTCAATTATGGTAAAGCACAAAACTGATGTTAATGGCCACGCTTGGATGTTTAAAGATCAAACAATTGTTAACATCTCATCGTGTGAAGTTTCTCCTGGTGGAAAAACTATGAGCAATGTTTTGCAAAGATGATTGAACCGACGTGTTTATGTTGCGTATAAGAATCATAAAGGCTAATATGTAGAATTATTTTCAGATTCCTCGTTGATTTTGCTTTTATTTCTTTCAAAGCTTTTCTATCCATGCTCTTCCTCTCTATCTAATACATGCTTTAACCTGAGTAGCTTTGTGTAGGGTAGCAATGATGATCGTTTACCAGATCTTTCCTTTTCTTAATTAGGTTGGTTTTATAGCTACTGCTGTCCCGTTTCACTCCCATTAATATAGAGTAAGGTCCTTTTCTGGGATGCAGAATGTCAGTGTAGGAAGCTATAACTAGATAATAAAAAATCTAAAAGGCCTGTGTTGAGCCGTATTATTAACACAAACACAAAACTTTGTGGATGAAACTGTGTATTTTTTAATAATTTATTTTAGGTTTTGAACTTTTATTTTTGGTGATCTAATTTTAATTGGAAATCAGTTGATTTTAGCTTCTTCGACAATAATAAAATTAAAAAAAAAAAAGATGGGAATGAAAAGGATATCAACCTGGGTGGCGTGCCATAAAATATTTTAACAATACACTTAAGTTCTTAAATTTTAAAAATAACGCAGCTTATACAATTTAGAACCTTTTAGATTTCAAGCAAATTAGTTTTGTTATAAAAATTTATTTATATTATTTTTCAATTCCTAGTTAGAAAGAAAAGAGAGAGGGTCACCGGATTCCAGCCATAAAAGAAAAGATTATTGTTCAACTCATTTTCGATCACCAAAATGGTAGTTTTTGGTTTCACGGGTTCCATGAGATGAGAGAGGCTTAATGTTGGTTGTTTACAACCTCAATGTTGCAAAAAAAAAAAACAGATATAAACCAAGGAAGATAAATCTAACACGGCTTGATTTCATGTTTTTTGACCCTTTTGGGGTATTTTAAGTTGATGAGTTGGTTTATGGGTGTTCCAAGGGTGTTAGTGAAGTGTTTTTAAATTGAAATGGCTTTGAAGTTTATTTTTTAAAACAAAAAAATCACTGCCCTGATTTTTCGACCACCACCAAGTGACTAGATTCTGAGCACGCAGATGATATGTTGTCTGCTTATTTGTTTTTCTAAAAAAACAAAAAAATAGGATGGGCAACCTGTCATTCACTCTTTTCAAATATCCAAAAAACAAATCAAGCCTAAGCACGAGAGTCTGGCCTTAAAGGCCCACCAACGCGCCTAGGCTTTTTATTTTCAATGGCCTAGGTGTGTTGGGCCATGAGCCCCGGAGTTTAAACTTTTTTTAAGGTTAAATATAAATTTAAGAAAAAACAATCTCGGTTGAGTTCATGGTTTAGAGCGCAGGTTTGATAAGTTAAGTCACAACATCTAAATTGGTTTTTATTCTAATATTGCTTTTTTAAATTGATATTTTTTTTAATGTGTTTTTCTTAAATAATTCTTAAATTTATGTTTCGATTAATATTTATCATCTGTGATTTTTTTTAATTGACCTTTTTTTGATAAAGATTTGTTTTTAAACGGTGTTGTGTGTATTTAGTTTTTGAAAAGATTATTCTGATTTATTTATAATTTTTTTATCTTTTATATAGATTAACTTTATTTTTTAAAATAAAAAAATATTTTTCAGATAATATTTTTAATATGTGCAACCTTATATAATATTCTTTTTTTTTATTCAATCAATTTAATATGTGTGTCTATTTTCTACTATCGTTTGATTGAATAAAAAATACTTTTAATAAACAAATTCAGTAAGCACAACCAGGTAAATATCCTATTTTTCGAGATTAGACATCTTCATCTATACTCGTCTCTTGATTTTTCTAAATTTGATTTTAGTTATCGTTAATAACTTTTTTCTTTGTTTATTAATACATAATTCTTGATTTATTTGATTATATGTATGTATGAACTTTTTTTTATTTATATAATTTTTTTATATATAAAACATGTTAAAAAAGTGCATATATATATATATATATAGAAAAAAATTATTTTACCCACTGTAAATCACAGGTTAAATATCTAGTTCTATCTATAGAAGGTTTTACGGTGTAACTTTGTT
>Ga0307517_10001864_pt1 | contig 34512 bp, 28 predicted proteins | sample 23_EM_MG_FD_194515 | JGI IMG/M metagenome (GOLD analysis project Ga0307517, IMG submission 194515) | Populus trichocarpa ectomycorrhiza microbial communities from riparian zone in the Pacific Northwest, United States - 23_EM | ecosystem: Host-associated > Plants > Roots > Unclassified | place... | reverse complement strand
CTTATCCCATCCCCACCCCACCTTTCACTCCTCGCATTCACATCTCCCATCACCACCACATTTCCATCCCCCCCCATAAACTTAAACCTTCTATGCTCTCCTTTCTCCATATACACACTCCACACCTCCAACTTCCTTCCCTCCCCAACCTCCAACCATACCCCTATCCTCCTCTTCTCCCTTACCAACACCCCAAACTTCCCCTTCCACTTATCATGGATCATTATCCCCACTACCCCTTTCCCATCCAATTCCCCATCCCTCCCACCACCTATACCTCCTACCCCTCCTATCATCGTATAACCCTCTACTACAAACCATCTACCATCTCTATCCGGAGGTATTTCCTGCCAACAATAAACATCCACCTCCACACTCTTTTCTACCACCCCGTAAACCGCATTCCTACACTTCCTCACATTAGCAGAAACCACCCTTATTAATTCACCCTTAACACAAACTCCTCAGCCTGTTCCATTCCATCCTCATCGCCACACAATTCCCTTCATTAGCCTCCTTCATCGTATGTCCTCCTCCACATCCACCACACTTCCTGTAATGCACACAAGGTGCCCTCCAAACATTACACCTACCACACCTGTGCTTCCAACTCGTATGCCCTTCCACCCCACAAATACCACATTTCTCCCTCCTATCACATCTCCACCAACTGTGCCCAAAACTCGCACACTTAGTACACCATTCCACCTCCTTTCTACCCCCATACCTATTCAAACCTATCCTAACTCCATCCCATAATAAACCAACCTCCAACCACTTAACTCTCTCACTCTCCCTCGCCACATGTACTAACACCCCCACATTCCTCAACTTCATTTCCTCTATCTTTCTCTCATTCACCAACCATACCGACTCCTTCATCAACTTCAATCCAACCTTTTCCTCTAACTCCCTCCTCATATCACCCAACCTACCCTTCCACTTCCCAACTTCCATCGCCGGTATCACCATACCCACCCAGCTATCCCTCACCTCCACCTCTTCCACCTTACTCCCCACCGCTTTCACTCATACATCCTTCCTCAACCCCTCTACCATCTCCTTCCCTTTACTCTCCTTCAGTTCCACCACTACCTTGCCTTTTCTCCCCACCACCTTCACTATCTCCCCTCTCTTCAAACCCAACTCCTCCTCCATCTTCCCACTATTCCAACTCCCCATACCCTCACTCTTTTCACCCTCCGTCCCCTGCGAATCCAAAACTATCTCCACCATCCTCCCTTCCCTTTCCTCCCTCTCCAACATACTCCTCTCCACCTCCTCTTTTTCCACCCCCACTTTCTCCTCCAACATCTTCCTCACCTCTACCTCCATATTCCCCTTCACACCCCTCAACACCTCTCCATAACTCCTACCCCTCGCCACTGCCACCTTCTCCTCCACCGCTCTCACCCTCTCCACCACCTCCGGCACCACCACTTCACTCCTCACTTCCACCTTACCTCCCCTTATATCCTCCACCATCTTCCCCACATCACCAATCATCTTCCTCAACTCCTTACCCCACCTTTTCACCTCCAAATCCACCGCATAACCCCTCGCATCCTCATCACTTTCCCCCAAAATATACCTTATTTCATCCACCTCCTCCTTCCAATCCCTAAACTCTCTCCTCAACGCCTTAACCTCCTCTCTCGACCTACCCAATTCCCCCCCTCTACTCACCATCCCCTCCTTCTCCCTCTGCTTCCTTTCCTCCATCTCCCTCTTCTCCTTCCTCAATTTCCTCAACCTCCACTCCCCCAAACTATCCACCCCTTCTCCATCCTCCTCACTCTCAAACAACTTCTCTCCCACCAACGCCTTCTTCTTCATACCCTCTTCAGCCCACACATTCCTCCCTTCAAACATCCTCCCAATCTCCTCCAATTTCCTCTGACCCGTTGCATGCACCGACTTTTCCAAACCTTCCACCTCTCTCCCCTAACCCTTCCAACTCCTCAAACAAATTATCACTCTCCTCCAACATATCCTCCACACTTTTAATTCCGTCACTCCCCTCTCCACCAATCATATCCACATCCACCACACCCTTCTTAACTACCTCCACCTCCTCATTGCCCCAACCTCCCTCCCCCTCAACCAACCCCGTAATAAACTCCTCCCCCCCATCCTTCTTAACCACTCCCACCATCCCATTCATCACCCACCTCACATCTTTCTCCTCCACTCTCCTCTTGCCAACACCTCCCTTTTTAACCCTAGCCCCAAAATCCCCACCTCTAACGCCCTTCCCACTTTTCAATCCTTTCACACCCATGCTGCCCAAGGTAAGCACTAATCCTTAAAGACAAAAATGTAGCCGTAGGTGTAGCGCTTTGGATCCACGCTATTCGTTGATGTTCCGATCTCGAGAATTCTTCGTTGTCGCTTTTCCAAAAATGAGGTAAATACCGGTCGTCGTGCTTGTACGAAAACATCTCCCCTGGTACTTGTATGATACCGTAAAAACTTTTGCGATTCGTCGTCTCAGGGCTAGCAGATGACGAAAACTGCAAGCGAGGTCTTGGCTTGCCCTATTGAGTGAGTGATCAGCAATGACGAATAAGGCATGTATTTGCTTTTTCGATTAGTGTTAGACTTCAGACAGGCTAGTACTATTTGCGAACAACACTTCTAACCTCAAATAGCCACGCCGAGTAATATTATCTTTCGCCATAGGAGCTAGTTCCGCAGGAAGTGTCGACAAATTAATCCCCCTTATAGCAAGAGAATTTTAGGTAGCCAACTAGAATAGATTGGGGGGCCGCTGGGCATATGACTTAAGGATGCGGCTTGGTATCATGTGGGGTGGATTGTACTCAGGAGGGCACTACTGGGTAGGGGCCTGGTCCTGCCTGCTATGTTGTTATTCGCAACTTCCAAGGCTTAGAAAACGGTATCTGGGGGGGTCTCTGGAGGCTACGGTACCGTATCGTATTGTGTCGTACAATATATAAACTTACTATTGAGAGGTATCGGGTGTGAGTGAGTGGAAGCGAGTAGTTCTACAAGTTCAAAAGGAGAGCGGTCAAAGAAGAGAACAGATAGAGAAGGAATAGAGAAGAGGGGGCGAAGATTTAGAGAGGGGACAAGGGGTGGCGCAAATGGTCACGAGGTATCACTCGTAACCACAGCAACAGACAAAATGAGAGCACGCCCGTGACTACAGTTTCCAACACTTACCGTTTGAACTGTAGAAAGAAGTATTGCCTCAATCTGATAGCAGATGCGGATATGTTTGGTCAGTTGCCGGGCGGCTCAGGATGCGAGGATCCTGGAAATGGCGGGAGTCGTATTGATGTATATTCATGCTGTAGATTGTTATAAGTAGGGTGGCCTCAGGCATGTTTGTAGGCCAGCAGGTAAGGCAGCAGATCTTTCTTTCACCAATACGGTCTCATTATTTTACCCTTCGGCTCCGGCTTCTTTGTGGCCTCTGGCACGAACCCTGCTTACAGTCGAGTGATCGTGGGTGATGGGGTTGGTGGGAAGAGCCCTTCTCTCAACTATTTTCTAGTGGAGATGGACGGAGGGGGGGTCGGGATGGCTATGGGTTTGCTCAGCGGTATTTCTGTGAGTGGATCTGCCCTCGCAGATAAACGGGAGAGGCGAACTTGTAGGAGGACCTGAATAATCAGGGCTTGGTTGGTGTAGCTTGGTGAAACAAAAATGCCTAAACGTCTATAGCTTCCAAAACCGATAGCCACTTTCCCGAGACAAAGGAAGCAAATGAAAAATTTTCATCAATCCTGCTACGAGGTGGCAGAATCCGACCCTAGATCTTCGGGTTTGCGATCGGCGGGGTAGCAGGGAAGAACGAGCCCCATAGCTCTATTGATGAAGGCTAGGTCCTCCAATCTCTCAGTTCCCATAGGGCAGGATTTTTTATTTCTCCTGCCCACATGATGGATCGTTCAATAATAGCCCATTGTAAGCTTGAATTGAATTCCTGAGGTCCTGCTAATTGCAACAGGAGTGAGTTGGTTCTTGACATGTTAACCACTGCGCCAGCTAGGTATTTTATGGAATACCAACTTTAGAACAGGTATCTACCACACCGGAAGTTGGATTTCGGTAGCGTTGAACTACGGCAGAAGGGTGGTTTTAGTCCTTGGTTAAGTTGGGATGCAATCTGTGCTTCTGAGGGGGCGTTCAGTATTTTTTTTTCGTTATGTGGCATTGTGCTTCTCAAGTGCTCAGCGCAAGCCGGATCGAACTTTCTCGTCTCATAAGATAATAGCCCCAAGATGACCACTCGTATTCTAGAACCCTATTATGCCTATGATACTTGTGGTGGCTTTCCACTCATCGCCAAGAGTTCCATACGGGCTGTCGGCGCCCGCCACTTCAACCATTCATGATTTCTTCAACTTCTATGAAATCACCCGCTATTAGCAACATGTCCTCCACCTCCAAGTGATACAAGGTGTATAGTCGAAGGCTCGACGGAGGGCGGGGGAGCGCCCCCACACAAAACCTCTCTCCAATTCTGACCTTTCCCCATATCCAGACCCACCACCAGCTATTCTGTGAAGCCTCTTTCCAATCCAATTGCCATCAGGGCGGCCATCTCGGGCGGAATAAGTTTGACCTGTGAATTGGCTAGCACGGGCTAGGGAGATTTGTGGCATCACAGCCTGAGCTGGGCCGATTGTCTCAGTGTGAGTGGGAGAATCGATTGGGAAAGAGTAGGATAGTATGATTCGAGATAAGTTCCCCTTCCCCAAAATTTGCGCTGCACATCTTATCACTGTACAGCATGGGGGGAAGGAGTGTTGCTTGGTTATGGCTTTTTCCTTTTCTATTTTACTTCTCAGCCGTACGGTGCTGGCTCTTGTGCCTCTTTTTTTAGTGTTCCGTGGTATTCTCGTGCCCCCGAGGGGTTACCTCACATCCTCTGGATGTTTTCACCCTTTTGCCAAGGAATGAAAACATTTTCCTCCTCCTGTTAAGTTACTTGACAGTGTCAGCATTTCTTCTCTCCCTCAAGCTAGTGTATGGGCCTCCATTCCTCCGTATGTAGCGTGTCAAGTAGTAGTAATCTTCGAGTTAGACGAGTGAGAGGTCGTGATCTCGATCTGATCACCGGGGCGAAAAGAATGGGAGTGTGGGAACTTGGTGAGTATATTTGCGGATGTGCTCCGGGGGAATATTTGGGCTAGGAGAATTCACTCCTAGGAGGATGGGGGAGGTGTGGTTGATTTGGGGTAAGTTTGGTATATGCTTTGTCTGTCACCGAGTCTGATATGATGTTGTTGGTATTAAGAACATGTATGTGATGTTACGATTTTCTCAGTTCCTTGGATGATCCCTCGGGAGATCGCCGGCATCGTCTGGACTTGGAAAAAGCGTTGGGAATTGAGTGTTAGTGTTTGAGGCCGGGGCTGATGGAAAATGTTTCGCCAGCATGATATAACCGAGATTTCGCTGATGTGTTGATTTAAGATCATAAGGAATGTTTGCTATATGACTGCACCTATCTCAATAGTAGCCAAGGGGCGCTGAGTTGGAAGGCAAAACTCTCCTTGGCAGTCTTAGAAACTGATAAAAGCAGCACAAGATTTTCAATGTGTTGCTAATCCAGGAGAGGATCCGCCTGTTCGTTGGTCCTTGCTCCCGTTCCGCCTCGTGCGTTTATTGATATCCTTCTGCTCTCTTTTCCATTTGTTCTGTGTTTACTTAGCAGACTGGGAAGGGGAAAATTAAAGAATGAGGGGTGAAAGGGGGTCGTGACCTTGGGCTTGTATAATACCTTTCGTCAATGGTGTTGTGCGCTGCCCGGGGGAACCGTGGGGATAACGGTCGCTCTCTTGTTGTCTTGGGCGGTCGTGCACAGCCTGCCTAGGGAGGAAGGAATAGTGGAGCTGGAGTTTAACATTGTGTTTTGTGGGCTTGGAGGCTAACTTAGTGTTGGACGGAGCAATATTAGGAGGGATAATAGATGTATTTTGGGGAAGTGATGTTGATTTTGGCATTGTTTGGTTTGTGCTAGTGGCTGGCCTTGGAGGTTAGGGATAGGGTGGTAAGGTTTGGAAATAATGTATGTATCACAGGGCGCGGTGTTGATTGCGGTTGGGGCTCGTTTCGTTTGTGCACTGTTTATCCATTATTTCGTTGAATAGGCTACTGTGGCCTCGAAGAATTGAACATCCAACCAAGCCCCTCGAGTCTCCCCCTTGTATTTAGTGTTAGGCCTAGGCAGACTCACTTCATAACGAATAGCCCAAAATAGCCAAAGCTACATAATCTCCACGCACACCTGCTCATTCACGACTCGTTCAAGCCGGCAATGAAATAGTGGGGGGTATCCTATCCGCTAAGGCGTGAATCCCTATCGCAAAGTAGATCCTTACCGAGGGACAAGGTAAGTTAGCCTACTGGGAATCTAAATACGTATTTTCTCTAGAAGTTCGGGGATTGGGGTTATACGGCCTGTTGCTGTTGTTCAAAATATGGCTATGGTGCACAATCTGTACTGCTATGTGGAGAATACTACGCAAGTGCGAGGGGGTTGCGTTGCACGCTAAGTGAGGAGGAGTTGTGTGGTAGGAGAGCAGATTGGTAGGTATTCTGGTTCTTATTCTTCTAAGCGAGATGGGCAGTAACCTCAGTATTTATACAGGAAGCGCGCTCTCCATATAACAAAGAAACATAAGGAAAAACATAATAAGAAACATAAGTGCAAACCATGTTTGACCCTGTAAACCTGCCAAGAAAATCCCAATAAAGTATGCGTAAATCCATAGGGGTGTGAGGGAATAATTAGGAATAATCATGCATAATATGACCAAGAAAGATGCATAAAGTAATGCATGAACAACCGTGATGTCCCGAACACCAGATAAGGAAACACATAAGAAAACCTCTAATTGTTATCATGAAATATTAATGAAATATACGCAATTATATCTTAGCTGTAGTAATGTCCGCCGTGTACAGGTGAAGCTGGGAACTCATACCAAGTAGAGAAATATACGATATTATCAATAGAAATATACATATGAAACATATTATAAGGAAAAAACAACAGCTGTAGTCCTTGAACTAGTTGGTAGAGGTCGTGGAAAAGTGGTCGAATGACAACCAAAGCTGACCGCGCACTGGGCTAAGTGGATGCAAAATCTGCGGTATTGACATTTGGCCCTAGAGGGGATTAGATAAGGACGTTAGCAAGTGGGTCTCTATTTTTCTTTTTCCGGATAGAAATACTTCTGGGGGAGAATAGATATGATTGGTGAGTGCACTATTTCGGCACCGCAGGGGCATGCCATCGTGCCGTGTGGGATCGACAAGGCGAGAAACACAGGGCTATTGGTACACATGGGTTTTCAGGTCTTCTGTTGACTTGGCAAGTCCTGTCAGGTGAAGCTTTTTTCCCAGCCTCAATTACGTTACCGAGGGCCGAGTGATAGGGTGGTGACCTAGTGGCGAATAGCGGTTCGGCACAGTACCCCCCGGTGAGTAAGGAATAATAAAAAGGGGATGCTTTTCATGTCAACTTGAGCTAACTGAACATCGATAACATTTATCCTGTGACACTAGTCTAAAAAGTTTTCTGTCCCCTTGTCGATAGGTGTAGAAAAGCAAAAGGCGGCGAGAAAGAAAAAGGCCTACGCTCCCCAAGTTTCGGCGGGGAGAAAAAACAGCACTGACATTGGGATACCAAAACCGGGTGTGCAATCTATCCCCCCCGTTGTAACTCATAGCTCCGCTGACTCCGCTCGTTGCCATGATATGCTTAAGCCACCGCCCCCCGGCTGCAGGGCCTTTCTCGCTATGAAGATACTATTAATATCCAAGCCTCGTCTTGCTCAGATTCAGGTTCAGGAATCTTAGGTATTTCGATGGAATAGGTCTCGACTATAGGACTAGGTGGAGGTGGTAGAGCGATATGCTCCTCATCCAGTTTAATCCAATCAAAATCCTCCTCCGGAAACTCGTGGTAGATGCTATGGCCGCATTCGCTACCTAAACTAGCCTGGTCGTTGTCGCCAGGTTCCTGATAGAGTTAGGAGGAACTTGCGCATTGCGTGAAATGAAGGTTAGGGGTAATTTACCGGACACTGTGTGGCTTTGGACAGCCCAGGGCTCATTTCTTCATGGATGAGTTTCCAGGGTTCAGTGCATTGACTTAGGAGTCCGGGGAGCTCCCGCCAGAAAATTACGCTAAGCGTTCCATTCTCCACTTGCTTACGCATTTGCTCCCACCAGAGCACCTCATGAGTCTGATCCTCCTCAACCGGCTTTCTGGTATCCCATCGGCGCTCCGCTAGAAGTGGAGAGTTCACTTCTATCTCTTCACGCCCTGAGTGATATGTACTTTCCCACCATGGACCACGCCACCACGTATGCCAATACTCCTCGTCCCACATTCCATACATGTGCGCAATCCCCCTCATCATCCAAAACTCCTCTTCCTCTTCCTCATACCTCTCGAAATCGTCCAACAGTGCCTCGTCCAACAGTGCCTCGTCCAACGATCTCTCTTGAAACTCTTCCACTATGAGAGACATTATCGCGCCGTCCGAAAATACAACACCATATTGGTCTGCCTCGTCATAGGGCTCCATCCACTGACTCTCGTACACGTGACTGAACTGTACCATGTTAAACTTCCAGTCCTCGATTTCGGATTTTTCGAAGTCTTCTAACATGCGCTCGACTCCAGGATCGGTTGGGCATTCGTCGGTTAACCAGCTTAGAATGTAGCTGTCGCCAAACATGCCCCAGGTGTTTTCTGTGCGGCTGGTGGCTTCGGGGGAACCGGTGTAAGCTTCTCCTAGGGCAAGGGGAGGGCAGGATGAATTCCGGGCACGGGAGGGGTTTTTTATGGAAGAAGTGTCCGACAAGTATGAAGAGGTTGAGTCTGCTGCTGCTAGTGTGAAGCTGTAAGTTTCGTGAAGAGACGAGGTGTTGGACATGGTTGAAACGTCCAATAGGAACATCCAGTTATCCGGAAAGCTTAGCCGCCAGCTAACCCAAGGGGAGAAACAGATGGAAATGCCTGTTGACTAACTGAGCACGGCGCCGGGGCGGATAAGGGACAGTTCGGTGGAAACTGAAGCAGTATTTTTTTATGGGGGTGGGAAATTGGGAGCTCCGTGCTTTCAAGGCGGGTTGAAATAAGGCTCGACTCACAAGGTAAGAGTGGTCTACTATCCATTCACTCGTCAGGGTAACCTAAAGGCTTGATGCGGGAAAAAGTGTCTCGCGGATACAGCTCAGGAAGGTAACACAAAGCCCTGCATTGAAAGATCATTGGCTCCAGGCCTCTACTCGAGTATTGTGTCCCCCACGCATATTAGGCTTAACTTTAAAGAGTCCGGGATCTGAGAATGCTTGCCGCCGTTGCTCTGGCTCAAGTGGGGAACGGTTAGGCCTCCATCGCATTTTTACTACAAGTATTATTGATAGTGTGGGGCGTTGTTTTTGTTTTTTTGTATCACCCGAGGTTTGTACGAGTATCATACTACTCGAGTACAAGTACTGTGCTCGAGTAACCCTAACTTATTGATGCGGTTACAGTCACCAGGGGCATGGAGAAACTGGACGAGTGGCGAACGGGGATTAATTCCTCGGAGTCTTTTGTACTGGTACTGTAACCCTACGGAGGTACAGGGCATAAGTTTTGTAGGTTATCATACACAGGGAGTGAGGGCAGCAAACCTCGCTTGTGGAACCTACAAAACTTATGTCCTGTACCTCCGTAACCTTAACAAATCCATTTTTGCCCACGAAGGACCCCTGTTCGCCGCCCGCCCAGTTTCGCCATGCCCCAGTGGTGACTGTAGCTATAGTATGATAATACACCGCGGAGAGAATTTTTATAGGACAGGGGTTATTTGCGTGAGGGTTCTCGTTATACAGTAGGCTCACCCTGCCCTGGAATAACACCAGTCAGGTATCTGCCCCTGGGATTCGCTGTCGCCGCTAGGTCGCTAATTTTTGGGACTCAGAGACAAAAAGTTCTTAAGAAGGGTTAGTGCTTTCCTGGCACGATGTAGGCTGGCATTGGATCTCAGTAACCGGCTTGAGCGATTGTATGAACTCGTCAAGCTAAAGTTATCTTAGGATAATGTCGCCATTTACAGGGATATTCGTGACATGCTAGAGATAGCGGATGGCAAGAGTAAATAAAAACTCTTGGAATCCACTATAGATTATCCGCGGAGAGCAGCTCGTCAGCCTACAGTAAGTTTGACTTATAAGTTAAGGGAATTGCACACACCAAGTAATGAGATCCAACGCATCTAGTGGCAGACCTTATACCGTGTCATGAAAATACCAATCCCAGAACCTTCTTAGGAGCCTTTGTCTCGGGCTCGGGAGATTACAAGGCTATAAGGAGTGGCGGATTCCAGGAGATCCTAGATATCGGCACTGTGGGGAATGGCGGAAGGTTATCTAAGTGTTCGGTAACTTAGCCTGCAACTACTGTTCATCTGTAGGTCCAAACTCTCTACAACCGGATTCCAGATTCACAGGTTAACCACGGGAAAACCTCAAAGTGTCAATTTCGACAGAGGTGGCTCATTTTTGAAGGCATAGAAGTATTCTAAATTTCTATCGACTAATCGAATTGTGACTTGGAGTATCAAGAGTATAGCGCCAGACATCAAAAACCATCCTCTTGTTCCCATTTTTGGCCTAGAAGTACCTAGTACATACAGGAAGCAGCACCTTTGCATAAATTTCTATCTTCAATGTCTAAAATGCCCCTTTCACCGTTCTCAGTCAATATACACTTTATCAAAAAGCAGAGGCCAATAGAATCAAAGCGGGGCTGACACTGTTCGGAGTGTTTCCTGGAAATTTTTGTTCTTGTTGGGGCCGGTTTGTTATTGAATTGGGCCTGGTGAGGACCGATTTCAGACCCCCAGGCCCAACACCGTAGGTGCATAGTACTCAAACTGATTCTCTTTCTTGGAGTTGATCGTTTACCCTGTGTGCCTGTTTACTATGAGAGACGGGTTACATGTACACTGGCATATTTGCCTATCAGATGCTTCAAATTTTAAGCAGTGTTATACTTGAGCGACTTAACCTATTGTATTTCTGTTAGAATTTGAGAACTTGAACTATCCTGGGCATGTTGATCATTTTACAGCACTTGGAAGCTATGGGATTGGTCAAATTATATGGTGGGAAGCAATTGTTCTCGGGTTGGATGGGAAAATAAAGAGAGGATGCTCTCAAGCATAGGAGAACACTAGAACTGGGGAGTTGGAATCCTTCGAAATATCTAGGGAAACAGGGAAAGGCAGCCTCAGTCCACGCTCTCCGACAACTCACCAATCAAGAATTTCCCCATCTTTCTTTTTAACTTTGTGGATCCCATTACTGGTTTGCATTGCTTCTCACCCAAAACGAACCGATTGTCCGGGAATATCCCTAAAGCATCGTCCGGTATGGCTCACGATCTTAATGTAGAAAAATCTATTGCATCACAGCTTCATGATCCTAACGCATAACCAAGATGTGTATACATTACACTCCAATCACCGCTCGAGGCACACTCCTCCTTTGCCAAACCGTATAAGATCGGAGCCCAAGCCCGTAAAACTCCCAAGAGAGGATTAAGGAAACAGAGGTAAATAAACTTGCTCAAGCGTTTTACATTGTACCCTCAAACCGCTCCTCCTAGCCATCTCCGCAAGGGAGTGACATAGAAAGCAACCAACTTCTGCTTGTGCGCAAACTAAGTTACAGTACAGCGGGCTAGGGATTTTAGTGTGTTGCCCCGTTGATTAGAACCATAACTCAATATTCTCACGCAGGTAGTGTTTGCCCTTTTTCCCACAAACAAAAATATACAGAGGGTATTTACTCAAGCTGCTTAATTGAAAATGTTAGCGGTGGTAAGGTAAACGAAGATTTCAGACAAGTACGGTAATATAAGTGAAGGCAGAGGTATTGTGTGAGCTTCTACTTATAGAATATAGAAGTCCTGGTTTTATAACCAGACAGAGTATCTCACCATGGAAGCTTATTAGGGACCACCGGTTAGGGCACACTCGGCTATAGTGGTTCCTTCACCCGTCGCACTCTACCGACTTCTCTGGTGATGCCGTTATGGCCGTATTGGGAGGTATTAGCGCGAGTGCCTGAAACGTAGGTGTTGGACAGTTATTGTAAAAGAAGACGAGACTAGGAACTCGCACAGGAATCTCTGCGGTTGGGATGCCGCTTAGGTATTCCATTGAAGTAATAGTTGGCGGTGGAGGGTTTGGAGGGGGAATGCCGAGAGATTTCTGTACAAGCGTGTAAGATTAAGAGTATATCTAGGAGTATATCCATGAGGTGTTTAGGGGGGAAGGGAGGGGTAGGTATACTTTGACGAAGGGCAAAATTGAGAACGAGGACACCCAACGACGAAATTTTGAGCATCGGAGGAGGGGTATTATTGTGGCAAGCAAAGTAAGTGCAGCTATAATAACTGCCACTATTTCTGCAAAATGTATGGTGCTGTTGCAGCCCCCCCGGTTTTCTGGGTTATCACGCTTATCGATCTGTGACAACAGGATCCAAGAATGAGAGTTTTGGGTGGCAGGCATAACAGTAGTAGAAACCCGCAAATTTGTAGATAATAGCAGGCAGGCAGGTTGATAGGTTAACCGCTTCGGGGGGGCCTACTGGATTATAGTCGAGACTTTGGGAATTTTGAACCTTAGAAAATAATAAAGTTGTCCGTATAATAGAAGGAAGAAGATCCAAGGAGGAGGGACAAGACCGGTATTATATATAAACTACCTGAACCGCAACTTGGCATTGTATCCTTAAACGATTGAAGGATTTAACAAGGAGATGAGAAAACCGAACCACAACTTAGACCGGATAACCTTCAGAGAGCGGAACGGCGGCTGTGAGAAACACTATACTGTAAATTGTATCATACGCGCGTCTACGCATTAGCTTGAGATGTGGTGTTAAAAGTAGATAGGTTACCTAGATACCTCCCCCCCACAGAGGGACCTCTTGGAGATTTTGCATCTGCCCATCTGTCGGCCGAGAAAATAGTGACAAAGCTGGGGTTTACAGCTTCTCCTGAATCCGTGCTGCTTGTGGCTGGCGGGGAGTATCCGGTCGCGGGTGTTGTTGGTTTGTGGAGAGACTCAGATATCCGCCGATCTTTTATGATATATTTTGTGAATCCCTGTTCTCAGGTACTTCCTGCCTGTCGCGGGTATCAAAATTTGACCCCTTAGGGATGGTGGGTTTAACGAGCTTTTACCGAATTCGAGATAATGCTTGCCTTAGTCGTGGGCCAAAGCTATCTAGGAGTACACCGAGACTAGAGGGACCCAGATGTTGGTTCGGCATGCCCGAGGTATGGTGTGCCATCGAAGATTTTTAAGCCCTTCACCCGAGGATCCCTTGTGAAGGCGAAGTTTGGCCATCCAGGGAGGACATTTAATAATATAGGACCTGTTGTGAAGCTGTGGGCGGGCAAGAGCAAGAGGCTTGTGGAGACTTTTTGTTTTTATTTGTTTTTTGTGTAAATTTCCCTCCGCTAACTAGATTATTTCAATTTACGGGGGGATATGTAAGCTAGATCGCGGCCTCACTTGCTTGAGGTAATATTGGAGCGATGTTCCATTTGGATAATTCTTCATTTTGATGACGGCCTGTTAGATGCTCTATAGGTTTGTGAATTTGGTTTGCTCCTTCTGTTCGCCCGCTCTGGGTTCTAACTGCGAAGAGATCGTTCCTGGTATCCTAGGAAGCACTTGTGATGTACCCTAGCACAACACAGTCTGAATTGGGGGCACAGCGAAACCGGGGGGTGGCCGACCAGGGGGTAGTGGTACAACTCAACCAAATTCGGATATCAAGTAGATCTATGCATATCCCGGGATCCCTATGTGAAGGACAAAGTGGTAGTAAAACAAGCAAAATGTTTCCCTTTGGACCCACCCCAAACGCAAGCAGAACACTACGAGTGGTAGTCATAGCTACAGCAGTTACGGAGATCTGTGGGCCATCCAAGCCAGCCATTAGAATTCTTGATTCTTCTGGATCTCACTTACCTATTTGCACCCCTCCTCAGTGATCAAATCCAAGGGGGGGCTGTGTGGTAGACTCTTCGTAGCAGTTGTACGAGCGCGACGAAGTATGCAGAGGGAGAGGTGTCGTTGCCTCAACCGACAGTACTGGTTAGGGTTTTGAGTTACCACCCCACACCCTGTTCGCACCCCCCGAGTGGATATTGTAGCGTAAAAACTCGAATAATTGGACCTCATATTCGAGTACAGGTGTGCCTATGGCGTCTACGATTCCTTTTTTGGACTAGGTGGAGAAAGGCACGGCTACGAAATTGTCTTTCGGCCCTCCGAGACAAATAAAAATAAAAATATGACCGACCTTACTGAGGTAAGCTCTCGGATAACTTTGAACGCGTACACCGATCGTTGCAGCGGGGTCCAATACGGGTACAAGTACCAGGGGGAATGTTTTCGCACCACACAAAGGTAGTCAACCAGCGAAATAATCCTTGTCTTATAGGAAAACGTCTTGTAACTCAGCTGAAAATTTGGGAAAGTATTTCCAGCGGTTACAACACATTCAAAATCAAAACCAAACCAAAATGAACACTGCTAGAGTTACTGGATCCAGACTATTTTAACAAACAGGCAAGGGCTATGCCCCAGATGAAGGCTGTCATTGATGTTGAAGGACGGTATACAAGACTTTGTTGAGTATTTTATTTTTTGTTTCCGTTCTTGAGGCCGTCCGAGATAGTATTATAGACTTTCATTAAGGTACAGTACATTAGTTGCAAAGCGGGGCGCCCGGGTGTTTGATGTCCCTCGATATAGAGAGTTAATTCTAACGTCCTAGTTTGGGTCCTAGTGTGGGTCCTAGTGCGGGGTCCGTTTTTTTCTTGTTAAATCCCCGGATTTATTCCGCAAATCCATGGCAAGCACCCTACTCGTAGCGTATGGCCTGGGAAACTCATCCTAGAGTGGGGCCCAATAATTCCAGATACCACAACACCTAAAACAGTACAGAAAAATGGGGGGGGGGCAAATAGCAAAATCGTCCTGAGCGTGAAGCACCCGAGAGTAGGGGGGTGCATTTTGTGTTGGGGGCTCAGATACATCCAAATGTTTTAATACACACACATTTGATACTTATTCCGGGCACCACTTCCCTGGCCGAATATCTTTACCGTACTCGTTCCCGGCATGAAGAACTTGAACATTTAGATCTAAATTTAGTATAGGCGCTCAAATACACAGACAATTTTCCATACAAAATTTTGATCCCTATGTTCGGGTTCTACATGCCGGGAACATGTACAGCCTCCGGCGGGGGCGTGACTGGTACCTGCGGGTGGCGAACTGGGCTGTTTGGCTGCCGGGATGTGAGTTCGTCGGAGTGGGGTAACAAAAAAACGCTTGTTACTGATCCTGGTTCTCCACCGGTAGGTATCCGTCATTCCCTCGTTAGAGGCTGTACGACGAATGAGGGCTCTGATATCATATCATACAAGAAAGAAATGTGCCGGGTAGCCGAAATTCCTCCTGAGATAGGGGTAGAGAAGTCGCAAACTCCTTACTCAGTTAAAGCAAAAAGATCCGCAACCGCCGACTCCCAGAAATTTAACTATGTTGTCCTGACACATTTCTCCTGTGTTCGAGTGCTGATGGTGGTTAACTACGGCTAACTAGAGCTAAAGTTTAGCGCCAAGAAGTGTTTGCTGTATCGGGGATTGGCAGAGTTGGTTTTGGGATAGAAAGCAACTTGACATAACAATAAAAATATCTGCTCTTGCAACTGTGAAGAGGGTGACCAGGCTACCATACACCAAACTAAGGCTAGATCGATATCAGAACGCCTCCCACTAGACCAGGCGCCTCCCCGCCAACACGCGAATGCCCCAATATCGCTGTCGCACTAGCTATAAGGAGGAATGAGGACAAAGGAGAGGGTTTTTCCTTTCTTCAAATGCCGACAAAGAGTGGCCCTACCCCCCGAATTTCCATCAGACACCACATCTTGTTTGGACCAATCCCGCCAGACACGGCAAGCACGTGTTTGTGCGGGAAGACAAAACATGTCCGTGCACGAGCCCGTAGTGCGACATGCATTTCGTGTTAATGTCATTAAGAGTGATATTCCATGACCGCAAGATCCAATCAACTGACGGCCAGAGAGGACAAGAGTTTTTAAGGGGCCCCACCTGTGGTATAGCCAGCATGTATGGCAAGGATCCCTTTTTTTTATACTTTATATTTTGGGGGTGTGAGGTGTGAATGGGTTCCAGGACATGATTAAACTTTTGCACCGAGAAGAGAGTGCCGATCCTCTTTCAGGGATTTTGACCATACCTCCGGAGTGAGAAATGAGTTGAGCATCACCATTCTAACTCTGGAATAGTGCATAGTAGCAAGAAAAATATTGGTATTGCTGCCAACTAAACCCCTAAACAGGTGTGATATGTGATAGCAGCCGGCGATATCCTCTAGACTAATACCTAAACCCAATTGAGGTTCCCAAAAGCTTAACACCTCCTACAACGAACGCCACCGACTTTCAACTATAGTATTAGCAGATAGTGGTGTGCACTAGTATTTATTTTCGCTTTAGTGCCGACCAAACAACAGAAATATCTCTATTTTGGCAGAAAAAGGCCACTCGTGGGACAGTGAGTGTCCTGAGTGCACCCCAGTTCATCTTGGTGCCCTTTTAGATTCATTTTAATGAAACGTCGAAGAAATCTCCTCTACATCTTCCTAACTCAGCTCTCGTCCAAGTAGCTCTCTCCCGCCAAATTCACCACACATCGCTCTACGATCCAGCACAGGTGCTGATTGCTGCAGTGATAATCACTTCCGGCAATTGCAATATTCCGATCATGGTGAAATTGTGTATCTAAATACACCCTCCGGATATTAATGTGAAGTTAATAGAGCAAAGATCGGAGTGGTGATATATTAGCTGCTATACAGGAGCAACAGCAGGAGCGACAAAAGAATACATTCGTTCCTAAGGAGTGAAGGGAAGTGGATAAAGAATAATGAATGAGGGTTTGTCAGAAAGGAAAGGCAGGCTATAGGGTCTTTATAGAGAGAAAGTCCGTAGAAAAGAGAAAGACCGAAAAGGAAGCAAAGGCGGAAGAAAATGTAAGTCGAGTCTCATATACACCGCTGTCATGTATATCTAACAATACAGGTACATATCGAGCCTCTGGTCAATAGCTAGTGCTAGCCTATCCCACCTCCAACATCTCATGTTTCCGCTGTCGTAGCCTAGCGGGTGTAGGGGTTTCCCAGACGCCGAATGATTCTAGTGAGGGATGAAGCATTAGGTCCAGCCGTGGTATGTTTCAACAATTAATTGACTCCAAGCGACAATATATCGTATTGGTGAATACAGAGTGTGAGGGTTTCTCTTCTCCTTTCCCTTCTATCATAGTTCCTGTGCGGTTTGTTGTAAATAGGGCAAGCAGCCGAGGGGGCTGTGAGAGTGCTGGTAGCAGAACTAACCTACCCGATATCCCAGGAGGGACAAACACCCCATAAGCGCTCACTTGTAGACTTCAAGCTACTATATACAGGCATCTTTAATGCAACTTGTGAGCCTGGTGTCCTAACACTGTCATCTTGTCTTATGCGAGTGATAAATCATGATGTGTGTTGTCTGTTGATCCCGGTGGAACTTTGTCTACTTAGAATATCCTATAAAATATAAGTGGGGTTTTAGGAAAGTGCCTTGTTATTTTTTTCCATTTTACCAAGTTGTCAAATACCCAAGGTGAGATAGATGTGGATGAACAACCAGTGAAAACAGCGAATTCTAATATCAGCACAATGTCTCTAGGATTGCCGGAAACAAGAAAAAGACGCCTTCGGGGGTTGGGGAGACCTTACCAAAGCAACCAGACAGATCCCGCATATTCTCTATCTATATGGGGCCTGTTGTTGGTTCGTGTTTGATGGCAGCTTACTGACATTCAAACTCCAAGCAGCGTTCCCAATGTGCCAGGCCAAGGCCGATATAGACGGAATTCAGCCGGTCTACGAAAGCCTATCAAGACTGATAGGCGCCTATAGGCCCGGCGATTAGCATTGAGCACAGATCGTGATCGCTTCTTGAGCAATCACACAGCGAGTGACAGGCAACCAACTCAAGAAAGCCTTAACAATTTACATCCAAAGTCACAACCGCGGCCCTATCTTGCCATTCTTCACCCTAATTCCCCTTTTCAGCAAGAGCTACTTTAAACCCCAAGCTAACAGAGGAGTTGTTGTATTTTTAATGTTGTTTTATAATCGAAAACCTTTACGGTTGGTCCTGTTGGAGTTGATGGAAGCGGATAGTTGTTTCATTTGTTCTAGACTGAAGGATAGACGGGATAGTAGTTTTAGTTGTTTCATTTGTTCTGGACGGAAGGATAGACGGAAGGATAGATCGAATGGTTTCTGGTTATGTCTTTTCTTTGTTCAGAGTACGGAGGTACGCAGGCAGAAGGGGATTACACATGAAGGAGAGATCGATAGGTGTGGCAGACGATAGAATGATTGAGAGAGTTTTATTATTCTTCTATAGATTTATGTTTGGTTAGTTAGTTTGATGACAACGGGCGAACGAAGTTTTTGATTCTCCCTAGTACCCTTTTAGTTTTGCCCTAGTCTAGTTCGACCGGTTGACCGTTAAGCGCGCATTATCCTCATAACAGATCCCCCGTATGGGTACATTCTAGGTGCTCGCCACCTTATTGCACACAGTTGACCCACCACCTCGGCAGTTCTTTTTCTACATTTAATTCAATTGATTAACCTGGTATCTCTAGTATTTCCTACTATCATATTTTTTTGCTAAGCTAGGCTAGGCGATATAGGCTAGGCTGGCATATCAGGTAGCCGCTGCTAAACCCATACAGCATATAGCTGGCCCCTGCAAGGCCGGGCTCAGGCTAATATTCTAGTAGAAAAGGTGGAAGGGTCATCGGGAGGATTGCGCAGAGACTAGAGGTAGGATCGTAGTCGTGTAGTGAGGATATGAAGATCATGATGATCAGTTGACAAGATTGATGAGTTTGAGCGAAATCTATATCACAGTGCGCTGCTTTTTGAAATCCGAAGTCAACCCTTATAGCGTCTTGTATTGCTGTCGCCAATCATAACAACAGTGGTCAATATATACAAGTTTCCTAGTCCAGCATAGCCTCCAGATATGCAGCATTCCAACATTCCATACTTGTTCCCATGCCAGCCTTCGTTCCAGAGATACCTGCCATTTTGCCATTCCAGACATGCGAGTCATTCACATCGTCATTCCCATACCAATACCAACCATCAGAATAGTGATTCCATTCTCCAGAAAAGCCACCACCGACAACACTTTTTTATCCTCATATTCCGAGTGATTCGCTGTGAGAAACCTGCAGGCCGTTGCACAGATATCTGCGGGCGACCTGGACATCTGCAGGTCATGCAGTCCAAATTGAAATATTGAATAACAGCGGTTTTGACCCGGAAATCTAGGGGCTTTGTCCTGGATTACTTCGGGGTTGGGCCTGGCGGTTTCCACCGGAATGACCCGTGCTTTTTTGAGCCACGGCCGGACTTGCCGGACTGCCAACCCAAGCCCGGACCAACTGTCCGGACTGGCCGCTTGTATCACTGTCTACTACCCTATTATTGACAGAAAACAAGCCACTAATTATTTTTTTGGGCCCTCTAAACCATTGTTGGGTTATCTCCCTGCTTCTTTTAGAGAGCGGAACTGGTTCGTCCATCGGCGCCTAGGAAGGTATTCATTCTCTCATCACCCAAGCCATTTCCTAAGCAAGCCATCTATTAACTAATAATTTTAAGCGGCGAGCGAAACGATGTGTTTTTGCTAGTATAAAAAACATTTCTCGTATCTTATAGGGAGGGTCCTAGATTGGCTGGGACAGAACGTGTTTTCTCCCCAATATCCAGCCCTGTTCGGTTTGGAAGGAGGTAGTTATCTCCAAAGTCCCGAACCGAGAATTAGCTGGGGCTCTTGTACTGGACTGAGCAGAATACCAGTAGGTGATGGTTTATGCATGGCACTGTACCCGAGTACAGCACAGTACTCGTACCGTTACACCGCCCGATGCCGATTGGACCGCAGATGCGGGGCTCAGCCGCTAGGCACGGGAACACCCGTGCTACAGCCTCCGGTCGAAAAAAATCCGGAAAAGGAGATCGGGTTTCTAGGGGTTTGATTTTAGAGGGTTCGGTGTGCTTGAGCTAATTGAGCAACTGTGTTTCTGACTTTTAATTTCCACATTTCCCGATTTTTTCGACTGGAGGCTGTACATTTAACGTTGTTTATTACCCTGGATATAGCTAAGTGGAGACGAAAGAGGTAGGACTATTAATAAAGGTAGCCTTCTTGACCACGACCGGCAGGAAGGGGGATCCTGAATGGCTGGTGCGGCCTCAGTAATCATTGCGATACTAGCAGAGCATAGATACTGCAAAGGTTCGTGAAATTCGCTATCTCCGTCAGCCTTGTAAGCTCCGGATTCCGGGGTGGAGGCTCCTGAGAAGGGTTGTCGCTTTTCTGAAACAGTATAATATTAGTTCTCAGCACTTGTTTCATGCTAATTCTTAAAACCAACCATATGCTAGGCCAACGGAGATACTGGATTTCACGAATTTTTAGGGTATTTGACAGTATTTTGAGCAACCTCAAAGCGCTATTGCATGCTGATTTAGAAAAGAGCAGTCGGAGCTGGTTGTCCCGGTATGCACATGCTGTGTGTGTTCCTTTTGTGGAGGAAAGTGGGGGGCCTAAGCTTTCAGCTGTAAGATGGTAGTTCTGGGACACGGGTACCGGATATCTTCTACCGTGGAGAGGCAATGATCAGGGCGACTACAAAAGCAGTTTGGTTTTAGAAAGCATATTTTGTAAACGAATAAAGTCCCTCATAACAGAAGCCATACCTTTTTTGCTGTAGGTCAAAGTCTGTTTATGCAGGCCGATTGGCAATCGCTAGCTGCAAGCATTAGCGGTGGAAGAGATGATGGAGGCCATCGAATAGATAAGCCTCCTTCTTATGGGTTATAGTCTTACACGCACCCACGACGAAACTTGGGCATACTGTACCGTAAAACTGGAATAATCGAGTCGTGCGCTATGTCGTTGAGAATTCCCTACTTTAGAAAAGGGGTGAAAAACACAGGAAAAGAAGAGCAGCAGCCCCTCTAAAAGATATAAAAAAAACAAAAAAACATCAGACATTACCAGAGGGGGCAAATCTCAATACAGTCTCGTTCCAAAAGTTCTCGCACCCAGGCTGGTACTGTGACACAACGGGCTATAATACATCTGGTATAAAGATTTGTGACTGTACCAGCCAGGTGCGATAACTTTTGGGACGAGGCTGTACACAGCACACCACTCCATTATTCTAGTTTTTACGGTAGGGGTATTTGGCGCGCAAAATGAAACCCTCAGGGTTGTGCTACAGATTACTTACCATAGGTCCAGTCCCATGGCAAGCCTGGTGAAGACTAAAAAGAGGATCTGAGCCAAGGATGTCAATGAATTAAGAGCTACAATTAGCATTCAAGCACTTACTTCGGGTGCCTGTAGGCTCCATTCCTAATAATCCATGTTTGCCGTACAACATAAATTTTACAGCTTTAAGGTTGAAAATCAACTGTTATAATTTTGTTACTCTGGCAAAATTTAATGTGACCTGACATATGTTCTATATTATACACAAATTCTGAGAAGGCGTCCTCCTCCCCAACAGTATAAGTGAGAACGAAAATTAAGAAATCCCTGGTCCATGAAAGCATCAAGAGAAGATCAATCAAGAGAATTTTAAGGAATAGAGATAAATGAAATTGTACCAGCAGAAGCATTTAAATTGTACCCTTAAGTTGGTGTCATAACTTAGAGACATAGAAACCAGCCAACCTGCTAGTGCCCCTCTTTCCATCAACCGTCATATAGAAAATATTTACTGAAGCTCTTTTATAGAAATTATTAGCAATAGTAAGGAAAGCAGAGATATCAGGTAAGTGTAGTAACAAATACAAAGGTGGTGATATATAAGCTTCAACTTACAGAATATCAAACTGCTTCAAGTTCTACGACTAGACAAAATAACAATCCTTATGGAAACGGATAAGTGACTACCCGCTCTGGTCTTCTCGGTGCTGGTGATTCTTCTACTTGCAGTGCTCCACCCCCATCCCTGGAGCCATCTTGGTTGTACGGAAAGGTATTAGAACAGGTGCCAAGAAGGTGGATATTAGAATAGTGGTTGTAAATGAAGACAGGGCGGGGTATTGGAATCTCAGGAGTTGGGATGGCGCTTGGGTCCTCTGGGGTAGTAACAGCTGTCGATACAGGGTTGGGAAGAGTAATCCCTAGAGATTCCTATCCAGGATCAGAATGTTAAGAATGTGTATCTGAATAGGTTCAGAGAGGGCAAGGAGGGGTGGGTATACTTTAAATAAGAGTGAAATGGAAGAGGATACCCAATGACGAAACCGTGGGAATAGGAAGAGAGGTATCGTTGTGACAAGCAAAGTAAGGGCAGCTATAACAATTGCCAATGTCTCTCCAGGAGGTATGCCATTACTGGCCCGCTCTCGGCTTTCCGAGTTATCACGTTTATCAAATCGAGATAATATGACCTGGATAGAAAGGCCTCTTGCGGAAGACAGTACACTTCAACGCACGCAGTCGCGCAAATCTGCAAATCTCCAAATAATAAACGGATTGGATGTGGATCAGTTACACACCTCTAGTAGTAGGCTCCCTTGAGTATAGTAGGGTACTTTGGGATTCCCGAAATTTTGGGAAATTAATTGTAAACTCATCCGCGTACATTTGAAGGAGAGAAAGCGCGGCCGCACAGTTAGTTATGTATAATACGCTCAAGCAGGCAGAGTGCAACACCCATCCCGGTGGGAAAGCAGGATTCACGTTGATTGCGCAACCCGCTGACCAACAAAGCAACGTGCCAGCCTCAACGTGGGGGCGAGATTGCCCAGATGCCACGCTCCTGTAGGTGTCTGAGTTCAGGTGTTGTGCAAAGGCTAGTATGCCCTGTGGGAGACGGAATACCTGGCGGGCGGGTGAGTCCTCAATCTTCTGTATACAAACCGGCCTGGCGGCCCGACCACTGGATACGCTTAATGATGGTATAATAGTAATAATGATAAATTAATCTCGAGCTTTCCCATACAAAATAGATCGAGGATCTAACAAAAAAACCCGAGTGCAACCATTCGGATCAGACCATGTCCGGAACAGCCCAAGAGGAACAACCAGTCCCAGGATTACGCACTTCATCCTTACTCAACAACGGCAAGCAAGCCAGGGCCTTCCCGTCCGACCGTGCACCAGGTACTAAGCATAAGTCTATCAAACTGCCTCTGATTGGCTGCAAGGCCTTTTCGACCATTCTGAGAACAGTGATCGCTGTTGCTACCCCACGAGTTCTACAGACTTTTTTCCTTCACCTCAAATTACCCCATTGGTCTTCCGGAGGAACTCAAATAAACGAACCGTGTGCTAGGTAGTCCGAAGTTTCCTCCTTTGGAAAAAGGAGTGAAAAAACAACAAAAATCTGCCTCGGGAGCAAGCAGTAAAAAAGAAAAAAACGCCAAACCTGACTAAAAGGGGCAACTCCAACGTCCTAGCCCAAGGTCCGGTTCTTCGGACTTACCGAATATTCCATTGCATAATCCACGTTGCACACGCCTAATTTAGACCAACCAGACCAGGGCTGGGCAGACCTTGTCCACATCCTAGTACTATCCTGTCACACCATACTATCCATAGGAATGACCGACCTTGGTTATTTTATTTTTTAAGGATAGAAGAAAAATCTAGGGAACTCTCTACTGGCAATTGTTGTGACGTTTGTAAACGGACTGCGGCCGCCTATCACTAAGATTCTAAAGCAGGCCATTTTTTACCTTATACAACCGCAGCGCGCTTAACAAACGTCACTACATTACACATATCATACTACAAATCCAAATCCTAATATATTGCTGAATGAGCGGTGGGAGTGACCTCCAAGCGGATAGTACCCCCTCACTTGATTCACCCTTAGCCTTTGATCTCGTACCAGGGCTTAGGTGTATGCACCTACTACTTAATGTCACTAGCGAGTCTTGACCAATGGGGGGGTTGCAAGTTGGTATCGCACACTCCTATTCGTCCTCACTTACTGGAAGGTGGTATACGGTGGAATGGTCTTAGGCGGCAATGCGCATCAACCACCAGTGCTATTTGAATCTACCCTTCAAATGTGACACTAGAAGACTCCAGCCGAACCACACTTGGAAAATGGGAACCCAGTACCGTGACGGTAAGGGCCCCGAAAAAGACATGAATGGAATAGAGGCACTCAGTGCCCGGGGTTGCCAGGGTCAATTCTAAGCCTTTTGAGTTGAGGGACTTTTGTATGTGAATGCCACCTCCCCCCTCCTGCATACAAGCCCGGCAGATCCACTTGAAACCTACACTCACCCTTTTCCGACACCAGGGCTAAATACATCTAATGAAGGGGTTGCTTTTTATTATCAGGTCTTTACCTAACATCTAAAGGAATTGCAGGAGAGTGGGGCATGACCCCATCACTCTTCAGAGTTTGGTCAGGCAATACAGGGCTCAAGGCTCAGCTGAACATTCATGCTGACCAGAATAGCCAACAAAGATCACATACACTGTTCAACAAGTCTGAGAGTGCTATTCTTTAAAATTCAAGCGGCTACCCTTTAGGGGAGGTCACAGAGACAGTATCAAAGTCTCATCCCATTACCCCGGATGTCGCTCTTCCAAATTCTGCACAATTTGCTTCCAGACCGAAGGGAAAAATAAAAGATCCCTATCCTCTTCTCACTCAGCATATCCAGTGTCCTAAATCATTATCTTATGCTTACCTCAAATCTAATACCACTACTACTCAGTGGCATGACTAACCCCATGCGGAGTCCACCCAGTAATAATACAGGCCAAATGCCCTTACCGGCGGGTTTCTTGGCACCTCCCCCACAATCGTTCCCCCGCTACCTTGCATATACTGCTTCCTCCTGGTAGGTGCTGCAGCTGTAAGGGGAGGGAGGTTGAACAGTAGCAGCCTGAGTATTTTAATTGTTTGGGTAGTATATTCTACTATGCCAGTGTAGCAAACTACACGCAATAGGATAACTCAGATAGTGAGGGTGTAGTCGAAATAAAGGCTCAGTATTCAGATTAAGAGGTTTTATTCAATTTTCTACTCATTTCCTGGTCTTCAATTTTCGATTCTACCCCTCATCTAGACCTTATATTGAATAATTGTGATTAATTCCCCTTAGCTATTGCTAAAATTCCCACTTTTTCCCAAAGATTGTCTTCACCACCAACCACTCTCCCGGATTTTGCTACCCCGATGGTCTGCTCCCAGTCTGGATTTTGACCATCCAGAACCAGTCACAGCCTCATCATACCTGCCCTCTTTTTCACTTAATTTTTATTTTATTTTCAAGTAGATAGATTGTCATAGTATGGTTCAAGCTCTCCAAAACATGTACCACACCCTCCATCATTTTCAAATTCTTAATGTTTTATCATAATAAGTGCAGATGTGAAAAAAAAACCTGTTTGTGAAAGAGGAGTTGAATTAGTAGAACAATCAACAGGTTTTGTTTTCAAGTTAGTAATTAGCATTATCTTGACAAAGCCTTGAGAATTTAAAAAGTTGTACTTTTGCTGGGGGAGGAGAAAAGTGTTGGGGCAGCCACACATAATATGCTTAGTGACTCGGATACTAAAATTGATATTTTGGATCAATGTTTAATATGTATTAACCTTCAAATCAGCCTAATTAGGTTAAGAAATTTATATTAACCAATGATATTACTCTACTAGTCCATGCCAAGAATCAACAAATCAAGGTTCTGATATATAGAGGACCTACTTTTCACTTTACTGGTAAATTGAAAGAAGGTCTTTGTGAACATGGCAATAATCCGGTTCATACAAACCTATCCCTAAGTACAATAAACTCTCAGCCAATGAAAAAAGGGCTGTATAATAATTTAGAGAAAACTGGAGAACACAACATGGATAAGCAAGGTAGTAGATAAAGACATGCAGTACACCCTCCTTAAAAGAAAAACCAAAACTTAGGAGGTGTTTGGCACACCCTGTGTTCAAATAACCGTTATTTCAAAACGTGTTTTGCAGATTAGATTGAGGTCAGATTCTCAACAGCCCAATCAAAAGACATGAAAAGGCATTACATCATCCGAAAATGTCCTTACATAATTCCTTTGTGTGCATTGTGATTAGTCTGTTTGGAATCTGATCTAAATCTAATCTGCAAAACGCGTTTTGAAATAACGGTTATTTGAACACACAGTGTGCCAAACACCCCCTACTAGTAAGCAATCAGACCGAATTGTTATAACTATGATACAGCATTAATACCTCCTAAAACAGTCCTTCTCTTCAAGCCATACCCAGTATCCCGAACCGTCCAATCCGTCCCTCTTAGAGGTAGGACCGGATAGACCACGAGTGGTAGTCCGTCTTTTTTCGAGTCCATGGACGGACTAGGGTAGATGGAGGTATGACCGGACTACCTGTGGTGTTTTTCTGTTATATCTCTTTGGCTGGTATGCTCAGAAACTTCAAGCTCATGATTTGATCTCTCTCATAGTTTATGATCAGTCAAATCATGTTCCATATGCGTGAGCTAATAAGCAAGGAAGAATACATCTTTAGGAAATAAAAAGCCAAAAGTGTTTTCCAGATTAGAACTCAAAAACCACTGGCATGAATCTGCAAGGCAACAAGAATATCCATGCTGCAGGTCACTAGCACTACCGCTGTCGGAAAGTTCTGATATTGGTCGGAGATATCCAGATCCCAGAGGGTCAATTGAGTTTTCCGGTAGCTCTTCTAGAAAATTCCAGGTATTGTGCTGCGAGCCAACCTTTTTGTTACATCAGATCGTTAGCTTTGTTGCGACATCACCACTGTGACTATAGTTAAAGCAAAAGACTTGTGAAGGTATTCAAAAAAGAAAATGAGGCTCATAGCGGAATTACTGGCTCAGTCTTATCTTAATACTTGGAGTACTTGATGATCTATTTAACCTTCTCTTTCTTGCAGTCATATCGTTTATCGTATCTATTAGATGTCATCACCATATATCACTCGTTGTTTGTCCGCAGCCTCAGGTGGTCCTCAGCCATCCCCGGCCGCCCCCCCTTTTTTTTCCCACATTTGCCGGCCGTCATTCCTAATACCTGCCCTCTGTGGCCCCCCCGCTGTCCTTATCTACACCCTACAGTCCTTACCCACATCCTACTATCTTCTAATACTCCCTATAGTCCCCCGCGCAAGCCCGATCCTGCCATCCCCTCTGCCGTCCGCCTAAGCACCCGCTTTCCCTGTCTCATTATACTACCAAAGGCCTAGTGTGTAGGGCCCGGTGGCCCCGGCCCAGCCCGGTAGTAAGATATGGTATTCATTATTGGCTAATTCTAGGAAATATAGAAGAGAGATATATAGAAATAGGTCTCCGCATAAAGGAAACAATAAACATCTAAGTGTTTACCGGCATTCTTAGTACTATGAGCGTGAGGGTATGATTGAGTACATAGCTGGCATTTCCAGTATCTAGATAATATTAGTATTCAGGCAACCTTCACATGCATTGAACGCGAGATTACTTTCATATTTAATACCCCGGATTTCTACCAATAGCCCAAGTGGCTCCTCCGGTGTGCCCCATACCCATGACCGCGGTATTAACTGTTTTCGTTTTGGCTGAGGGGTCGGGGTAGGAACAAAAGAAGCACTCCGAGATGATAAAGTTTGACTCTCATTAGCTTCTGGGTCGATATACGAAATGTCGCTTGTGCCATCGAGTAGATTTTGAGAGGTATTTCCGGAAGAGCTGGGATAGGAAGAAATAGAGGAGAGTTCACTGATATCTTCAAAAGTCGGCTATAACTGAGGGGTATTGACAGTGAAGAATGGCTACTTGTAATGTTTGGGATCATAGGGGAGAGAGAAATATCACCAGAGTATCATGACAGTCGAAGAATTAGTGTCCAGCTGCACAAGAGGGAGGGGGCATTCAAAAACCTGAGGCTGAAAATTTCTCAATATGAGACTAGCTTGGAGATGACACCAGTCCTGGGGCTCACCAGAGATTCGTTTACGTTAGAATATATGAGTGATATCTTGTGACCTAGTAGGGGAAAAAAGTAAAACTTAGTTCGGGTTATAGTTCGGGTCTGTTCGGGCTACCCGGGTTTGCAACGTGGGCTACTCGACCCGACCCAAACCTCTGGCCACCAGACCCGACCCGACCCGACCCGATCTAAACCCGGACCGACCCAAAAACCCAAACCCCAATTGCGAGGCTTGTTAGGAACACTGCAATATTCTACATTATGATACCTGATTCTAAAGGCCCTATTCAGAGAAAAAACCACACCCTTAAGTAGCAATGCCCGTGAACTGCATTGTCGGCCGAAGTTTTTGATATTGCAAGAGCCAGTACTAGTATGGTGATGAGCCCTCAAAGATCTCTTGCCTTCATTTGATCACCAATAATCACTCGTATTGAGTGGACAGCTCATGATACTTGCAGGCTCCCATTTGAGACCTTGAGCGTCTGCATTTGCAACTATAGGAGTTACCCCACCATAGTATGCTTACTTATCCAGGTGTCTTGGCTATAAGTCCTCCTCCTCCCTTGCTTGCCTCTGGCTCACCTTCCTTGGGATACTGTGTTTTCACAGGCAATGGGTGCCGGCTATTAAGAGCAAAAAAGGGTAATATGGTTGGGCATAGAGCAGCCACCTTATCGGGGGATCCGGACCGCACCGGTATTTTCTTTTCTAGAAGACAACAAAATCCTCGGCAAGCTCAGGTTAGTACTGAAACGATGATTTCCGTCCCGTGGAAAGATGATTTCCAGGCCGGGTTCCCCACCAAAGAAAATGAACAAACAGGAAGAAATGATCGAATCGGAGGAAAGTAGTTAAAGGAACCGAATCAGGCTATCACGGCTCACATAATCGGAACCGTTAATCTTTCGTCAATGACTATCAAGAGAAACCAAAGAAAACAAACGGAAACTGTAGCTTGTAGAACTAAAAAACCGCGGTGGTAGATACAAAGTGCAGCTCTCGCGGTGCTTCCCTGGCCAAGCCCACCGCTTAAATCCCACGATCCATGCAAGTGCTTACAAATCATTCACTGCCCAGGAGTTCCACCTCATCCCTTCCCTATTAGCTAATTGAAGGCCGCTCGTGCCCATTACTATAAAGAAACGAAATATCTAGCAAAAAACCCCACAGTAGAACAATTCGTAACCCCACAGTACCTGTTCTTGAACTTTAACAGAAATGGTACAAGTTACTCTAGTGGAATACAGCAAAATTTGGAAGATGGGATGGCAGAATTGGCATACTGGGATATCCTGAAGAATATGAGCACGGCAGTAAGTGAGACTTGGTATTCTCGCACAGCCTTACTATGCATTGCCCCTGAGGGCTTTGGGGCTGTTAGAGTCATCTCAAGGAAGGCTATTTTTCTAATCTTACATGAAGAAATAAGAATATCCCAGGAATCGATGAAATTCGCCATGCCCTAAGATCTTTTAACAGTTAACCCCAATTCAGTAGGAGTGAGACTTGGTATTGGGATACAATTGGCTATGGTATGGGCTTTGCAGGTGCTGGTAGTGAATGGCAAAGGCGCGACTATAGTCAAACCTCGATCAAACTAGAATTATTATTATTTTTCATACTCTCCCCATTCCCGGCCTCTACTCTACTTCTATAGAATACTGTTATACAGGTTATAGGAAGGGCGATGGCAAATGGGAAATGACCTTAATCGTTTCCAAGTTACTTTAACATTCAGGTAGCCTCACTAATTCTTATCCTACCAGGCAAACTGCCCACTCTCATTGCGGCTGCACCCTAGGTAGGAAATCTTGGCATGGGCATGGCAAATTTCACCAGTTTCTATAGTATCCAGATACTAGATGCTGGTACACTTGCGCCAGAAAGAAAACTCCAGAATTTGAACTCTGAGTTATTTGAAGGCATTGAAGAGGCAGGAAAAATAGTTAATATCGGTACTTTTGGGCAATTCAACAAACAATATGTTTCCCGTATTCCTTTAGCTCCTTGTCAATCCTATCACTAGTTGTGCATTGCCCCCCGCCCAAAATGAATGATGGATCAATAGTCCGGACGTATTCCTAAGGAGCGGTATGGTAGGAATAATTATGAAGGTTGGGGAGAACTTGATGTGCGGCACAGGCTAAAGGACTGGAATCCGATCGGTAGACAAGGTTTGGGTACCGAAGATAAAGGAGTACAAGATTTCGGACCCCACTCCATTTATCACATCCCGCCATTTGCTGGTCACAAGGTGTGGCCCTCAAAAAGTGGTGCAGTACAGTACAGTGCAGTGCAGGGGTGGGTTGACTTTAGACAAGATCCCGGCGCTGTAGTACTCGAGTACAGTACAGCGCAACAGCACTACCCTCTCACAGAAAATACCTTGCGAATGCCAAGAGTCTCTTAAATAACACTCTTTACTATATAATTCCTAACCCTAAAGGCTAAGTATCCCCAACCACCACTCTGATAGACAAGAAGAAGAAAAGATAATGGTGTGATAGATAAGGGATCTCGAGTTTAGGGAAAAGATTATGGGAGACCGCTTCCGGAAGATTACACTTTGCGGGTCCTGAATGGGTAGGCAAGTACTTTCTTCATCGCTGGTTCAAAGATGCACAGGTGGGTGAAGGGCCTTCTGTCGGGGTGCCATCTATGGAGAATGTCCTTATCGAAAGCATCCTGTGGCTCGCCACTTAAGCTGCTCCTGTAAGATGTCTTTATAGAGCTCTTCTTTTTTTACTGTTTCCTAACCTAGCGCTTTTGCAAAATACCGAATTCTTGGTCTACACTAATAAAATGGTTCGTGTCCATCAGGCGTTGGTGGTGGGAATTGAAGAGCGACAAAAGCTGGAGGCCACAATTACACACGAGCAGGAATTGGGCTGGTCAAAGATGACATCAGCCTCAGAGGATTCCGATATAGACTGCTTCAGCAGAGGAACCTAAACAAGCAGTTGTAAAGGGGCCAGAATCACTGAAAGAGAGCTTTTCTGCATGGGTTGCGCCCTCTATAACTATCGAGCAACACTCAATAATTGGCTTTAAGCCTTGGTCGTTGATACCAATCTTTTTCTCAGCCAGCCTGGGTCTCCAAACCCACGGTGCCGACATCCAATAGGCCCATCACGACACCTAATACCGGTATGTCAATCCTCATATATTAGCCAGAGGGCCATCTTCCCGTTTGTCATGTCGGTATCAGAATCCTCTGAGGTTGGTATGAGCTTCACCCGCCCAATTCCTGCCCGTGAGTAATTGTAGCATCCAGCTTTCGGCCTTCTTCAATTCTGATTACTAAGGCCGGATGTGTTGGAAACCGGTTGGTGCTTCTCGGCACGTGATGGCTAAATTTTCCTACTTCATGAGAGTTCGGAAGTTCGGGAAGATGTTTCCGTTGATGTATGGCTAGGAACGCCGGGAATCAAAGGGAAGCACGAACGCTATGGAGATAAAGGCAGAACAATAGTCTAGTATTTGCACTAAAGGCACGGGAGAACGGAGGTCTTTGTGAAGCATTTCTTTTGCTGAGGGATTACTAGTACACAGAATGTTTCTTTCTTTTGCTACCACAGGGGTAGGGAAAGTGATAGGGACATGAGTAGAAGAACGCTGACATTAGCGGTGATCGATAGAAGGAATTCGAAGGAAGAAAAGATGAGGTCGTTATGTTTTTCATGAATACTCATGTTTTTACCATTGGTTTAGCAAGAAGTAAAGGCGCTCATCTCTATCTACTCCCCCTTACCATCCGGTACCGTATTTTATTCTATCACATGGGATGGATCCGAAATATTTTATCAGCATAGACCAAGAACCCCCCACCCTCCAAAAGCGCCAAGTCAGTAAACAGTAAAATAGGAAGAGCTCTACAAAGATACCTTACAGCGGTAATTCAAGTAGCAAGCTATAGGATATGCTCAATACTGACATTCTTCATAGATGATATCTCCAAGGAATGCTCCTCTTCATCATCTGCGCATCTTCGAACCAGAGCTTAGGGAAGTGCTCCCTTGCCCATTCAAGACCGAGGCCGCTCCCGCTTTGAAGATCCATCAGTAAAGTGTCTCGGTGATCTTGGTCGCATTGGGTGGCTATCTGGGGAGATGATTTTCGGGATCATGAGGTTTGGATTGGTGTTTCTAGACTCTAGTACCCCAAGGCTACTAATAAGACTCCATACGTTGATCGCTTATTCCATCACCTGGCCATCTTTGCCAGACCCGAAGTTCTGCAACAGGTATTCTATGTTAGTCTTTTGAACAATCCACTAGGCTTTAAATTAATAAATTTGACAACCAGTCTTCACGGATTTTATCCTCGCCCCAAGTATACTAAAGCCTGTACTCGTAATTTTCTGACGTTTGTAAACAAGACTGCTATTGCATAAATTACGGGCAAAAAATCGACCAGAGCCTCAGGATTTTGGTAGCATGCAATAGCAGTCGTGTTTACAAAGTCAAAAAATTACGAGTACGGAGGCAGGGGGTCCCAGCTAGCAGGAGCGAGGAGGGAAATTAGGTAGCCACCATACCCAATTCGTTAGCTTTTTGCCCAATCCACCGCCCAGCTACGCTAGCGCAACACTCCTTGCTAGTACTCGAGCACTCGAGTGCATACAAGGACCGTACTGTCGGAGGAGCCGTTGGGAAAGCACTAGCGTGCTTGGATATGCTTAAACTTGCGTTCTTGTTTTGTCGTGGGCAGTGCTAATGTTTGTTAGATAAAAGGGGGGCCGTGTGAACATGCACAAGCGGAGAAGACGAGAACGGAAATTGTTCTGTGGGTGGGACTTCGATCGGACACTTCTTTTTATTTTCGTTTCCTTTTTATTTCCGGTCTATTGTGACATCCAAAAACCTTCTTGCTAAACACCTACTAAAGAACGCCTGTCCCTGGAGGTGATCCGTCAGTACTAGACTGGGGGGGATGCTCCCGCACAGTTGCATGCTTCCTCTCACCTTCCTTGCAGTAGTGTTTGATGGACGGCTGTGGGAGGTGGATTTACTTTGTTGTACCCTAGTTGGGTGGTTTATTGTGTGATTCCCGTGTGCTGGCCGGATACACGGACTTGGGTCTACGAATTGCGTGGGTGGTACTTTTCCAGATGTACTGTGGGCTAGGCGGGTTGGACTGGCGTACTCCTTGGAAAGTACTGCCGTATGGTTGTGCAAGCCCGGATAGGTAGTCGCTCCATTAACTAGTTAGTTATAAATAAAGATATTGAACTCCCCTATTTCCCTGACTTCTTGTTGCAACCAATAAGGATCCACGGTTTCGCCACCCTCAACACCACACTTTTATCGTAAACACACTTCGGGGACGGTCGCGCTCTTTGCCTTTGGGCCTCGGTGGGAATTTTTGCCTTCGGGCGGTTGAAGCTTTTGGCCTTCAGGCAGTATCTTTAGTAGCTTGCTGGGCTTTTATTACCTGTGATTTTTCCTCCTCGGTTTTTGGTGGCTTGCCTGGCCTTTGCTACAGGTGAATTCCTTTTACGATGGGTGACTCTGTTGCCCCCCCTCTTCCTCTTCACGCCTCCTCCCCAGTGAGAAGAGCTGTTGCTGCTGGTGAACGTGGTCTTGTACCAGTTCATGGATTTTCTTATGCTGCGCCGGGTGGGGACTACAGTGGTCTTCACATTTTTCACGTTCAGGGCTGTACCAACAATTACCCTGATTTCGACGATGAGGTTAGACACAGTGTTTCGACTGTTGACCTCCGCACCTTCGATGCTGTCGAGAAGGTTTGTTTCAGGATTTTGGCTGCTTGCGGCTGTGATTCCTTGGCTGTTGCGTCTGCTGGTTGCCACATCGACCGCACTGTTTCTTTGGGCTTCTACGCCCGTTTTCACACCCCTGAGGGCTCCTCCCAGTCCTTCGCCCCGTCCAGCTCCCAGGTGGTGAGCTCGGAATTTTATTCGACTATGGCGTCTGATCCCATGGTCCCCTCAGCATCGTGGCCGTCCATTGACGAGGACCGATCCCAGGACCCTCTGTACGTTCCTTCTGTGGTTGAGATTGATGACAGCCAATGGCGTCTTCCCTCCCCTGTTGAACGACTTTCCTCCGGTGAGCGGAAGCTGTATAGCAACTTCCGATTGGACCGATCGTCGGACGAGGACTATGCACCGCCTGCAGGTGATATCCGCCCTGAGGATTGGATCACTCAGGTTTCGTCCCCTCCCCCCTTTGTCCCTATTACCCTAGCGGGAATAGCTTACCTAATATTTAAGAGTGAGGTATATGGCTTCATAGGATGACCACATATCCGAACCCAAGCTCCCGGAGTTATGAGCTTCACAGAGGCATCTGGAAGACGACTCGGAATACGGAATGAGAGCACGTTTCAAGATATGTTTAAC
>Ga0307517_10001863_pt1 | contig 34516 bp, 24 predicted proteins | sample 23_EM_MG_FD_194515 | JGI IMG/M metagenome (GOLD analysis project Ga0307517, IMG submission 194515) | Populus trichocarpa ectomycorrhiza microbial communities from riparian zone in the Pacific Northwest, United States - 23_EM | ecosystem: Host-associated > Plants > Roots > Unclassified | place... | reverse complement strand
AAAAAGCCGGAATGACCTGGGATGTGGTAGAAAGTGTTCCTGTACATGAAGCCATTAAGACCCAAACAGGAGATTTTGAGAGATATATCGAAAATTATAAGCAAACCATACGGAACCTGTCAACTTGCGGCATCAAAATTATTACTTACAATTTTATGCCCGTGCTTGACTGGACACGTACCGATCTGGCTTATACCGTTGAGGATGGTTCAAAGGCATTACTATTTGAAAAGGCTGCCTTTATTGCATTTGATATTTTTCTATTGAAAAGAAAAAATGCAGCATTGGATTATTCAACGGATGAAATAAATCGCGCCCGTGAACGGTTTGAAAAGATGAGTGCGGATGAAAAGATACAGTTGCAGCGCAATATCACTGCAGGCTTACCCGGCAGCGAAGAAAGTTTTACACTGGAACAATTTCAATCAGCATTAGATGCCTATGAGCGTACTAACGAAAATGCTTTACGAAGGCATCTGATTTATTTTCTTCAGCAGATCATTCCCGTCGCTGACGAATGTGGTGTAAAGATGGCTATTCATCCTGATGACCCTCCGTTTAGTATTTTGGGTTTACCCCGTATTGTATCAACAGCGGCCAACCTGCGGGCATTAATTGACGCAGTTCCTTCACCCAACAATGGAATTTGTTTCTGTACCGGTTCGTTTGGCGTAAGGAAAGACAATGATTTACCGGCAATGATAGCGGAATTTGGCGCCAGGATACATTTCTTGCACCTGCGCAGTACCCGGCGAAATGAGTTTGGTGATTTTTTTGAAGACAATCATTTAGAAGGGGATGTGGATATGTATGAAGTGGTGAAAACAATTGTGCAACTGATGCAGGATAGAAAAGTAAATATCCCGATGCGGCCTGACCACGGACATCAAATGCTGGATGATTTAAAAAAGGAAACCAACCCAGGATATTCGGCCATTGGCAGATTGAGGGGGCTTGCCGAGTTGAGGGGATTAGAAATGGGGATTGTGAAATCAATGGGATTGTTGTGATAATCATAAAATAGATACTAAAAGGCTGCGCTCTATCTGCTTGTCACACCCAACCATGCCCGCATAAAATTGGTTAATGCAAACATCATTTATGCAAAACAAGTAAAGGATTATCAGGCAACTTATGATGAACGACCCCGACTTTTATTGCTTTATTCTGTAATAAGCAATAATTTTGCAACTTGTAATTTTTACATCTATTTGCGGAATGGGATGAAAGAGCCGGTTGAATTCGAAAAAGGTTGTTATGTGGGTACAAAAATAAGAGAGCAATCTTTTGGCGGCATCCTGACCACTGAAACGGTTTTCCCGGAGGGCTTCGGATCTGATTGGCATTATCATCAGAACCCGCACTATTCGCATATCTTAAGCGGTGGTAGCAAAGAGATCAAAAGAGGTGTTTCCCAGTGGCAGCAGGCTGGTGATGGCCTTTATTATTATCCTGGAATTTCTCATCAGAACCTACAGTACCGGCCGGGTACGCGGATCTTTAATATCGAAGTAGAAGCAGGTTTCTTTAAAGAACATGGGCTGGACATGCCGGCTGAAGAGCAGATGTTCTCCGACAGAATAAAGTTGAATTCTACAGGGTTATTAAGAATTCTTAAAGAACATTACTGGCAGGACCAATACAGCAAAATTGCGGTAGAACAACTTTGTATTAACCTCATCGCAACAAGCCCCCTTCCCCGTAAAGATTATCCGGAATGGGCGCGTAAGATCACAGAGATTTTAAATGACCAGTGGAATCGTTCCTGGTCGCTGGCGGAATTCTCCGGGATGTTAGATATCCATCCGGTTACGCTTTCCAAATACTTTTCGAAATATTTTAAGTGTAATTTGGGTGATTATATCCGCCGGATAAAGATCGATAAGGCTTTAGTGCTGATCCGGTCAAACCGCTATTCTTTAACTGAGATCGCTTACCAGTGCGGGTTTTCAGATCAGGCTCATTTTATAAAGACTTTTACCCTGGTTACCGGGATGCTTCCCAAACAATACCGCAACATCTGATAGTTCCCCCATAGGCTAATCCGGTACTATTTTCTGAACATTTCTTACTGGAATTTTGTCCGAAAAAATATTATACAAATGGATTCCCTAATCATCAGGCCTATTAAGCCCCATGATAATCAAGCTTTAGCCCACTTAATCCGCCATGTATTAACTGAATTTAATGCCAATAAGCCCGGAACCGCTTTTTTTGATAAAACGCTGGATTCCCTTTCAAACGTATTCACGGTTGAAGGATCCGGTTATTGGGTAGCGGAAGAAAACGATGTATTTATTGGTGGTGCAGGTATTTATCCAACCGAAGGCCTCCCCGAAGGCTATTGTGAGCTTGTGAAACTTTACCTGCATGCCGGCGCACGCAGAAAGGGGATTGGTAAAAAATTGTTGGATACCTGTTTTTCATCGGCCCGGATAGCAGGCTATACACATATCTATCTGGAAACTATGCCCGAATTGAATGCGGCTATTCCAGTTTATGAAAAAGCAGGTTTCATTTATCTTAAGCAACCACTGGGGAACTCAGGACACTATTATTGCACTATTCGGATGGTAAAGAAACTCTGACAAGCAACAACAGCCGGGCTGATCCGGGAACGCTAATCTGGTACAATTTTTAAGATATAAGAGCCTTTTATTTTGCAGTTGATTTATTAAGATTTTAAACATGAAATTACTTTTTTTAAAATTGACCATAGCTTTAATCATGCTTTCCTGCCTGAAAACACATGCTCAGCAGGAAGCTGTCGATACGGCTGTATTTAACAGGATCAGGAAAGCCGAACTTTCCAGTTCACAAATCCCACAGATAGCCTATTATCTAACCGATGTTTCCGGGCCGAGGCTTACAGCATCACCTGGCTATCAGAGAGCTAGCCGCTGGGCGGTTGCCACAATGAAAAAATGGGGACTTGCAAATGCAAGACTCGAATCATGGGGGGAATTCGGCAAACAATGGGAGATACGGGATTTCAGTATGAGCATGAAAACCCCGTACAATCAACTGATCGCCGGTTACCCCGAACCCTGGGGTGCTAACACCGATGGCCCAATAAAAGGGGATGTGATCATACTGACACGAAAACAGTCCCGGGACACGGTTTACCTTAAAACCCACGCCTCATTACTTAAAGGGAAGTTTCTCCTGAACCCAGGTGCGCCACTAAGTGACGCTGATATCTCTGGTCCTGTAACGAGCCGGCTTTCTGATACCGAACTGGCCAATATGGAGGACACCTTTATGGTGCCTGATTCACTGCTCAGGTCATTTCCCGCTCTCTTTAAGACAGTAGCAAGGATCAGCCAGATTAAAAAGGATATCGGGGTATTAGGTGCGATCTATACTACCAGTTTTAGTGCCAACGGGCATATCATGGCGCAATCTAATGATGGCTTTAAACTGATATCTCATAACACGCTTCCCGAAGTCAGCATAGGTATTGAAGATGCACAAAAAATAAAGCGGCTTATCGAATCCGGTATCCTGGTTTCGGTAGAGGTCAATATTAAAGGCGAGTTTTCGACTGCCGATACGAAAGGTTACAATGTGATTGCCGAGATTCCCGGCACCGATCCAAAACTAAAATCGCAAGTAGTTATGCTGGGCGCGCATCTTGATTCATGGGAAGCGGCTACTGGTGCAACGGATAACGCTGCGGGGTGTGTGGTAATGATGGAAGCAATCCGGTTGCTGGATTCCTTGCACCTGAAACCTAAACGCACTATACGTATCGCCTTATGGGGAGGTGAGGAGCAAGGTTTATTGGGTTCTTATGGTTATATTAAAAATCATTTCAGGGATGGAAAAACACTTCAGGTCAGACCGGAGCAGGCGGGCGTTTCAGCGTACTTTAATTTGGACAACGGTTCAGGCAAGATCCGCGGGATCTACACCCAGAACAACACCGTAGTACAGCCAGTTTTTGAACAATGGTTGAAACCTTTTCATGACCTTGGCGCCACCACGGTAACGACCAAAAATACCGGATCGACGGATCACGCTGCTTTCGACTGGGCAGGGATTCCAGGCTTCGAGTTTATACAAGACCCTCTGGATTATGAAACGCGCACGCACCATACCAACCTGGATACTTATGATCACCTGGCAATGGACGATCTCAAACAAGCTGCGATCATTGTTGCGTCCTTTGTTTATCAAGCCAGCATCAGGCAGGAACTTTTACCCAGGAAGCCCTTAGTTTCCTATTCGTTCCCGTATGACGGTTTCTAAGCGGAAATGGCAAGGCTGGAATAATTTCGTTCCGACCTTTATGGAAAAATATAATCCGGAGAAAAACATACATCATATCTAAAGATTCATAATCTTTTGGTACTTAGTTCGGGCTCTTATGCACTATAATATTATAGGCAGGAAATCGGCTATTTATGCACATATAATGGTCAGATTAGCATATTTAATGGCTTAATAGGCACATTCTATTGTTGGGATCCTGCTGAAATTTGATGTAAACAAACAGAAAAATGAAAACAGGAATTTTTAAGGTACTCCTAATAAGTTTATTAGCAACCTTGACCGTTACAACATACGCGGAAAAACCGTCTGACAGTTTCACCCAAATTATATCTGATTATATTGACTGCCATGTCAATTACAATTACAAGAAGCTGGACAGGATTATGAATGAGAATGCAGCATTTAAAATCCCGAGAGCAGAAAAGGTGATTGTCCTTGCAAAATCGGACATGATTGGTGAAATGAAGAGCAATAAGGGAATGAAACAAAATTGCGAAGCCAGTTTCAAAGTTGTTGCAAAGAGCAGTTCGCTGGCTATGGTGTGCGTAGATTTTAATTACGAAAACTGCACACAGCAAAATTTCCTTGTACTTGAAAAGAACGCTGATAAGGAATGGAAAATAACACAGGTATACAAAATATTTAATGATAAAGAACCCGGGACGGCTCCAAAAGTAATCGCAAATAACTGATCTGAATAAATTACCTTCAATCAACTTAAACAGGAAGTCACCATAAATGGGTGACTTTTTTTGTTATAAGCCTTATTTTCCCCTTATTTCTGCATATAAAAGCATTATTTCCTGTAAAATTCACCCCGTTGGGGGTATACGCTGCTGTTTTTGACATCCTATCTTTGAGTATCAATTTGCATTAACTGATCTCACCTGTTCCGGGTAACCCCTTCTGTTACATAATCAGTCCCGGATTTCCGATACAAGCAGTCATATTTTATATGAAACGATTATGAAAATTAAATACATACCGATTTTTACCGAAAATATAGAAACGCAGGCCCGGTTTTTCACTGATAATCTTGGATTCGAGATATGCAGTAACAAAAATATTTTATCGGCAGAGGAATGTATTATCATAAAGACAAATAGTCCGGATATTTTTTTAATTATAGCCAGGGATACCGGCTTTGATTATAGAAAATGCCGGATAGTGGTGAGCACCGAGGATTGCCTCAGAGATTATCACAGTTTAAAAACGGCCGGCGTGTTTTTTTATAATGAGCCGCATTATTCACCCCTGGGCCTGGGAGCGGAATTTATGGACCCATCAGGCAATCGCTGCCTGCTTATTGAAGAACGAAGTTATAACAACCTTACCTGAATGACATGGAATACCTGAGAACATTAAGAAATAACAATGTAATATATAGCGGTACCCGCGATACTAAATATAATCAGCAAACTACCTCTGATTTTAGTATCAGGTTTGTATTTAGCGGTAACGAAAGATACAACATTGGGAAAAGACAGCTATCAATCCATACCGATTCATTCCTGATCCTGAATAAAGGCACACAATATACAAGCACGGTAGAAAGCGCAATACCGGTACAATCCTTCGGAATCAGCTTTGATGACAAGTTTTTGCAGGATTTTAAAAACAGCTGGCAGCTTAAGGATGATACCCTGCTGGCAAATTACAAGCGGCCTTTGACAAGCCGGTATGAACATGAATTTGATGAAACGATCTATCCTTTTAAGGGCGATCTGTTTTTCAATGTCAACCATCTGAAGTATCATCTTGACCGCGGCTTGCAGGATGAATTGTTGATCAATGAATATCTGCACCATTGCCTGATCAATTATTACCAGATATTCAATGAAGAGATTTTTCAAAAGGCCCAGCGTTTGAATTTTTTGAACAGGAGCACAAAAATTGAAATATTGCGCAGATTGAACCTGGCCCGGGAATATTTATATACCAATTACAATCAGAATATCAGCCTGGATGAGCTGGCGGAATATGCTTGTTTATCCGTTACTCATTTATTACGGACTTTCAGGCAGGCTTTTAATGTAACGCCCCACCAGTTTTTAATGCAGATACGCCTGCAAAGAGCTAAAGATCTGCTTAAAAATACAGACTACCCTGTTAATGAAATTGTTAATATGGTTGGATTTGACTGCCCAAGCTCCTTCATCCGGTTATTCAGGGACCGGTTTACCACAACACCGCTTAAATTCAGACAGGATTTTTAAAGTTGCTATAGCTTGATCCGACAATTCCGGTGTGCTGAAAATGCTCAAATATGGTGATTTTCGCATATCGGTCTCACTTGCTATTAATTAACATTGTCCTCAGGCATTTTATGCTTAACTGATCTTCTCAATAGTGTACTGAAAGTATACAAATCCCATAGAATTTAAGAAATTAATATAACTTATGAAAATTAAATACATTACTGTATTTACTGATGATATTGAAAAACAGGTCAGCTTTTTTATCGAAGGAATGGGCTTTGAGGTATGTGGAAAGAAAAACTTTTTCCCTGACCAGGAAAGTATCTTATTGAGGACGGATAACCCGGATGTTTTCATCGCAGTAGTGGAAAATAATAAGTTGGAATATGGTAAAAACCTGATCATATTGAGCAGCCAGGATTGCCTGAGTGATTACCACGCCTTAAAACTGGCAGGGGTTGTATTTTATAACGAACCCCAATATTTACCGGTAGGGTTGGGGGCCGAATTCTCCGACCCCTCCGGCAATCATTATTTACTATTAGAAGAACGAAGCTATCACCATTTTACTTGACCCCCTTCTCTGTTTCGCATCTACCTAATGCCCGCGAAAGCTTCTCTTGTATGCCAAAATTGTCAAATTGGCGATTCCCGCACATTCGCTGGCGATTTCCACACATCCGCGCCGGACACCAATAGTTAAAATTGTAAATAAGCATCAGCCATCTCAAAAGCAGGTAATTGCTCTTGAGGAGTTGTGTGGAAATTAGACTATTACTGCTATGACGAAACGTGCGCCTACCTGATCAAATCCCCCCTGAAAATTGTAAAAAAATTATCGCAAGTGGCTATGTCCACATTGCTTTTACCGAATAATCTTAACAAAATATGAAAAAACATTTACTACTGATATTCATGCTGATCGTGGCTGCTATAAGCACAGCGACAGCACAAACGGCAACCATTACCGGCAAAGTAACCGGCTTAGACGATGGCCAGCCTCTCCCTGGTGTATCGGTCAAGATCAAAGGGAGCAGCATTGGAACTCAAACTGATAAAACGGGTCAGTACTCTTTAGCGGTTCCTCAAAATGCAATACTTGTTTTTACTTACCTTGGATTCACTTCAACAGAACGACCTGTCCCTGCATCGGGTGTGTTGAATGTTACGCTTTCCAACGAAATAAAGGGGCTCAGTGAGGTTGTTGTAACCTCTCAAGGCATCAGGAGAGAAAAAAGGACTTTGGGATATTCCGCACCCACTGTGAGCAACAATGAATTAACGCAAGGAGAAAATCCAAGTGTTCTTACTTCATTGACAGGCAGAGTGGCGGGAGTAAATATTACGTCAGCTTCAAACACTCCGGGTAGCTCAACCAGGATAGTTCTTCGCGGTGGGTCGTCTATTACAGGTAACAACCAGGCTTTAATGGTTGTTGACGGTGTTCCTATTGATAATTCAAGTATTATAAGCGGTGCAAACAGTTTAACAGCAGTTGATTTCGGAAACAGGGGCAATGATGTTGACCCGAATGACATAGAATCTATCACAGTATTAAAAGGACCTGCGGCGGCGGCGCTGTATGGCTCAAGGGCATCCAATGGCGCTCTTATGATCACTACAAAATCAGGCGCAAACCGTGCAAAAAAATTGGAGATAACACTTAACTCTACGGGCACATTCTCATCAGTGCTCAAATTGCCTACTTTTCAAAATGAGTATGGTCAGGGGTTTATGTCAGGTTCGGCCACAAGCGCCGATTATGTTACAGGCATTGATGATGCCAGTGATAACTTTAGCTGGGGAGCACCTTTTACCGGGAAAATAGAGCCCTGGGGACAGCAGATTGACGGGGTTAACCAAATGAAGCCGTATTCGGCCCTGCCAAACAATGTAAAAGATTTCTTCACAACCGGCTTTGCCTTAGATAATAATGTTGGTATTGCATCGGGCGACGATAAAAGCAGCTTCTTTTTAAGCTTAAACTCGTTAAACTCTAACAGCATATATCCTGGTAACAGCGACACTTATAATAAATACGGCGTACGTTTCAACGGTAAAACTAAACTGACAAACAATTTTACCGCAGGCATTAATTTCAACTACAATAAGATCCAGGCCAATACGCCTTCCAATGGCCAGAATGCCAACGGTATATGGAATGCTTTAATGCAAACGCCAAGGGATATTCCTATCGATAAGATGGGAGACCTGAACAATAAGTATAACGGATACAATCCTGTTACTAATACGTATGGTTTTTATGGCGCTTTTGTTTTAAACCCTTATTGGGTTCTCAAAAACTTTAGTAATCTCGATGATGTCAACCGTGTTACAGGCGACGTAAACCTGTCTTATAAAGCTGCCGACTGGTTAAATATAACCGAACGCGTAGGCATTGATTCGTACTCAGACCGCAGGAAACTTATTTCGCCAAAATATTTTTTTAACCCTGCCGACGAATCGGGAGCCGGACTATGGGGCCCGCAAACCAATAACGGATCTTACCAGTTAGATCAATATAATGTAAACGAGGTGGTACATGACCTGATGATTACTGTGACCCACAAGTTTGACAATGGTTTTAGCGCATCATTATTGCTGGGTAATAATTTCAGGGAACGCTCTACCACGTCCAATTTAACAAGTACCAACACCAGCGGCGGTTTAGTAGTTCCGGGCTGGTATAACCTCGATAACAGTAACGGACCGGTAAACGTAATTTTAGATAATATTTCTATAAAGAGGCTGGTGGGCTTTTATGCTGATTTAAATCTTTCGTATAAAGAATTCCTTTTCTTAGAGGGTACGTTAAGAAACGACAGGTCGTCCACATTGCCTTTGAATAACTACTCTTATTTTTATCCAAGCGTAAGCGGTTCCTTTGTATTCAGCGAATTGCTGAAGAATTACCTTGGTGATTTTTTAAGTTATGGTAAACTGCGCTCGAGTTTTGCGCAAGTAGGTAGTGATACCAATCCATACCTATTATTAACCACTTACGGAAAAACTACCGTTAACGGCTCCTTTGGCGGTACCACATTTCCGTTCGGCAATGTTCCCGCATTGCAGGTTGGATCAGTCCTTGGCAATACTACACTTAAACCGGAGCAAACAACCTCATTTGAAATCGGTACAGAGTTAGCATTTTTTTCAAGCAGGCTTTCCGTCGATTTCAGCTACTACGTCAACGATTCAAAAAATCAGATCCTATCCATTCCGATTCCTAACTCGACAGGATATGGTTTTAATACCATCAACGCCGGCGATATCCAAAATAAAGGCATCGAGTTAACTATGCGTGGAACTCCTATTAAAACCAGCGATTTTAGCTGGGAGCTATTTGGCACATTCACCAAAAATAAAAGTAATGTACTTTCCTTGCCAGACGGAGTTTCGCAGGTAGTAATAGGAGGTTTCAGCGGTATGTCAATAGTTGCAGCTAAAGGACATCCTTATGGAGAATTTTACGCGGTAACAAACCAAACAGATGCACAGGGAAGAACCATTGTGAATCAAGCTACCGGGCAACCGATACCTACAACAACAGGCCAATATTTGGGTTCATATCAACCTAAATATCAAGCATCACTGGGTACAAACTTAAAATACAAAGGCTTTGGCTTAGGTGTTCTGTTTGATGTTAAACATGGCGGCGTATTATTTTCAGACACTAAGGCACTCAACGACTTTGTCGGAACCAGCCTTGAAACCGCCGGCCCGCGATTTGGCCAACCCTACCCTAACTCAGTTTACCTGGATGCCAACGGCAAAAGTGTATCGAATACTACAATACCCTACTCCGTCTATAATTACTATACAAGCGTGATACCAGCTGGTCAGGACATTGTTGACGCATCTTACGTTAAGCTGCGCAGCGCCACTATATCTTATACTTTTAATAAAACACAATTAAAAAGTTTGCCGTTTGGTGCGTTAACCATTGGGGTATTCGGTAACAACCTGTTTTTGTGGACACCAAAATCAAATGCTTATGTAGATCCTGAAGTAAATTCAAGCGGTGCCGGAAACGAGCAAGGTTTGGATTTCGCCGGAACGCCATCAGTGCGAAACTATGGTATCAACTTAAAAGTTTCATTCTAATAATTCTGATCATGAAAAGAAAATATAAAAATTTAAAACAGGCTTTATTTATAGTGCTTGTTGCTGCATTTGGATTTGCGGGATGTAAAAAGATTTTGGATGTAAACCAAAATCCAAACAACCCGGATCACGCCGACCCCACGTTGCTTTTACCTACCACGCAGGCAGCAATTAGCCAGGTAATCGGAAATTCATTCCAGGTATTTGGCAATATGTGGGCTCAATACTGGACGCAGAGCCCTCTTGCCTCACAATATAAGGCCAACGACCAATATGCTCCGGTAGGTACCAATTTCGACAACCCGTGGCTTAACTTATACCCGGTTGCATTAGTAAACGCCGACCTGATCATAAAAAGCAATCAAGCCGGATTAGACAATGTTAAAGGCATTGCTTACCTGATGAAGGCCTATAGTTTCCAGGTAGCAACTGACGCTTTTGGAGATGTGCCTCTTTCGCAGGCATTACAGCCTTCTGCATTTCCAAACCCTAAATATGATGCCCAGAAGGCAGTTTATGATAGCATATTTGTGTACATTAAAAGAGCGATACCATTACTTAATGCAAATGCTGTTTCGCCGGGAGCACAGGATATGATATTCCAGGGTGATATGACCAAGTGGGTAGCTTTTGCCAACACACTCGAACTTAGAGCGTATTTACGATTGTCTAACAGTGATCCAGCTACTGCCCAGGCCGGTATTGCCGCATTGTACGCCACTAATCCGGTATTCCTGGCGGAAGATGCATCGATTACCTACACATCTACGGGCGGCAACGAGAACCCCTTTTATAATGAAGCGGCCAGCCCTACATTAGGTAAAGTGCAAAATGTGGTGGCGAGCTCGACTGCTGTAGACGCTTTTACCAGGAATAATGATCCTCGTTTAGGTAAGTTTTATACGCTGTTTATCGACAAAGTTGCTCCTGCTGACTCTGTCACATCTATTCCGCAGGGTGACTATCTGAATTTTGTCAATAAGAAAGTTTCTCCGCCATCTCCATTAGTTGGCGGTAAAGCGGATGACCCTACTTCCGCTACAGCGCCCGTTAAATTGCTATCAGCTGCCGAAAGCTATTTTTTACAGGCTGAAGCTGTTGCAAGAGGCTGGGCCACCGGCAATATAACTGCTTTATACACGCAAGGGATACAAGCCAGCTTTGCAGCTACAAACGCCGGAGACCCTACAACGTATATCACTACAGCGCCAGACGGATTGCCGGCCCTAGCTGCCGCCACCACTGTTAACGACAAGGTTAAAGCTATTATTACGCAAAAGTATTATGCAATGTGTGGTTTCCAGGGTTTTGAGGCGTGGAACGAATGGAGAAGAACGGGTTTTCCTACTTTCTTTGTTGAATCTGCCGCAACAACAATTGCCGCCGGGCAAATGCCGTTGCGCATGCTCTATCCTAACACGGAATTGACTTCAAATTTGCATTACCCGGGAACTGTTCCAATTTATACGCCCGTTTGGTGGGGGCTACAGAACCCATAATTTTAAAAATCACTGAACATAAAAGAGGATATCTCAAAAGGGATATCCTCTTTTATGTTTGCACTGGATATATTTTCAATCGCTTTTCCCCTAAACAATTTTTCAGGGAAGTTAAAGGGTGGAAGAAGATTTACAAGACGCTGGTTTTTAATGTCTAACACGATTCATTTTGGACATTTTCGCACATCATCAACGAGCGCATTAGCTTATGTTTGTAATGAGCCAATTGTTTCTCGTTAAGACATTTGGTCAGTTAATAGTTAATTAAAAAGTCAGTCACGCGAGGTGGTTGACTTTTTTTTATTTTTAACGAGCTAATTAGATAAGTTTGTTTTTCCGGGCAAAATCAATTGCTTTTGATCTCGAGTGAACATCCAGTTTGGTGTAGATATTTTTTACATGGCTTTTTACTGTTTCCAGTTCGATAAATAATTCTTCAGCCACTTCACTTCGTTTTTTACCCTCGGCGATCATCCTTAATATTTCGGTTTCGCGTTTGGAAAGGGGAGACTCGGTATTTTTTTGAAATGATCTGATCACCATCCGGGCAATTTGTACGCTCATCGGTCCGCCACCGTCCCTTACTTCGCGCAATGATTCAATTATTTTCCGGGAAGAAGAATCTTTGGTGATATACCCTGAGGCGCCGTTAGCCAGCGCCTGGAATATTTGCTGCTCACTTTCAAAAACCGTCAGCATTACTACATGTATTTTAGACGAATGTTTTTTCACCAGCGGGATAGCGTCGATGCCGCTGATGCCCGGCAACTGGATATCCATCAGTATAATATCCGGTTGATCCATGGCCAAGCATTTTTCTGCCCTCTCAAAAGAAGTGTACCCGTTAACAATAACAATGTCCTCTTCTGCCTCGATCAACTGTTTATAAGTTTGAAGCAGTATCTGGTCATCTTCAATAAGAACCACTCTTATACGGTCGCGCATATTACCGGGGAATTGGAAAATTCACCAGGCCAATGGTTCCGGCATTTACAGTAGATTTTATATCTAATGTGCCGTTTAACCTTTTAGCCCGGTTCTGCATATTCCGAAGCCCGTTGCCGGCTGAGATCTGTTCACCTTCAAATCCACACCCATCATCGGATATCGTCATACAAATTTGATTATAAGACGTAATGACTAGTGAAGTTGTTACAGTTTTTGCCCCGGCATGTTGTAATATATTATGCAAAAGTTCTTTGGCGATCAAAATAATATTACGCCCGGCCCCAAGGGGAAGGCGGATCTTCCTGAATTCCGGATCATTATCAGAAACCCTGAACAAAATACCTGAGCCGGCAAACAACTCTTGCCCGAAATTGATGATCAGGTCATATACTTCATACAGGTTATCGTTATCAGGATTTAGTGCCCAAAGAATGTTCTTGGTGCCCGAATAGAGTTCCGCCACGCTTGACCTGATCTGCTGGATAAGTAGTTTCTCGTTGGCTTTGTTATTACCTATTTTCTGATCCAGGAGCTCCGACAGCAAATTGATCCGGGTCAGTTTATTGCCCAGGTCATCGTGAAAATCTTCCGCGGTCTGTCGGCGTACCAGGGCCTGCTCTTCCAGCTTCAGCGCTGCTATATAAAGGGCTTTCTTGTTGTTGCTGTATATCTTATACCTGTATATACCGTACCCGGTTGACAGTACAATAAAGATAACCAGTATTTTAAATAAGATACTTTGAACAAAAGTAGGTGTTATCGTAAATGCAAAAACTGCCGGTTCTGCGTACTGCCCCGCGCTATTAATGGCCCTGACTTTGAATGTATATTTCCGGGTGGGAGGCTAGGGAAATCCACATAATCGCCGGTAATGAGCTTGCCGTATGTTTTATCTAGTCCCTCTAACTGGTATTGATATTGAATGTCTGTTGCTCCGGAGAAATCAATTGCCTGGAATTCGATCTCCATGTGGCCCTTATCCGAGGGTAGGGTTAAGTTAACGGGGAGATTATATCCATGCTGGTAGGAGTATTTTACGTCGGCTTTATTTTTTGCCGATAACCATACACTTTGAATAACCGTATTTGGGATGGGGGCCGCTTTTCCATCGCGGTTTGTTTTGTATGAGTATACACCATGGGTTGTTCCTATCCAAACATTCGAGTCGGTATGTAATATAGCATTCTGATTGGTTTCGACGATCGGGTTAAAAATACTCTCACTTTTTAAACCCATTCGTCCCGGATCAACGATCTTAAATTTATTAATTCCTTTACCTGTTCCAAGCCATAGCGCATCATTGACTATATCGATGCTGTAAACCGTATTTGATTGGAGCCCGTTTTTAACATTAAGATTTTTTACATCATTTGTTTTAGTATTCCATACAAATAAGCCATGATCATTGGTGCCTATTAAAACATATGGGCCATAAGCACGTAACGCAAGCACATTTTTGCCCGAGAGGCTGCTTAGCTTGAAATCGCTGTCCAGTTTTTTGTTCCTGATCAGCTCAATACCGTTTACCGATCCTACGAAAACTGAATCGGGTCCTTTTACCAATATGCTGGAACAAAAATGATGCAGGGACTCGACCGGGATCAATTTCCGGTCCTCGATGTAAAAGCACCCATTGCTTGTGGCGGCCCAAATGATATTGTCAGGTCCTTCGGCGAGGCTAAAGAACAGATATTTCCCGACAGAAACCGGTGAGTAACTCATTTTACCGGACACCCGATGCTTCACCCACAATCCCAGATTATCTGTCCCCACCCACAAATTATCGTTCCGGTCGTTAAGCAGGCAGTTGATACGTAGTTTAGTAGATTCTTTACCGTAAATAACCTCTTGTTTTAGCTTATTATTTACAAATGACCATAAGCCACCTCCGTTAGTCCCCCAATATATTTGCCCGTTTGAATCTTTCGCCATGCTCATCACGATCTCATTGTTCAAACCCTGCGACTTATCATATATCATAAAATCGTCATTGTCATAACTGTACAACCCCGCTCCGTCGGTACCAAACCACATGCGGTTATCCACATCGCAGTAAGCAGAAAAAATACGGTTGTTGCAGAACCCATTATTCTCATTGAAATACCGGAAAGTATGGCCATTAAGCATAAAAGCACCTTTATTGGTGCCTATCCATAAATTTTGATGATGATCAATGGTAATTGTGGTCAGTTCAGAGGCTTCGGAATACGAGGGCGGAATGGCGATCTTTTTAATGGAGGCAGAATCGCTTTGGAACAGTCCGAGGTCGGAAATAAAAAAAATTGTACCCGGGGCTCTATCGCTAAAAACAAAATCTTTTACATAGGCTTCGCTGGTATTTATCTCGAGCTTCCATTGTGCTTTGTCTAATTTATAGATCCCGGATTGATAAATAGCCACATGCAGATTCCCATTATTGTCCAGCTCAATGTTTGAGAGCATTTCCTTTTTGGAAACCACCAATTGTTCAACCAACATGCCATTGCTCAACTTATATAGTTTAAATTTGGCTAAAGCCCATAACTCATTGTTCCTGTCACATATTACCCGGGTAATGCCCCTGACGTTTACCACATTCTTAAATTTATAATGGTGCATTCCACTATTGGTAAATGCAGTTAGTCCTTTATCACCGCCCCACCAAATATTGCCGTTATTATCGCTGGTAAGAGTAAAATTTGAATTGGAAACCAGGCCATCCTCAATTGTATAAGAATTGAATTTTTTCCCATCAAAGGAATTTATCCCGCCAAAATTCGAAAGCCATATCTGCTTTTGCTTATCCTGGCAAATGGCCAGCACCTGTGACTGTGACAACCCGCTCCCCAGGTCATAATGCTGAAAATTATACCTCTGCGCATACGAAACAGTTGACCACAGCAGTAAGAAAATGATCAGCAAGCGTTTTATAGAAAATTTGCAGCTTTCAGTATACATGGATCGGAAATTCAAAATGACTTAAATCATGAGGAAACTGTATGGATTGCTCTATCCGCATAAAGATGATTCAGGCAGGACACTATTTAAATCTTAAGTAAATTTACCCTTTAAAAGGCAAAAATCCATCCCCCTATCAGGGGTAATTTTGCAGCAGTATACAGTTGCTTCTATTTATCCAACGGCCGTCGGTTTCCCGTGATATTTAAATATAATGCAACGATAACTTACACCCGGTTTTTATCGTATAACCACAGTCCTAATTTGTGTAAGGGTTTAGTATTAATATGAATAAAAAATCATACCTCCTTCTTCTTCTTTTGGCACTTTTATGTAAAGCATCATTTGCTCAAACAAGCCTTTCATCAGATGAGCTTTTTCAACAGGCACGTAAAGCAGCCTTTGACGAGAAGAATTATCCCAAAGCTATCGGTCTAAGCAAACAGGCGCTATCAAAAAGTCCTGATTATTCAGACATACGTGTCTTTTTAGGAAGATTGTACACATGGTCTGATAAGACGGACAGCGCTAGGGTGGAATTTAACCGGGTATTAACCAGGCACCCTGATAATGAGGATGCCTCATTTGCCTTTGGCAGTCTTGAGTATTGGAACAACAATTCAAACAATGCGCTAAAAATAGTAAACGGCGGACTGAAATATCATCCGCGATCCGGCGACTTGTTATTACTGAAAGCCAAAGTATTAAATGACCTTAAGCAATATGCTGCGGCAAATAATACGCTTGATACTTTAATAAAATCTGATCCGGGTAATTCAAATGCCCGCGCCCTGGCCGACAGGATAAAAGATAAAACAGCAAAAAATAAAGTAGGAGTAACCTATGATTATATCTCTTTTGATAAGCAATTCAGTTCACCCTGGCATTTGGCCAGTGTTGAATATGCCCGTCAAACCGGTATTGGGTCAATTATCGGCTTTTTAAATTATGCCAATCGTTTTAATACAAACGGGCTTCAGTACGAAGTAGATGCCTATCCCCATATATCAAAAACGTTTTATGCTTATCTGAGTGGTGGTTATTCTGACAATGTTGGTATTTTCCCTAAATTCAGATCAGGTTTCTCTCTTTATGCTAATTTGCCTTCGGGCTTTGAAGCAGAAGGTGGTTTCAGGTACCTGCATTTTACTGGCGATACCTGGATATACACTGCATCATTGGGTAAATATTACAAAAGTTTCTGGTTTAACTTCCGCACTTATTTAACCCCATCCAATGGTTCAATCTCTCAATCCTATTCACTGCATGTGAGATATTATACCGGCGGCGCCGATGATTACCTCGCCCTGGGCGCAGGTACAGGTATTTCGCCGGATGACCCGCGTAATATTATCCTTCTCAACAACGGCAACAATTATAAGCTTCGGTCCAATAACATTTCTGCCGGGTACCATTGCTCCTTTAAACGGTTTAATATTTTATTCATTACTGCCAGCCTCGACAACCAGGAATACCAATTTCAAACCAAAGGCAATCAGTTGGATATAGGAATAGGGTATCAAAGAAGATTTTAATTAAAAATGAGGAAGAGAAAATTTCTACAAATAATAATACCTGCGCTATTAGTATTCCCATTGGTAATGTGGCTGGGTTGGTTTTTTACACCCAAAAAGAAGCTGGTTATTGCGATAGTAGATAAAACAGTGCTAAACACCGACTGCCAGGAGCACATTTCGCTTTCATGGATAATTAATCACAACCGCTTTACCAAAACATCTACACAAGATTATCACACCAGCAGGGACTATTTTGGTTTTTTCCCAAAGGACAATGAAAAGTTCAGGATGAAAGGGTTGGAAAGGTTCTCATCAGAGCAGCTCAAACAGCTAAGCAACGATGCGGACCTGGCTTACTTTACCGATACCTATGGCATTTATAAAAATGAGTGGTATAGTCAAAAAAATAACACAGAGCGTTCGGGAGTGCTATATGGCGGGATGAGCGCACAGGATGTTGAGTTTTTGCAGGATATGAAAGACAGGCACAAACTCATTATTACAGAATTTAATACGATAGGTTCGCCGACCAATGTTGACAATCGTAATAAATTTGAAAAGATGTTCGGCATGCACTGGACCGGATGGACAGCAAGGTACTTTGATACTTTTGACACCCTAAAAAATAAAGAATTGCCCAGGTGGCTGATCGGAAATTATAAAAAACAACACCAGCAGAAGTGGCCGTTTCATAAGGCAGGACTAGCCTTTGTGCGTAATGATGATGACCAGATCGTGATCCTGGAAGATAGTACTCATTTAACCGACCCGGTACCGCACATCATATCCTTTGGTTACGGACAAAAGAAATTTTCCCTTCCTGAGAGGATAAAATACCCTTTCTGGTTTGATGTGATCTCACCTTCACTTAATGTGAATCATGCAATTTCACGGTTTGATATCAGTTTGAACAAGAATGGTGCAGCTGAGTTAAAGAAATACAACATACCTGAAACTTTCCCGGCAATTATTATGCATAAGGGCAAGGATTACCAGTTCTATTATTTCTCGGGTGATTTTTGCGATAACCCGATCGGGATGGGGACATCTTACTTTAAAGGAATAAGTTTATTCAGGTGGATGTTTTATAACTCGGACGAACCAGATGAACGCAAAAGCTTTTTCTGGACCTTTTACCGCCCAATGATTACCGCTATTCTGGACGAACAAGTGGCTGCGAGAAAATAAACAACCGACACCTGAATTTAGTAGATAAGAATTTGTTCTTTGTTGTAAGTGCTATCTTTGTGCCCCTATAACTATTACAATAATTTGAAAAAGCCTTATTACCCACTCTTAGCGGCTTTTGCAATAGCTATCATTACTTTGTTTTCATGTAATAAAAGACTGCTACCTACCAAAAGATGTAGCTGGGCCAATCGGTGAATTGATATATCAATAAAAAAGGTGACTCTGATTAGGGTCACCTTTTGTTTTATGAGTGTTAATTATTTAATGTTTAGCCGGGTTATAATGCTGATGGATTGAATCAGGTATGATATGGTTTCCTGTCACTATCTGCGAATTCCTTTTCTTAAACTGGTCAAATGCATTTTTCATCTGGTTCAATTTTTCATCATCCTGCAAGGGGTCTTCGCCTAACTCTGCATTAAGCTTAAATAAATTGTCGCCGTTTAAATGGTATTCGCCCATTATAAAGTCGATCATATCCGTTTTTGTCTGTAGAAAAGGGTAATTATGTATGTTCTGAAAATTGCGGTTAGTATCCAATCCCTGGCCCATCCAACTGGTTAACGACGGGCCTTTTATTTTATAATTATGCTGTAAATAGCTCAGCAAACTTGGACTGATATCGAAGTGAGTGGATACAGATGCAATTTGCGCAGTACGCTTCAGCATGGGCGAATAAACGATCAACGGCACGTGGTAACGGTCGATCTTATCACTCATAGGGATCTCCGGCATACGGTGATCGCCTGTTATCAGGAATATAGTATTATTAAAGTCGCTACGCTTGCTGTATGCATTGAAAAAGCCCCGCAAAGCATCATCCATGTACAAAATACTTGCATACTGCAATTTGTAGTTGCGGTATTCGTTTTTCTTTGCATCATTATAACCCAACTGAGTTAAACGGTCTTCAAATTGTTTTAGATATTTATCTTCCTCATTAATAGCAAACGGACTATGGGTTGATACCGTTAATACCACGCTCAGTTGAGGGACTGTTGCTTTCTCATCTCTTGTAAGCAGGTAATGTCTGAATAGCTCCTTATCATTATATCCCCATGAAAAGCCATTCGGTGCAGGCAGCTTAGTGTACCCTGCCGGGAATGATTGGCCATCATTCAATTCATCAATGGCATTTTTATTCAAAAATGACGCCATGTTATCAAACTTGGCGTCACCTCCGTAATAAAATGAAGTGTGATAGCCATTATATTTCAAAAGGCTTAACAAGGATAAGTGTGTTGGCATGCCATCACCCAGTTCCAGGAATCCATTTTTTGCAAATGGGAGTGAGCCCAGCACAGAAGGTAAAACCGCAAAAGTACGACCGCCCTCACTCAGGAAATTTTTCCAGTAAAGACTTTTGTTCGACAGAGAATCGATGAAAGGTGTAAAGTTACCCAAATAAGCCCCCTCATTTGTAAATGCCCTCCCTAAGCCTTCAACCAATATGATCACAATATTTGGAGGTGTTGCATTGGGTTTCAGGAACGGGCCGAGTACATCGGGAGAACTCTCGCTATGTAAAAATGGATAATTCGCCGCATCAACATATTTAAAGGAGGCTGTTTTGCTTGCAGTGGTATTATCATAATCGCTTATATAACTATCAGCATAAATATCAAGTTCTTCCTTTGCAGGGAAAAAATGCTTGTAAGATGCTGTCCAGAAATGATCAGATTTATTAATAACCAGGTTGTTGTCAAAATCTGACTGCAGGTTTCCGGGATGGACCATAGCCTGGCCGTCAGTTGCCAATAATAAGAACGATAGGAGGGGCAATGCAATCACGATATATTTGTTAACCTTGAGCCTGGCCGGCAATACCCATAAAGCTGCGATTGCCCCACCTGTTAACAAAATAAAGCCAATGATCTGGAAGAAATTAATACCGCCCGCAGCACCTACAGTTTGCTTAATATCTGCCATTGAATAACCATAAAGATCGGCACCTAAAGGTACTAATGAGGCTGCAAAATAGGAGGTGAGGCTTAGCTGCACAAGAGCCATGAAAACGATGAATACGGAATAAACTATGCGCGCAAATTTTGCTGATACCAGGTAAAACAAAACAAATACCAGGAAAGAGTAAATAAGCCCCTTAAACCAAAAGACCAGGTCGTTGAATAATAACCAGGATAGCACAACCGCAAAATTTTTCGGAAATTGATGTACTATGCCGTTATATATCAGCTCAAAAACGCTTAACACCAAAATGATCAATAACCAAATAATGGAAAGCTGGGCAAATGATAAAGCTGCGGGCACAAACTTTTTGGGCAGCTTTTTTTCCTTGGGCTTTTTTGTATCCATGTGTTTAAATAATATTTATGATGCTTTTTTCTCTGTAGCAAAACCTTGTCGTGTCATTTCGCCCCATGAGTTGCGCTTTCTAATTAAATCAATATTACCCCGTATAGCCGACCATACTACAAATGGATGGAATAAAAAGGGTTCTAGTACGGCAACGCCTACAAGACGCAAAATATCTTTCCTCCCTTTGTATTGGTTATAGGTGAGTACTTCCATCATGATAGCAAAAATGGAGTATAGTATGCCCATGCATAACACACCCACCATAATCAATATGGCCGACCAGTTAATAGCATAGGTGAAACAATAAATGATGAGGCCGATAGTCCCAAAAAATTCAATTATGGGAGCCAGAAATTCAAAAAATAACCAATAAGGATAGCTCAGCATCCCCAAAATTCCGTAACGCGGATTAAAGAGCATCACTTTATGAAAGCGTAATGTTTCAATGGTACCGCGGGTCCAGCGGTTACGCTGCCGGCCTAATATCTTAAATGTAGATGGCGCCTCAGTCCAGCACAAAGGATCCGGAATAAAGGCCACTTTATAAGGTTCATCACGTTCTTCCATATAGCGGCGCATTCTCACTACTAATTCCATATCCTCGCCAACAGTATTCGTATTGTAACCTCCGCAATTAATAACTATTTCGCGGTCAAAGGCACCAAAGGCACCTGAAATTAGTAACAACCCATTTAGTTTTGTCCATGCCATGCGGCTAAGCAGAAACGCCCTGATATACTCCAGCGTTTGCATTCGCGGCAGAAACTGTTTTGGTAAATTTACTTTCACCAGTCGGCCACCTTCTATTATGCAGCTATTAGCTATTCGTACCACGCCCCCTGCTGCTATAACACGCTGGGTTGCACCTTCCAGAAAAGGTTTAGCCAGTTTCAAAAGAGCATCCTGCTCGAGCACACAATCCACATCGATACAAACAAAGTAATCATTATGGGCAATGTTTACACCCACGTTCAGTGCGTCGGCCTTACCGCCATTTTCTTTATCAACTACAATTAGCTTACGATAAACCGGATTATGACTTTTGTAAACACCCCTGACTGGCTTTGTTTTAATTTGCTGGTTTACAAAAAAATCCACTTTATACATGTCGTACGCATGGATCAATTTCTCTAAGGAATCATCCTTACTGCCGTCATTAATTATGATAACCTCAAGATTGTTGTAATGCAATGAAAGCAATGAACGAACATTTTCAATGATATTAGCCCCTTCATTATAGGCAGGTGCCAAAATGCTCATGCTTGGCGTCTCGGTTGAGGATGCCAGTAAACGATAATCAGTAAAGCTGTTTTTATGCAGATAAGAGCGCGTTTCGCTGATAGAAAATGCGCCTATCAAAACGTAGCATATCAAAAGTATAATGGAATAAAGCAGGATACCATAGGTGAAAAGGTGTAATACAAACGTCTGCCAACTCATGCTGCTATTTCTCCTTTGATATGCATTATTATCTCGTTGATTGGATATTCTACCTCCTTTGAATATTCTTCCAAAGAGATCATGCCATTTTTGCTGCTTTGCACCAGCGCACGCGCTGCATGAATCTTTATTTCATCATTTTCGAAGGTTAACAGATCCAGCAGGAATAATACATCTTTGTCTGTCCCTATGGTTTGCATCACTTTTATCATGGCCAACTGATTCTTTATGGTCTCATTCAAAAATCTGGATATTAAATGATCAGAAGTCTCATCAGTATAGATCTCATTAAGACACTGGATCGCTTCAATACGTACCCAGGAGTCTGAATGATCAAGGCATGATATGATATCATCGTGTAATTCAAACCGGTGATAATTTCGGGCTAGTTTTAATGCGAGTACAATAACGCTGCTATTAGCCGATTTAAACCATAGGCCCATATCAATATCCGAGGGTGGCAGATGTGATAATTGCTGCAGTAATTTTATTTGCTGCCAGTTTGAAATAGGAGAGGTTATAGTATCCAAAAACCGAAGCCCGTCAAATCCTTTGAACTGCACCAGGGCAGATTGCGCTTCCATACGTACAAGATCATTCTTATCATCAGTGTATGAATATATCTGGTCAACAAACTCATTCATATCCATAATGGTGAGTTCCTGCACTGCTTTTGCTTTAATATACCATCTGCTGCTGGTTAGGTTGTTTAAAGCATATTTTTCGAGCCCAAGCTGTACATAAAGATGTTTCAGGTTATCTGCTGATATTCCGCTAATATTCTTTTTTGCCGATGTAATCTCATTTACCAATAGCTTTCTGAAATGTTTGTCGCGCATCAGTTTTTCTGCCCGGGCAGTAACAGGTATCAATGTATGATCCTCTATTTCATCGTCATCGTAGAATATCGCTTTGCGGATCAGCAAGTCAGATATTAAACTCCACTTATCAAATTTTTTATCGTAAACACTTTTGAAATACATGTAAGAAAGCATGTAAACCAAAAGGCCCAGGATCAGCAAAATAATGCCTGCAAGTATTATATTCTGAATATGCCAGGCTATATTAAATGAGGCAAATAAATACGTTTTGATAACCAATCTCTTATTATTATAATTAATTGAATTTTATTTGGCCACTGGTACTTCAAACCTGCGCACACGCACCGACAGCTCATTAGGACTAAATGGTTTAGTCATGTAATCATCAGCACCAAGCTGGAATGCCTCAAGTACCACATTTTCTTGTCCCATACCAGAAAGTATGATCACCGGCGTGCCGGTTGGATACCTCTTCTTTACTGCGCTCACCACTTCAAGGCCCGACAAGTATGGCATCATAATGTCCGTTATCACCAGGTCCGGCTGAAACTCTTCCAGTTTATTTACGGCTTCACGACCATCATGGGTAATTATTACTTCATGCCCGTCTTTTTTCAGGCGAAATTCAAGCATCTTAATCATTAATTGATCGTCCTCAGCTATCAAAATTTTCATACTGCACAGTTTTTATTTAATATTAATAATTTGTTAAAGAATAGTTATCACCTTCCATTGGTTGTACTGCACCTTTGTACGAATACAGAGAAGAATTAGTTCTAAAACATAAGGGGTTTCTAGTGCTGATACTTAGGAAATTGTATTACTCGCTCTAAAGGTGCTGAATAGACTTTTCTGAAGGTTTTTTGTTTACCCCTGGTGGTTACGTTCACACACCATGAACGCTCGAGAACACTGTATCGTTCCTTATTATCAGTTGTTTATATTTTCATGTGCCGAATTATCCACCTAAAGTAAATATCATCTCCTCTTAAATAACTATTTATTGCTCATTTTGTCCGGAATAGGTATGTTTATATGACTTAATTGTTTCAGGTACTACCGTTGGTTGGTGTGTCGCAATTGGTAGCTCAATCTATGAATAATTACTCCGATAAGACCATTCAGGGCGAACACCAGGCGGCAGCGCATGTTTCCCAAAAGGGGCAGGCAGGCGCTTCTGTCGCATTGGTTGATAATCGCCCGGCGGCGATTGCCCGGAAGAGATTACAGGAAGCCGTCGGTTCTTCAGGCCCTCCAAAGAATCATGCCGCAACTGCGGCACCAGGTATAGTACAACGAGTGAAGAAAGAGGAGTTAAGCCCGGCGGATTGGGAGCTGGTAAATTCCGACGGATTTAAAGCTTTCGCCCATAAGCATAAGTATGCCAGTAAAGGACCTGCATATGGCCCCTGGCTCAAAAACAGGCCACTTAAGGCTATTTTAAAAGATATTGCTGACTTTCGAGGCGCAGCTCTAGCTCCGGCGGCTAATGCTGCCTTTGTCCCTGCGGCCGCAGGTATTCCCGAGGCTCCCCAAGTAGTACCCGCTGTGCATTTGCCGGCGCATGAGGAGGAGGCCGCAGTGCCGGAACCATTAGAAGAAGATTTTTTTGACGATGCATTGCAGGCGCCGGGGGTTAATGATCGTTTGGCGCCACCCATCCCGCTTCCGGCAGCAAGTGCAGCCGCAGCCGGTAGGAATGAGCACATGGGCATGGAGCCTGTCGAGCCGCTTGTCCCCGTTTTGCCTGCTGCCGCTGCGCCAATAGGGCAAGTACCCGCTCCGCCGGTCCCTGTTAAAGAAGAGATAGATACAAATCGCATAGGGAAAGAAATAGAGCTTACTTCACTTACTTTGGTAGGGAAGGGCCTTACTAACGGAATAGTGTTAGCAGACACTGCGGCTCAGGAACTCGAATTACCTGTTCTGAAAATTGAAACAGAAGGTTGCGACCGGGGATCGCCGACCGTCGAGCTTGTTTACGGGCCATTGCCGGTTAATGAGTACAAAAGCAAAAATTTTATAAGAGCTAAGCAGGCGTTATACAAAGTATTAAGTACCGGAGATAAAAAGAAACTGGCTGTAAGACTCACTGATTACAATGCATTTGTAGGCGACGATAGCCGGTATACTTTGCGGATAAGACCAGGGGCGGGCGTGATTGATAGTGCAGGAAAAAGTCCCAAAACAAATATCCAGACAAATGTTTTGGTACCCTTTGCAGAATTAGGTAACCCAGAATCTGATGTAATGAAAGAGCTTTTCACTGGTGAAAAAAGCGCAGGAATGTTTGCTGAATGCCAGGGTAAAGCAAATAAGGTAGCTGCTTTGGTAACCTCTCCTCCTGCAGAAAATATAATTTCACTTTTTACCCAGATTTTGTACCATGATGCCATGTATGGTTCTCTTCGTATGAAAAGGGGTGAGGAAAATAAAGGAAGCAAACATCATTTCCATGTGATGATGAAATTTAGCCCTGCTGATGTGGTGTTTAGTATCCTTAATAATGGCGAAATAAATGCATTACATGCCTGGTTGGAAACAATAGATAGAAGCCAGTTTTTGGCATTTGTTGGTACATTTAAGTCGCTCTCTATGCCAGACTATCAAAAATACACAAATACAGCAACAGGAAGTAGTTTTGATAACTTAAAACAAATGGTAGCACAACGGCGTGGTCAGGCTGCGCAAGCGCTGGGTGGGGTTACAGACGATAACCCGGTGTCAGCAATAGCAGGCGGTCCGCCAATACTGCATCAACACCCACGCCCGAGTAACCGTATTCCCATAATAAATAATGCCGGGACCAAAAAAAGCCATGTAGTAATTGAACAGCGTACCGGTACTCATCATTTTAACAGGGGTGAGTAACAGAATATACTTGCTAAACCTTCACCTGCCCACAGTAAATCCCAGCCCATCCTTAAATCCCGAAAAATCAGCATTCAACTGCCTGGATACCAACACCAGCGAATCATGGCTGCGCCTTACTTCAAGGTAATGGAATGCGGGTTTATAACCGCCCGACAGATCATGCGTTACTTCTTTTTTGCCCGAATACAAAGGCTGGTGCGGACCGCCTCCGCCGCCTATCACAAAAAAGTATTTCCCCTGCTGGTTAAACTGCTCAAAGTTGTGCGAATGTCCTGAAAGGAACAGTACGCACTTTTTTGATTGAATAAACTCCTGAACAAATTTCTGCTGCACCGCCACCGATGGTTTAGCCGCCTTGCTGTTGGTAAAAGGGGAGTGGTGGCAGCCCACAATCACCAGTTTTATCGCCGGGTCGCTGTTCATTTCTTTCAGGGTATTGGCGTACCAATTATCCTGCTTTGCTATTTCTCCGGGACTCATTTTAGTGAAATTTGAGTTCAGCAGGATCACAGCCACCGAATCAACCACTTCGGTGTAACCCGTAAAGCAGTGCGCCGCAAACCGCGCCTGGAAATTCCGCCTCCCTTTGTCCGCATTCCCCATCAGGTCATGGTTCCCGGTAACCGCATAAACCGGTATTCCGCCATCGGTGCATTGTTTAAGGTAAGTGTCTATTTTTTTCCACTTCGCATCCTTATAACCCAGCGACACCACATCGCCGAGTATAAACAAACACGAAGGCCGAACAGTAACCACATCCTTAAAAATCATTTCCGTAGCCTTTTCATTATGATTCAATTTGCGGATAACATGTTCAATCAGCATGGGCGACTGCGTATCACTCACAAACGCAATCACCGGGTTCCCTCCCTGCGCAATAACCGCCGATGGCAAACAGGCGATCCCCACCAAAAAAATAATAAGATAAATTTTTATCCTCGCCGTCATGTTATGCAGGGCATTTTTTCGGCCCAACTGCATTTAAAGGTACAACATTTAATACCCTTTCCCATTAGTCGGCGCAAAGGGAACGAAGCATAAAAAACCTCTTTGCACAGCAGAGGGTGGTCGAGTGTAACAAAGATCGGAAGAATCGAATGGGCGCAACTATGTAAATCCGCCTTCCGGCATTTGTTCTAACGTAAAACAAGACTGAACCGCCTGCGCCCATACGTAGCGCTATCCGCTTTGTCAACATAAAAAGCATAATTGCCCACCCTCAGGTCCAGCGAATCCTTTCGTGCGCTGTCCTGCAGCCAGACATGAATACCCGCCGGTATTTTATGTAAGTAACTGATCGCTAACAGGTAAACCCCGGTCCGTTTGGCGTTCACATTCAACCGGATGGAAGCACCCGGGCTGTATGGAAGCACCTGTATGGCGCAGGCCACACTGTCAGCGGTGAAGCTGGCAAGGCTGGCGGCCCCGTTACCGGTAAAATACATGGCATCCCGCGAAGAGGCGAAAACACCCGTAGAGGTATGATTAAAAATGAACATGGTCTCGTCAATATCTGCAGAATCCTTTCTGAGCTTGATTTTAAGACTTGCACTATCGGGTACAGTATCTTCCACGCGGGGCGCGACAGCCATTTTAGCAGGCGGCACAACCGTAGGTGCTATGGCTTTTTGTTTTTTGCATGAGAGCAGCGATACAATAAGTATCAGGAATAATATATAGGTTTTCATAGTTAGTATCAGATATAGAGGTAGATAGGGGTGACAAATATACTATTAATTGCCTATTGATTAATATAAAAATAAATTAGAAGGAAAAATAATTATTCTCGAAACGGAATTTGATATAGAATAGACCAAAACTAATGACTAATAACTAATGACCAATGACCATCTCGCCAAAACACTGTCACCACATTATCCGCTGCAATTAGGTAAATTTGAATATCCCGCAGTTATCCCGCAGCGCACCGCAAAGCCCTGTATAAATCAATAAATTATTGTGAAATAATTGGAATTGTTCTTTGACGTATTAATCAAGTTAAATATCATGTACGTAGCGTATAGACGGGTGCGTATAGTTAAAAAATTACTCATATTGCATCCGAAGTTACAGAGTTCGGATGCAAAGTATGTTGGACTATTTCAAAAGACATTTCATGAAACGTTATTTATCAAATTTCCTGATACAGACCTTACCAATTCGGCCGAAAACCAGGTTCTTATTGTATATTATGTTCAAGATATTCAAGATATTCGCAGCCGAGGTGACCTATCTTATTTGTTAACCCGAAACGAGGATTTGAATAAGTATTTTATCTCCGATATATTAAAATCACAATATTCGAGCGGTATCCCTCCTCAGCAAATATTGGAAATTCGAAGAGATGAAATAGTTAAGGCTGAAAAAGAATTTGTAGAAAGTTTGGGTATGATGTATGAAGATTTAAATCTGTTTTGATTCATTAGTTGTGATAATTCCTAATATTGGCGTACGCATGTGTCTAATAGATTTTATTTTGTCCTGCCGATTCATCCGCTGCTCAGCTGTCCAAAGCCTTTGACTTCGGACAGCCGATTTTTGAATATTCAATTCTCCTTAAATTTAAATAACGGTAACCTTTGACAAATCGACGACCCATAGGCCTTTAAGCCCGGCATAGGTCAGCTTATCCATTATCGCGCCGTCAAAACAGACGGTTTTGAAGGCCCGGTAGGATTTGTTTGTTACGGAAAAAGGCAGACGGAATGATACGTTTCTGAGTGTCGCTCCCGTAAATGATACGTCGTTCAGTGCTGACTTGTCAAACTGGACGCCAATGAAGGTATGCCCGTCAAAACGCATTCCCCGCAGGTCGGAATATTTGAAATCCACGCCATTAAAAATACAGTTCTCAAAGATTGTTTTTCTAAGGTCGGTCATGGTTAACTTCACATCGATCAATTCTGCATCTGTAAATTTTGTTCCGGCCAGCGACGACTTGTTGAAGTCGGTACGTACAAGGATGGATTTGCGGAAGCTTGCATCCGCAAGGCCAGTGGTGGAAAAGGTGCAGTCTGTCACATTTGCGCCGTCAAAATTGGCTTCACGCGCATCGCTAACCTCAAACGAGCTACCGGTCAGGTCGGCGCCGGCAAAATCGGCTCCGCATAACGGGCTTGCTTTGAATTTTCCTTTGTGCAAAATAACGCCCGCGAAGTCACTCTCTTGCAGATTGACCGCGGTGAGGTTTATCTGCGCCTGGCGCTCCCCGGTGTCAGAGAGATTAGCAACCTCCTGTTCCGTTTGCTCAATGTCACCATTACCGTTATTGGGCATCTTAGAAGCCGTTTCATTGTCTGCGGATTGGAAGTTTTCCGAAAAATAATTCAGGTCAACACCCAGAATTTCCGCGAGCCGGTTAATAGTAATGATGTCCGGAAGTGACTCTCCGCGTTCCCATTTCCCAACTGCTTGCGGACTAATAAACAGAAGTTGAGCAAGTTGCGCCTGAGACATATTTTTCTCGTTTCGCGCTTTGGCAATTTTGCTGCCAATCATCTTAGTTTCCATAGATACTATCTTTTTGTTTTATTTTTTCGACACTGCAAAGGTATTCGGGTGTATTTCCGGAATCAAAAAAATACAAACACTTATAGTTGTATTTACGCTACTTATAGTTGTTTTTAACAACAATGAGTAGTATATGTGACGAGAAATATATTTTTTTACTCCTTGCAAAGCAGGAGGGTGGTCTGGCGTACCAAAACCGGATGCCCACTTACAGCAGCATAGCATGTCCGCCACCGTACACTAACTGTACGCTACCGGACGGCTATTCACGTACAATACAGTCTGTTGTCTCTGATATTCAATTAGTTAAATCCATGGCATAAAATATGTGCCCGCAAGCATACGGATCATTATCATATGGAAGAATACATTTGGTACCTGGTTGAAAAATTTATTGCCGGCCAGGCCAATGAAGCTGAACAGAATGAACTGGAATACCTTCTCGGTGTCAATCAACCGATTTTTGACGCTGTCAAGGAATTCCTGGAAACCTATCATGATCCCGACCCGCAAATTACTTCATTGCAAAAACAGGCGTTGCTGAAACGTGCCGGACAGATCAGTCGCCAACTGGCTTATTTTAATCAAACTTCCGTCGGTAATACGGGCAGAATGGCTATTAATGGTCATCATCTCCAGCTCAAATCAAAAGGCAGGTATGCCCGCGCAGTTGATGGCCTGGTTAGAGAGGCCCGTATGGTTAGCCAGTTATTTAAAATGACACTGCGCTACTTGCAGCAAAATAAGAGCGTTTCTTTCATCAATATTACCGGCCTGGCCATCGGTATGGCAAGCGCCGTGCTGATATTTTTATGGGTAGCCGATCAACTAAGTTATGATCAGTTCCAAAAAAATAAGGACCGTATTTACCAGGTATTCACCCAGGCTACTGTAAACGGCGAAAAACAGGCATGGGGAAGCACTTCGGCATTGCTCGGCCCCGACCTGAAGAGCGAATATCCGCAGGTGGAGGATTTTGCGCGGGTCACCTGGGTAAGGGCTTTTGTACTGAAGTATAAAGATAAAAACTTGCAAACGCAGGGCTTATTAACTGATCCGGGCTTTTTAAAAATGTTTAGCTATCCATTGCTGCAAGGCAAAGTGGCTACAGCTTTATCGCGCCCGCATACCATCGTACTGACCCACCAGCTGGCAGTACGGCTTTTTGGGAATAAAGACCCTATGGGCCGGGTGATCAGGATCGACAGTAATGTAAACTTTACGGTGACAGGCGTGCTTAAAGACTTGCCACTCAATACCACCTTCTCATTTCAATACCTGGTACCGCACAGCTATAAAAAAGAGGTTGGCTGGGACAGGCCCACGTGGGAGGAAAATACTGTTGGCACTTTTGTACTGCTCAGGCCGGGGATAAGTCCGCAAAAAGCAGACGAGTTATTCAAAAATGTATACCGGCAGCATCATGCCCAGGCCGGTAGTGAATTAATCACTCACCAGATGACCAGGTGGTGGCTCTATTCCCAGTACAGGAACGGGAGATTTGTGGCGGGGCAACTGGTTGTTGTGCGACTTTTTGCCGTCATCGCCGTACTCATCATGCTGATAGCCTGCATCAATTACATGAACCTTGGTACTGCCCGCAGCGCAAAACGCGCCAGGGAAGTAGGTATCCGGAAGGTAGCCGGGGCAGGGCGGAGCATGCTGGTTAAGCAATTCCTTGGCGAATCGGTGCTCACCTCTTTTGTTGCAGGAATTTTAGCCCTGTTACTTGTAAAAATTAGTCTTCCGGCTTTCAATACACTTGTTGAGAATCACCTGGATATCCCGTTCGGTAACCTTAAATTCTGGCTGGTAGGAATTGCCTTCATTCTTTTCACCGGGCTTATAGCAGGAATTTACCCTGCTTTTTATTTATCAGCCTACCGCCCTGCAAAAGCATTAAAGGGTGTATTGAAATCAACAGGCGCGCTGGTTGCACCACGCAAGGTGCTGGTGGTGGTGCAGTTTACCCTGGCTATTGCCTTTATCATCTGCACGGTGGTGATCTACAGGCAGATCAACTTTGTGCAAAACCGCGATACAGGATATAATAAGCAAAATTTGGCGTACCTGTACATGAAGGGCGACATGCAGAAAAATTTTACCAGGATCAGGGATGAATTAGTTATCAGCGGTGCTATCACTAGCATCACCCGTACCAATTCACCCGTACATGACCTATGGACCGGAAGCGATCAATACCAATGGCAGGGAAAAACACCTGGCCTGAGCATCTCGATCTCCGAAAACCTGGCCGATAAAGATTTTACGAAGACTATGGGCCTCCCGTTACTTAGCGGCCGGGACCTGAATATCTACCAATACCCTACTGATACAGCTGCTGTTTTGCTTACCCAAACCGCCGTAAAAACAATGGGTTTCAAAGAGCCGCTCGGGCAGATCATCAGGATCGGTCATAAGAACCTTCATGTAGTGGGCACTATAAAAGATTTTGTGGCTGGTTGGCCTTACCAATTACCACAGCCTATTATCATCAAAGGCGCGAACCGACCGTTTGGCACGGTCAGCATGAAGCTAAACAGCCACCAGGCAACTCAGGATAATATTAAAAAGATAAGCCAGATAATCCGCAAGTATAATCCTGACTATCCATTTGATTTAAGGTTTGTGGAAGACTATTATACATTTGGCTTTACTGAAGAACGTCATACCGGCACATTCTCAGCATTATTTGCAGGTTTGGCCATATTTATTTCGTGCCTTGGCCTGTTCGCGCTCGCAGCTTTTATGGCAGAAAGTCGCAGAAAAGAGATCGGTATCCGCAAGGTGCTGGGTGCTACAGTTGCCGGCCTGACAGCCTTGATCTCTAAAGATTTCCTGGTGCTGGTCGTCCTGTCTTTTGCTATTGCGTCCCCCATAGCATGGGTACTAATGAGCAATTGGCTGAGTTCATATCCTTATCATATTCACATCAGTTGGTGGATATTTGGGCTGACGGGTTTAATATCAGTCATCATTGCCTTGCTTACCGTAAGCTACCAGGCCATAAAAGCAGCTATTGCCAACCCGGTAAAAAGTTTACGTTCCGAATAAAAGCTATAGCGGTTTTAAAAATTTGAATCACTCAATTTTTCTGTCCCAGCACTTATGGTATGCCATTTTTCGAGCATATTCATCAGATCTTCCAGTTTAATGGGCTTACAGATATAATCATTCATTCCGGCTGTAAAGCAAGCTTCTTTGTCATCGGCCATCACATTGGCAGTCAGTGCAATAATTACAGGCTGTTTAATAGCTGTTCCCCTGATAACCTTCGTCGCCTCCAGCCCGTCTATGTCTGGCATTTGCATGTCCATTAATATTATTCCATAATCTTTTTTGCTTGCTGCTTCAATAGCTTCCTGCCCATTTTTAACCAAATCCGGCTGATAGCCTAATTTAAGCAAAGTATGCTTTATAACATGCTGATTCATATCGTTGTCTTCAGCTATCAGTATATTAAAAGGATACTTTTTGCAAAAGTCAGCAGATAGCCTGCTCCGGGTAATTTTCTCATCATTAAGCGTAGTGTTTTGCTGTAGCGCATTAAGGACTTGTTTGCTTAATACATGTTGCTTGATGGGTTTTGACATAATGGAAACGAAGAATTGTCCATGGTTACTTTTTAATTCTGCCCCAATAGAACTCAGCAGGATAATCGGAATAGGTGGATATTGTTCCTTGATGAGTGATGCCAGCATTATTCCGTCCATCCCCGGCATCAGCATGTCTGTAATTACCAGGTCGATATCTGTGTCCTTAGACAATATTGCCAAAGCTTCCGGGCCCGAACACACCACTACTGGCTTTAACTTCCAGCCTTCAAACAGGCGTTTCAAAATAGCCCCATTAGTTAAATTATCGTCTACTACCAATATTTTTTTGCCTTCCTGGTCGGCCATATTATAGAATATGTAAGGCTCCGGTACTTCGGTTCCGGGCATGGTCATCACCGTAAACGAGAAGGTTGACCCTTTCCCGGGTTTGCTTTTTACACTGACCTCTCCACCCATTAGGGCGACCAGTCTTTTAGAGATCGCTAAACCGAGCCCGGTACCTCCATATTTCCTTGTAGTAGATGAATCTACCTGGGAGAATGCTTTAAACAGACGACCTAATTTATCTTCAGGGATACCAATCCCCGTATCCTTTACATCAAACCTTAATTCCACACGCCCGTCTGATCGCATTTTTTGCTGATGCACAGATAAACAAATTTCACCCTTTTCAGTAAACTTCATCGCATTGCCTACCAGGTTGATTAAAACCTGCTTTAGCCTTAAATGATCTCCAACAATTTGCAAAGGGACATTATCCTTAATCTGATAAACCAATTCTAATCCCAGTTGTGAGGACCTGGTACTGAAAATATCAATCACATCCTCCAAACACTGGCGCAGGTCAAAATCCGTGTTTTCAAGTTCTATATTACCCGACTCAATTTTAGAGAAATCCAAAATGTCATTAATAACGCTGATCAGCGTTTCGCCGCAAGTGCTGATTGTTTCGGTAAACATCTGCTGTTCATCTGTTAAATGGGTTTCATTCAACAAGGCCGCCATGCCGATCACACCGTTCATAGGGGTACGGATCTCATGGCTCATTGATGCCAGGAATATACTTTTCGCCTGATTTGCCTTATCTGCATCACTGCGGGCATGTTCCAGATCCACATTTAGTTTTCTGAGTTGCTGATTAGATTTTTCAAGCGCGTCCCGTTCATGCTCTATAGAAACCCTGACTTCCTCTTGAAGTTCAGCCATTTGCATGGTTTGAAAGGACTGGATCTCATTATACTTTTTTAACTGGTAGGCCCACAACCCGCAAATAAAAAATATTACAGCTGCCAGCAGGGCATGGATAATAAAAGTCTGTAGGGTAAAGTA
>Ga0307517_10001862_pt1 | contig 34522 bp, 34 predicted proteins | sample 23_EM_MG_FD_194515 | JGI IMG/M metagenome (GOLD analysis project Ga0307517, IMG submission 194515) | Populus trichocarpa ectomycorrhiza microbial communities from riparian zone in the Pacific Northwest, United States - 23_EM | ecosystem: Host-associated > Plants > Roots > Unclassified | place... | reverse complement strand
GACCTTCGCCAACACCGATGTCGAAGGAGGCCCGCAGTCCGATGCGGGAACCCGCCGCATATCGCCTACTGTGTATGTTGTCGAAAAGGGCAAGCCGTACACTTACACGGCGCTTGGTCCTTCTGTGATTTATATTATCGAAGGTATGTTCTATTATGTTGTATACCCAGATTATTTATTCGTGGGCTTTGTAGGAGAACATATATTGGAGGATCTAACTACGCCTGCACCACCGATCCTTTTAACCAAAGGGGACTTCGCCGTTTCATCCGAAGGAACCGTTGTCAGCGCCAGCAGTCCGTCAAAGGCGAGAGGCGAGTATTCTATTTCATTCCGACTTCCTCAATAACTTGAATGTGGAATACAGTGTTTGGTGTTACTTACATCGACGCAGATACCGTCATATCGGACGCCCTTGAAGCCTGAGGTCCAAAAGAATAATGCCTGTGCGGATCGTCTACTCGATCGGTTGGCTCGGACATTCGGCTCGTCGATTTGAAAAAAATATGTACAATAGTCTGCTGAATGAATCTTGTTTTCAAGTAATCTCGTATATATGATCCAAAAGCGGCGACATCAATGCTCGAATTTAAAGTTTAAACACACGTTAATTGCCTTGCAGCGGAACGAATATGTCGGTGACTTCTTATCAGCTTGTCTACTTCCGACCAAGAAAAATAATCGTACTTAATCCCTTCCAGACAGGGGAACACTTCCAACAACCCCAAAGCCATAATGAAGGACACATTAGAATGCGTTGACAACCTAATACTCCCAACGTCGATCTTCGTCACAGAACATACATCAGATGGAGGAGTCTCAAAGCCATCATTCCCGGATCTAGAATGGTCCACTTTGTTTATAAACGAGTCAGGGTTGAAGTGGATTCGAAGGTCCGTTAATCGAGTACAACGACGGGATATAGCGTAGAGGCTGTTGAAAGTGATTTTCGAAGGAGCGCTGCAAGGCCCCTCACCGATGACCAAAGTTATGAGACCTGGCATTGCGTTTGCCAACAGACCGATATCGGCATCTGTCAAATCCAAGGTTTGACAGGGGATGGACTTGGAGGTTGAATGAAGCTGGAAGGAAGTCAGGTTCTTGAATGGGAAATTGCGGGCGAGAATCTGAGGAGTGATTTTGAACTCGTCTGCACTCCACAATTTAAGTTCTTGTAAGCGATCGTGCATCCCGCATCTAGTGATCGTTGAATGAAGTGTCTCCATATACTGCGCAAAGTCTGAACCCGGACACTGGACATATAGCATAGACAAAACTGGGCATTTGGGCAATAGTTTCAACCAAGCGAGATCTCTAGGTGATTTAATGTCTAATGCTCGGAGGCTTGGGAACAGGATGTTGGGGAGGGGGTCAGGAAAGTGAAAAGGGCCTACAAGACAGATTTCCTCCAAAGATGGAAGTTGCGTGACGTGACTGAGCGCAGAAGCAGATAAGGGTGCGTCAACGTTATATGTGCGGAGGCGGTGGGGGTTGCACTGCATTAACAGCTGGGAGGATACCTCTTCCATCGAAGGCTCAAGGTGCAGTCGTTCGACTACGATTCTGCTGATGTTAGGTGCCATTGTGGAAAGCTTCATCAAGATTGGAGATAGAATGGGAGTTGCGGAGGCAGGCACGTCAATGGTGATCGACGTCAATGAACGAGAGAAAAAGGACGTTATGAATGGAATCTCATCACCGTAGCTCTTCCAAACCAAGGACATGAGATTGGGAAGGAGAGGACTACCATATGCATGAGAGTAGAGTTGAAGCAGTTGGAGAGCGGCTAATGAGATTACTGTATCTAGGTTGGATACGTCCAATTGTCGGACTTTTGACGCGTATCTCTGTTGAAATCTAGTCCATTCAATGCGAATCGGAGCTCTCTTGAAGGACTATGTGGAATTGGTCAGATCCGCAGTAGATGTGGTCTGAACGTCGTAGAACTTGCCAGCACTCCTTCAGTCTCGATATCCCAAACCTCAGAAGGGAAGCATTTGACCAAGGGGGCGAGACTGTCCAGGCTTCGCCAAACTTCGCAAAGTACAGGCTGTTCAAGAAACCTCGAGCATCTGGCCAATGCAACAGCAGATGCTGTCGCCTTATCTTTCAGAAGGATTGCGGCGATAGCAGTTATAATCTCGTTGAGCCCCCAGCAACTGTGAGCCATAGCTAGTGGTAAACAAGTAAAATGTTTCAAAATGTTACATAACTCGTTTTATGTAATGCCACCTGATCGATGATCCCTTATATGGACGTTCTCGGGATCCTTCATGTATGTAGTCCCATCGACCAGTATGTCTCGTCTCTTGCCACCGACCACATGTGTATCAAGAGCCATCTATTCACACTCGTACGCAACTCTGTCATCGCCAGACCAACGGAACAGAAACCCATTCCCCTACCCATCCCACGTATCAAACCCGAGCCCACATCAGATATTCCATCTGCCCTTGGGCGCTTCCCAGCAGACTATCAAAAGTAGATGTATGTCTTTCCATCAACCCAAAGTAAAAAAACATATGTACATCCCCAGATTTCGACCTCGTACGACTACACCACCCCGACTCGTCCCACACCCGTACTTGCTCCCCTCCTCTCTCGCATGAAATCGCCCATGCAAGGTTTAGAGCTATCAAAGCCGCATATGACTTCTTGTCAGGAAAAACAAGGTCTCCTCACCCAAACGCTCGTCCCAATCAGAGATCGTCAGCCTCTCATTTCGATCCGTATCTCCATGAACTCGCAAGGCGGAGAAGGGCTCATCATCACAATGCTTCGTACGCGTATCCTCATGATGACTGGTCCGATGACTCGGATGGATGGGGGCCTAGGACAGGTTGGGCGGATGGATTCGGTGCACCGAAGGATCAACAAGGTGAGTGGAATCAAGATGGATGGAGTGAGCGATTCGTCCTCTCGTTGGGTGTAATGGTATGTGAATTGTCCGCTTGTTCGTAATACTCTCTCTCACAACTTGGATCAAGGCACTATTAGCTGGCCTGTTTCCTTCCCTCCCGTACACACTCGCATCCCTCTTTGTTCCTCACCTCCCTTCCCCTAATCATATATCCTCCTCACATAGCATCCTCCCGGACATATACAGAAACCATAGAGAAGCAGTATCGGCTCTGTCGCAGGTAAGGCAGGAAACAAGGCAGGTCGGTGTAGAGAGGAGGGAGGGTGTGAGGCGGAGGGTGAAGGAGATGGCCGAGCACGATGGGGTCGATGAAAGTAAGGACGAAAAATAGTTTGTATACATTTACATTCACAGTGTGAATGTACTTTATTGATGTGTTGTGACATTGTCAACAACGTTAATCACTGTATTATAATATCTGGACATTGAGTTCACTGGTGAGCGCGTTTCATGCGTTGTTAATTGTGATTCAACAGTACATAAATGTTCTTATCTATGCGATCTGTATAGGAAGGTGGAGGACGAGGCATGTCAACAGTTGAGTCAAGGAATTGTTGTACGTGTTTTCTAATAAAATTCATTGACTTTCATACTAATTATGTCCCGTACAGACCCGTTGACCCCATCGCATGTTTCAATGGAACCAACGACGCGTCAAGAAGGTAACACCCATCCCCCTTGAAACTCGACGCCGAGAGATTTTGTGCCCAACTGATGGAGTGCCTTTATTACCAAACGACGCCTGAAAAGGGGATAAGGCCATTCTCCTCTTCCACACATCTGCCATCTGTCTTTGGAGGGACCTTTACGGTGCCAAAATGGTGTTTAATCAGTAATACGATTTTACTTACTAATTACAATGAACAGATGGCCCATCGCACCATCGTTGAAACACGCGATGGGAAACCTCCTCAACGGTGTAGGCCACTACCGTGCCTCTTGACCATGACTTCAGCTAGAACAACATTGTAGGGATAAGCCTTGCCCTCCCCACAAAACGGTACATTTGGTTTGAATAAGACCAATGTTTCCATTCGTTTTGACATTCAGACAAAAAGGAGATAGCAGGCGGCGGCCAGATGCCAATACACCATTCAACAACAGTGTAACGAATTCTTCGACACGCGGTGCAGAAATGTACGAATTTCGGATGAAACATCCGGCGATCGGACGTTCGAATCGTGTCGATTTCCGTACTCATAAGGAGAGATGTGAGGTCATAAGGATGAGACATAAGGCGCGCGATATTTTCTCATGAAGTTCACGAATCTCCTCCTTCGTCGACGCCAGTCAACCCATACACCAGTTCCTCATCATGGAGCGGATCTCTGAAATCGAGACTACATCTTTATCTTCTGCGGACAAGTCTGGCGGATCCCAAAAGGCGACGACGTTCGCCATAATCGTAAGTAACCAGACATTACCCTTTCTATGTGAAGCTGAAACAGGCAACGAAGTATGGCTACCCTCTTATCCCTTATTCCAAGTTGGCCTCCAAAATGGAAGAACAAATGGGCGGGTTTAAGACGAATGCCTTCTACCACCAGGACCAGCTGGTCGACTCAGACTTCGAAGACGTCGTCCGTCCTAACGTAGACACGTACGTAGCATCTATCTGGCCGATATTGATTCTAACGGCAATTATCAGCCTCTACTCTGAAGCCCTATTGGATCTCTCTTCGCATGATCTAATTGTGACCATACCTGAAGTTCCAAGTGATCATTTTTATGTCTTCCCGATATATGACGTGTGAGTCCACTCTGCCCTAGCTGCTGCTCGCGTTGTTAAAACCATATATCTCAGATACGGAAACAATGTCATCAACATTGGTACGGCGGGAGTCAGCAGCAAACCTGGTCGTTATCTACTCACTTACCGCCCTGCGAGCCCTGGCTACAGTCCTGGTGATGACACTTATGCGGGTTATATCTACCTGCCGACACCCTATGGCGGGATTACTCCCCGCATTCAAGTCAATGGCTCTGACGATGTAAAGGATGTTAAAGCCCTTCAAGACCAGTTCACCTTGACGTCTAAGCCAAGCCCTGCCCAACTTGCTCCCAAGCTCACAAAATCTATTCTCTTCGACGGCCTCTCAACCAATCCCGTCGAAAATCTTCTTCAGCTGACGGCACGCCTCTCATATTTCAGTCTTCCTGAAGTAGGGTCCGAGATTGCCAAAGTGAATGACATTTTCCATCTCGCTGGCTTGTCGCGGGGATCCTATACAACCCCATCGGGAGTCGATCTAAAACGCGCTATGGCGGATGCCGTTGCGACCATCTCATCTGTTAACCATGACCAGTTTGACAAATATTTCCTCAAACTTGGCAATAACTGGTCACTGTTGCGTGACATCTATTCGGGCGATTTCAAGAATCATTACACTGTCCGAGCGTTCGTTGCGGACCAGGGCTATCTACAGCTTAAAGCTGATCAGGCCTTATATCCTATGTACGATGTTTCGGGCGACCTCACCTCCGATAAGTCCTATACCGTCACATTCAGCAGGAAGCCTCCGGTAAATGGGTTCTGGAGCCTTACGGTTTATAATGAGAAGGGGTTCTTAGTCGCAAATCCAACGAACATATATGCCCTTGGTGACCGGAGTGCCATCAAATATCCGAATGGTCATCTTGTGTATCCCACTGGGTCGTCGGATGCCGATGGGGAATTCACTATACTTTTGCAGACCTTGGACATCCCCCCACCTGAAAAATATCGCTCAAAGTGAGCAAGCTCATTTCCCTTCGTATATTCAAGTTTCTGATGTACTTCAGCTGGCTACCAACACCAGCAACCGGCACACCATTCAGTTTTGTCCGTGAGTGAAATCCATAAAAACTTGTGACGTTGTTGATGATAATTGATTCTTGCCCTTCAGTCCGTTGGTATGGCCCGACAGCCAATGAAAAATATGTATATCCAACGGTCAAAGCGTTGGAACCAGTCAAGGCAGCTTAATGACCTTCGCTATTCTTGTCACTTTGAATTTCAGGTGCCTGCTCCCCTGAAGCTGAGGGGCCCTTAAAGCTTGTATTTAAAAACTTTAGTACGAAAAAGTACTTGTACGGGAAAAATCCGCCACTCCTCCCTGAGGACTGGCGAGATTGTTGGCTCGTTTTTTTTCCTACGATTTGGTGCAAATAACAAAGAGACGGTGTGGCAACGACGGAGGTTCTCAAAACACCACCTCACTTATTCTCAACGCCTATGACAGCCTAGGTTCCTTGTTTCGTATATCCACACTCATTGTTTCCACAGTCTACGAAGCAAGTGCTTAGTAAATGGGCTTCGTTCCAGAAAAGTAAGGTAATTCAGTAACCGTATGGATTTGGGATATGGGCAAAAACGCGGACGCTTAAGCAGCAGTGCTTTAATTATTACGGGTAGGTAGACACCTTTGGAAAGTACATTAATGGTTTCAAAGGAAGGATAGGAATAAACTGAAGTCTAGATTAAAAGATAAAATTATAAGAGAAGACGGACAGAAAGACAAATGATGCAATATTCGATGAGATAAATGGTATATCAAGAGTTTCGGAGGGGTTCTGGAGGTTGATAACAGGCCAGCCTTGAGATTTGAGTTGGGGCTCGATAAATCTACAATCTTAATTTTCTTTCGTCTCTTCTATTTCGTTGATTCGGTGCTCGTCCGCGGCGAGCGAGCTTTTGGAAAGCCCTCGACGTCGTCCAAATGGCATATCCCCTGACTTTGCATCGGGTGATTTGAAGAGGTTATGCTGCGTAGAAACCTCGAGAGGACTTGGGGGCAACAATGGTACCTGCACTTGCAGTGGCAAAGCTGGAAGGGGCATCGTCGGGGGAGGTGCTGGAGCTGGAATGGGCATTGAAGGAAGTCTACGGCGGGCAAGAGCAAAGAGACGACGCGGTCTGAGAGCCAGAGAGGGAGTTCCAGAGTGCAAGTCGACGTCGTTCAGGTTGTGTCGATTGTGAATTTGTTGTACTTGCATTTGGTAATTGAGCGCATTGGAAGCGGCACGAATGGGCGATTTGATAGAGTGGAAGGCTTTTGGAGAAGTGAGGGATTGTGTAAGACTTGACTTGGATCGGCGGGTGCGTAGACGTTGAGATGATGGCACACGATGTGGCACGGGCGTCGTCTGACGAGATTCAGAGCCAGGTGTGGGTGTCACGCTCCTCCTTCCCCATGACCCCTCTTCAGAGTCGGCTGTTGAGGGCTGGACATGAACGTCTACGTCCATGTCGCTATCGCTCTCGGATAGTATGTGAATTGGCGACGACGCTCGAGAAGGTGAGTAACTTGAGTCGCTTCCACTGTGGCTCCCCTCGCCCTGGGTGAAATTATTGGATTCAGTCTCCGTTTCGGAAAGGTCTAAGTCTAAGTCTAAATCTAAAAAAATGTAATCCGTTTGTAAAATCGAACTGAACAGGCCTCACCTCGAGGTGAATGGATGACAGGCGCCGAATTCAGATTGTGAAGACCTGACGAGAAGAAAGACGAATAAACAGTGGTTTGTTGCATGGTCTATTCGGATGACAGGTATAGTCTATGTTGTCTTGTGGACGGGAGAGAGGAAAGGTGTACAACGAAAAGTTGAACGTTGCAACGTTTTGGTGTCCTAATAGCACAGCCACCATCACGCCCACGGAGATTTGTTCGCATTTCAAATTCGACACCAGAAACCATGTAACAGGTTTGAAACAATTGGGCCAATATATATTTCTATTGGAAACAAGGAATGAAAGCAGCCACTAAGTATAAGTAATAAAATCTCCAGATAATCATAGGGTGGGAGCTGTAGCACCCATCACATTCGGGAGTGACATATCCGCCAAATATCCACGATCGACGTCGTCTGATAGTAGGAACTTCACAGTTTTAGCCAACTCGCATTATCGTGGCTCTTGGTCCTCTGCATGATGTTCATGGGAGTCGTACATGGGAGCCTAGTGGCAGGCTGCCGCTGGGCTCAAGCAGTGGCAAAGAATCATCTGAGGGATACGCTAAAATGGTCTTCCTTATCTTGTTGACAAATGCATTCACTTTTGGATAGATACCCGGCGTTGCAAAAAAATTACCAGGGAGACTCAAATCTTAACAGCCGGATACAACAATTTAACAGACGTGTCCACTGGGGGGCTGAAATGATCGGAGACAGTATCCTTGTTAACCGTGATGTCGTGCCTAAGATACAAGGGTGTGTAGCGGATGGTGAAAGCATAAATCCCACTTACGCGTTAACAATGTGTTGCATCTTGAATTCTGGAAAGGTGTTGAGCGAACGGCAGTGATTGCAAGTCAGTAATTTCTGATATCTTTTCAGATTCCTCATATTGGTTTCTGCGTTTTCAACTTTTTCCTGGTCTGATGGGCCGACCTTGCGCCAAGCAGGCTCCGATGAAGGGGGTTCGCCATAATGTTCCTCGAGTTCATGCACAACCTACGACACAGGAGATCCTTAAGCAGTGGTTGAACTAATAAGGCTGCTTGGACCTACCGCCATGTTCCATTTCATAACATGTCGATTTGATTTTGACTTTTGCTTTGCCTGCATGGCCCGACTGCAGCGCAGACATTCGAGTCGTATGGGCTTTTCCTCCATTGCTGCAGAGGTGACAGTCTTGGGATCTTCCCCACATGCCATGATAATGTCCCGAGCGGTGTTAGAAGCTTCCTCATCATATGTAACCCCTTCCACCCCTGCACGCAAACCCAAACTATAATAACCTGATAGCATAGGTAATATCAGCTCGGGTGTGATTTTATTCGGAGGTCGTGGTTCTCGAGGTCCGCAAGCGTCAATGTCCGCGTCTTCTTCTTGATCCTCCGTGTCGCTCTCGTCGCCCTTCTCATCTCTCGCTTCGTCTTGGCTTTTGACGGTCTTGCGAAAGCAACCGTGCATCAGAATGCGCGGATAACCGACTGGCTCCGTACACCAGTAACATTTAAAAAACGTCGTGGCAAGCTCAAGTGGGTTGGTTTTACTGTTATTGGGATCCTTTTGCTTCCCCTTCCCAAAAGGCTGGGGAATGAGTGTTGCCAAGTAACAATCCGATTCTTCCTTCCAGGAAGTGATAAGATCGTGTATCTGAGGCTCGATTTCTTCAAAATCCGCCGACGACATTGTGTATGTTTCTTTTGATGACCCAATCTGTACGAAGGACGCAATTGGTTCTGATGACACAAGCCACCAGGCAGTCGGGTGGAGCTTCCACGGAAAAATAAACCACTCAAGCTGTGAAATACGGCTCTGGAGTGTGTCCTGTATCCTCCGCATAACCCAATTTTCGCGGATATCCTGAAGGAAATCCAAGACGTCTGCGCGTATGAGGCGCCATTCTGAGGAGGGTCAGTCGAGAATCTTGGATCAGATTTTATGTTTACCTGAGTCAGTCAAATCATGGGATTTACGAGCATGGGGGGCTTGTTGAACCCGATACTTGATCGTGAGAATATCGGCCTGGTTGTGCCCTAAAGCCGAAATAGGATTTAAATAATTATAAATGGCATACCTTCTTCCTGTTCGAGTTTCTTCAGGATGCTACAGGATTGAAACGGTGAACGAGATTCGTTGGTCATGATGATGATATCACTCACACTGCTTCGCGTAAGTTGCGCTTTACTCGCAGATTGTCGAGTTGAATGCGGTGCATCGTTCCCCGCCATTCAGAGATACGAGAAGCGACCTGCCAGTTATCAAAGTTTCCCACATCTGCAGGCAATATTTAGCCCTTACTGTGAAGCGGTCGTGGAGAATGCGATTGCGCTGTTTGAGGTAACTAAACTCCGCATTGTTCTTCCGAGTATGCTCGATCTCCTCCAGACGGAAGCTGTATTCCACCTTGAGAATCATTTCTCCCCCATCTTCTAAGTTGGTATTATATAAAATAGCAAGCATCACGCAAAAAGCACGCACTATATTGGAGAGGCCACGAATTACACAGGCCCTTTAAAATTTTAGCCAGCTTGAGGAGACTGAGATGATGATGAGGATGCCATTGTGATGCAATTGGTAAACATACCTGTCGTCGGCGCACTTCGAACAAAGCCGAATGAAAGCAGAATCATGGTATATCATCCGCCCGTGTCCCGAGGAACAAAACTGTAAAAAAAATGAGCAAATCACTGGCTCTTCACATTAAAATTTAGCACTTACCTGGCAGTGACGGCCGTAAATAAAGTTGGTGTAAAATACAACATTTGTATCATCTGGACAAAGTGGCGGCCGATTGACTTGATCAACATTCATGTAAGCCTACAACGTTATTGGGGCATTGTCTCAACAAAGATGACTAGCGAGCATACTGATTTCTATACAGAGCTTAGATCGTCGGAGGTAAGCAAGCCATGCAGACTTTTCGAAACTCTGGAGAAGTCTGCAGGTTCAAGTAGACGGAAAATCTCGAGAAGTACGTCGAAGGGAATGTCCTTCAATAGTTTGGAATTCTCCTCTTTGGCCTTTATCCGCTGACAAGCAATCGACACGTCCTTAGAAGTCTCTGTTTCTTAGAGTTCCGAGAACCTTGCGCCTTTTTTGTCGTTGTGCCAGGATGCTTGTCTTTCTGTAGCAATTTAGTTTCTGCCTCCGCCTTTGCGGTCAGCCGAGTGGATTTTCGAGAAGAAGACATATGGTCCAGTAGACGCGCAGTTGTCTTGCAAGTCAGTGACGTGACAAACTTTTTTTTTTTTTTTTTTTTTTTGGGGGGGGTACATCACGTGATCACTGATATATCATACGGTGACGATCACACGAATTACTTTTCTATGTAAGAGGATGATAAATACCAGCCAACCGACGACTACGTTGCCAAGTGAAACACGAAGATGAAGATCTTTCTGTGATGACCTCACTGGCATCTCCGGTGCGTTTCAAGTAATCATTTTGGATAGTTGAGGGTTGTTATTTCTTCCGAAATCGACCAACCGTCAAGGCAGGACCACACCATCGAAACGGTTTCGGGCATCGATCAAGATTACTGGTCGGGTGATGATGTGAAGATTATGGTAATGCTTCCGTTTAGTTCCGAATATTCACAGCTATCCAGATGAGTGCACCCCAGTGTGAAGAAAGAACTATGATATCGAAACGCATGGGTTTTCTTGTTATATTATTCTCCGTCGCTGAGACTCTGGCACAACTATGTAGTTCCGTTTCATGGACCCCGTGAGTCATAGACAAGTCCGACAAGTCTCCTACCCAGATCTACCGATTCCCAGAGATGATGGACTTCATGCCGAATAAACCCACTGTTAGCCTATGCGCCAGTCCAAGTACCCTATGTAGGTATCTGCGATTGAGGAAAAAACAAAGGCTGATATTCTCGGTATAGTTGCGATATTCGCATGCCAAGGACTCAATTTTGTCACTGTGCAACGTTTGGCATGGTATGTGATCTTGCGAATTCTGGCCTAGTCCAAGGCTCCTACTCCAACAGAGACAGGAGAGGTATGTGAAATATTCTCTATAAAGTTTACGGAGATTTAGTGGCTGCTCGGGGATTCTCCACGAATGCAAAAATTCTCCCAGATGGCCTGGAGGGTAATATTATTTTTATGGACCTCTTCATCGCTGCATTGGATGAAATGTGTGGTTGCGAAGTAACTTGTATGTGGTGTCTATCCCTTTCGAGCTACTCTTGACGATTTCCTTCTCAGTCATCAATCTGCGCGACGCTTGGATTTCTGCTGATGAAATGCGATATAGGGGTGATCATAAGCAAATTCTGTGGAGAGCCTTCGCGAGACAGTTATGTGGTTACTCAATGAATGAGTAAATAGCAAGAGGGTTGTGTCAAAAACTTGCACCAATAGCTTTGCTATTGCATCAATTCATAAAAAGGGTGAACGAATCAAAACTTTATTATGGAATGTGGAGAAGCATTTAACACCTTATCAGGATTGAAACCGAGAGCGAAAGCCGGGCCGCAACTGCCTGCTCCGCATTTACGATGACTAGATTATATGTTAAGACGGTGAACCATCCTCCTTGGCTAGATATCCAAGGTACTTGGCAAGGTCAGAGTCTATACGCTTGACAAACCTGTCTTCGAGTGTATACTCGGTAGCTTTGGGCTCGATCAACAATAGCGGTCTGAATAAATTTTGAAGAAACGCTATTGCGGAACTTGATACACGCATCAGCGACATCGAGCCTTTCCTTAACGAAGGCAATGGTGGACTTCTCAATGGAAAAATCGCCGTTCTCCGAGAAAGGGTGGTCAATTCCACCATGGAATCTCTGCAGAGGAGTCGATAAACAGGGTGCAGTCCGCAGATGACAACGACGAACGTACAACCTCTCTTCCTTTCAATTGCATTAGAAAGTTGTAACTGAGTCCCTCTGAATTCGAAGTCGTCGAAGACGGCGCTGTAGGGATCGATTGCCCATCCAGGTAGATATGAAGATTCATCGCAAGCACTGAAAGGGAGATTCAACTTAACCTTGGCGGTCCGAGTCTGAGGTTTGGAGCTTCGTCGAATCATAAGTTAGATGTGAGCGTGTGACTGTCATCCCAGAGCTGTTGCAGTCCGATCTATAGGCTGGAATACAGCCGTTATGAACACAATCGTTACCATCAAGATTTTTTATAGAGAACCTATATGGACTGGGGTCGAGCCTATCCGATCCCCTGCGGAACGTCAAACGTTCACCAACGAGATACGTCGATCTGATCAAATCGATTCTCTTAGGGTGGACTTGGGGTGGACTAGCCTTCAGTGATGTGGGGAAATTTCTAGTCACAACAGAATCTCCGTACCACTGTATATAGCTGTATCGCTTCTGTTATCGGATTGGTGTTTCAACTTCTTGGACTAGATCCGAACTCGAATGAGTCATGAGGGCGGAGATTGACCCCTACACGTACGGAGGTGATTTTGAATTATTTTGCTTCCGTTCAGACTGAGCCGCTATTCTAGCCTATTCCTATAGGAATAGCCACCTTTGATTAGATGTAATCAAAATCAAATTGTGCTGTACACGGCTGTCACGGAGAATTCTGGCTCTTCGGGCGCTCAGGCTCGAGATGACATCACAACATTTCCTTCATAATATAAGTAACGGGTACCGAGTACTGAAGCTCACTGAGTACCACAATCACGTCTCTTCTGATGCATTTCACCTTTCTTCATCATTCCTATGGCCCTGCCAATAAAAAGAGGCCTGACGCCCTCAGAGTTGGCGTCTTGTCCACTGCTAGGATCAACGCTGCATCGAGTAAGCCTCCTCCAGATATCATATATCATGTTAAACGTCTTCCATTTTCTAGTCATCCAACCGGTTAAAACACATGATGATGTCGTTCTCTATGCAATTGCTTCCCGAGACGTTACCACTGCCCGACGTTATGCTCGCAAACACAAGTTCCAGAGATGGTACGGGTCATACGAGGATCTCCTCGCCGACCCACTTGTTGACTTTGTATATATATCCGTCCCAAATTCTCTCCATTTCGAGTGGGCATTCAAAGCTCTCGAAGCAGGGAAACACGTTCTGCTCGAGAAACCTTTCACATCAACCTCCATCGAGGCTTCCAGGCTCTCCGCAAAAGCCAAAGAGTGTGGCAAAATCATCATGGAGGCTTTTCATTGGCGATTCCACCCTGCCGCCCATCGTCTGAGGCAACTCCTGGACAGTGGAGAGTTGGGTGCGATAACTAAAATTGATGCATCCATGACGAGCAACGTACGCAAACGCTCTCGTAACATCCGTTGGGAATACGACCTTTCTGGCGGCAGTCTCATGGACATGAGCTACGTCGTCAACTTTTCGCGATATTTCCTGCACGCCGAACTCCCAGAGGAGGTTGTCCACGCCATGGCTACCACATCACGTTCTGATCCACGAATCGACGTGGATATGCTCGCCTCCTTGCGGTTCAAACGTCCAGGAGAGGATAACACTGATGTCTATAGTACCGTCTACTCCAGCTTGGTAACTACTTATAAACACCGCTTCATCCCCCGTTTCTGGGATTTACCCTCCATCACCATCGAGACAGAGAAAGGAGTATTTTTCTTTTACAACGTCACACGGCCTCATCTTTATCATTACATCGGGATCAAAGACAACTCTACTGGGAAATGGAGGTATGAAAAAGTCTACGCCGGAGGACCTTTGTGGAAGGATCGTGGCAATAAGCATTGGTCGACTTACCGGTACCAGCTGGAGGCGTTTGTGGACAAGCTGCGTGGTAGGGATCCGGTTTGTTGGGTCGATAATGAGGACAGTGTGGCGCAGATGAAGACGATCGATGACATATACATAAAAAGTGGATTGCCTGTCAGGCCAACCAACTCTCTTGCTACAGATATATAGTTTATAATTTATTCAGTCGTATGATCTGAGACGTGACCGGATGAACGACTTGAGCGCCATGTTCTTCGTCAGAGAGTGGAATCTGAATCTGTTTCCCAATCTACATTGATCGAGGATGGGCTTCGGGGTCCTTCCTTTCTGTGGCTAGTATTGAGCAAGTTGCGGTATAAACATGCTCCAACGCGCCCCACAATTAAACGACATCGAGAACTGTTATCCAACCAGATATCCTAACCATGTGACCCAATCTCATTCCGACTCGACATGTTATTCCAATTTACCCTCTCCTTCTCCAAGATCACCCCGGCCTCTTGGGCAGGAACACATCGCATCGAAGAGGTCGGAAACCAGACTGACGAGAACACCAGCGTCACGGTAAAGTGAACTGCTTTTCATTCAAACCTATCGCCCCCGGTCCAAGGAGAAGCCTTAAAGTCCAGTGCATCGTAGGTTTGGGCCCATCTTCATGCTCCTAATGTTTGAAAAAATTAGTATCAAATAAAATAATCGAACCATGGAATTTACAGTCTCATAACCGCCTTTGCATCGGTCAAACGAAAGTCTTGAATTTGGGATGTTGAATATACGATGTAAGATGAGTACTTGGTACCTCTATACGCTGAGCCGGACGCGATCCAGTTATTATCGTGGTGGACCTGATATATACAGCAGTTCGTCCTCGATACGAAGCTCTTCCTCATAACCTGGGACTACCATTTCTAGTGCGAGACGGCTCCATTCGTGGTTTCGATCCATTCCATAGACAATTTTAGCTGCCTCCCAAAATTCTGGTCTCCATCCAGCCTGCTCCCAATCCAAAAGAGCGGTCACCTCGATGTCATTCTCGCCCTCACCGTGTACCTTTACCAGCACATTATGAATAGAGATATCACCATGGGTGAAGTAAACTCGATGATTGTCAGGCATCTGGTGTCGGATTTCTCGCAATCGACAAGCTGTTGGTTCGTGCTGCTGACCAAATAGGTGAAAGGTGGAAATACGCCAATCGTTGTTTGCTTGTTCGTTCTTGAAGGGACCGAATAGCCTCGAAGTGCTGATACGGGCATCATAACTTCCTTTCCCAGAAACAGATCCTATCCAACCACTGGGTGATGATTGTTGGAGATTTCTTAACTGCTCGACGAACTCGCCAAGCTTCCGCATGACGACCCGTCTTTGGGCAGAAGTGAGGACGCGCCATTTACGAGCGAGCATCTCGCCTTCCATGAATTGGATGAAAAGATGTGATAGTCCGGCTTCTGGGGCGGGTTGCAAGTCGTAAACTATGGGAACTGGGATGGTCGTATTCCTCAAGATGAACTGTAAGGATTCTGCTTCACGTTCCAAGTATTCGGTAAGAGCTTCTTTGACGACCACACTACTTGTCAATCGTAGGACGCCCCCAAGCATGCGCGGATACAATTTCGTTGACCGGCGTAAGAGAAAAGGGAAGAAAAGGCGGCGGAAGTGGTTACAGATGAAGTTCCATATGGACGAGCAGCTAAGCATGGTCTAAAATAATTGTCCGGGAGAAGGAACTTCAAGTTGAAAGTTGATCATGACCCGGCCCGGATTGCCACTGGAGAACACCAAGGAACTGCCGCAGTTTGTGCACCCTCAGTTTCAACTACATACGTTCGAATAGAGTGTCATCCGCAACCTCCCATCTTTCATTCTCCATCTTGAGTTCTTCACGGATGAAACGCTCACTGACATGAGAATCAATGATCCCCGTCGCAGTCTCCTTTAAAAGCCAAATGGCATTCATGACCCAAGTCTGGCAGTCGAAGTCTGGATTGTTTCGAACGACCTCTACGAGCTCGAGTTCGGTCGCCAACCAATCCAGTGAATTAGTCTGGATTTCTCCGACTTTGCAGCCTCCACGGAGGCTTTGAGATCGACCAAATCCATTAACTTCGCAAGGACTGTAGAGGAAGGTATCGTAGTTTCCGGCGAGCTCATAGGCACGAGCATTGCCCTTTGACATTACGGCGATTAGACTCCAGTGCTCAGTGCGGCGAGGATGACCCTCGATCCTATACTGGGCGACAACAAGTGGAAAGGTGGACATTTCTGTAAGGATATCGATAAGTCTTGCAAAAGACAACCAGCAGAATTCGATTGGCGCACCTGAGACGATCCAAGCGACTTCGGGTTCCGCCGTTGCCAATGATCGATATCCTCGATAACACATTTCTTATTTTGTTAGATATTTGTACTGTTACACCTCTATTCATGCTTGGATTTCTTGCCTTTGTATTTTCTTAAATGCTACTTAAGGATGTCTTTCAATACCTTTGCATATAATATCCATTGGAACTTGAACCCGAACCACCATCACCCACCTGAGCAAGTGCTGCGTGGCATACGCCGATGTCACTCGCCCGACCCAATCCCTTCTGCTGTTGAAAATGCAGGAAGTACACCGAAAGCCACACCAAGCCGACTCTGAACGTTTTGTTATAGATCTTCACAGCTGTGCTACCAAACGGCTTCTAGGCTATCCACGAACTCCCGGGCCAGGACGCCATGAATAACATCATGGAATGCACCAGCGCTCGGGTCGCTGCAGTCAAGTATACCGACAATGGCAATCTGGTGGTCTCAGTTACCCCCGCCAATGCTGCCACCGAACTCACTTCGCCTTCCCGGTGGCTCCAGATCTTTAACTACATCCTTCTCCAACATGAGTCTCCTGAACCCATCAGTATCTACCCTGACAGCTCATGGCACCGAGTGGTGGTCAACAGTATTCCGATCCGGAGTCTCTGGCTGGCCGAATGACCTCAGAGGTCATACAAGTATACAACCCAGTAGCCGTCTGCTTTCCCAGGTATGCTAAAAACCGCATTCGTATCCTTGCCCCCGCAAAAAGGTTTTTGGTCCTTCGGAATCCCTCTCGATATGCTTTGCCTTTCCTGAAGCAAAGCAGGGAGCTTTAAATTTTATTCATAGTACACATTGTCGGACCTCTATTTGAAGTTAAAAACCGAAACGCAACCGAAACATTCTACCTTCAGATACTTATCAGGCTGGTCACGAGCCTAATAGCAGGTAAGTAAAAGTAAAGCTATAGCAACTTAGGATAACGGTCACCATCCTTTGAATCCTTTCTCTCCGAAATCGAATCTCCTTTATCGTCACGGTGGTCTGGCTACGGGAGACTGAATCTCCTTTGAATCTCCTAGTAACAGAAACAGTACGGAGGGAGTTGACTATGGCCATTGGATGCTGTCAGGTGGATCCCTTTACGATTCTGGTTTGTCGTAAGTATCCTCCCCTCGATTCTGGACAGCCCTTTATACATCACGAGTTGCGGCCTGCTGATCATCCTGGTTTAGTGCACGGGTAGCAACTATTATGCTCGCCCCGTTAGGGTTGTTGTACTCTCTCGCCATCTGCTCGCGATGGGAGGTCCCAACTTCGCGGACAAATTTTGTGGTGATAGAAGAAGGTTAGACCTCCCACATCGTCCAGAACCGCTCAATCTCGTAACCCTGGGGTTCCGAGTCCTAGAGACTAACTAACGGCCAAACCGGGGTTACTTTTTTCAGTCATCTCGAAAAATAAATCTCAAAACACATGGAGATGCTGGGCTCCGCAGCATTCTGCACACCCCGTTGAATCTTCCGATTGTCGATCACGCCACCATTTCACGCACTCTAGACCGACAATTTCTGTGGTCCATCCCCACGCGAATACGAGTCACCAAATAGACTTTTTATTTTAGTCCTGCTGTGCCCCACAAATACCTCGCAAGCTTAACGAGGCAATGAAAGCCTCGCCTTCTGCTTTGTGGCTGTTGCCAGGCAGTGTGCTCCTCCCTTTGCATTGTCGAATTCGAACTCAGATCGTCCTTTCTGTCCCGATGACGTTCATTTGTGGTGTGTGGAGCCGTATCCACTTTGACGTTTAAAAGGATGTCAACCAGACATCGAGTCCTAAACCATGTATTCCGCCTCTCCCAATATGATTCCGACTCAACACCTTCCCCCAATGTATTATTACCCACCCCCTTTATCCTCAATTCCAACCAGATCACCCCAGCCTCCTGGAGGTACAAGCACATCACATCGAAGAGGTCGTTCTACGAGACGCGATTTCGAGTTTGGTACACCCCCGGATTATACTCCAAAATCACCCCCTCGGGAGCTGATCCACCGTGGACGACAGCGGGCTAGAAATTGGTCTGAAGTTGCCACTGTAGGTAGTAATAGCGACCGACTTGGAGCTTATTCACCTCCAAGGCGCTCCAAAGCCGTCGACGCTGAGCCAAGGGCCTCAAATCCTCATAGACACTCACGGTCACTGTCCCATCACCACTCAGTGCACCACCATCGGAGCCCCCCCCACCGACATATAAATTCAGTGCTGCCCCGGGACGTAACACCCACGAGACCATCTAATACTCGCAGACGTTCGCGTTCTCTCCCACCCCACCACGATGCGTATAATCAGGGTTACCACCGCCCGCCAACACCATTTCAAGCTCCTACTGACACAAACATGCTTGCATATGGAGTTCATCCTAGCGCTGTTCCCTTTGTAGAGTCCCAGGGTCGCCCACGAAAAACTGGATTCTTTTCACGACTTTTTGGTTCGAAAGCCACGGATACACATATGGGAAGGGGAGCACATAACAGCCGATCTCTGTCGGTTCAACCTACGCAGCCGTATGTTGCATATGGATCCTCCGCGCCAGGGGCTTATGGTACCCAAGGTACTTCACATGATTTGTAGTCATGTTGCTCTGGCTTACAGTTCCCAAGGTAGTGCATTCACGCAGATGTATTCACCACTGCCAGCACCCACCGTCTCTATTCCGCAATCCACCCACCGACACAGAAGGAGAGGGAGGAGTCACTAACTACCCTGATTTTATTGTATGGTCTCACTTTTACCAACCCGGGGCCTTGATGCAGCAGGTTGTTGCGTAATAGCCGATGGCTGGCAACAAAAAATATAAAACCCTTACTCCGTAAAAAAAAAAAAGAAATCTCTGTAAAACCTAATCGAATGTACGAGTCTTCTCCCTCCACTGAAACTACCATAGACCCAAACGGCCTACCAAATGGATGGTGATGTATGAGACACACGGTTACTCAGACTCATCTCTGATTATTATTGTATGAATGAACGGGGCCTTTAATAATATTTGCATGCATCGTCTAAAAACTTCGTATCTCGGAGGGAAATGGTCGAGTTAGTAGGCAAGGCTGAAAAAAAAAACGCCAGGGAATGAACTCCGACATGAATATGCAAGCAGATAATTACACAGCGGACATAATAAAGAACAAGCCAGGAATGCGCTGCCCAATATCAAGAGAGTCAAGAAGTGTGGTGTCGGAGGGGGATATAGACGATGTAGACCTCACAAAAAAGAGTCTGAAAACAGAGTGTAGAAACCTAACCATATGTACTCCTTCTCCCTCCGCCGAAACCACCACCACTGAAAGTTTGTCCAAACGGCCCACCAAACCCACCACCAAACTGTGGACCACCACCACCACGACCAAATGCAGAGAACAACTCTTCGAGATCGGCTGGTCTCATTCCAGAAGCAAATGGGTGACCTCCCATTCCGCCGCCGTCGTTTAGGCCGTCTTCGTCTTCCCCTAAATCGTAACGTTCTCGACGGCGGGGATCTGAGAGAACAGCGTTGGCTTCGACTACAAGTTTGAATTTTTCTTCATCACCGCCCTAGAAGAAATTGAACAAGATTGGAATTTTGAACAGATAGAAGCTCACTTTATCGGGATGATGCTTGAGACTCTCTTTTCGATACCCCTTCTTGATGTCCGATTCGGAGCAGTCTCTACTCACACCCAAAATCTTATAATAGTCCTTCGTCTTACTCCTCTTCAACGCAGCCTCCGCTTTTTTCAGCTCGGATCTGAGAGCTCGCACATCAGAGTCTGTCGTAGATCCCTCTGTCTGCGCTAGTTGAATCGCAGACTTGAAGTCTGCAATACAAGCATCGAATTTTTCAAGATGGAGGTTGATCCTCGCACGTGTACGGAGAGCTTTGAATGAGTCGGGAGAAAGGACGAGCGAAGCTTCCGTGTCAGTTAGTGCGTCTTCATATCGTTCGAGTTTGAAAAGGGTCGTCGCCCGGTTAGAAAGAAGAGTTGCACGAATTTGACCACCTTTACATTCTTCTTCTGCCTCGCCGATTCGCTGTAAGGATGGTTGGATAACCGTTCAAGTTTCAGCGAGACGGTCGTACCTCCAAGCATTCGGTGTACTTATCCGATGCTTCTTGTAGTTGTCCTGCTTTGAACGCGGTGTTACCTTCTTCTTTCAGCTTCTCGATATCCTTTATACGTTTCCTCAGTTTCATCGCAGGTTCGTGACCTGGATCGAATCGGAGTGCTGATGTCAAGTGTTGCAGGGCCTGTGGCAATCTTCCGCTGAGGAAGAGAACGAGTCCACGCATTGCCAAAGCATCAGGAGAATTGGGGTTCAGTCGAAGAGCGTCACTGGTTTAAGGAGAAAATGACAATCTTGTAGTTTGGATTTTAATAATCACGAACTTTGCAGAAATATTCGCAGCTTCCCAATTTCCCTTTGACAACTCCAACTGGATCCGCCAGTATCTCCATTCTGCTGGGACATCACCACCTTCACCTTCGATTGCTTGTAAACACTTATCCAGTGCCAATCTAGCAAGTCCCCAATCCTTCTTCTCCCTTGCTTGCTCAAAGGTATTGACATGACTTTCTAATTGCTGAATTTTATCTCTTAAAAGAACAGCTTGAGGGTTTTTAGGTTCGATAGCAAAAAGGGCGCGGATGGTCGAAAGTGCTGGTGATGAAGAACCGGTGGCTAGTTGGCATTTGGCAAGGCGGAGAAGGGTTTTAGGTGATGGAGAGGCAGATTGAAGAGTAGCGGCATTTTGGCAATCTTCGAGAGCTGGACGGAAACGTTTCAAAGCCATGTATGACGCTGCCCGATTTGTCAAATAAGATGGTTCAAGAGGGTATAATTCTGCATATGAAGCATGTCAGGGAAACGAGTTACGAAAAACAGATACAAGGTTTATGAAACTCTCGTTCGGATGAAAACTTTCGAGAGTAAATGGATGCACGAAATCGAAAAAAGGAAGAAAAGTCTGCGAACCGATTGCTTTAGTATACAGATCAATTGCCTCTGCATACTTTGTTGCCTTGAAAGCAACATTCCCTTGATCCTTAATCTTTTCCGCACGTTTTGCCACATCCTCTTCCTCGGGCTCTGGGGGTGGGGAAGGCGAAGCAGGTGGCAGGTGCGCTGCGGAGCCTGAGGGCGAGACAGAAGTAGATCTATTGGAATCTGCATCAATCGAGGGCAGCAAATACGGCGACAACGAGGGCAACACACCCAATAGCGTTACCATTCGGGGTCGGTGCCACAAGAGTAGGTGGTTTCGGTGCAGTGGATTGGGATGCCATAGGTCGTACACCCGGTCGTTTTTTCGCCGTTCCTGTCTTTTTCTTGGCCATCGTTCACCTAACTACGTTGAATATCTAGGCGAGTGTGGTCAACCGTTGCCGTCGTCGTCGTTGTCGACAGTGGTGAGGAAGGAAAAAGGCCGCGACATCAAAATTTACGTCAAAACTTTTCCATTTGGGGAAATATGGTGGAAATTGTGGGTTTTCAGGACAATCTTATAAGTCTAGCCAGTCATAAACCGAGTTGCTGAACCTCATGCACTTGTGCCAGATCGACCGTGGGCCAGATTTGTGCCAACAACCCAGAATACGGAAGTTGGACTTGGGGTAACTGGGTGATTCATCCCTGCAGAAATGATAAAGAGCGAGCCGCCTCACTGGGAGCCTTGGATGCAAGAATAATGGTGGGCTCAGAAAGATACGTGACTAGCATTCAATTTGTGGTCGCTCTCTGATAGACTCCGCGACGTGACCACTGGGAGTAGGCGAAGGATGGTGGCAGTTGGGAGTGGATGACGGGACCGGTCCAAGGATCCCCGAGGCGCCTCTGACAACAGCTCCGAGTGGCGGTTACGAATGGCTCCTATTCCCCAGCATGATTGATAAGATTCTATCACTAACCTTGTCGCTCTCGTCTTCTAAGTTCTCGTGGACTATGACAAGCAAATCTATGGTTTATTATTTCAATGGATTGTTCTGGTAGATTGACCAATAATTGAACACTAGACGCATAATATAACCAGTGAGTGAGAAGATCTTTCCGACTATACTCTTGGGAACCACTTCGGGTGCTAGGAAATTAGGAACTGCTTCAGCCGCATACCGCAACTGCCACTCAAGGCTCTCAGTCGCTGTTGAGAAAGGGGCATCAGGAATCGTTTAAGGCATTATCACCATGGTCCTTGACTCACTCCCATTCGTCACTCCCTTCTGCCTGGCGTGAATCCCTCCAAAGCCTTGGGGTTCCACATTGCAGGCCCTGTCATCAGGTCATGTTCTCCTGGTCCTCCATCTCTCCGTTACACTCGGATGCATCATCACATTTGTTCCACCACCGTAGGCACCTGGAGTGCGAGTTTGTCCAAGCACGTCCGAGTCCCTCCCAGTAGGAGCCATAACACCCCAACCCCGATACTTGGTATCAAACTTTCCCTTCAGCTTCACACACTCCCCAGGCCTTCGCCAACGCGCCACAACCCGATCGAGGTGGCGAGAGTCAAAGTGAAGGAAAGGACTATATCGGACAATCATTCATGCCAAAATAACGTCAGAGAGGGCCCTGTCCGGGTATCCGCCCCTATATTGTTGTGAGCACTGGGGAACCAGCATTGTTGGAGGTCGATGGCTATTAAAAGTCATATCAGCCGAGTAGTGAGTGAGTGTAAAAGTATACATACATTCTGCGACCTCGGGATCATCTGGCACGCACCACTATCTAGGGGTGGACGGACCCTGACACTCATCCAAAGCTAAAGCATGGAAAGCACGTTTAATTCCTGCAAAAACACCATCAGACCCTGCCCGAGGAAAAGAAAGTTCATTTCACCTTCAACAAGCCTCGTGTCGAGACGCTCATATCCGCTCGATACTCCGCCAGCGTTTGCGATGGTGTCCCAACAGCCAAACACGATGTCAACATCGTACGCATGCCTCCGCGAGATCATAATTTTCGTCGGGGCTATCTTCTTGACCTTAAATGCATACAGTTTACCATCTAGGTATGCCCCCATGGCCACCTGTGAACCCGTATCCGTATCCGTCCTCAGAAGCGCCTCGAGAGAAGCCAAAAATGAACAATTCATCACCTGGGTGATAATTATTCATGGCAATCGGCGATGTTGTCTGCGAGACACCTCCGTCCCCTCATGTCGATATCCTGTACATGCTCGTAGAAGGCCAACCGCTCTGGAGAGTGCAAAGCAGAAATAGGTTGGGACTGCCGCCACTGTTGGCTGGCTGGAACCATCACAGGCAATCATGAAGCGCTTCATAAGACGAGGTTGCCAAAATCTCAGTTTACATATCTTCGACATGCCTAGCGTATTCAAGTTGGTTATTTCTGTCCAGCTTAACTTGCACTATCTCGATGTAGCGTGAACACCTCTTTGTCGGCCACGTCCACATCTGTCATCGGGTCGACGCTAATGCCGAGAGCAGGTCGACAAAGGACAGGACTTGGGCACACTCACCTCACCTCATTAGAGTTCGTCTTTCTTCTCCCAAGCTGCAACTTGCCCGATTTCGTGCCTCACATGCAGCCACTTCTCATCCTCATTCCTAGCATAGACGTATCTGATTTCGATCAGCTGCATTCTTCCAAAGTCAATCAACTTGGTCTCCACTCCGTCTTCCATCTCCTTTAGTTCATGAATCTCTACTCTGACGTTCGGGACTTCCCAGTGATCTTGATAATTCTTCTTCAGCTGTTCAAAGTCTTTCGGATCCTTAGCATCTATCACCAGCTTCCCACGGACGAATATCTGGAGAGATGGCGAAAGACAAGCTAGAATGCCTTCGATAGAATGCGCGTTGAATTGAGCGATATATTGTTCGAATAATGCTTTGAATGATGGGGATAGCGATGAGGCCATGGTTGTAAGGGATTGCGGTCCTGGAATTATCGAAGTTCTCGAGAACCGTGCAGTGATACACTCAGGCCATTACGTCACGTCACATTTTACATAAATAGTCACATCGACGTCGTCTCCCTTTGAAGTTTGGTCTCCTTCTACTATTCTACGTCGATTAAATAAGCTTGTCAATCTCAGCGTACATTGTGCATCTAGTCTCCTTGTTTTTATTTCCCTCACCCACCCACACCTTGTCAGTAGAGAATGCTGATGAAATAGGGTCCATCAGCCTTCGTCCTGAGGCGAAAAGAGATGAGTATCTGATGACCTCTGCACTTCAAAGCTTCAACGTCAATGTCCAACAGAGGCTTAATCATCATTTTATACACTTACCCGCCACGTATTGATTGGAACATAGCCCTGGTCGAAAAACTCCCCCCTATGGGCTTTTCCACTGCAAGTATTCGACTTATATTACAGGTTTTTTGAATACACCGATGCCGCAAGTACAGAAATTGAAAACTTAGAAACTTTAATTACACTTCACATTTGGCTGCACACCAGACCCTCTGGACCTCAGACTCCAAATCTCTACCGCCGTCTTCCCATTCCTCTTACACATAATACCCAACACCTCCCTCCCACCCCCTTGACCTATCCGAGCATCACCCCCTCCAAACCCAACCTTCCAAACGCTCTCACTACTCTCACACATCTCTCTCACATAACTCCCAGTCTTCACATCCCATAATCTAACCCGCCCATCTCCCCCACCCGTCACTAAAAATTCATCATCAAACTGCAGCGCCGTCACACTCGAATCATGAGCCGCGATTCGATGCAGTGGTGCGAAGGTTTCGAGGGAAAATGTGATCACCCGTCCGTCCGATCCGCCCGTGACAAGAATGAGGGAGGAAGAAGAGATTTGGAGTTGACATACAAGAGCAGTGTGGCCTTGGAGAAGCGCGGTGCATACCCCAGTCGAGGCGTCCCAGATTCGGACAGTGGTGTCGAGCCCACCCGACGCGACGTAAACCCCATCGAACGCGACCGAGTAAATCTGGTGGAAATGACCTACGAGGACATGCAAACACTCGCCTGTGTCGACATCCCAAATCTATGGGGAAAAAAATCAGCAAGATAACTTTGAGCTTAAACTTAGCAGGACCCACTCGACAAGTGTTATCATAACTGCCGCTGACAACCCTCCTACCGCACACATCGATGCACCTTACACTCTGCGAGTGTCCTTCAAGCACCCACAGGCAAAGACCCCGTTGGACATCCCATACTCTCAGCGTGGCGTCTCGGGATCCTGTCACGGCGATGGGGTTATTATGCAGTGTGCGGAGAGAACGAATGGTAGCGGTGTGTCCTGAAAGGGTGTATATGCATTGCCTGAATAGAACAAGGGTGAGACGTCTTATAGAAAAGGTGTCGAATGTACCAACCCAGACTTAGCATCCCATACTTTGAGAACTTTATCGCATCCCCCACTTACGATAATTGAATTTGGCTGCCCCCAGCCTATAGAAGAACAAGACATGAATGAGGGTCTTCCTGCATCGTAGGTTTTCCGTAGATTGTCCGGTCCTGGAAGTTTCTCGTCCTCGTCCTCGTTCACAGGGTATTCATCTTCATCCAGTCCTAATGCACGCCTCATATCCATCCCTATCGTTTCTGCTGACTCTCCGTCTATTTTCCGTTTTCCCTTCTTCTTCGCGCTTTCGATATCCATCCATCCACCCCGGCTGGCCAAGCAAACACCCCAAACACCACTCCCATGACCCATTAGCGTCCTCACCAAAACCCCCGTCTTCGAACTGAAAACCTTAATATTCGCGTTGGCTAGCCCAATAACAACATAATCGCTGTCCAAGGCGAGGGATGTAATCGTGCCATTGGGATCGGGGGAAATAAGATTAGTGGCAGGAAGCTGTCCATGTGGAGGATGATTCGTAAGTCGAGAAGACGGTAGTATCGGGAGTCGATGCGAGCTAAGCAGCGTTCCACCGTGACGCCAATTTGCACCTATAAAATTGAATTCGTCAGTCAGATTCTTCAAGTAGTAGTGATGAAACGCACGAATTATATAAGAGGTTTTGAAATATCTTCGCCAAGAAAATGTTGACGACGAAGAAGAAGCCGCAGACGACGTTGATGAATTAGATATAGAGGTAGCCAACGGAGGGGGCGGTCGCTGCTCCTTAACGGTTTTCTTTGTGTTGCCCTTTCCTTGATGACCACCGAACATGAGCTCTGCCCCGCCAAAGCCAAAAGCACAGCATAATCTCTTCCATACACTCTCGTCCCTCAGGACAGCGTACCAACTTCGAGACACTCTCATGGCAGTGCATAGCGTCACTGGCTCGTCAACAAAGCTCAGCACCTGCAATGCCAATTCTGTGGGTAAATCCGACAGAAAGTCCCTCTTGAGCAGCGGTGTGATAGTCTGAGAGACAAAAAGGAGATCTGACGAGGACAAGGAGTGCAAGAGGGTATAAAGTATGTGTCTCCGGGTAGCTTGATTGATGTTTGGATGGGACAAGGTCAGAAGAGTATGGTTGTGCAGATTAGGCATGTACGAGTACTGGTTATGGGTAGTGTTTGTCGGCCCCGGGGATGGTGCAGGCGTTGGCGGTGAGGCAATGGGAATATACAATGTTGGCTGGTTGTATCCATTCTGTGGATTGCCCAACGTTGGTTCAGATTCACTGTATTCCATACGCGCAGTGCGCTGTAAACACTGTGGCAGCGGGGCGGTCAGGTAGTCAATACCTTAATCGCTTTAAATGAATCGTACATTTCGCACCAAGAGATGAGTCGCCACGGGGTTAGCCGAGGAGTGTCATCCTTCCAAAAGCATTGCCTTTCCGTGTAAAACGCACTTAAATGAAATGATAAGTATGTAACATAAATACAGGATTGCATCGATAAAAGCTTAAAAGTAATAAAGAACGGATAAAGAAGGGGGGCTTTTCACTGAGAGGTGGGGGTTTGAGCCGTGGTGCAGAATAAGTCGAACAACTTGAATGTGCATGCTAAAAAGATAAACTTTACCGTCCTCCACCCCACCGTATAAATCCCTCATAAATGGAATACATCACAGCGGCATTCGGGACGACCCTCATCAAATGTGCACTCAATCCACCATACAGCGACCTCGCCCCTTCCTCCTTGATAACAAGTCGCAATGTCTGCAATAGTCCAGTATACTTAATCACGCCATTGATACTCGGCTGTCGTAACCTCGTCCTAAGGACCTAATTTTCAGGAAGCAAATGTTCAAACCGGCCGCACAGACGAAAGAAAAGGGAGAACTGACCTCATGTGGATACGTTATAAGACTTGCAACCATCTTCGCCATGCCTGCACTTCCAAGCATACCCGCCCATTGCCCGATTCCCCCTTGTGTCTGTGCCTCCAGATTAAGCTTTTTCAGACGTTCATACAGAACCCACTGAATCGTTCCCTCCGTCACACCAAGATAACTTGCACTGAGACCCTTATAAAACCCTCGCACTCCTTCCTGTCTCATAATCCTCTTAATACAGTCCCAGCTTCCGCCGAACAGTTTTCTTCTACCTTTCGCAATATCACCTCTCGTGGTCAACTCCAACTGTAGTCTTGTTTTCACGACCCATATTGGATTTGTCGCGGTGCCTGTTGTTATTCCTGCCAGTGCAGCGGCAGAAAGGTGAACCCATGAGTTTTCGGCACCGGAATTGAATTTGTCGGCAATGAAGCGTTTTCCGTTGCCGTATACGAAAAAATTAATAGACCGAGCGGGGATGACACCCACCAATGTCGGCCCAAGACCTTTGAAAAGAGCACGGAAGGATTCTTCCCTATAAATATCCCTATTCGAAAAATTGGATGTTGGTGACAGACATACTTCGAGCAGCAGAGACGTACCGAATAATGTAACCCGTCTCAACGAAATTATATAGCAGTCCGCCTGGCCTCGGAATATTAGCTGCAGTCATAACCATACTCCCTCCACCGTTTGCACCCATCGAAACACCGACTGTAGCGTGCTTGTGATGGAACAGAGAAGACTGCAACCGTGTTTTTACGACATCAAATGGTGAAGTGATAATGGCGCCACACATTCCACCGAGACTGTACGAAATAATGGGCGTGTTAGCGGGATTTTAGGCAAAGCGACACACTGACCCCCCCGCGACAAAGTGTAACCATGGACTCGGCTTTTGGATTCCAATCGTTGTCGTAGGTATCGTAGCCATGGCCATGCAGCACAATTGTTAATTCCTCTGCACGACACCAGACGTCGAGAACGACAAAATCTAAGTATGACCAAAGCCAGCGCAGCCGAACGAATTTTTCGGAGAAAGCACGTGATAAATTACCATGACAAAGTTACGTCAAGTCCTCTTGAACTCAATGTTCCAACTTTCCATAATTAAAGTCCGTTTCACCCTTTTCCACTGCGGACTATTAGTACGACATATCTCACCCACAGGACACTGTAGCCATCCTACCATCCAATTTTGGCGCACCGGTTGTAGATGCACTTATAGCTGAAATCAACAAAAAATACGCAAACAGGGTTCTATATGATGTCGGCCTTTGCATCGCAGTCTTTGACATTTCCAAGGCTGGGGAAGGAAAAGTGAGATATGGTGATGGGTGTTTGTGGTACACAGGTCTGTCTACCTCGAACGTTTTCTCAGAAGACTCATGAACAACTGTAGTGGTGTTTAGAATGGTCGTTTTCCGGCCTTTTACCTCAGAAGTTATCGTGGCCAAAGTGAAGTCTTCAGATGAGGATGGAATACGATGTTTGTCTGTCCCTACTTGCTTTGGTCGCTTCGTAACTCTGACTGCAATAGTGACTATGGGCTTCTTTGACGACATTTTCATCCCAACACAATACCTTCCTCAACCGTCCGCATTGTATGTTCACGATCTTTCTAATGCTCAACTTCTCCTCACAACCTCTGTCTTCCAAAGCGACCCAAACGAACGCGCTCACTTCTGGATTCCCGATTCACCACTTACTTCCGCATCTGAACTTCTTGACACACCGCTTACAGACCGCATGTACATCGACTCAGGAGAGGTAGTGCGCGTCCGTGTAGAAGCAGACGATTTCTGCGATGACGAACCAGGTCCGAAAAAGGCTTCCGAAGGAGCAGCACAGCAGCCACGGAGGGCTCCATACATGGTTTGTGTAAATGATATAGTTCCTCGACCTGGAGTTCGCTGTGTCGCTAAATCGTTGTTTTTTTGACAGTGTTCTATAGCAGAACAGGGCCTCGGACCCGTCGCATGGTGGAGTGGTGCCAAACAGGTAGAACCAGGAGAAGACAACATGGACGAAGGCTAGATTATGCCAAATTCATTACTTGGTTCTTACCACTATGTGATCAGATTTTTCAGATTCATTGAGATGCTTAACATCGTCTTAAGGCCAAGCACCTCCCACATTCTAGGAGGTTTCCATGACATCCATTACTCCACATGTTCAGATGTTCAGTCCTGTGGATTCGGTCTGATCCCAGATATTGAACACAGTCTGTCCGTAATACAACAACAACACTTCTATCATACTGAGTGGCCTGACATGGCAGTGAAGACGAATAGGGTATCTGCCTGGTGCATGAGATCGTTGAACTTGTACATGCCTCGAAGTCTTGCGAGCTTTGCATACGGCTGAGTCAATATTTTTTCCTTTTTTGGTGTGTGATTGATTACGAGCACGTGAACGGATGATCGTGTTCGACTCGAGATTTGTCTGTTGTTCGTAAAACACAAGCTGTATGTCGCAGAACCACCAGAGCGGATTCTACGCACACCCTCAACAACCCCAGAATGTATACCAGCAGATGGGAATACCACAACCACAACCTCATCTCAACTATGGGATGCCAATCCAACGGCCTCCGACGCGTCCTGTTGTTCCACAACCAATAAGATACAGTACATCGAATCCACCAACATCCTCGTTTCCGAATCAACAGAGACCTCAGCAGGTACAAGTACAGCAAGCAGTCCAGCAACGACAACCACTGCTCAGACCGCTTCCTGCGCCGTTGCCTTCGTCCAAACTACCTCCAGCTCCGACTCCATCCTCTTCTTCACGTCCTTTACCCACTCCAGGAAAGCGCACGACTATAGATTCAAATTTGAATTCCTCATCTCAGATCGCCTCTTCACCAGGAAAGCGCACGACTAGTGATTCACCTTTGAATTCATCCTCTCAGATCTCGTCTTTACCAGGAAAGCGCACGACTAGTGATTCACCTTTGAATCCCTCCTCTCAGATCACGTCTTTACCAGGAAAGCGCACGACTAGTGATTCATCTTTGAATCCCTCCTCTCAGATCGCGTCTTCACCAGGAAAGCGTACGACTAGTGATTCATCTTTGAATTCCTCGTCTCAGATCACCTCTTCATCTCCACCAAAGCCTTCGACGATTGTCCCCGCGTCGGGCTCTACTTCAAAGCCAATCCCAACAGACGGACAACCACCCAAGAAACCTGCTCCTGTATGGAAACGCACGATCCCAGAAATACCCGCACCGGTTTGGGGCTATGCAGCAGGTTTAGTGGCAGATCCGCATCCCAAGCTGTCCAAACCTCCTCCCCTCCGTCCTTCCCAAGTCCAAGTTCATACAGGTGCTCCGGTTCCCGAGAGTCCTACAAAGTCTACAGGAGTTCCGAACAAGTTGAAGAAGAAAGTTAAGACAAAGGAAAAAGAAAAGGATGGGACTAAAGACGATGCGAAAAAAGTGAACAACAAAACAAAGGATCAGATCAGCGCTGTGTATGGGAATGCGTATGGCCTTGGATATTCTTCGAGGCAGGCACAGGAACAGAGGTATTCTGCCTATCAGTATGGTGCCCAGCAGGGACAATATTCATCTTCGAGGATAAGTGGTGATCGGTTGCGAGAAGAGGAACAGGAAGATGAAGATGAGGAGACAACAGATGGTGAAACTGTGGCGACTGAAGAGGAAGAGACGGAGGAAGGAGAAGAGGAGGAGGAAGAGGAAACAGGCGAAGAGGAAGATGTGAGCGATTCTGTCCCTTCGTTGAGGAAGTTTGGACATGGAAACCGACACTACAGTCAACCGTTGGTCAACGAGAGGAGTGCAGGTGCGAGTAGGGCTGGTGTGCATAGACGAGAAGAGGAGTATCATGGTTCGGGTTATGATTATGAAGAAGAAGAGGAGGAGGAGGATGAAGATACGCCGAAGAAGAGAAATTTGACTCCTGGGGGTTCTAAATTGCCGCCAAGGGTCGTGGAGAAGAAGATTTTGCTTCGTCCCAAGGTCAAAGTTGATCCATATGACGGATATGAGGATGTTACGCCTATTGGTCAAAGTGCAAGGAAACCAATTCGGCCTAGAAGTGAGATTGGAGGAGGACGCATGTTTGGGGAGATGGATATTATGTCCGGCACACCTAGAAATGGGAGGATATACAGGAGGAGTGAAGACGAGAGTGACGGCTTCGTTCGGAAAGGCAAAGGAAACGAAAGACCTCTACAACAGAGACCACGTAGTGCGATCGAGGAGAGAGAGATGTTGATTTTGAATGCGAGGGCTAGGAATAGGAATAGGATCAGGGGTGTTGAGTCTGATTACGGTGCAGAGGAAATTCGTCTGGCTTACGATGATGATGGTGATGACTACGAGGGGGAAGCGACGGTGAATGATAGTCGAGGAAAGCGGGGACAGAAGGAGCTGACCTACCGACCTCAATCCCAACCGAATTCGAGTTCGAGGTTGGTGAGTGGAGGACGTGCGGCTGCTGCAGGGTTACCTCGGCCTCCTGCTATGATCAGAGATCGGGACGGTGGTGGTTTTATCCGACACAATCAGGTTGAGAGGAAAATTCAAGGTGGACCGCGGTCTGCTTTTGTGCAAGTTATGAGTGACGGGGAAGCGGAAGGAAATCACGATGAGGAGAGGGGCGTAAGGAGTTGGCCTGGAGATCTTCCAAGGCTGCCTCGGACGCCTGGAGAAGGAGGAGACACAAGGAGGGGATATTTCGATTCTTCACGAAGTGACTCGGATTTGAATTTGGACGAGCCTCCCCCTCCGGCGAGTATAGTGAGAACTCCGTCGCCTGGTGTGGCGGGTGGTTATGTTTTGCAGAAGAGGGCCGAGAGTCAGAACCGCATTCAGAGTGCGGGCTTTGAGCAAACTCAGCATCGTCGAATCGAGACTTTGGATAACGTTCATCAGCGCACACAGGGACAAGGACGAGTTTACGCTTCGAAGTTGGGTTATCCTCCTCAATCAGATCCCCAATCCCAAGTGCCACAACAGCGGCGCCAACAGACCTATGGACCGGTTCATCCAGGCAGATACACGGCCACTCCATCCCCCCGTAAACAACAGCAGACACCTGCTCCTCCTCGTCCCATGGGGATAGAGTCTCCTTATCCCGTCGGTGGGAGAGACAGAATGGCCGATATGAACAAGTTGGAGCGGGGCGAAAGGGATGCAGAAGAGGAGAATGGACATTTACAAGGAAGACGCATTGCAGATGTTCGAAACGTACCAAAGGTTATGGTGATGGATGACAATGACGGCGTAGTTACCCCAAAACGCATTCCGCCAACGATGACAGGTCCTGTCGGGTCTGACCGTCGTCCATTGCCTTTACCTTCTTCCCCTCAAACCCGTCCTAATTCTCGTCTGCAAAGTATGGTGATGGCCCACAGTTTTGGGGGCTCGCCTAAGAAGACTTCACCAGCACAAGCTGCACCTGTAGTGGCAAACGCAAGAGACAGACAGGCCCCTCGTTCGAGTACCGTCGATTTCAATTCCAATGCTACCGCCAACAATAACGACGTACCGGCCATTCAAGTATTTGACGTTCCTGGGGTATATATCTCCAAACCTGGTTTCGACGACGATTGCGATGGAGGGGTGATGATTAACATTTCTGGACCTGAAGACGACCGACAAGACCAAAACCAGCGAAGATCAGTCAAACCACCGCCAACTTCTCATCCCAATCCATCCCATTCACAACATACCGCAACGCCTTCCGTACATGCTGCTCATGGAACGCCAGCTGGAGTAGGAAACAATGGAAGAGGCCTCGTCTGTGGTGGCTGCCATGGACATATCACTAATGGTCGAATTCTAAGCGCCATGGGCTTACGATGGCACCCTCCTTGTTTCAAATGCACTGTTTGTAATACCCTTCTTGAGCATGTTAGTTCGTATGAGAATGAAGGGAAGGCTTATTGTCATTTGGATTATCACGAGGTATGTGCCATTTTACTCAAAAATACTCCTTTTTACTTTTTATTCGTAGACTTTCGCACCTAGATGTTATTCTTGCGAGACGGCCATTATCGACGAACAGTTTATAAGTCTCGACGATCCGGCCCTTGGAAAGCGGACATATCACACACAACACTTTTTCTGTTCCGAATGCGGAGATCCGTTTCTCGATCCTTCAATACCACTTTCTACCGATGCGAATGGTATGATAATTTTTTTATACAAAATTACCAATAGAGAAACTGAAACCTTCCAGGCGAACTCGCATTAAGCGGCGATGGCGAATTCGAAGGATTTACAGTATACAAAGGTTATCCTTATTGCGAAGCTTGTCATGTCCGACTCCGTCTTCCCAAATGCAAGCGATGCAAAAAGGCCATTCGGGATCATGAAGAAGCAGTTGAAGCATTAGGTGGTAAATGGTGCTGGGCTTGTTTTGTTTGTGCGGTGAGTTGCTTTTTTTTTCTCCATTTTTTTTGGGTTTAGCTGATCGTGTCTTTATTTCAAGGGATGTTCACAGCCGTTTGAGGATCCTTCCTTCTTCCAGAGGGGAAATCAACCGTATTGCGAGAGTTGTTTTAGTATTATGGTTCGGAACGAGATATAAATGACAGTTTTTTTGCTGGGTGACTTTGTTGTGTACCCCATTTCTTACAAAGTGTCATTTCCGTAGACAGAATGTAAAAGTACTTGTACCTGGGATATATACAGTTGCGGACAACTAAAGTCGACAAATTTGTGGACCCATTTATTGAGACTGATTGGGATTTTTGAAAACCATTGGAATCGACAGGAAATGAGTAGTCAGAAGTGATTTCCCAAAATCGAAGATTTGTCAGAAAAAATGTTGAAAATTTTGGCACGGCTAAAAACAATTCATAAAAATCCCGAAAAAATTATTTTTGAATAGATCTCGATGAGTACTGTCTCACCCCACAAAAAATATTTTCAGATAATTTATCTCCTCCAAAAAAAATATTCCTATTGTGCCACCCAAACACAACCCAAACATAGAAAATGCCCTCCAGA
>Ga0307517_10001861_pt1 | contig 34522 bp, 28 predicted proteins | sample 23_EM_MG_FD_194515 | JGI IMG/M metagenome (GOLD analysis project Ga0307517, IMG submission 194515) | Populus trichocarpa ectomycorrhiza microbial communities from riparian zone in the Pacific Northwest, United States - 23_EM | ecosystem: Host-associated > Plants > Roots > Unclassified | place... | reverse complement strand
GATCTTCAAGAAGCTTAACAGCACAATCTTCGACGTCCATGGCCTCCCTCTCAGCATTGTCCTTGACCAGGACTCTCGCTTTACCTCTAAGTTTTGGTCACAAATGATGAAGTCCCTTGGTATCCAGGTCTGGATGGCGACCCAATACCACCACCAAATGAATGGCCAGGTTGAGCGAAGGATCCGTACCCTCAAACAGCTAATGAGGAACTTCGTTAACCCCAGACAAAACAACTGGTCCGGCGTCCTCCCTGCTATTGCAGCAGCCATGAACGGCGCCCCCCATGAATCTCTAGGCATCTCGCCATACCATGCCCTCTATGGACGTCCCTGGAAGATATTCAACCCTGTCCAGAGATCCGCCAGCAAGGTACCAGCTGTGGACGATATCTTAAACGCCCATGAAGCAACAAGAATGGAAGTAGACATGGCCAGAAAGCATGCTACCTTCCGCCAGACTGTCCAGGCTGACAAACGCCGCAAACCCCTAACAGAACCCTTCAAGAATGGCAGCAGAGTTCTTGTTAGAGGCGGCCCTTATACCTCCTCTCCTGGACGATCCAAGAAGCTAGAACCTCGCTGGTTCGGACCCTTCAAGGTCCTAGAACATCTACCTGACACAGACAACTACAAATTACACCTCCCGCCCAGAATGGCCCGCCAGAAGCCCTACTTCCACGTCTCCTCCCTTAAAGAATACAGAGAGAACGATCCCGATAGATTCAAGTCCCGCAGAATGGACAAGCCAGCACCCATCCTAATTGACAATGCAGAAGAATGGGAAGCAGATCAGATACTCGACTACCGCCGCCAGAACAACAGGCACGAATTCCTGGTTCACTGGAAAGGCTATGAGCGAGCAGACGACTCCTGGGAACCTATCGAGAACCTCGACCACTCCCTGGAACTCATACAGGAATACTGGGACGCTAACCACCCAGCAGAACCGACGCCCCAGATCACCTCCCACTACATTAAAGCTTCCTGGGAACCTATGGAAGTTTCCTCTACACCCTGCACCACAAACGATTGCCCAGACGACTTCTGGGAACCCTATGACGATGAGGAATATGATTCTAGCAGCTCTGAGCAGGACTATTTCCCCACAGATGACGACAGCCTCCTATAGCACACCGACGAGAGCACTGAGGACAGCGAAGACTTTGGAATGATTGTTGATTTTTCAGAATAAGGGAATGTAACATGTCTACATGTTCCGGTAATGGTACACAGGAGCGGGCAGTGCAGGATTTCCTATGTTTAGTTGATTTATATTTGGTTTATTTGATTTGATTTCAGCTCCACCACTGTCTCTGAGTCAGATAGGCTATGCTATCGTATTGCTATGTTTAGTTTGCTTTGTTGGAAGTTTATATTTAGGATTTCGGGTATGGACTGGTCATGTAACACTGGCGAAGTCTGAGCACTGTATGTTTGTTGGTTTCTTTCTTTAGTCTTGCAGGATTACAGGATGCCGGTATGTGCGCAGCTACTGGTAATGATCGTGATTGCAGGAAGGCTATTGCTCTTCGGTTTTGTACTTAAACCAGTCTCCTGGCTAGCAGGAGACAGCAGACTTCGACAGACCTTCAGTCTAAGAATACACTTGGCTGAACGGCAATCCCTGAGTTCTATTTGTCCTTCAACTATTATCTCTTACCTCCGGTCCCCTGAAGCCTCCCTTAGCACCAGCGCTAGCAGGTCTATCGCCGGTCCTATTGTATTTTCGTTAGACAGGAATAAACCTGTTACAATTTTCCAGGTCTTATGACCATAGTATAAAGCTGGATAATAGGGAGTTACCCAGAGTAAAGGATTGATCATTGTCAAATACTCTGGTACATTTAAATTTTGTTGCAGGAGGTTATCCATATATCTTGGAAAGTAGTCTTTTCCTGATTTGGAATCATTTAGTACTTGCCAGAAGTAGGTGCTCATTAAACTATTATATTATTCAAAATTATCTTCAAGATGCTAGCAGCAGCTCAACCGATTGATCCTAGTTCCATATACTGTATAGTCTTCTATATACTAGTAATCTGTTATCTTAATCACGTATTAAAGATATTTCCATCAATTCCAACTGGAAACAGAAGGTTTTGAATAAATGGTACTTTTGGAGGGGCTTTATCCAGGGCCACTACCAATGGATAATGAGCCCTTATATAGAGAGAGAAATAAACATTGAAATCCATACGGGTAAGGTTTATTGAGTACCGGAATAGTAATAAAATTAGTATAGATACTGAGGTTGGGCTGCCAAACAAGAGTAATATAGACTGAATCTTTGTAAATTGATATAGTGACTCAACAGACCACTTCATGATCTGAGATATGTTTAATTCTGTTTGCCTGATTTGATAAGTGGAGTAGTGCCAGTGGGGCTTCTGATCACTATTACAACAGTATGTGCCTCCAGAACAATTATTTGTCTTCAATCAATAATTATCGATTTACAATAAACCCTTTACCTTTAACTATTAATGAATAATAATGAACAAGGGTAGATAATAAATGAATATCATAAAATAAAAATAATTAAAGACTAGGAAAGGCTAAAATAATCTGCCTATATTCGATCTTTATATGGCAACTTAAACCAAAAGTGTTTTCAATTAAGTAATTTTCCACCTGTACCTGAAACTATTTCCAAGTTATGAACAGAAGCCTGATCTCGATTGGCAGTTTTAGTTTGTTTTTTTTTGAATAAAGAGACCTAGAAGGATTTATAAAAGAAAAAGAACTTCTAATATGAAGTCTTGGCAGGCTGACAGGTCTTGTATTCTTGTAATTCTTATTCTAAAGTACTTAATACTTCTTCTTGTTCACTGTTTATTCTACAAAATGATCTTACTATTGGTTCTGTTCTACCCTTCCTTGCTATCCCAAAGTGAACCACTGTCATTGCACATTGTTCGGGTAATAGCTCTTTATTTTTAAGCTAATTTGTATAATGAACTGAATTTTTGTTCTAAAGTATTTATCTAGCTAGCATGTGGAAATATTAAGTGGTATTCTATAGCGAGGCTCCATGATATATTGTTATTGTACATGTTTTTCTCATTGGAAATCTTATGAGAATCTTAAAGGGTGTTTATTTTTGAAATTTTGAGAGAATGACAAATCTTGCTGCTTTCTTCTATAGCAAACGATATGGAGAATATAGCTATAAATGATAAGAACTTTCAACTGGCTTTTGTGATATTGATGGTTTTTCTAAAATCTTTTTTCTCACTAGTCCTGGTTTTATTAATTCAACTATAATAAAAACTATTACTAGGTTGGAGTTGAAGGACTTGTCGTACACTAGTCCTTCTCATTATGTTTTATAGTATTGATATTATAGATTTTAAACTCGTATTCTAATAACTGTCATAATATCAGTGCTCTTTTCTTTGGATTAATAAATTCAATTATCTCTGCAGTTTTGGTTATTCTAATTATATTTGTCAATTTGCTTCTACTTTTTATAATGTAATTTTTTTAAAATTAATATTGATTGGTGATAGTAAGGTAATAAGGTAATATTAAGAAGTTTGGGTAACACTTTGTGTCTTAGACTAGGAGACACTGTATGTTCATATTTTCGGGTTTCTCTATACCTCTTACCTTAATCTCATCTCTTACTACTATTCTGAATTATTACAGTTTAACTGATATTGAAATTTGACCGTAGCTTGAGTAGTTTTAAGTGAGCTCTTAGATTAATAAGCACTCTTTTGTGATAGTTGTAGTTGATGTTGGCTTTGAGATATGGCTAATCTTAGATACCTGATGAAGTTTAGACGCATAGCACAGAGGAATATTCTACTAGGTTGGATTTTCAAAGATCCTTAGTTATCCACAAGTTACATGTACAGTGCACATGTTGCTGGAATGAGTCATAGGTGAGGTCGTAACAGGTTTATTCCTGTCTAACGAAAATACAGTAGGACCGGCGATAGACCTGCTAGTGCTGGTACTAAGGGAGGCTTCAAGGGACTGGAGGCAAGAGATAATAGTTGAAGGACAAATAGAACTCAGGGATTGCCGTTCAACCAAGTGTATTCTTAGACTGAAGGTCCGTCGAAGTCTGCTGTCTCCTACTAGCTAGGAGACTGGTTTAAATACAAAACCTGAGAGCGATAGCCTTCCTGCAATCACGATCATTACCAGTAGCTGCGCACATACCAGAATCCTGTTATCCTGCAAGACCAAAGAAAGAAACATAGCTCAGCCTTCACCAGTGCTACATCACTATTCCATACCCAGAATCCTAAATATAAACTTCCAGCAAAGCAAACTAAACATAGTAATACAATAGCATAGTCTATCTGACTCAGAGACAGTGGCGGAGCTGAAATCAAATCAAATAAACCAAATATAAATCAACTAAACATAGGAGATCCTGCACTGCCCACTCCTTTGTACCATTACTGGAACATGTACACATATTAGAGAGGCCAACTATTGCTTGGGAAACTGCACGCTAAAGAGCTCTTCCTCTAGTCCACGTGACCAATGACTAATTCCAATGAGGTGAGTATAAAGAACACGGACATTTGAGTGTGAATTTTGTATGGGCAGTCTGATATGCACAGGCAATTTGTGATACTAACTCCTTATCTCTGTGGTCAGGTTCTTTATGCCTGTAACTTGTATGTCCTAAACACTACTGTAACTGGTCGGATTAGAATTTCTGATCCAGATCCGCTGGTTTGGGGGTACACGTAGGTCTGGCAAGAAGTTATGAAACAGTTATTTAAGATCAACTAGCCAAATATATCCCTGCTTGTTTTGGTTAACTGTTCCCCACCCTTCTATTGTTCTTGCCTTAAGTAATAAGTACTCGAAAATAGGGGGATGTATATGTAGTTGGGAGCAGGGGGTAGGCACGGGTGTAAAATATGCTTAGAAGTACATTAAATTCATGCCAAGTGGGCAATTTTAATTAGAATAAAAAAATATAAATAGGTAAAATTAAAAATTAAAAATTAAAAAGTGAAAAATAGTAAAAGGACATTATTGGCAAATATTTACTACCGAGTATGACCTCCGTTTACTACAAGAATAGCCTGAATTCCATTAGGTATGCTGTTCATGAAGTGAGGTAGCCGTTCAGAAGAAATGTGGTTTCCAGCTTCCTGAATTGGGGCAGCCATGTCATGTGTCCCAAGAACACGAGGACACCGAGCATACATGATCCCTTTGAGAATATGCCATATATTCTCAATAGGCTGAAGCCCCATCCTCCAGCAGCCGTATAGGCTGGCCTGCTCGTTAGCCACCCTGGTGCCAAAATGGCCAGAAAACTGCAAGTGGCGTGAGAACATGGATACACTAACTTTGAGTAGTTATTGTACCCTAGTTATCTCACTGTGAGAGTACTGGTGGGGATTTATGGCCACCTAGGATCCCCCCTAGATCATGATAGTATCCCGCTGCTTGAACTGGGAGGACATGCAGGCATCTGCAAAATTCTTTCCGGTCCTGTGCTTTATCCAGACACTGCCATGTATGCCTAGGAGCTCCATATCGCACTTGTCTGTCCATATAACCTGCCTTGAATTAGTGTGTATCCAGTGCTCTAGCTTGCAGGCAAATTGCAGATGTTTCTCTTTCTGAACAGCTTGTAGAAAGGGCTGTTTTTGAGCCTTGCGGCCCTGGTCTCCTTCCAGGTCAAAGGCTTTTCAAAGAGCCTTGTCACCAGCCTGGATGTCACAAATATCAGCAATGTGACGGGATAACATCTGCCAATGCTCTGCATCTTGGGTTGCTGTAGTGACCAGACGCCTTCTCTTTAGTGTGTCCAGTATGACTGGCCGGCCTTTCCCTTTTTTGCGTATTGTAGGGGTATGCCAAATATCCCATACTATACTACTCACACTGAGCCCATGATTTTCTGCTATCTGCTCGTAGGTCCAGCCTGCCTTAAAGCGCAGTGCCTGTATAAAACATCTTATCTTATAGGATATTTCGTGGGTTTTAATCGGCGGCATCTAAAATCACGGTTAGTCACTTGCCTCTCCTCCCATATACAAAAAAGTCACGACTTACGATCTTATTTTTATATAAAAAACATTCTTATGATGTGGAAAATATTGGAAATAGCTACTTTATTTTCTTGAAGTGGCACTTTCGCACATTTTTGGGTATGTACACAGACCTCTGAGGTGACATTCCCACCCCTGTTTACCACCTTATTATTCTCTGCCTACCCCCTGCTCCCGACTGCATATAAAAGGGTCAGGCAATAAAGAGTGGAACGGTACAGGGGTGAGTGTGTTAATTTTGGACAACAGTCTGGAACATGGCAACTGAACTGCCCCCCGAAGAAAATATGGCGAATTACCGCTTAAACCTCAGCCCCTTACCATCAAGTCTCTAGCTTCAAAGTTTAGGTATCTTTAGCTAATGCACCTGTAGCTGGGGAAATATACACTGCAATATGATAGAGAAGCGTAATCCCTACACATGAGTATCAAAGAATGTTGATCTCTTGAATGAGTCATTAGGTTTTCCAGCTAAACCATGATAATGACAGCATGAAACGGAATGCCAGTTTAGAGTTTCAGGCACCACACTCAGCAAGCATCTTTCAGTCCTTTATTTGGTGGTAAATGTGCTGGAGCAGAGGTTATCTACATTAATTACAGAAATTTTCCTTTATTAATTGGATAGTATAGGAGAAAGCATAGATTTTCTGAATGTCGCCCTCAAAAGTGTACCACAGCTGCTGAAACATTGCTTAGAACAGTACAATTATTTATTCCCTGACCCTTGTACAACCCCCTGTTTTCGGGTACTTATGGCCTGGGACAAGTACCGGAGGGCTGTGGTCCGATGTGGCTTAGTCAGCTATTAAAGAAATATTGGCGGGCATACTACGATCATGACTTCCGCGTCTTTGCCAAGAACACACCTCGCTAGGGGATATTTTGCGGGAGCCTTCGCCGGTTATTTGGTTTGAGACCTCCTTGGCAAAAGACTGGCCAGTGTTTTTGCTGGTAAATGGTCGGGGGATACTACCGTACTTCTATTCTCATCGTGTATTCGGAATACGGTTGCTATAAAAGTACCGGAAGGTGTGTCAGAATTATTTGAATTATCGAAGATCTGATGTCTTTAATACAAAGAGGATAATGTAACCGACGGTATTGTGAAAATAATGATCATTATGCAAATAGTGACAGCAACTGTGACGGTAGTATGAGGGAAGTTGTTCATTCACCGTTGAGTGTAGCGTTGATGCCGCTTTTCAAGCACAGTGCAATAAATTCTAAAGTGTTAGCCCATTCTCATACATGGGCTTCACCAGCTACTGGCGCCGTGAGCACTATACTTTCTATCCCTTTGTCTGTCCCGAATTTCACTCACTTTTAGCGTCGCGCTACTAGGACTATTGGGGTTAGATATGACAGGAAAGGTAGTGATAGACCACACACCAAGATAAATTAAAAGTACTCGTACTTGTACCGTGGTTGGGAGCAAATCTACGCAGATAACCTAGTTTCCATCATGACCATGCTGAACAGTACTCATCGAGCACTATTCTGAGCACTACAGGTATGAAGTTTTTCATATCATGATGACCTGAATAAGCTAGTGTTCAAGATTTTCAAATACTGGTACCACCCTTCATGTTCGTCATATGATACTTACATCATAGTTGTCACAGATATTCTTAACTTTGCTCTCTTTAGTTACTTCACCTCCAATCTTTTCCGCTACCAGCTGGACCCGCACTTAGTGCCAGTGCTTGAATACAGTTAAAGGGATGGGTTCGTGATGGCTCTTCCAAAATGGGAATCTAATTTTGGTGCGGAGATGACCTGTGTGTGAACTAAGAGGAAATAAAAGAGAACAAGTTTGGCCTGGTATGAGAATAAATGATGTAAGGAGTAGAAATTACTACTAGCCATGTTTGGTCATAGTATTAAGACAGAAATCTTTAATATTACCTGATTCCGAATACGCGATGAAAATGGAAGTACCTTATTACGATATTAGCGTCGCGTAAGAAGAATTAAGCAGGAATCACTACGGTACTCGCCAAATGCAAAAGTATCCGGGGAAGGCGCCTTTCGTTCAAGGGCCTGCTCTCCCACTGCAAGAAATGCAAGGCCCAAAAATCTATGGAGAAATTAAGGGCTAGGGTTGGCGCCTTTTCCGGATCATTTTGCATTGGCGAGTACTAGTACTATGGTACGGCATCGTACCACCTGCTCGGTAGCACCCCTCACGACAAAAGCTCCGCCAACTATGATACCGGTAGCACGCTGCTGCCACAGACTAAACGGTCGCGTCTTCGCCAAGAACACCTCCGCGACCCGAATATCGAAAAAACTCAGTATCACCCATCGTCCTCGGATCGTCCCGGTGGGAGACAAAACCCCCGGAGAGGGAAGAGTATTTCCCAAACAGAACACCTCGGGAAAGCCGAGCTTTCTGGATCTCATTCACCTGTATTCGTTATTTTATCAACCTACCTTGTCGGGGCTATTGTGGTTAGGCAGTTCATTTTTGTTTAAGACCCCCGGTGGTGGATCTACTGGGTCTTTGCGCTCTGATAAAATGTGAAATGGCGGGGGTAATCTCGGCAAAAGGAAGAGTGGGGAAAATTTTGGATAGCGTGATGGGCCTAATTATGATAGGCCGCTGGAATTGTAGCTCTACCACCGTACCGTAAATTTTTTTAATAATCGTGCACTGTGCTATGTCATTGGACGTACTGCCTTTGGTAAGGTCTGGTTTTACCGAGTTTTTCTCCCCTTTTCCGGAGTAGGGAATTCTGGACGACATAGCACATTGTTCGGTTGTTACAGGCTTTGCGGTATTAGCGAGCGGGTCGGGTTTATAGTATTTTTCCTTTTTATTTGGAGCGGTGAGTTTCCCTTTTCCTTACCGGCAGTCTGTTTATTCCAAACGGGGGGGATCCTGGAGGTCTTAGGCAGTGCGGGCTCGATTAGGTTATGCTGGTTTTAACGGTGTGTGTGTTGTGTATGATGCTTGCATGTATGGGAAAGGACTTGTTTGGATGTTGGGGGATTCTAGAATTCATGAGGTCGGAAGGTTATGGATTTTTTCCTAGGTGGGTCGGGGTTAGATTTTAGATGATGGAGTGGGGGAAATCTCTTTGAGATGGGTTAGGGTTGTTGATATTCTTGTGGAAAGCTAAGGTTGGTGGAAAATGCCCGTGAGTGGTTTATATGGCCGGCTTTTGCTATTGTTGCTTTAGGACGGCGGGATACATGGTAGAGTAGTAGTTTACTGCAGAGCAGAAAACCTGGCGCGTTTTGAAGAGCTTCGGTTGGGGTTAGCGTTGCAATTGCGTTAACTCCGGGTAGGGCTGGATGCCAGTTACTGATGCAAGTACCGTATAATCTGACAAAAGTCGGACTGGAGCTAAAGCGAAACTAAGGCAACCGAGCCAACAGGAGGGCGCGAAGAAGGCGAATTCGCCACAGTTTAAACAAATACTCACCCGTCTTTGCCAAGAATACCTCCGTGAGCCGAATATTTGGTGAGAACTCCAGCAAAATATCGGCTGGCGGAAGTATTATTGGCAAAGACGAGCGAGTAGACCACGGTGGTTGGACAGGTTCAAGAAAATCCTCAGTAGCGTCAATCCGACTTTTGCCAGATTATACGGTAGTACAAGTACCGTAGAGGCATACGGGTATTTGGCTCGGATTTAATAAAAAAAATAAAAAAATACTGGTACTTGGGTGCCCCATAAGGGAAGGAGATCTTAAATAGTATCATATTATCGAACGGCATATTCCTCGAGACCGTTAGATGGCAAGCGGCGCCAAGACGTTCTGCGACAGGTGGGGCAAACCCCGCTGCCCTTTTCTTTCCCCCCCAGTTGAGAATATTGGTGGCTCGTGAATCTTTTTTGACATAGGGATCTTTATCGGGATATATATTTGTTGGTACAGTACATGCTGAACGGAGCCTAAAAAATAAATCACTCTCAAAGAGAAAGCGGGGGGGGGGGGGTAATAATAAATAGTCCTCTTTTTAACTCTGTTGGTGGTTGGACTTGTAGAGCCTTTGGAAATAGTAAAGTTGGCATTGTTCAATAATATTATCGAAAAAAACAACCAGAACCCGCCTGGATCACTATTAGGATTAGACAAGCAACCAGCTTATTAGGGCTGGCTGTTTGAATGGTAAGGTTCTTCCCCTTGCCACCTTGGCGCTTTCGGGGGTTTTTCTTTGATAATATTATGATATGTGACAAGATTTTGATTGGAGAAGAAAGAGGTGGCGTGCTGAGATCAATCCCCTTGGGCGAGAAATTCTCAACTACAGGACAATGAAGGTTCGGGAACGGCTAACCACCGTCTAGCTAAGCTGGGCGCACTGGGCGATAAGAAAATATGTAAACTACTCTGTGGGGCAGAAAGGAGAAAAAAAGAAAAAAAAGTAAACAGCTAAGACTCCTCGTAAAATTCATGAAATGGAACCTCTGGATGCCGACTGAAGGGAGTTCATTGATCGGCACCGGTGGCAGCGTCTAAGAGGACCCCAGCACAGTACTACGATCAATCCCCATCTCAATTAGCAACAGTTCCACTTTAACCATCAGGTATGTAGGAGTAGGAGGAAAAATACTAACTCCGATGTCGTCGTGATCCTGTTCGGCAGCCCACATCCCCTCCCAAATTGCCACCTTCTGAGCGATAAATCTCTCCTCGGTTATTCCCATGGTCCGAGCACGCAACTCGAATTCTGCAGTCCTAGAATTCCTCTCTTCCGCCCGGTTGTCTTCTGCCAATTTGGTTATATCGATGCATCAGCCCGTTTTGCCGCCAACTAGGGTTAGGGCTGTGGGGGCTTAATCCAAGTGTACCTAGGAGCCTCTCGTGCTCTCTCTTGTGAAGATTGAGCCAATCCTCTTTCTCCTGGCCCTTACGCCCGTAAACCCCGGGGTGATTGAGGTGCCTCTTGAGGTACCGGTGGGGCGTTGCTCCGTTGAGAACAAACGGGCAGCCGGAGACGGGGCAGGCGAGCCAAGGAGGGCATGCTTTGGCAGGGGTGGAGGGGGGCGGAACTTTCAAGGGATTAGAGGAGGAAAATAGGTGTCGGAGGGGAAATTTTACCTTTGGAGGAGGAAATGTTAGTAGGTATGGAACCTTCAGACATGCCTTCATGGGGGTTGCTAAACATGATTAGCGAACTGGAGTATCAGTGCTCGTGACAAGAAGTGCTGGTTCTTGAATGCTGGATGGCGAGATTGAAAGAGACTGGCAGGGGATAAACTTTGGGGATCGTCGGTGAGGTCTAGGGAGAACAACCTTCTAAAAGGTAACCGGTGCTGCACCTGCTGGCCTATGTGGGAGAGGGATAGGGGGAGGAAGGATGACCTTTATTTATACGGAGGGTGAGAGTGTTCTGGGTATTATGGGGGGATCTATGGATATCCTCGCAGGGCACTCCATATTTAGTGGGGAGGGGGTGACGAAGGGGGATTTCTTTTGTTTTGGTGGTGAAGCTGGCAGTGTGTTACTCAGTTATTGACTCCCTTCAAGCTTAAGGAAATCTAGATTCACCCCCCGAGTGACATCATATGATTGTAGACTCTCCGAAGCCAGCCGCGCTCTCGGGCACATGGTAAATGCAGAGGTATGCAGGTGCAAGGATATAGGGTTTTTGAGAATTGCGTCACATATCATAATATCGTAAGAAAAGGGGAAGCCCCAACATACGGTTGTCGAGGCCCCGTGCTGGGAATCAATTCTCATAGTGTATTCTGGAGACCATACAACAGGCTGGCTGACAAGTAGTGCAAACCCCCATATGCATGGTGGAGTGGTGAAACACGCATCGAGTACTCCCAATTGCCTGTCGTTTGTAAAAACGACTGCTATTGCATACCACCAAAATCCTGAGGCTCTGGTCGATTTTTTGCCCGTATGCAATAGCAGTCGTTTTTACAAACGTCAGGCAATTAGGAGTACTCGAGTACTCGGATACCAGGGTTAGTCCGCGAACAACAGGATTTATTCTGAGTATGAGCTAAAGTTGCAAATATCCAATAGAAACCGTGAATAGATAGTTCAACCAATAGTAAAGTAGAAAGCGTTCGAGGAATTCTTCTGGTTTTCAACCCACACCCCTTAGTGCGTGCGCTATTCCCAATATCGTCGTTAGCTTTGTCAGCCCTGTGTTCGCGGACTAGCCCTGGTATCGGAGTACAATAGCAGAACACCCGAGGCCATGCCTGCACAAAAATACAGTTCGCTCCCGATTGGCCAAATCTTAGTAATCCAAGGTTACAGGCCAATCAGTGGAGACTGTGTGATTGGGTGTTCCGTATCTGGGGAAAAAAGAAGTGGGCGACATCAAGAATAAGCAATAAACCAAGACTTTTTGTGGTACAAGTATGATACGGCGCCCCACCTACGGTACGCTTTATCCCAGTACGGGTACGGTACTTGCGCTTAACCGACATATGGTGAAAGCACCCACTGGAAAGTTTGAGCGCGAACATTGCTCTTGTGCCTTGTACGTGTACAGTACTAGTACATGCAACCTAGCTGGGAGGCCATATCGGGCGGAGAGTACGATTTCTACTATAGATATCTCGACGCCGTCAATGTGAAAAAAATTAGTTGTTTTTCCCTCTGATGGAAATGGTTAAGTATCTGACACTAATGTGGTCCGGCTCTTCTTATGCTGGCTCGGCCCAAAGTTACCCTTCTGTATTTGCTTCCCCGTCCTATCACTTATGTTTCTCGTTTATTTTCCTCTTGCTTCTTTTTCTCGTAACCTCAATACGATCATCTTCTCACTTCTTACAACCTCCTCTGCGCTTGGTTCGTGTGAGATTCCCAACACTCTCCTCCCTCTCCTTGGTACCACATGGAAGAGAGTCCTTCATTTTGGGGTCGTTGTTGACTTTGGAATTGGTATTTGCGAGCTGGGGTTGTTGTAGTTTTGTCGCATAGCGCACTTATGTATCATTAGTGCAATAACTTAAAAAAGTCAGGGGACAAAAAAAACTTGAGCCGGCCCGTTTACACCAAACCGAGCACTCTTTACTAATCATTTAATCGCCTAAGATGGGTCTGGGGGTTCCACTTTAGGCCGAATTAAACTTGGGAATAGGTAGAGAGCAGTTTTCAAGAAAGAAAATTAGCTAGAGGATTTACAGAATCGAGAAACCAGAGAGAAACTACAACAAAGGTGGTTGTCATGTATTTTTTGTATGAAAGCCTCATACAAAATCTTAAGTTATCGTACCTTCCAACCTTACCACACAGTTGCACAATAGTTATTAGTTGTCAATTTATAGGCTTGATATTTCTGTGAAAAGCAATAGTTCTCATGCTTCTTACAACTTCTTGAAATTTCTTACACAGGTGCCGGGAGTGTCACGCTATATAAAAAAAACAACAAGACAAAACCGCTGCAAATTCTTAACCCCATGAAATTCCTGTTTTTCAAGTTTTTGTGGCTAACCTACCGAACAGTAAATTCGGGTGACAGATAACTCGAACCGTTAGCTAATTACACCAAAAACAGCTATTTTTAGAAACTCATAGCTAAAGATGGGTTAGGGTGAGATATAGGGGAGTAAAGTTACTGGTGCTGACAGCCCCGGCTTGTTCTGTCATTTCCTCTCCCTTGAGTGGTTTGAAACGGTAAATTTTTTAGCCAGGCACACCCACTCCAGATCAGTTAAGATTTACCTATTTCGAGTAATGAATACCGTAAATTCTGGGTAAACTCGACCCGCCGCCATCCTTCTTAAGCCAGCCACTATTCCTCTCAAAGACTAACCCCGTGGCGAATTCGCTCTTCCGGGGGTAGTAACTACCATACCAGGAATGGTGGCGGGTCAAGTTTACCCAGAATCTACGGTATTGGGTTTGCGCAGGTGCCTCCGAATATGTTTTCGTGCAGGACAGGGATTATTTTTCTGGATCTATCCCTGTCGTGCATAAAATTTATTCCAGGGTACTGGCACATCCCCGGAACAAGTAACGCCCAAGTACCGTAACTCGGCATCAGGCAGCTATCGTTTCAAACTAATCACAACGCTGGGCTTCTTCCAGAACGGGATGACGGTATACCAGGCTGTCAATTTTGGACCGCCCAAGGAATGATGGTATTATTTTTTCCCTCCATCTTCTATAGGTGATCCCTGCCGTCTATTTCGCCTTTGTTCCCATGTTGAGGCTCCGGTATCATCGGACTGAAGCCACAATTCAAAAAAACATTGTCCTTGCGCAGATTTTCATTTCTGTCGCTTCTGCGAAGGCGGGGTCTCCGTAAAATTGTTCACCATGTGAATTCCTGTGCTCCTTCGTAAAGTACTTTAGCTAAGTCGATAGTACCGGTAATGAATCCAATCCCGCCACCCCATAAATTAATCAATAAACGTGCTGAAAAAAATACTTAGAATATAATTTGTAAAGACGATTTTTATGAAGATTTAATATTGTAGGGTTCTATCATTAAACGAACTGTGCAGACAATTATGTTCGGATACCGGTACCGGTATGCTATCAAGGAAATTGGTCATTTCAAAAAACTTTTACCCACAATCTATGCTTTGCAACTATATTAAGCCTTGTAGTTGGGGATCGACATGAATTGAATTCTTATGCATCAAGCTGTTTGGGTATGCACCCGAGATGCAACAATTTTTAGGCTCTAAGGGCTAGTTTACCTATCCGTCCCGTCTCGATATTTTGGTGGGGAAACTAGACGGTGGCGTCTCAACCAGGAACATATTCTGATAGACGTGGCAAAACTGTTTACCCTGTTTTCAACCGTCTAATATTCTTGCTGCTAGATGGTTAAAACCTGACGCTGCTCGACAGGTCGTTTTGCAACCACCGTCTATCAACACCACTCATACATCATGCACGCAATCGCAAGAATAGCTACCAATTAGCTCTAATTTTTTTCTGCAAATAGCAATTTATTCTCTCATAACCCAGAGTGAGTTCAGAGACAAAATTCCTATCCTCTGTCTGTGAGGAGACATTGTTGGTCAGTCTACTACCGGTATTTCGGTTGCCGAGCACTGTTGCGAGCCGAAAGCTACCTGGTTGCACACCTCCCGTCAATTGATCAAATCTTTCACACTAAACTACACTAGACAGTATAATTAGGTAAACACGCACCCATCCATTCACCCTACACACCTCCCACCGTTTAATCTTCCTTGACGGTCGGCACCGTCTCCGGTTGCTAGACGGCCGTCTATAGGTAAACGGGCCCTAAAAGTTCTCCCACCAATCTTCCAAAGCGAAGTGAGTGTCTTACAAGCGAATACAGATAACAAGATAGGAAATTCAAGGAAAACCCAAGAGAACAACGCCAGAAGGAAATACAACACATGCCTCTGTCTTTTCCGCCGATAGCCAAGTTCCACTGACGGAGGCTTTGGTGGGATTTTTCGCTGCCCTTGCCCGGGGAGATCGTTACCGCCGGTATATCCCGTTGTGACAATGAGGGCCCATGGGTGTCCGCTAGGGGTGGGGGGTGGGCAATGAAGAACGCGAGCTGTAGGAGGATGATGAACGCGAGCTGTAGGAACGATGATGATCCGAAGGTGTGGGAGAGCTGCGGGTGATGATTCTGCTAGGGTTCCATGGGTCCCCTTTTCTTGAGCTATGACCCCGCACTATCCCAGCAACCGGCAATACCTTAATCCGCCCGTTGCACCCCCTCCAAATCCTATACTTTGCCCAATTGGCGATGGGTTGTACCAACCCGGCTTTTACTGAAGAAAACATATCTATTAAAGAGAAAATAATGGTAGTATCATAGATACTCCTCTCTTTAGCTGTGCTTGTGGTTATAGAGCCTTTGGAACTTGGAATGTTTTGATTTTGGCGGGAGAGATAGGTGTGTCACTGAAACTTACTCTAAGGCTAATAGGCAAGCTCAACTCGCTTAGTAGAGAGATTCTCAACTACGGAACGCAAAATCTTCCATAAGAGCTAACCACTATCTAACTAGAAATGAGGGCGCCGGGCGATATAGGAGAATATGTGAACTGCTCTGTGGGGCAGAAGGGGGAAAAAATGGAAAGAAGGTAAACAGCTAGGACCCCTCTAGGAATTCATGAAATGAAACTTCTTGATACCGACGGAGAAGAGTTTATTGATCAGAACTGGTGCCGGCATCCAAGAGGGCCCAAGAACAGTACTGCAATCAATCCCCATCTCAATCAGCAACAATCCTGAACTCCTTAAAATTTCTTACATAGACAGTGTCAAGCTATGAGTTTCTAAAAATGGCTGTTTTGGTGTAAAATAGCTAACAGCCCTAGTTTTTTGTCACCCGAATTTACTAAAGCAACCAGCAAACTTGAAAAACCGGAATTTGATGGGATTGTTAAGAAATTGCAGCGGTTGCTTCATTTCTTGTTTTCAATAAAAGGTGGGTTAGGGTGCGATACGCTGTTTACTTTATGTGAGAGTACTATACTGGTGCTGATACAAGTAGCCCCGGGTTGTTCTGTCATTGCCTCCAAGGTCCGTCACAACGATTTTCCTCACTTTTGAAAATTGGCCACGTAAGCTCCTTGTGATCTGTCACATTCTGGTTTTCAACAAGTTAGCTTACTTGATTCCTTATTGCCTCCTCTCGCGATAGCTTCAAGTCTTTAACTTCAAGTACTCCGCTGGGTTCTGCTTGATTTTAATTCTTTGATTTACAGGCTCTGTTTTATCCTGTTCATCAACCCTCGAGGTACCTCATCTTCCCCTCTGCTTTCTTCTTACTTAGGTCGGCTTGCCCACTGCTTCTTCCTTTCTTTGGTGGATTGCACACCTGCTTCTTCCTCCTTTGGTTGAGGTCGGCAGTTTTCATCCCATCGGTTCGGTCAACAGGTCTGTGGTTTTCTTCCCATCGGTGGGTTGGTTGACAGGGTCGGTCTTCCTTTAGTCAAGTTGATCATTATGGTTAAGCAAGGTTCCTGAACCATTGCGGCCACCGCGGTCGCAAGATCGGGTCTGGGACTCGGACGGATGGTCGAGAAAACATTGGCCCTCGAGGCTGAGGTTTCCCGCCTCTGGCACCACGTTTCTGTCCTCCCCCGTCGGCTACATTTGTTGATGTTGGAGCGTGAGTCCGTCTGCCGTGAGCTCGATGCTCTTCGTTTAGTCGCTCCCCTCTCTTGTCAGGGTGATGGTAAAGCCTCTCCTCTTCGTGAGGAGGTGGCTGATGTAGTGGCGTTGCACACCCCGGTGGCTGTGCCTGGTGCGCTTACAGTGGTGTCCCTAGGGGCGCATGTGGAGGGGTCGTTGGTGACTGCTGTGGCATCCGCTGTTATGGCGCAGGAGGCTGAGCCCGATGTGGCTGAGCCAGAGTTGCCGGTGGTACAGGTTGAACGGTCGCCGTCGGCGGATGGGGCTGTTGCTAGACGTCACCCATGTTGGGTGTGCCGGGTGGACGATGAGGCTGGCGTGACTTCACGGAAGGCTCGGGGTGTTGAGGTTATTTCTTCGTCGCCACCTCCGGTTTCCACTGGTCATTACGGTTCTCCAGTGGCTTTGGCTGCTGGGGGGGGGGGGAGGATCTGAATGTCATGCTTGTGAGCCTGGCTTTGTCACCGTCGGCGGTGGTCGGGGTCGGAGAGAGCGTGGCAGGGGCCATTGACATTGTGTTGGATTTCTTTTGTCGTGTTTGCGTGACCTGTTTGCGAGAATGTGGGCTTGGTTGTGGCTATCACCTTGCTTACAGTAGTCTTTGGTGGATCGCTATGGGAGGTGGGTTTACTTTGTCGTACCCTAGTTGGGTGGTTGATTATGTGGTTTCCGTGTGCAGGCCTGATACTCAGACTTTGGACTACAAATCGCGTGGGTGGTACATTTCCAGATGTACTGCGGGCTAGGTGGAGTTAGGACTGGGGTACTCCTTGGAACATACTGCCGTGTGGTTGTGCAAGCCCGGATAGGTAGTCGCTCCATTAGCCATATAGTTATAAATAAAAAGCATTGAACACAACGATTTTCCACACCCCACCTTTGACCTTCCTATTTAGGAAGGTGAGAAATGGGGTTCAACACCACAAACACATCTCACGATCCTGCCAGGCCACTTAACTTGGAGCTTCATAAGTGTGCTGGAATGATATCCTCCGAGATTAAGAACACCATGGCTGGCATCCACTACTGCTGACTACGTCATGCTCTTTCATAGCCCTAGGCTGGGGGCTCTTTCAATTTCAGTCGGTGGTTATGGAAGAGAAGTGATAATAAGCATAGGATTTCCTGTGTTGATGGGGGATTTCCTAAAAGACAAAAATGCCAACTTGGTTTGGTTTCATGATATACACAAATTGCTCTCAATTATGACAGGATTGGATGTGGTATTTGCTTACCGTTTATTTGTTCTTTGGGACGGGGGGTGAGTTTCTTTTGTTATTTGGGTTTTTAGGCCATAACTTAGGTTGCATGCCATGGATTTTCCTGTAGCTAGCTACGAATAAACCGCGGATTTAACAAAAAGAAAAGAAAAAAAAGTTCTGTCATTTCCTCCCGTAGGCGATCTGAAACAGTAAAATTTGTAGCCAGGCACACTAGCTCCAGATCAGTCAAGATTTACCTGTTTCGAGTACGGTAATGAATATTGGGTTTGCGCAAGTGTCATAGGAATGTTTTCTGAGAAAACCTTTAGAATACCATGCGCCTGGCAGTCAACCCTTTCGGATACCATCAACTGGGGAATATACCATCGAGAAAGTGAAACCTTCACAGGGGCAACCCCCATTGGAACGAGCAACGAAGACTTTAAACACTCTAGTATGCCGGTATCTTTTTATCCCTTAAACAATGCAAAGAAATTGAAAAAAATGACAAAAAATAAAGAATTACTTCAACCCTTCTAGTATTTTTCTAGAACCTCCTTACAATTATTATTTTTTAGCCATTTTCTAGGGGTTCTTGGCTTAAAAAACTATCCCACAGGAAGCCATTCTGAGGGTGGAAAAATAAATATAAGACATTGACCGCATTTACTCCTTTTTCACTTTATTTGTTAATTTTTCTTTGCTATTTAATGGTGGCCGAAGAGAGTGATGGTTCCATGCAATGGTTTCACTTTTTCGATGGCATATTTCTCGGTCAATGGTATCCGGAAGGGTTTCACGCCAAGAGCATGGTACAGTATTGAAAAGGTTCACCCAATAATGTTTTCTTGCAGGACAGGGGTTATTTTGCTGGTTAACTATCCCTGTCGTGCATGAAAACTTATCCCGGGGTACCGTTAAAACTTGAATAATTGGACGGTGTGGTATGAAGTCCAGAATTCCCTTCTCTGGAAAGGGGGGCAAAAACGCAGCAAAAACACGGCCCCTTTCCCCCCTCCGAGACAGAAAAAAACAAAAATTTCTTGACCTTACTAGGAGAGGAAAGTCCAACGACATAGCACACCGTCCAATTATTCAAGTTTTAACGGTATTGGAACATCCAGTACTTGTAACACCCAAGCATCATATTGTACGTGCGTGGACAAAATTAACCGATCACCGACGCTCATAATGTTCCCTGTGATATTGTCGATCTCGTCGATACAACCACCCCAACCCAACCAAAAAAAATAAGTGAAGATAATTTAACTATGATACAGGGTAGTAAACAGTACTTAGTATCAGCCTTAATAAGAAAAGAGAAGGTATTATGAGGTGCTTGTTGAATTATTCTTTCCTTCCATCCAATAGGTAATCCTTGCTACCTATTTTGCCGTTGTTCACATTTTGAGGCTCCGGCATTATCAGCTGTTGCTACAATTCAAACCCATTATCCTTGCGGAGAATTCTTTTACCGATTGTGCCAAGGTGAGATCTCGGTAAACTAGTTCACTGTGAGAGTCCTTGCACCCCTTAATACTTTAGCCAGGTCGATAATAATGGATCAATGAACGGGTTCAATTAAAATACGTGGGGTATAATTTGTAAAGACTATTTTTATGAAAATTTAATATTGTGGGATTCTATCATTAAACTAACTGCGCAGATCATTATGTTCGAATACCGGTATCGGTATGCTATCAAAGAAATTGGTCATTGCAAAAAAAAACTTTTATCTCCACAACCGATGCTTACAACTATATATTAAATCTGTATACTCGGGCGAAAATTAAAGATCCGGAAGAAGTGACAAACAAAATGTATGGCTGCTACATAGATATTGAGGTCACTTTTTCCGGATATCCTATTTGCGCACGAATAGAGGTCGACATCGGTTGGCTTTTATGCCTCAAGCTGTTCGGGGATGGACTAGAGATGCAATAATCTTTAGGTTCTAAAAGTTATCCGATTGCTGAAAAAAACAAATCTATTAAAGAGAAAAATAAAGAAGGTATGATAATATTATTATAATAATAATAAATACTCCTCTCTTTAGCTGTCTTTGTGGTTATAGGGCTTTTTGGATTTGGAAAGTTGGGATTTTGGCTGGAGAGAAGATATGTGTCACTGTAGTGTACCCTACTCCGACAGGCAAGTCAACTCGCTTAGGCGAGAGATTCTCAACTACCGATCAGAAAATCTTTCATAACAGCCGACCACTATCTAACAAGTATAAACGCACCGGGCTGTTAGTTGTGAGTGGTATGTAGTTGATTTGCACCCGCAGTCTGTGTTTCGCCGGTGGTGAGTCCCGGGGATTCAATTATTAATGTTTGGATGAAACCAAAAATACAAACTGCAGCCTATTTAAGCAAATAGAGAATAAGTGTCGTTGTTCATCATAGAAGGAGGTGTTAACATGAGGGGTGGGGGTGGGCGGAACAAAAACTTCAGCCTTGTCTCGTTTTCTGGCGGCTCATTAGGGTAGCTCTGAATCTGCTTGATGGAATACGGTTGGTCCAATATGGGTTTCACTCTCAGAGGGGTCATAGCTGAGTATCTGGCCATGGGATACTGTGCCCTCCCAGACACTATTTTCTCCTCTACTGCGCAGTATTGGAGCCGCGGGGTTGGGACTGCGTTTTTTCGCTAAAGAAAATCTACCGCTTTTTGGGTACCGGTAAGGTCACATCGGAGAGGGAGAGACATGTAAGCAGGGAACCATTTAACCCTAACTATCCGGATTGGTTGTCATGCGGGTTGTGCTTTTACATTTCACTAGAACCTAGTGATATCCCACCCCGGTGCTTCGGATTTTACAGGCAGGTTGGCAATTGTGGAGTGCCAACTTGGAGATACCTGGGTCAGGCGCACTTTATCAACTCGCTCATCCGCTCAATCGAGCCCCTATCTATGCTTGGAACGCTATAGGATTACGCTCTGACATGTCGGGGTCTGATTTTTATTAATTCTGTTTCTTGTTCAGACACATAAAATGTGTGGGGGTGTCTTCGGTGATCGATTGCTGAATATTTGTGTGGGAAGTAGGGTATTTCGGGAGGGAGACAACTTGAGGATTAATAACTACCGGTATCAGTTCCAGGTAGACCATAGGCTCCCGAATAACTTGGTAATTACCATTGAAAATATTTTGGGTATTGGGGTTTTTTGAGACCACCTACAATAGCAATCTTGAGGTTCCACGCTGAGCACATCGAGTTTGGCAAGGGGCAAGAGGCATCAGAAGACTCAAAGTCACTCAACGAGCACAGTGGTCCGGTCCACTTAGGGTAGTATGGTGCCGGGCGTCTGAAATAGACCCTCCGTAGCTAAATTCAACAACCAACAGGATCCGGCAACCGCAAAGTTTTCGGAGAAAAGCTCTATGTAGTACGGCGGGTCATGTAGACATCGAGTGCAAAAAAAAAATCCCAAGCGAGAAGGAGCCAAAGCGCAGAGGCTGCTTATGTAAGCAACTAATAGGGGAATGAGAATCCGCATTCCCTACGATAGCCTTTAATAATATTCTATCACTATCTATTACCTCTATTAGATTTAATTCTTCAGATGCTACTAGTGATGCGTGAGGTATGCAAAGCATACTGGCACTCAGGTACACTCATGTTCACTTAATTCTCATACACCATCATGCATGTACGGCAGTGTTGTCGTGGTGAAAATGTACCATGCAACCGAAGATTGCTGGGGACAGTACAGCCTCGTTAGCAAAGTTCTCGCGGATCAAGAGGTACTGTGGGGCTACACATTGTTCTACGTGGGGTTTAGCTAGAAAGTTCGTTTCTTTATAATTGTGGGCGGGAAAGGTTTTTATTTAGTTAACAGGGGAGGGAGAAGGTGGAACTCCTGGGCAGAGAATGATTTGTAAGCGTTTGCATAGATCGTGCCATTTGAGTGGTGGGCTTGGCCAGGGAAACATGGGCAACAACTTAACCTCTTTGTATCTATACCACCGTTCTTTAGTCCCTCGAGCTATGGTTTTCGTTCATTGAGGTTTCTCATGATAGTCATCGACAAAAGGGTAAAAAGGTTCTGATTATGTGAGCGGTAATAGCCCGATTCGGTTTCCTTATTTCTTTTCCTTGAATTCGATCATTTCTTCTTGTTTGTTTCCCTCTCGGAGCGACTGGGAGCTCGGTCTGGGAATTATCGTTCCTCTGACCGGAAAACATCGTTTCAGTACCAGAGTAAAATATTGGCAGTAACAAATGTACTGGTACAAGTGTCTGCAGGAAACCTGAAGTGCAAATTCTTGTACCAGTACCTGAGTTGTCTCCAGACCTTTGCTAAGATACCTAGACTACCGATCAGCGAGAACTTTGCGAACGGGGCTGTACTTGTAATTTTCACCAGCCATAACACTGCCACAGGTACATGGGGGTATGAGAATTCTCAGTGGCAACAAAGGTACCAGGACAATCTTTACAGTTCGAACCATATATAAATTCTTGTAGCAGTACCGCCATTACCATCAAGAGATCGCCACAGCACCTCTTTCTGTTAAGGCGTTGCTAAAGCAAGTGCACTATCAAGTGAGAGGTTTAGGGTTAGGCCCGAAGGGCAGGGTAACACAGACAACCAGAACACCACTAGGAATTGCCAAAACACTTGCTGAGCAGGTAGTCGATAGAAATCACATGCCCGAGAGATAGAATATTAAACAATTCGCTAGATAAGCATCATGTGGTTGCAGCTGGATGGAACTCTTGTGGGGAATGATGATTCTCATGCCCCTCCCCGATTATTTGCTTACGTAAGCAGCCTCCGTGCTTTGGCTCCCTTCTCGCTTAGGATTTTTTTTTTTGCACTCGATGTCTACATGACCCGCCGTAATGTAGTTTTACTTAAGATCAACTTTCTTTGATCCTGTGGCCCTGTTGTTTGATAAAGTGGATATTGGTTGAGAATTGCAAGGGGGAGTCAAAATGCCCATATAGATATATGCTAGGGCTCTACTTTTTTGTGTACTTTACTAAGCAGGGTAAAATGAGCTAGAGGGTCGGTTTTTGATGTCCAGAAATCTGGGGAGCATGCTGCTAAAACGCGTAGAGTTGGGTTTCAGAGGAGCACAAATTTCGGGATGCCATTGGGATTGGGGTTGGTATAATCTAAGTTGGAAATCGTGCGCAGGTAGAGCCTCCTGCGGGGGTATAGGAAAATATGCAAACTGTAGACGGGGAAAAAATGAAAGTAAGGTAAGCACCCATGACCCCTCATGAGAGTTCACGAAATGGAGCCTTTGGATGCCTGTGGAAAAGAGTTCATTAATCGACACTTGTGACGGCATCTAAGAGGACCCCAACACAGTACTGCAATCAATCCCATCTCAATCAGCAACGATCTCAAAATAGACTCTAAAAAGGAAGGGAGTAGAGGATACTAACTTCGATATCGTTACCATTCTGTTTGGCAGCCCACATACCTTCCCAAATCGCCACTTTCTGAGCAACAAACTTCTCCTCGGTTATCCCCATGCTCTTTGCCCGCAACTCGAATTCTGCAAGTCTCGAATTCCTCTCTTCTGCCTTGTTGTCATCCGCTGATTCGATTATATCGATCGGATTAGCCCGTTTTTCCTACTAGCATCACACTGGGGTTAGGGTTATGGAGGGAGTTTAAACCAAGTGCAGCTAGGAGCCGCTCGTGCTCTATCTTGTGAAGATTGAGCCAAACCTCTTTCTCCTGGCCGTTACGCCCGTGGAGCCCTGGGTGATTAAGGTGTCTCTTGAGGTACCGGTGGGGCGTTCCGCTGTTGAGGACCAGCGGGCAGTTAGAGACGGGGCAGGCGAGTCCAGGCCTACACACGTTGGGGGGGGTAGAGGGAGGTGGAAGTTTCAAGGGATTAGAGGAGGAAATAGGTGGTCGCGGGAAGGTTTTACCCTTGGAGGAGGAAATGTCAGTGGGCATGGAACCCTCGGGCATGCCTTCATGGGGGTGGCCAGACATGATTAGCGAATTGGAGTATCGGTGCTCCTTACTGAACGTTCTGGTACCGGTTGTGCTAGATTTCGAAATTGAAGTGGACTAGTAGGTTGGTGAAGAGTGGAGATCGTCGATGAAGTTTCGGGAGAACAACCTTCTAAAGGATAACTGGTACCGCACCCGCCGGTCTATGTGGGAGAGGGATGGGGGGGAAGGATGACCTTCACTTATGCAGAGGGTGAGTCGGTTGTGGGTCATATGGGGACTTATAAATGTCCTTGCCAGCAGTCTATACTCGGTTGGGGGGTGATAGGAGGAAGTATTCCCGTTGGAGTGGAGCTGGCAGGTACTACTTTAATGTTGGTTTTTGTCCAGACATGCTCCGGAGACGTATGTGTCGTACTTTGGCAGGGCTCGGTTTATTCATAGACTAGCACTCGATCGCGGAAGTTGTTGCTTTTTCCTTCTTGTTTTCTGTGGGGGCGGACAGGGCGGTGTCATCCGGGATTGGCTACCGTATACTGTATGATAAAACAAGGATTTCCGCTCGGTACAGTGGCACCGGAACACTTCCCGTTATCCCTGAGTTCGTCAATGCGCCCAAGAAAACCGGTGGAGCAGGTCTCAGTTGGAAACCTGAGCAACTTATTTCCCGGATCCCGTGATTTTCTTGGCCGGTTTGGTATTTTCTTGACTAGTTTTCTTAGGCGCGCCACCCGACGGACTATGGGATATGTTACTTTCGCTTAAACCTGCGCCCATCCACCCACCTGCGAGCTAGGGTGGGTGAACAGTTGGTTTCCCGTACGTTAATTCGCCAATGAATCACGGCCTTGCGTGAAAACATCGCCGTTGTGTCTGCACACGCAACTTCGCATGGCAACCATCAGAAGGAGGTTACTAAATAGATAGTTAGTCACGATCTTGGCTTTGGGAGGTTTCACGATTCTGTAGGGGTGGCTGTTGCCTAGGCTTGGCGGATAGGGGCTTCTATGTAATGTAGGTTTTGTCTTCTCTCACGCTTTCCTTCCTTCTTTTCCCTCCCTACAGGACGACAACGGCAACGAAGAAGCGGTAACGAGGATCATGTAATTGGAAGAAAAAAATTGGAGCTGTACTTAGCTAGTCGGACAACCTGCTGGGTTGGGCTTTCTCTGTGACGGGAACTTTCTGTTTTTGTGGGGTTTGCCGGGTTGGTTTTGCTGCATAGCTTAGTGAATTCAGAGTGTTCGTGACTTGTGGTTTTGTTTTCTACTTGAGTGTTGTTTGAAAGTGACAGTTGTTTTCCCGTACTTCTCCGCTTCCATAAAGTAGATAGTATTCCACCGATATTTTTGTTTTCAGTACGATTTCTACTCCAGTTCCCACCTGCCCGTTGGTTCTCAAGGGAGGAACGCCCCACCGGTACTTGAAAAGAGGCCACAAGCACCCTGGGCTTCATGGGCGCACGGGCGACGAGAGGGATGCTTGGGTTAATCGTCATAATATGGAACATAGGCGATTCTTGGCGGCACTAGGTTCAGCCCCTCCCACAGCCCTAACCCTAAGGAGGCGCTAGAAGTAAACCTAGCTGACACCTGTTGATGTGATTAGAGTGATAGAAGACAACAGGGCGGAAGAAGAGAGGCAATCGAAGACTGCAGAATTCAAGTTGCGCGCTAAGGACCTGGGGATAGCGGAGGAGAAGTTTGTTGCCCAGAAGACGGCAATTTGGGAAGGGATGTGGGCTGCCAAACGGAACGGTGACGCTATCGGAGTCAGTATTTCTTATTCGGCACGTTTTTCTCCGTTGTAGTGGGATTCTTGCTAACTGAGATTGCGTTGGATAGTGTTGGGCTGGAGTTCTCTTAGATGCCGGTACCAGCGCCTACCAATAAACTCTTTCCCCGAGGCGTCTAGATGCCCATATCGGAAAATCTGCCAAAGTCGTCCCAGCTGTTAACCTTTGTTTATTTTTACTTTCTGCCCCACAGAGTACTTTATATTTGTTCTTATGTCGCGCAGTACACTTGTTCCAGTTAGGTGGTGGTGGTGGCCGTTATCAAAAGCTTTGTAGTGTAGTTGAGAGTTGCTCGCTTAAGAGGATTATGCTACAGCGCAACCTGTGAGTATCAGGTCATGGCTGGGGGGGACCGGGTCCAGCTGGAGGCTTCACAGTGCCTGGTCTCTGAATCATCAATGGTGATCACCGAATAAAATTGAAAGCGAACACGACTTAAAAATAAGGGGCTGACTCGCGGTAGAAATGCTCGAAATTTACTCCACATTTTTATCAGCTTGATTTTTCAGTTGAGTCAACATAGGAGGAGAGAGATGATTTTGGTAACGTCTTCTACGCCAGAGGGAGCACCCGGCATAGCGAGCCATCTACAAGTTTAGACAATGCGATTGGCTAAACCCTGTCCGTATTTAAACAATTGCTGGTATTTGGGTGGAGGGCTCGCTATGGCGTGGAAGACATTATCCTTCCACACCCAATTGAGCAACCTCGGTTTTAAGTGCTACAACCATGGGGCTGAGGGATACAATCGATCATACACAAGGGTTAGAGTGGTGATCAAACAAGCACCATATGCACCACACACTGCGCAGTGTACCGCAGTATCGGTAACCCAAAAATCTGAGTGGCTACTAAGTTAACTGAGGAGTACAGAGACTTACCAGAACCAGGGCTGACATGCAGAGAAATTCTGGTTCAATGGAGAGTTTCCTTCGGTCATCTTATGTTTCACGGTGTGCTCATTTTGAATTTTATTAATGTAATTTTTATGGTCAAGGGGATGGGTTTTAGACACCAGGCGCCTTCCAACCTTAAGGGTGGCCTAGCGCTGGCAAAGCAACCTGATAACGCGGACAATAAGGTATGGCGGTGGGCATTGGACAAACTGGGGCGATTTAGCGATTTTACATCAAAAATAGTCTTTTTCAGAAACTTATAGCTTGACACTACCTATGTAAGAAATTTGAAGAAGTTGGTGGTAGCATGAGAACAACTATTGCTTTCTACCATGGAAATCCTAAACCTATAAATTAATAACAATTTTTCTAATGAGATCAGAGAGAGACTTTAAATTTTGTAAGAAGCTTCCATACAAAAGATACATGACAACCACCGTTTTTGTAGATTTTCACTGGGTTCTCAATTATATAAGCCCTCGAGGGAATCTTCTTTCTTGAAAACTACTCTTGAGTCTCTACGTGTTCCCTAGTTTGATCTAGCCCAAAGTGGAAACTCTAGATTTATTGGGGGCAATTAAATGATTCGTAAAGAATTTTCGGTTTTGGTGTAAAACAGCTGTAAGCTCTAGTTTTCTGTTAGGCTGCTCATTTGTTCGTCGGACACCGAAAAACCTGATGCTTTCCACACTAAATTAAATTTTACGATGTTCAATTAGTTTTCAACTCCGGAAATATCTCTGTATCCAGGCCACTTTTTAGGCGGTTGTAAAAGGATTTTGTTTTTTGCAATCGCTTGATTGAGTTCCTAACAGCACGGTTGAATGGGTAAGGGTGGTTGCCAGGGAGAACTTTGTCAATCGTTGGTACAATATCATACTTGCTTCCTTAATTGTAGCCTATAATACTTGTAGCTCTTTAGCTGCGCTGATAGGGTTCTAGTTGTGGTTTTAGATACAGTACTGAGAACACCTACTGAATCCAGAACTTTCAACGCAAATGTCGGAGCCGCTCTGGTACTCTAGCGCACCTGAATTACAGTATAATCTGGAAAAAATGGGACTCCAGCTAGTGACAATTATCCTGAACCTGTCCAATAACCGCGGCCTAAACGTTGAAATTGTGACGAATTCGCCTTTGAGCTCTCCAGTTGGTTCGGTTGCCCTAGCTCCGCTTTAGCCCCAATCTGACTTTTGCCAGGCTATATGGTATTATCGCAGGTTGTCTCACTCTGGGCACTCTTTTTGTGGGAAATAGGAACCCCCAACAGAAGGCCAATTCGCATCACTTATCACAGTTCCACAGTCTGAGTCAAGCGAGATAAAGATCAAACAAAAAGAAAGATGAAGATTGAGGGAAAGGGGGGTTGGGGATGGTTGATTTTCTCTCATCCGCTTTTCCTCCTCAAATATACTTTTTTCTATGAAGCTAAGCTAACAAAATAACAGTGTCAGGCATTTGCGATGTTTGTGTGTTCCAGCATAGTTTTCCCCGTAGCCGTCCATGTGACTGACAGTATTCTCACCCCGTTTCCGAAAGGTCGGCGGTGATGTGGCAGTGGCGTTTGAAAAGCAAGAGAGGTACTGCCGTTTCGGGCGAGATCTAACAGGCTTCAGTAGTTCGGATAAGCTTTTCATGCTCATTTTTTCTCGAAGTCATGATAAACCACGATGTTCTGCCCATTTATAGCGAGGATTAAGCTTTCCAGGGTTGTGAATTGACACAATAGTGTGTTTCACTATGGCCGCTTCTCACCCCAACCTCGAAGTGGGTGTCGGGTGCCTCCAGGTGATGCGGTACCGCCGCCCGCCTGTAATACCAACCGGTCCAATATGGTAACAGGGGCTTGTTTACCTAATTGCCTATTTCTAAACTTTGGGTGATAACACTAGATTGTGGCGTCTCAATCGGCACTATTATCTGGTACACAGTGCAAAAGTGCTTATCCAATTTTATCCGTAGTCTTGAGTGTTTTTAGACAAGGAAGGGGGCCAAAGAACATGGGGGCTCAACAAACATGCCAATCAAAATCAATGTTGGCAAATGAGTGACCTCCTGCTGATCTGGTCTTGAGGACAGGACTGTTTGGTCGGTCCGCCTCGATATTAATGACTAGACTGGAGTTCTGGTAGTTCTTAAAGGATTTCGGGCTATGATCGGTATTGAGAGTCTTGGGATTCCTATTTCTTCTGCGCTGCCAGCAGCGTCCTATATATACACAAAAACTCTCATACAAGAAACTCTCTTCCATCACCGTCTCTTGCCTTTCAAACCACCCCCTCAATTTTGCAACAGATTTCCTCCTTCAATCTCTTTGCCCGTTTCAACTACTTACAGACCTTTCCTGAATCCTCCATTCCAAACTTTCCTGATACCAGTGCCTGTTTTGTTATCATCAAAGTGTGACACTCGTCCGTTGCATCCTCTAGCTAACACTAGTTCCAAACCTCCAGTACCCCTAGTCTGATTCATAAATCCTCACAAAACATCTCCGCTGTACCTAACCATTCGTCCTTACATGACATCGCTTCAACTTTCATACTTCCAAACACTTTCCAAACAAAGAACATCCTGATCCAAACCATCCTTGTAGTACCACTGTCGTAGATATGGAACCTTCGTGAATATTCTAACACGCCCCCTCGCGAAGGTGTCCATATCCCCTAGCTCCTCGTAGTCCCATCTCGTGACTGTGTTTGTCGTGTGTAGCCCGTGGGAGAGCTTTGGTCATAATGTTGGCAACCATAGCTGTGCTGGGACAAAAGGAAAGCTGAACTTTGTCAGTAGTGACTAGGGTGCGTATAAAGTGGTATTGAATGTCTATGTGTTTCGTGCGAGCATGATATTCTGGATTCCGTGCAAGAGCGATGGCACCCTGATTATCAGCATTCAGTGTTGAGATTGGAGGTATATGCTTGAAGGCTCCGAGCTCTTGCAAAAGTGTCCGAAGCCAGAGGATCACCTTTACCGCTTGGGTCATACCCATATATTCCGCTTCTGTCGTCGACAACGCAATAGAACTCTGCTTTTTGCTGGCCCAGGAAATCGCACCCCGATTGAGTAAGAATACGAATCCACTGATTGACTTCCGGTCCAGTCCAGAACCCCAATCTGCATCTGAGTAACCTCCGCTTTGACTGCTAGTGCCATACTCTAGAACATACTCCTTGGTTCCAACCAGATAACGAAAGATTCGTTTAACCAGAACCCAGTGCTCCCATTCCGGTGAATGGTTGAATTGACTCACCCGCCCCACAGCAAATGCCAGGTCAGGTCGCGTACCCAGCATGGCATACATTAGTGATCCGACCGCTGACTGGTAGTGATCTAGGGCAATTTCCTTACGGACGGTTGGGGTACTGCTTTCGTTCGTAGGTGTCTGCAGACGTGTTTTACAATCGAGGGGAGTCGGGCTTGGAAGAGCATCCGGCATTCCATGACGATACAGGATTCGCTCCATGTACTTCCTTTGTCCTAAGGTAAGTAACCGCTGACTTCAATCTCTCTTAATTTCCAGTCCCAGAAATGTTTGCAACTCGCCTAGATCTGTCATCTCGAATTCTCTTGTGAGGCATGTCTTAACCCAGCCAATCTCCTCTATTTCAGCTGCAGCGAGGACAAGATCATCCACGTATACCAAGACAAGGATCCGCTTGTCATAATTAATATAGAGGCTGTAGTCTTGTGTACTGCGATGGAACTCGTGCTTGGTGAAAAATGTATGAAGCCTCTGGTACCAAGCTCGGGGTGATTGCCGTAAACCGTAAATTGCTTTAACTAACCGACAGGCATATCCTGGCTCCTGTATCGCTGGAATTCCTTCTGGACATTCCATGAAAATCTCCTCCTCCAACTCGCCATTTAGAAAAGCTGTCTTTACATCCATACTATGCAGCTCCCAGTCATTCTCTGCGACCAAGGCTAGTAATACCCGTAGTGTGGTGAACTTTGCAACCGGTGCAAAAGTCTCGTTGAAATCGGTACCTGGTACTTGCGAGTAGCCTTTTGCTACGAGACGTACCTTAAATCTTCCATCGTCCTTCTTTCGGAACAACCAGCGGCATCCGACAATGTTACGCTTTGCCGGTACCTTTTCAACTACCCACGTCGCATTCTTTTGGAGGGAGGCCAACTCACTCTCCCATGCGTCTTTCCAGGCTGGCCCATTGTCCCCGCTTAGCGCTTCGTCCAAAGTTACCGGTTCGGCTACGAAGGCCAGATATGCTGGCCAGGCTTCGGGTCCAAACATGGCTCGCTGTTGGTGAATCCGGTCAGACTTCCGGGTCAGTCGTCTCTCGGCCTGGGTTTGGTTCATGCCCAGTGTCTCGCCTGCAGAGGGTTGTGGTCTTTGGACCACAATCGTATCTTCATCATAGGAAGTGACTGGCGATGTGCTGTCGTCAGGGTCAATCGGAGGTAAAGGGTCTCCAATGGTATCTTCTTCATTTTCGTAAGCCGATGGGGGGGTGCAGGACCTCCTTTCATTTTCTTTGTCTTTCCCCGTGTATTTGTCTCCGGTACAAACATCTTCCATGTTTATGTCCTCAGAATCCCCTCCGTGTATATTCCCTGGTGATGCGTGCTCAGGCTGTAAGTGTTCCCCTTCTAATTCTTCAAATACCACATCTCTGGTAATTAATACCTGTTTAGTTCCTTCATCATAGACCCGGTAGACTCGGCTGCCGCTCTCTTCCTGATAACCAATCAACCGACACTTCTGGGCCCGAGGGTCAAGCTTTCTTCGTGTCGCTGCTGGAATGTGCCTATAGGCACTGCATCCAAACACTCGCAGATGACTGATCGCAGGAGGTACACCGAACCAGATCTCGAATGGTGTCTTGTTGTCGTGGGTCCTTCCTGGAAGACGGTTGATAATGTGAACCGCGGTAAGAGCCGCATAGCCCCAAAACTCCTTTCCTAATCTAGCATCGAATAGCATACACCTAACCATTTCCATGATAGTGCGGTTCGCTCTTTCGGCTATACCATTATGTTCTGGCGTATATGGTGTCGTCATCTTGTGCGTAATCCCTTTGTCGGTAAGATATTTCCTAAAGCTATATCCCGTATATTCCCCGCCCCCATCTGATCTCAAAAACTTGATCTGTTTTCCTGTTTCCCTTTCAACCTTTGCCTGATACTCCTTGAACCGGTCAAAGACTTCTGACTTGTGCTTCAGGAGAGATATTGCGATTCGTCCTGACCGTTCGTCAATGAAGGTCCCGAAGTATCGTTCACCCATCAGTCCTTCAACGGCCATCGGTCCACAAATATCTGTATGGATAGTATGTAGTACCTCCTGACACTTTGGCCTTTCTCCTGTCAGGTTCTCTCTCGTTTGCTTGCCTTCCATACATATTGAACATACTGTTGCTGACTTTTCTGGCGCGGCCAGAATATCGTATCCCTTTACTGCCTTTGCAATCTTCTTTGTCGCTTCTGGGCTCAGACTTCTGTGCCCTATTCTGCGGTGCCAAATCTCCTTTGTGGCACTATCACCCGTCCGCGATATGCCTGCTAACGCTACTTCTTGCAATCGGGAGAGATAGTATATGTTTCCTTGTCTCTTTCCTATACATTGTACAGTATTACCTTTACTAACTGTACAGGTTGTGTTCGTGAACTCAACTCGGAAGCCTTGGTCCACGATACTGGCCACACTGACAAGATTGCTACCCATGTTTGGTACATGCAGAACGCCGGCAAGGAAGATGGTTCCTGAGGCAGTTGGGATTGTGATATTTCCTTGGCCGATAGCGGTGATTTCCTTGCCATTGCCGATTCTTATAGCCGTTGGTACTATGTTGATATACTGTTGAAAAAGATCGCGGCTTGCGGTAAGGTGCCGTGATGCCCTGGAATCAATTATCCAATTTGTTGTTTCGATTGGCTGACTAGTCGATAGTCCCATGAATGCTAGATGACCAGCATTTGTACCTTTCTGTAAGTCTCCCTTCCTCTTGAGACATTCATTTTTTCCAATGACCCTCCTTGTTACAATAGTGGCACCGGCCACTTGTCCCTGCTTGACTAATCCCTCGTCCATGAAACCGACTGAAAGAACCCCCTCTCATTGCCCGTCCGAACCCCCCTCTTGCGAATCCACGATTTCCCGACCTATAATCATCAGCAAAAATAATACCTTGCGTCCTGTGCGCCCCGTGCGTCTGACGCCCGGGACGTTGGAATGCTAATCGCGAATCAGGACTTAACGTCGGATCGACGTCGCGTCCTGACTTTGCGTCACCTAGCGCCATTCCTCCTGACGCCATCCGGACACGGACCCCTACGTCCTGTGCATCCTGACTGCGTCTGGTGCTCCTCTATTACCTCCTGACTCCCCCTGATCTACGACTCTTCCGTTCCTACTGCGTTGGGTCCTCCGCTATTGCGTTCTGACTGCGTCCGATCTATGATTCTCCCGCCCTGATGCCGGTTCCTTCTCAGCGAACGTCGGGCTTCACTCATCTTCAGATCTCGCGTCCTAATGTTTTCAGACCCTGCCGACCTCGTGCGGATCCCACCATCCGCATCTCTCCCTTCCTGACGCCTGCTCACTTCTTCCTGATCTTACGCCCTATATATGCCGGGTCCTGATCCGATCGTGACTTCCGGCAAAGGCACCCGCCAGGACCCGCCACCTTCAGGGGGTCACTGAGCTCGGTCCCGATGCCCCCGTCTGGTCCTCAGCTGCCCTGCTGGGCGCGCTCGTACGCTTCATAAGGTCTACAGCCACCGCTTTTCCCCCAGGGATGTTTTCCCGCCCGTCATCTTCCGCTGGCTCAGTTTCTTCCCGCTCATCTAATGTAGTTTCCTTTGGGTATTTCATGTCGTCTCAGGAGAGCTAGGTTAATAATTTTGTTTATCATGCTATCCGCTGGTGTAAGGAGGGTTTCCTTTGATTTACTTGCTTGAATTTCGTGCCCGTATGTGGGCCTGGGACCGGTACGGACCCCAGCTGAAGAGTTTAGTTCCGGATATTTCCTTTGTTAGTTCGTTTTGGCTTTTGGGTTTTGTTTTCGCCATAGCTAGCGCTCCATGCGATTTCTTGTACCTTAACAACGAATATATGACTTAAAAAAAAAAAAAGAAAAAAAAGAAAAAAAAAAAAAAAGATCCGATCGTGACTCTATCTGACGCCGCGTTTTCATCCGGACGCATCGTGTACTTAGTCTAATGCCATCCTGATCATACACCTAGGCACTTCTCTTCTTTCAAACGCTGTCACGATGTGTTTTACTATCCTGATTGCCAAGATGCACCTGTTAAGCGTTGCTTCTATTAATTCTATTCTGAATTCCTTGAGTTGGCTAGACGCCCTCATCTTAATACGACTATGATCCTCGCACACTTTCCTATATATGAGAACGCATCCCAAAACCACTACACTACACATGCTCAGCATTCTAACTACCGGCATCTATGCTCGCACTTTCCCCCTGCTCCATATCCCACCGATCAGTAGTCTCCTCCGCCGGCTGTAGATCATCAAGGCTGAGCGCGAGCTGTCGCAATGTAGTCGGAGTCAAAGTATTGTCCAAAGTTAGCCCCCCAGCCACCTCCTGTGAGCCGTTCGGAGTCTGTAGGTCCGAATCGAGGAAGTTGAGT
>Ga0307517_10001860_pt1 | contig 34533 bp, 36 predicted proteins | sample 23_EM_MG_FD_194515 | JGI IMG/M metagenome (GOLD analysis project Ga0307517, IMG submission 194515) | Populus trichocarpa ectomycorrhiza microbial communities from riparian zone in the Pacific Northwest, United States - 23_EM | ecosystem: Host-associated > Plants > Roots > Unclassified | place... | reverse complement strand
AGCTATCGCCGCATCAGGAGAAAGAAGAGATGAGAGAAAGAGTCTGGGGTAGTCCAGACGTAGGGAGGGCGCCAGGTTGCGTCAGGACGCAAGGAACGTTGCCAGGTAGCATCTGGAAGCGTGGGATATGGCGGGGCGTTGCAACGCAAGTCAGGACGCACAGGACGCATGGGACGCAGGAGATGCGTCGCTTGCGTCAGGACGCAACGCCGACAGATCAGAAGCAGGGTCCGTTTTTGCTGATGGAGAAACCTGCATGATAAGTGGATATTTAACTGGTGCCGTGACTTTCTTTTGTTATTTGTTTTTGATTTATAGGTTTTGTTCTCTCCATAGCTAGCGCTGCATGAGGCCTTTTGTACCTAAAAACAATGAATGCATGATTACAAAAAAAAAAGAAAAAAAAGCGACCAAGAGATAGGAGACGAACCAGCTCTCCTCCACCTCCGGTGATTGAAATCTCAACACTCCGAGAAATCATCATCACTTTCCCCCACCCACCTCTCTTCCCCCATCATGGCTACTGCCTAGGGGTTGACGTTAAGCCATCTTCCATCCTCTCCTGGGGCACGCATGCCTCCCCTCCTTGGGGTGCTTGTTCCCGTTCATGGTTGACACCCGCCATGAAGTTCGGTTCTCCCCCTTACCCCGCACTTGCTTTGCACCTCACTTAGCATTTTGCCCAGTCGGAAAGCTTCTCGCTTCGTTCACCGTCGGCGATATAGCGTCCGGACTCGCGGTCGAAGTAGGCTTCGGTTCTGCTAGGCTTGTACCTCTGATGTCGAAAGCTTCAGTTAGTAACGTCACGGTCCCGCTCGGTTTCGCTGTCGTCCAAAAAGCCTTTGCTATAGCCCGTTAGTTGGTTGTGGCTAGCCCACTCACGATCCTTGCTCTACCCCCCTTCCAGTTCCGTCCACTGGGACCATACTGCCCCATAAGCTGGCACCTTACTGCTAAAGCTCCTCTCCCCACTGGCACCCTTCTGCTCCCCTCTGGCTGGCACTCTACTGCTACTCTCCGGCTGGCACCCTACTGCTCATCGTTGTTGGCTGGCATCCCCTCTGCCCGGTGGCTCCGCTGGCCCACCTACCTCTCTCCCTCCTGCGATTTACTCTACGGTCGCAAACCTAGCTTAGGTTACGGTTGATCATGGTATTGCACTGTCTCATTGATCTCGGCTAAACGCCGACGCGTCGCCATCTCCCGGTCAGTCCAGATCGTGAACCGGCCTGCCCCTGCCGGCGACTAGCCGAGGGGCCTTTTGGTTAGGCATATTGGCAATAGTAGTTACATCTCGTCATTTCTTTGATTGTTTTCCTAGTGTTACCAGGGGGCCTGCTGAAGGGTTTGGGTCTCTCTCCTGTTCGTTTCTATGAGTTGTTTCCCTACGTGTCTGAGGTGTGAGTCTTAGGTGCTATGGGGGGAGGTTTCTTCTATGGTCTCGGTGGGTTTCATTTTTCCTATGAGGAGGTGAAGCGGGCGGTTGTTATTGGGCTTATTGGTTTTTTTCTCTTCATAGCTAGTGCAGCATAAGGCTTTTTGTACCTAAAACAAATAACGCATGATTACAAAAAAAAAAAAAAAAAAAAAAAAAAAACCGACCAAGAGATAGGACACACGAACCATCTCTCCTCCACCTCCGGCGATTGAAATCTCAACACCACCGGAAATCATCGTCACTTCCCCCCACCCACCTCTCTTCTCCCACGATGGCTACTGCCTAGGAGTTGACATTAAGCCATCTTCCCTGCTCCTCTGTGCCCTCGGCCTCCCCTTCCTGGGGTTCTCGTTCCTGTTTGTCGTTGACTCCCGCCCATGATGTTCAGTTCTCCCCCTTACCCCACACTTGCTTTGCACCTCACTTAGCATTTTGCACGGTCGGAAAGCTTCTCGCTTCGCTCACAGTCGGCGTTACGGTGTCGGGCTCTCAGTCAAAGTAGGCCTCGGCTTGCTGGGCTTGTACCTCTAATGGGGAGAGCCATGGTTAGTAACATCACGGTCTCGCTCGGTCTCGTCTTCGGCCTAAAAGCCCTTGCTATGGCCCGTTTGTCGGTTCTGGGTAGCCCGCTCGCGATCCTTCCTCCATCCACCTTGCGGTTCCGTCCGCTGGCACCGTACTGTCCCATAAGCTGGCACCTTACTGCTAAACCCCTCCCAGGCTGGCACCCTACTGCTTATCATCAGCTGGCACCCTATTGCTGCTCATGTGGTGGCACCCTACTGCTCATTGTGGTTGGCTGGCATCCCCTCTGCCCAGTGGCTCCGCTCACCATCTACCCTTCCGATCGGTTGGCTCCTCGGTTACGCCTGGTCGTGGTATAGCCCTGCCGCTGTGGCTATTGTCCAACACCTTGGATCGATGTAATGACCTGCCTAACCGTACAACATGGCTTCAGTGGGCCCTCTACTGGAGTTTTCCTATATCACCTATCACCTATCCACCCCCCTCAGGCCAGCTTTCCTGGTCTTCGAACAGGCTGTTTCTTTTGTTTTGGGGAGCCTGCTGAAGGGTTTGGGTCTTTCTACCTGTACGTTTCTATTTATTGTTTCCTTACGTGTCTGGGGTATATTATCTTAGGTGCTAGGCGGGGGAGACTTTTCCTATGGACTCGGGGTGTTTGATATTTCCCATGAAAAGGTGAAGCGGGCAGTGGGTTTGCATTTATAGGTTTTTTTCTCTTCATAGCTTGCGCTGCATAAGGCTTTTTGTACCTAGAAACAAATAACGCATGATTACAAACAAAAAAAAGGGACGAAGAGATAGGACACAAACCATTGCAACAACACCTCCTGCAATTGAAATCCCAACACCACGAAAAATATCGTCACTGTCCCCCACCCACCTCTCTTCTCCCACGATGGCTGCTGCCTAGAACTTGACGTTAAGCCACCTTCCCTCCTCTCGTAGGGCACTCCTGCCTCCCCTCCTTGGGGTTATTGTTCCTGTCCTTCGTTGAATCCCGCTCATGAAGTTCGGTTCTCCCCCTTACCCCGTATTTGCTATGCACCACGCTTAGCACTTTGGACAGTTGGAAGGGTTCTCACTTCACTCACGGTCGGCGTTACGGTGTCGGACTCTCGGTCGAAGTAGGCCTCGGCTTGCTGGGCTTGTACTTCTGATAGGGAAAGCTTCGGTTAGTAACATAACGGTCCCGCTCAGTTTCGTCGTCGTCCCAAAAGCACTTGCTATGGCCCATTTGTCACTTGTGGCTAGCCCATTCGCGATCCTTCCTCAACCCTCCTCCCGGTTCCGTCCGCTTGCACCGTACTGCTACACTCCTCTCCCTGGCTGTCACCCTACTGCCCACGGTCAGCTTGCACCCTACTGCTACCTACCGGTTAACACCCTAGTGCTCATCGTCGTTGGCTTGCATCCCCTGTGCCCAGTGACTCCGCTCTCTCCTCTACCCTCCCCGATCATCCGATCCCGCACTTACACCCAGTTGTGGTATTACACTGCCTCCATGACTAACGCCAACGCCTTGCATTGATATAATTCTCCAACGCGACTGTAGATTTAGTGTTAGTGTCGGCCCAGGAACCCCTGGTTTTCCTCAACAATGACGGTCAAATTCCACTCCCTCGAGTCCCTAAAGGGCTTTAGCGAAACTTTCTTTTGTTCTTGGGAGCCTGCGGAACGGTTTGGGTCTCTCTACCTGTACGTTTCTATAATTTGTTTCTTTACCTATCTGGGGTATTTTATCTTTGGTGCTAGGTGAGGGGGGCTTTTCCTATGCTTTCAGGGTGCTTGATTTTTCCCATGAAGAGGTAAAGCCGGCGGTTGTTGTGACTTATAGGTTTTTTTCTCTTCATAGCTCGCGCTGCATAAGGCTTTTTGTACCTAAAACAAATAACGCATGATTACAAAAAAAAAGAAATGATCAAGAGATAGGATCTTCACGCAACCATCTAAGTAATACAACACTTGGATACTGGAGCACAGGCCAAGCCCTTTGACAGTGACCTTCCTCTGGTGCAAAATATACAACCCTATTACTCTGCTTCCTACGCAAACACCCATGGCTTGAACGCAAGCCCCTAGTGCTCTCGCGATTGGACTTTGTACCTCTCCGTCTTATAACATTAAGACTTCCCTCCAACGAGACTATGATAATAGTCAAAGATATCGATACGCACTACAATTAGTCATTCCCATTTAACGAATCACTACGAGAATGTGTTTGTTACAATAATGTTCATTTCAAAGTGTTTCCTACCCACCAAAACCCGTTACTCTACAACCCAGGGTCAAGCACTAGCCATCCTACAATGTGTCGAAGAAGTACATTGGCTTGTGTTGGGCTCACCCTTTTCCATGAACCTCTATACGGATAACCTGGCATTGCTGTGGTTACAAAGGAAGGATGACGCACACAGGCGTATTGTTCGTTAGTTGGTTCCTTTGGCGGAACACAACGTTGAATATATCCATCTACCCTGAAAAGAGAACATTTTACCAGATGGGATGAGTCGAATGAGGCATGTTGAGGAAGTGATTGAGAGAAGGATTACCGAGGATGCCCGGGAGGTTCTCGTTACCAAGACAGAACAAATGACGGGAATGTGGAGGAGATAGCTCGACGACGAGTTCTACAGCGAGATCGTTTATTACTAACTGTTTGGAGACCACGATTATTTTCCCGTCGCTGACGGCGAACTCTTAACCTTGCATCAAAGATGTTTAATACAGGTCAAGTGTAAACCTATTGCCCTAGCGGGAAAGCCTTAGCTAAAATTTAAGTGCCAGGTATATGGCTGCATAGGATGACCATGTATCCGAACCCAAGTTCCTGCAGTTATGAGGTTCACAGAGACATCTGGAAGACGACTCGGAATACACAATGAGACCACGTTTCAAGATATGTTTAACTGATTGGAACTATGTTTAGAGTATACTACTTCTATCATTTTCTAGTTGCATATGTGTTAGCTGCATAATGGTTTGATAGCTAGATATCGGAACTGATCACTCCATATTCCATATCACTATTGGTATGTAGGCATTTGGGCCACATATTCATTTATAGTCTATCATGACGAAGAGATTGAAGACTGTCTACCGGTGGAGTAGGGAGACCCTCAGATGAAATAACAGTTCAGGAGATTCTCTGAGTGGAGCTGGGCATGTTCTCCGGGTCAAATAGTGTTCGCACTCTGATTTGACAAACCGAATTGTTAAGAAGATACTTCTTAACTAGAGAAGGCTAAGTAGCATGAAAATTAATATAAATGCTATGGCTTAATTGGTATACTCTTAGACTGTAGATATGCGGTCCTGAGTTCAACTCCCACTGAGATCAAGGTTATTTTAATAATTCTTGCGTGGTTGAGTATTGTCCCTGTAGTGATTTGGTATCAAGCAACGGAGAAGAGACCTTAACAATATATCAAGTTAATCAAGTAGACTTTAACCCTTTGATATTTGACTACACTTTATTACTTTACCTTTACCAAACAATTACCTACCAGCCTTTCTGACTATAAATCCGTTGTCTCGATTATCCTCAGCCTAGTTAGCTCGGAATCCTACCGTGTTAGCTTCCCGTAACAAAACCTTATCGCCTTCTCTGTACTCCGCTGGCTGATGCCGCAACTATTACGGGAATCACCATTCCGGGCCCAGGTGCTAGCCATTACACTACAAAGCCGGAAGGTAGACTTGTGTTTGTGTAACCAAACAGGAAGGAATCTTTGTGTGTCCTGATAGCTGAAGTGGAGTCGATTTTGTACCAAACGCACGATTGCCACGGGCATTTCGCAGCAAAGGTTTTATTGAGGACAATAGTGGAACGGTAGGATTGGCCGACACGAGCAAACGACGTGAACCTGTACTATGCAATGTATTCAAGTTGTCAGATGGTGGAACCATTAATGCCGTTGGTACGCAGGTTGAAAATCGTGCGCCTTCAGCTACTAGACATGATGGGCTTCGACTTCGTCGAGCGATTTCCCAAGACTGCGAGTGTTAACAAGTACATCATCATCGGCATCAATTAGTTCACTCGGTTCCTCTCTGCGAAAGCAGTTCCGCATTGTCAAGGAAAATCTGCCATCTTTCTTCTAATGGAAATTGTTAAGAAATTTGGCTGGCCACGATCCGTCTACACCGATAACAGCGTCTATTTTCTCTCAGTGGTGTTTGCGAAAGTGCTCAGTATGCTCTCTGTCAGGTACATGCCAGCTCCCAAGTCGTACCCACAATCTGTTGAGCTAGCCAAACGCTACATGAAACTCCTAGTCAATGGATTGAACCTCACGATAATGGAAGGGACGCTACCACAGGAGGATTGGGATCTTGTCGTCTACCCCGTCGTTCACGCCGTCAATAAACGAGTCCTCTGCGTCGACTGGTTCAGCCCAGCGAAGCTGTTGCTGGAATATAGCCCGAATAGAACTGTTGGCGAAGTAGGACCAGACACTCAGAGGGCTGTAGCGGCTCTATCATTGGGGGTGGAGCAGGGATGGATCTATGGAACGAGGAGGAGAAGCTCGCCGAACGACAGCTGGAACGACGCCTATGACTAGATCACCTTCGAATAGAAGCTGCCACGAAGATCACCAGCCTAGTGGAATAACCAGAAGCAGCCCAACATCCACCACCTCACACACCACTGCGTGATGGAGACCTAGTGTTACTGATGAGATTTATACTGGATAAATGCAGGGGAAGCAAGCTGGAACCGAGATGGGAGGGCCCGTACATTTTGTCGGATTTGGCATGGCATGGAAAAAGTGGCCGGTCACAGGATCTGAACACTGGAGAGGTTGTGTGAGTTAATAAAGGGGCTCTACATAATCGCGTTCACTTGAACAACCTTAAGGTTTATCTGAAGCAGCAGGAACAGGAGGAAGCAGGTGTGACCCTGGTAGATTTACTTGAGTATAAGCAGAGGTCGATGGAGGAGGAGCAGGAGGATGCATTTAGTTGGGAGACAGTTGGAGTCAGCGGAATGCCGCATCTCAAGTGGATTAAGGAAGCCCGGGGAGTGGCATAATGAGGATGATAGCTAAAGTATTATACCTAGATATAGGTCACCCCCTTGTAATGGGTCAATATTTTCACTTCCTCAAAAGCAACAAAATTTACAGCAGCCAACTCACTATACACCTGAAGAAGCTGATATTTGAATAGCTCAATGCCTTGTACTTGGTAATAACCAGCATAAAGAAATATTTACAAGATAAAATAAACTGCACTCTTGAAACATGGAAGTGATGATTGATGATTGAATTACGATTTGGAAGATAATCAGTACTTGGAATAGATTTCGAGTTAATCTTTTCATATAGCAAGTATTAGGAATAGATTGTTCATAAACTATAGGTATTGGAAATGGAAATTTCTATCTACAAAATATGAGCTATAAGTTTCAACAAAGGGCAAATTGCGATATTTGATATTTGAAAAAGCATTAAACTTAATAAGGTTTATCTTATACTCATGTTTCTTTTAAGATACCAAACTTTGTATACTACTATCTTGATACACTCACTTTAATATATATTAATTAGAAGATCATTGAACCCTTTCTGCTCTCTCAGTGATATCTTTTATACTAGTGATTGATTAATAGAGTTTAGATAGTCATTTGGACTGTTTATCATTCAATAGCTTTCTAATATAATAAATATTTCCCTCTGTTGACTTGACCTGTATTCTGCTATCCTGACATATGCATTATTCCGCTTTAAACCTGCAAATACCTTTTATATTCTCTTAAAAGTACTCTCTCAAGAATTCCACAATTTTGTTCATAAACAATCAAATATCTACACCTCATACTCAAATCTCTCTACTTCCATGTTCTCTATATTTCTCTCTCTGATTTCCTGTCACAAATCGTGACTAAGCAAGGCAGATTTCACATGACTAATACTTATTAGTCATAAGGTATGTTGGTTTTCACACTATGACGTCACTTGACTCAAAGTTCTCACATGACTACGCAGTCGCGAGTCTTTGTTATATTATAATTGGTTGATTGTTTTATGACTCACGATTGTGACGTCACAAGATGTAATTACTTTTGTACATGACTCATATCATGAGTCATGGGTTTCACGCATGTGACTCGTTTGAGCACATGACTTGTTTTATGGGTTTTGATTTGTTAATGGAATGTTGCGCAATGACTCATATGAGTAATCGATGGATTTCGCGCTATGACTCACTACAAGTCATAGAGGTTTATGTAGCACGAGGTGATGAGTCACCAGGGTTAGGCTTGTGAGAAGATGCCTATATAAGGCGCTTGGCTCCGACCAAGGGATAGGATACGAACCATTGCAACAATACCTCAAGTGATTGAAATCTCAACACCACGAGAAATCATCGTCAATTTCCCCCACCCACCTCTCTTCCCCCACGATGGCTACTGCCTAGGGGTTGACGTTAAAGCCATCTACCCTCCTCTCCTGGGGCACGCAGGCCTCCCCTCCTTGGGGTTCTTGTTCCCGTTCTTCGTTGACACCCGCTCATGAAGTTCGGTTCGGTTCTCCCCCTTACACCGCACTTGCTTTGCACCTCGCTTAGCATTTTGCGCGGTCAGAAAGCTTCTCGCTTCGTTCACGGTCGGCGTCACGGTGCCGGACTCTCGGTCGAAGTAGGCCTCGGCTTGCTGGGCTTGTACTTCTGATGGGGAAAGGCACGGTTAGTAACATCGTGGTCTCGCTCGGTTTCATCGTCGTCCCAAAAGCCCTTGCTATGCCCCGTTTGTCGGCTGCGGCTAGCTTGTTCGTGATCCTTCCTCTCTCCTCCTCCCGGTTCTGTCCGCTTGCACCGTACTGCTACCATCCTCTCACCGGGTGGCACCCTACTGCTCATCACCGGCTGGCACCCTACTGCTACTCTCCGGCTGGCACCCTACTGCTCATCGTCGTTGGCTGGCATCCCCTCTGCCCGGTGGCTCCGCTCGCCATCTACCCTTCCGATCGGTTGGCCCCTCCTCAGTTACGCCCAGTCGTGGTATCGCACTGCCTCCGTGGCTTTGTCCAAAGCCTTGGATCGATGTAATGACCTGCCTGACTGTACATCATGGTTGCGGTGGGCCCTCCATTGGAGTTTTCGTATGTCGCCGATCATCAATCCTCACCATCAGGCCCCGAAAGGGCCTTAGCGCAGCCCTCGTTTCTTTTGTTTTGGGGAGCCTGGGGAAGGGTTTGGGTCTTTCTACCTGTACGTTTCTATGTATTGTTTCCTTACGTGTCTGGGGTATATTATCTTAGGTGCTAGGCGGGGGGGACTTTTCCTATGGACTCGAAATGTTTGATTTTTCCCATGAAGAGGTGAAGCGGGCGGTGGGATTGCATTTATAGGTTTTTTTCTCTTCATAGCTAGCGCTGCATAAGGCTTTTTGTACCTAGAAACAAACAATGCATGATTACAAAAAAAAGAAAAGCGACCAAGGGATAGGACACGAACCTTCTCTCCTCCACCTCCGGCGATTGAAATCTCAACACCTCGGGAAATCATCGTCAATTTCTCCCACCCACCTCTCTTCCCCCAGTCTGGCTTCTGCCTAGGGTTTGACGTTAAGCCATCTTCCCTCCTCTCCTGAGGCACGCATGCCTCCCCTGCTTGGGGTTCTTCTTCCCGTTCATCGTTGACACCAGCTCATGAAGTTCCGTTCTCCCCCTTACCCCGCACTTGCTTTGCACCTCGCTTAGCATTTTGCATGGTCGGAAAGCTTCTCACTTCATTCACGGTCGGCGATACGGCGTCCGGACTCTCGCTCGAAGTAAGCTTTGGTTCTGCTGGGCTTGTACCTCTGATGGGGAAAGCTTCGGTTAGTAACATCACGGTCCCGCTCGGTTTCGCTGTCGTCCGAAAAGCCCTTGCTATGGCCCGTTAGTCGGTTGTGGCTAGCCCCCTCGCGATCCTTCCTCTACCCCCTCCCGGTTCCGTCCGCTGGCACCGTACTGCCCCATAAGCTGGCACCTCACTGCTAATCCTCCTCCCCACCTGGCACCTTACTGCTCCCTACCGGCTGCCACCCTACTGCTATTCACCGGCTGGCACCCTACTGCTCATCGTGGTTGGCTGGCATCCCCTCTGCCCAGTGGCTCCGCTCGCCTTCTACCCTTCCGATCGGTTGGCCCCTCCTCAGTTAAGCCTAGTTGTGGTATAGCACTGCCTCCGTGGCTTTGTCCAACCCCTTGGATCGATGTAATGACCTGCCTGACCGTACAACATGGTTTCGGTGGGCCCTCTAGTGGAGTTTTCCTATGTCGCCGATCAACAATCCTCTCCCCGCGGGCAGCCTTTCTGGCCGTTACAGTCTTTTCTTTTGTTTTGGTGAGCCTGCGGAAGGGTTTGGGTCTCTCTACCTGTACGTTTCTATGTATTGTTTCCTTACGTGTCTGAGGTTTTTATCTTAGGTGCTGGGCGAGGGGGACTTTTCCTATGGATTCGGGGTGCTTGATTTTTCCCATGAAGAGGTGAAGCAGGTCGTGGCTATTGTTTATAGGTTTTTTTCTCTCCATAGCTAGCGCTGCATGAGGCTGTTTGTACCTTAAAACAAATCAGCATGATTACAAAAAAAAAAAAAAAGAAAAAAAGAAAAAAAGACCAAGGGATAGGATCTTCACACAACCATCTAAGTACTTTTCTATACTTAAGATATTGCAATACGATTCCTCTTTACTCTCTTTACATAGGCTACTCCCATCAACGAAGCCTAAGACCTAAGAACCCGGACACTATTGTGATAGTCTCGACGGGTGATACGAACATAGGACTATTGTGATAGTCCTACCGAGAACGATAACCCATCCCTCTGACTACTACCTGCTGAGATAGTATCCTTCGACGGATCAATCAATACAAGCAACCCAGTTCCGTACTATCTGAAGTGATAGTACATTTCTCCTCTCAACGAAAGTAAACGAGAATGCCTGCTTACGAACATGACAACTGTCGTTGTCTGTTGCATAAAGACTTAACAATAGGATTGTTACATTTCCACCATCTTCAAAGCCTCTATTTGTTTCTATTGCCCATAAAATAACTATATTTAATCCCTACAAATTTGTACAAATAGCAACAGATACTAGTTTTCATTTACTACTACTACTTCCTCTAGCTCAAACCTGTTGTATATACTAGGTATACCTATCTGAAATCCAGCTCAATGGAAAATTCAGGTAAAATTAATAAAAACTAAATGTTGAACAAGCAATCCTTGAGAGTATGAAGTACATAGCGACCACTTGAAATTCAGAATGGGTAGTAGCTCCCTGGCACTTCCAATAGTGTCTTAATATACTACGCACTTGAGGGAAAGATAGTATTCAATAGATTACCTTTTGGAAAGTATGAAAAATGGCATAAATAAAGTTCAAAGGAGAGAAAGAAGCAGCACTAAAGAAATGGCAACCAAGAACGCACAAAGAGTTCAATGATCTTCCAATTAATATATATTAAAGTGAGTATATTAACGTAGTAGTATACAAAGCTTGTTGTCTTAAGAGAAATATGAGAATAAGATAAACCTTATTAAGTTTAATACTCTTTTAAATATCAAATATCTCAATCTGCCCTTTTTTCAAACTTATAGCTCACCTTTTGCAGATGGAAATGTCCATTTCTAATGCCCACAGTCTATGAACAACCTATTTCTAATACTTACTATATGGAAAGATTAACTAGAAATCTATTCCAAGTACTGATTATTTAACAAATAGTAATTCAATCATCAATTATCACTTCCATGTTTCAAGAGTGCAGTTTATTTTATTTTGCTAATATTCTTTTATGCTGGTTATTACCAAGTGCAAGGCATTGCGCTATTCAAATATTAGCTTCTTCAGGTGTATAGTGAGTTGGCTGCTGTAAATTTTGTTGCTTTTGATGAAGTGAAAATACTGACCCATTACAAGGGGGTGACCCATAACTAGGTATAATATGTTAGTCACTCGGCAGTTTGTGCCGAAGACTCAGAGGAGGCGTGAGGAGAAATTGTTGGGGTGGATTTGTTTGTGAGCTTTGCTAAATGTTTACAGGGGCCTTCGGGGCCGAAGGGAAATAGAAAGGGGGACCCTTGTAGGGTATGGCCATATCATGGGGTAGTTAGATAGTCACGTTTGGTGTTGTGTCCCTCTGTGACTTACCCACTTAGTAGATAGCTTGGCCTGGAGAATTTTCTGTTTATAGCCTCTTCCACCTTCTGTAACTAGACAAGCGGGCCCAACATACAAGGGTCCAGGATTTAGTCATCGTACAGGGCAGGGGTGGTTGTGGTTGATTTTAGACGAAATTCTGGTACACTGCAACCGAAACAACCCCTCAAGAGAAAAAATATGTCAATCGTGCAGAACCACTTGAAATATACTCTTCAATTGTGTACTGTGAAGATAGCTTTATAGATGATTCCAGGCACAGGACCTATAGCCAATAGATACAAGAATAAATAATCAACTGCTGGATTCTATGTGCATAGGTAATGAAGCTGCTTTGAATTGTAGGAATTCTTTGGTGAAGTTTTCTCTTTGTCAATAGTGCCAGTTACACATAAAATGGGATCAGGTTCTAAGGAGTTACTTACCAGACCTCAATAGAATTTCAGAAGCTTCTGATTTGATTAACATGTGAAGTTATCAACATCACTTATTCCAGTTTTCTGTGATTGAACTTTATTGCTCAAAGAGAAGCCATCATTCTCAAGGTGTGATTCGCATGCGTACTACACAGGGTCGGAGTTACCGGCCAAGTGTACCATGACTAAATCCTGGACCCTTGTACTGGTCAAACACAGCATTGTCAACGTTTCCTTTCTCTCTTTTGATTGGGTCAAGCACTTCTCTCCTACTATCCTCTATCCGGTGAATTAAGCGGGTCATCATCGAGTCAATCCCCTACCCCACTATCTTACGGTTTAGAAGAAGGTCACGCCGCGGGCGACAGGAGTGGAATACTGCTTGCGCGACACACCATCCACACGAGGGCAGAAGTGAGAGCCCGACACCGGGACGGACGGGTATCTTGGCGTCCGTCCGGAAGACTGCCCGGGACGGACGGGCGGGGACTACAGGTGTCTCAGGCCGCGGAATCTACCGTGAGCCTCCACGTGACGGGTGGGCCCTGAAGGTGACGGGACTTGGCGTAGACAACTGGTAACGGCTGATGACCGAGGAGTGAGATTAAGGCTTCTAACATCCGAGGCAATGGCTTAAGTTCTTACGAAATTGTTCACATAAAACTAAAAGTTAAAAAAAGTAGGGATATGTGTGTATATATTGTGTATCGGGAGAATTTGTAGTTTTGATGGATATAGGGTGGATATAAGGTGGATCCACCTGGTGGTTATAAATAAATCAGTTTCCATCAACGAAGAAGTGATTGGCTCACATAGAGTTACAACCTTCCCCCTACTACCGCAATAAAATTAGTCGTATATTCCAGAAGAATGCGTAACTTGAATTTATTCCTAAAGCTATATAGAAAAACCTATACTCGCCATCCTACTCACACCAGTCCTGCGCATGCATACGGAGTATTTAATTAGGAACCAAAGTCTGAGGTTAAAGGTGCTCGCGATTTATAGGCCTGACAGAAAATTGGCAGGGACGATAGGTGACGGCCGGGCCCTGCAGATGACGCCAGGGCCCTGTAGGGGACGTCAATCCATCAAGATGACGGCCGGGCCCTACCGGCAGATCCCGTTCCCAATAAAACTGCAGGGCCCGGCAGTCAACCCATAGGACTGCCGTCTTTATGAAAGACGGACGCTTTGCCCGGCCGTCCGCACCGACCCTGCCCGGGACGCCCGGGACGGTTGGGAACACTGCTTTCAAGTACACAAAAGCACACAAAACGATTAGACAAACGCCCCAAGCAACCTCCCCCTACGCCCGAAAATAAAAAGAGACCAAGACATTACCGTGGGGTGTGGAAGAAACTTAACTGATTGTAACTAAAGGATATAATTCTATAGCTCATGGATTGAATAACGGTCGCGATTGAATATAGCGGTGTTAAATGTAGAGGCAATGATCGGAATGGGGGATTTTACGGAATAAAGTGAAGTGGCTAAAGTGAACAAGAGTACTTTGGGTTGAAGCGTTTAAGGAGTTCAAGGTTGCTTAAGAAAGGGAAAAAAAAGAAACGGAAGGAAGGAAGGAAGGAAGGAAGGAGGGCGGTCATTCCAACACTTGAATTTTAGGGGTAGGGATTAATGTGCAGTAAAGCCTCCGATAATTCCAGCAGGTAGGGAGTAGGACGAGGCTGGAAATAAGGGGGGGGGTGGAAAGAGGAGAGGGGTCTTGGCACAGGAGGGCAGCCAGATATGTCAAGAAGTGGATCGTTTTTTTGTGCAGCGGAAGATTGTTGATTAAGTTCTCTAGCTAGCTAAGTTGAACATGAACCGTATAAGCATACCCTATCATGATGACACAACCCATGATGTAGAATACACACATCCACGTACACCCCCTCATACGCAATAGTGAGTAGGAAGCCTTAAGCAAATCTCTTATACCTCCGCCCGGAGGATCATTTCTCAACACATTTCTCAACAAGATATAACCCCTTAAATCGAGTGATACAATATGATGGCAAGGAAAAGGGAATTTTGCGTAGAAGTTGGATATGATGCACAGGGAGCGGAATAAGAGAGTGCGGCCAAGGCAGACATAACCAAAGACTATTTTCCACTGTGAAGTATGATAAAAGACTCCTTTGTACGATGTATTCCCGGAGTTTTTGGGCTTACTCGTTGGCTAGGTATTTTCCTCAGAGTCGGGCTGTGGTGATCCTCACTCTGACTATAATATCATGGTTTTTCTGCACAGAAATACAGCTAGAAACCCCTTCAGGATTTCAGACAAATGGGGATTGTTTGTTTCCCCTCTCCCTTCCGTCTTTTTTTTTTCTCCTTGCAACTCTTTTCTTTTTTTTTCAAGCTAAATTCTCCAGCTATTTTTTCTCATATAGGTGTTTGCTGGAATTAAGTTCCACGAATGTCCTGGAATTAGAAACTATAAGAGGCCTGGAATTTTCAGCGGGATTTCCCATCCCTCAAATGTCGTGACTCTGCAAACACCGGAATTACTAGAGGGTTGGAAATCTTGGAGGTGGGAAATATCGGATGTTTCACTGTATTAAAGTATGTCTAGTAGGGCGCGTTTTTTTCTAGATGCCCGGACGCCCTAAACTAGAAAGTTCAAGGATCTATCGGACTATGGTCTAGATGATGCTGTAAAATCCACAACTTAGCTAATTTCCCCTCTGGCTCCCCCCGTGATTCATCTTCCGCCACTACATTATATCGGATACCCGGTGGACAACTCCAACGAGAACAACCCTGCAGCCTAATTACCAGAAACCATGAGGTGCTGACTGCCCTGTCCAGATTCCACAACCCAAGGAGGAATTACTGAAGTAGTATCAATATCCCGAACGCTGTAATATAAATCATTTATAGCGGGTGCAAGATATGTGGGTCCCAAGTTGAGTGTTTGCATTCAAAATGCACTTTCCAAGTGATCGATGATAAAGCGGTTTGCCAGCGGAGCATTACAAGGGACTGTGAGCCTCGATGATTGAAGCTAATCACGAGAGTTCGCAGAGTGATACAGAGGGCACACGCGCAACCTAAATAATAAAAGGAAAGGAGGATATAGAGCCGGAGGTGCCGGTCTGAAAGTCTAAAGTTTAAGCCGAAGAAACAGAAGTAGATAGGATCCACTCCCCTAAAGGTTTTGTGCTTCAGCCTCATCATCATTCCCACTGAGGGCCGAGTGTAGTAACAGACCCGGTCGGGTCATGATCGAGTTTGCCTCGAATACAGTATGCTCGATCACCCCTACCGCAGGGTCGCTCGATCACGACATGATCAAGCATACCTAACTTTTCAACACCCCTACAGAGGCCAAATACCCCCTCCACGTGGTACGATCAGAACATCAAATCGAGGTACCCAAGACAAGGTACACTACCGGGAAAGTTTGTCCGTGACCCCGCGCAGTTTTCAATATGCCTTATCCTCCACACACGAGCACCCCGGATACACCCGGCGCACAGGCTCCTATCCCATAAGATCAAATTTTGCTCTCTCGAGCCGGTGGGGTCATCTATGTACAGTGCAAGGGTGGAAAAGATCTTGGAGATATCAACAAAAAAATAGATGGGGAGGAAATCCTTTTTTCGGGAACAAAACTTAAATTCAAGCGAGCTTTGATAGACAGAGGGAAATTACTCCCAAAGCGTGCTATAACATTCCAGTATTTTTTTTCCCGACTCTTTAGGCCCTCTTAGGCGCTCTAGTTTAATGGCTCTAAAGTGAATTTTCACTGCACAAACTACTCAAACTAAAACACTGTATTCTAAGGAGCGTTCGGTGGCTACACTAATATCGCAATACATTTACCTTTTGAAATATAGCTACATTAAGAAGTTACCTGTGGCCAAATACATTTGTGTATGGATAGAATCAAATCAAAGCTTTCGCACCCCCCAGAATTCGAGTACGATAACGTTGTATCTAACAATGAAATCCCCAAGAGCGATAGTACCAATAACCGAGGGAGCGTAAGGAAGCTCCACTTCATTGTATATTTCCCACCATTTCATGCTTACTCGTTAGGGAAGCTGAATTAACCCTGCATCTCTTGCTCGAAACAAGCAGCCCCTCACTTGCAGAGTGCCTTACATCCGCCAGTCCCGACGGTAGATACATAGTAATGGCCAAGGAAAGCTTACAAAAAAAGATTTATATGCCTCCCGCTTTTTGATAACTTCTGACACATACGTTGGAGCTGGGGGTGGTCGCTTTTTCTTTGTTTGAAATAGCAGTTGATGGCCGCACTTAGTGCGGGATGTGCCCGCTCTCTGTGGCCGCAGGGGCATACGTACGCACTAGCCAATGGACACGCAAGCTCTGAAAATGTTTTCACCCCACTTGTTTTTCTTTCCTTCTCACCTTTCCTCACATTACAACTTCCTTCCTATACACAACTTTCCTCAAGCCCTTCCTTCCACCAAGTTGACATCAATCAATCATAATTCTCATCTCCACCTAAACGGTTTTAGTCCACTGCGTAAAATCCTCACCGTAGATCAGTACCTCCGCAACCAAGATTTTCAACATTTTTGTTGGAATCTGAGGTCGAGTGAGTTCCCATGAGGTCTCATGAAGCACGTGATGTCGATTGCTCGGTGTGATACAATATCTATGAAGAGGCGGTCCGATCACAAACAGCTGCCCTCCGCTAGTATGCGAGGCTCGGGCGTCATTGGTTCTGTGGTGAGGAACTCCTATTCCGTCCGTACGTTGTGACATTTCTCCCGAAATGCTAGTAAATCAACATCGGGAGAGTTTCATCGTAAGGCTAGTGACATTGTGTGGATTTCGGCCATGAAGGCAAAGGGCAAGGGGTATCTACGCAAGCTGGAGGGAAGGGGAGGTGTCATGGTACAAATGGCTCTGTGTTTCGGCAGCATCTTTGTAAAGCCCTCATCAATTCAGGATGAAATCCTATTGAAAGAATGCAAAAAATCACACAATTCAGGCCATTAGAAGTAGTGCGGGTTCGGTGGGAATTACGAGGTTAGTGAGGTAGCCCGCGCTTAGACATACAGTAGCCCGAGGCATATATTATTACATTAAAAGAGAAGAAAATAAAACCTCCTCACGATTAACACAGTTCAATGCCAACTTCATCCCCCGCATGTAGCATGTTAACTCTAACACCCGCTATCCCTTCCCCCCTCAAATCCCTCTCAACTTTACTCACGTCCCATAGCCGATATCTCAACAATCCTGCCGTAATTCCTCGCACATCCTTGGTTTCGTCGTGAGCGCTAATCCAATTATCCACCGTCACCTGCCGACATATCGAGAGGCCGCCAGGGAACCCGCTGATAATCTCGCCGCCGAGAAGGGAGCGAATGTGGCAGAAAGGATGTATTAATAGTGAAAGTTTCGGCCGCAGGGATGCCGCCGTCCGCGCACAGGCCTCGCTCCCGGGGGTTCGAGGTTGCGATGGGAGTGATGATAGCCAAGGTCGCAGAGATGCAATAGGCGCGCCGTGCGGACTGAAGAGTATCGAATAGATTTGGTTTCCCTGCCCTTGGTTCTGGGGAATAACCCACTTAATACCGATTGCATTGTGCAGCGCTGGTAGTTCCAAAAGCCGTTTGGGTGACATGAACAATAACTCTAGCCAGCCCGCCGGGCCCTCAGCTGTAGGCCTCTCCTCCCCACTCGGAAATTCCACCCTCATTATCCCTCCCCGCCGGAACACCCGTAGTCGCTTCTGGTCAAACCACTTCCACCTGAGAACTACCTTCTCTGCCTCTGGCGCCGCGTAGAGAAGGGTATTTTTCGCTGCGCCATTCCAGTCGAGCTCCTTCAATGTCCCCTCGTTGCAATGGTCCGTCTTCTTTTGCGAAACTATGATCATATCTGGAACTGGTGATAGATGGGAAATGGATGAAATACATGGTTGTGTTGTGTGACTCTGATTAGAGAATAGAGGGTGGTAGACGTAAGGGCTCGAGTGCAGCCAAGGGTCCAAGAGGAGTACGAAAGGCTTCGGCAGCCCGGGGTGAGAGAATGTGAGGGCAAAGGTCGTATCGCTATTGAGGCTCTGGACCCGTAGAGACATGGTGGTCATGTTCTTTTTAAGGTTTTATCCCTTGGAGAACATACCCGTAGTAGTTTCGCGGGGGTTGGTGAAAGTCAGGGGGATGCGATTCGATGCCTTCCCCGTCCCGCTCTGCTCGCGCCCGCTGATTATCGCTCCTCACGGAGGTTTTAAAAACAACCCAGAATTTAGGTTTGACATGAGTCGAGCTTCGCCTAAAATTCCCATTAGAAGGGCGAAGCGGTAGAAATTAGCCGAGTACGATCGGTTATAGTTGCCGATTGCGACAGTTGTGGAAGATCTGTAACCCTAACCCTCGGGAGTGCACTGACAGGATAATTCTTTGGAGAGTTGAGGCTTGAAAACTATCCCCACCGGACAACTAAACTTAGTGCCGACTGAGCATGTCTCAGAGCCTGGGGCAGATGCTTAACCGTGTCAAGGTTGATCAAGTATGATAAGAGACATTTTCCAGGGCCTACAAGGTACTTGTAATGTTGTGAGGCGGGGGAGTCACGGAACCTCACCTAGTATCGTACCGAGAACCCGCGCACGTGTGAGGTGCTGAAGCAGACGAGATTTTGAACGAACGAGGATGGAATTTTCGAATGCGACAGAGATATAGAAATTGCATCACAGGTAAATCTTGCGAAATCAACATACAGCGATGCAGTTTACGGAGGGGCGCGAAAATCTTATGCCACTGACCAAGCGTACCTAAGGGTCTGCTTGACTCTGCGAAGTTTAGCCGCAAACTATGGTTTGGCAAGTAGCAGCCACGATATCCAAACAGACAAATCATTGGCTTTGAGAATGGATCACCAGAGCAGGTTCTAGGAAATATTATTGGTTAACAGGAAGATTGCGGTTGCGAGCCGTGATTTTGCAGCAAAAAAAAATGAGTTGCGCTAAACATCTCCCTAATTCCGCATGTTTTGGTGGGCCCCCACTGCCTGGTATCCGGTACAGTATAGTACTCGTACGGTCACACCTCGCTATCCCGAATCGTGCTGAACGGGATACCTCGCTGAGCCGGACAGAATCTCTGGCAGCTCCGGACCGTCATACAATTTCACCCTTTGAACTGGAGGTAGATAGGTTTCAGATTCGAATGTGGTTTCGGAAATGGGTCCCCTGGCCTCTATAGAAAGTTGATATGCCGAGCCGGATCCCATCATAACTGTGAGATAAACTAAGCAGAAGAGAAGACTGGGTTTGAAATTTAGCGGAGTCCGAGGAAGAGGTCCAGAGGGGGAGGAAGGAAAGGGGAAGGTAGAGGAATTCTGATGTGTATATATAGATATAAGGAAAAAGGGAAATGAATACCGGGGAGCAGAAGGGAAAATAGTTCTCTATATTGGGAGTGAGGAAGAAGAGGAGTCAATTCTGCATATCAATATTTATTGAGATAAACCCTCACAGGAGAATGGGAATAAATGTTCATTATTTTTTGTTTAAATAAAAGTCACTGAATCTCTCTACCATTCAAGATACCGGATACCCCGTTGTCCCGGACGAGATCCACGAAATTTGGTCATCAGGGATGGCGAAGTGCGACTGTACTCGGGGTGAGCTGGGGTGATCGGACAGACAGGGGTCAGATAGTAATGTATGTATCAGCATACATTTTCTGACCCTGTCTGTCCGATCACCCACGCCCACTCCCGAGTACTCTATCCTCCTCACATGCCTGTCGCTGAACCATACAAGGGACCGGCAAAATCCTAGGGGTTGAATGCGATATCATTAAACGTGGGTTCTTGTTGTAGTCGATTTTTGAAGGTGTCTAAGCCACAAAATACAAGCTATTGGGTGTTGTAACCGCGGTTATAGTAGGCCAATTTAATCCAGGGGAATTGAGGCTAAAATTTAATGAAGACTAGAGTAGATTAGGATTCTTGGTTGGCGCGCCGGGAAGGGCCAGGAAATACTCGTACGCGTTGCCGGTGATGATTGACGTACTGTATTAGGAAATATAATTTAAAACAAGTTACCGAGCGGGGATCGGGGGGGGGGGGGTTAGGAAAAAGAAAATATTGAGGGGAGATATTGAATCCTCGCCGGGCTTTATATTCTTGGCACCAGTTACTAAAAGGTGGTAGTAGCGTTGCGATGCCTACTTGTAATACCACGCTGGATGTCTTCTCCTAGGTGATCTTGTAAAAAACGTGACCCCCATATTTTTATTATTTATATTTATATTTTTTAGATATCTCCGTTCTGGAACCGGATTTCACCTCTATCGTTGGTATTTTTTCTCGACGAGACGCATCACTCTACATCGAGATGGAGTCCCCAAATCTCTCTAGCCGGGGTTGTTTGTTATAGAGATTATGTGTTCCGCACCCTAAAGTTACATAACTTGGGTTACTGTCGCATTGAAGAAACCTGGTTTTTAGCACCGACTCAAGTTAACTCCCTAAGTGTGCTGACACTACCCATGCAAGTTCTGAGCAGATGCCAGATTCGGCCGCGGAATAATACCGAAGCCTCTTCTCAACCGGGGCACGGACACCTCTAATATCTCGCCCGGGGTGCTTGTGCCCGGAATGGGGCTTCTCTCCATGACCCTTGATATTCTCCTCTCATCAGCCACTCGAGTAAAGTGTATATTCTCGGCTATGCGCCACACAGCCGGTTTGGTGGCTCATTGGATACGAAGTTTGCTGCCAACTCCATCTTGTACTACCGTAAAAACTTGAATAATTGGACGGTGTGCTATGTCGTTGGACTTTCCTCTCCTAGTAAGGTCAAGAAATTTTTGTTTTTTTTTCTGTCTCGGAGGGGGGAAAGGGGCCGTGTTTTTGCTGTGTTTTTGCCCCCTTTCCAGAGAAGGGAATTCTGGACTTCATAGCACACCGTCCAATTATTCAAGTTTTTACGGTACTGGTGAAAGGAATGGTGCCTATATTGTTTGGGGTTCGTTTTACCGCTGAACCGCCACCTAGAGCCGATCTAAGCACTGTAAAATACAAGACGAGAACCGGACCTATCAGCCCCTTCTAACAAAATAATCCTCCTCCCTCCGTGGGCTTCTCCCAGCAGGTACTGAGTTCCTATCAACTCCCGGGATCGTTGGAGTAATAACGTACCATCCGGAACAGGGGGGCCCTGGGGTATCTACTGCCGGTAGCACTGTATCATAGTTATTGGAGATAATGGTAGAAATTTGGAGATGAACAAAATGATTGAAATAGTTGAAAGATGATCTTTAATTCCTGCTCTGGGTTAAAGCCCCAGCGATCTGAAGGGGTCATTCTGCGCTCGACCATAACGGCCGAATGATTGGATGAGGTAGCCCGCGGAACTGTGGAATAAAACTCTAAAGCTTCTTTCAATGATTAGGTGGCGCTAACCTCGTATTTTAACTTCCATTATTAAGTATTTATGATGGAACTAAGGGACCCGATTTTAGAGCTTTGGGCTGCTACACGAACCTCCTAACTACATCTATTGGATGCACTGCGAAGTATATTATTTCCACCGACGGGTAGGTACATTACTAGTAGAGTGGCTGTGAGATGGCCATGAATAGGACTCGTGAGATGGCTTCCGTATTACCGGTAGGCGCCGCGCGGCAGCAACACGAACGGGATTTTGCATAATAGATTTGGAAGATTTAAACCCGATAGGTGTTAGCGCGGATGGTAGATACTTGTACAGGTCCGAGTTGGAAGTCTTGCCTCGCATTAATGTGGGGACCTATTGCGGCGATGAGGATGCGGCGGTCGTGTCAAATCACTCGCATTCTCGGTAATTTGAGAAGGCGCCTTCCCGATGTTGTCTGTGCGGGGAATTTAAGTTATGAGTGATGTTGTGGCAGTGCTGCGCTTTGATTGGTTGGCCTTTTTGAAGGAGCTTTGCGGGGCGTACCCCACGGTTACAATCGGTGCTCCTTATTGCATTGCTGGTGCAACATGTAGGTCCCTACGCACTATAAATTTCTTTGCTTATAATTACAAGCACAGGAGCGGGCAACAACACCCAATACCAGGCAAATGGCGTCTTTCTGTTCCTGCCCCAAGTGGATTACAGTCTTTCATGGGGTCGTGACGAATATCAGGAGGTGACGAACAGGGATCCGTAGCAGGTATTTTTTTGTTACCCTCCTTTGACGAATTCGATTTTTTGTTGCCAAATACCCCTGTTCGTCACCTCCTGATATTCGTCACGACCCCATGAAAGACTGTACCTTCATTATTTTTGCTTCTCTTGATCAGACGCGGGTTACACAGGCTCGGGTCCGGTTAGTTCTTCCGCGCTGTACCACCTGGTAAGTCGCGAGGGTCACTTCTCGTCTTCACTAGCACACCTCGCCGCAGCGTAGTTGACGCACCATCCCCCTTGGGAGGAGAAATTGCACCCTTTCGTGAGGAAAAGGGGGAACACGTATGAATAGAAAATTAACCATCGGAGGGCTTCCGCTCCCGGTCAAAGTTTCTGGGTCTAGTTGGATAAGGCATAGCCGAGGATACCACATTAGGAACAACAATTGTGACACCGGGAGTGAATGAAGGATGATAGTTTCAACTGGTTTCTGGAGTGAATAAATACACAGAAATGAGATCGAATTAAAGGAGCACAGATCCTCGGTACTATTGTAGAATGTAAAGAAATCCATCTCGCGCCCCCCCCCCCCGCCATTCCATTCCCCGACTCTACTCGATATCCCTTCCGCACATTTACAATCCACCGAACGCACGTACAGCAAGGTAGTAGGTGTCAGCGATTTTGCGGCAAGCAACACCCTTGAAGGATTGAAGGCCAGAGTACTTGCTGCACTCTTTGTATAGGTCCTTCTTGAGATTATCATCAACGCGCTTGCGATTGGCCTCTGTGAAGTTGTTCTGCTTTTTGTAGTTGCGGTACCCGAAGTCATGGCGCTTGCAGCTGTTTGAATATTAGTGTATGTAGATAGCAGAGGTGGAGAAGGACTTACGAGTCAAGGAAGTTAAATCCTGCCGGCTTGTCCGGTGACTTGCTGCATCCATCGTCACTCCAGTCCAGGTAGTTGGGATTCTTTTTGCTTTTGTAGGTCAAGAAGGACCCGATGGGGGTTGAGTAGAGAAGCCTCTCAATATCGGTTAGAGGTGACGCCGCCGAAAAATCGGAACTAGCAGTGAACGAAGCAGCTTCAGCTTCTGGAACAATATCCTTGGACAAATCGGTTTCGTCGGCCACATCTCCACGGGTACCTTCGCCAGTTGGCTCTGTAAGTTGAGTGTTGAAATCTGGGACATCGCCGGTTTGCTCAGCAATGGCCTCAGCATTTCCACGCTTGACGAGGCTGGCTGGTTCGCTGACGGGGATGGCGGCAGCATTGGCGAGGACGCCCATGAGGAGGACGATGGCAGCAATCTTGACCATTTTGACTAAACAAGCAAAGATTGTGAAATGGATAATCAGAAGTAGAGAAGAGTTTGTGGGATAAAGGAGTGGTGGGAATGGTCAAGCTGTGGTCCTTCAACGGTGGTGGGTTTAGACCCCTTTTATACTGCCGGGTTGCAGTATATCTTGACAATATCGCCTTAGAATGCCATCGTATATGTTTGGAGAGTATTGTGATGCTTTTTCAAAAAAACAAAAACGTTGACCGGATATTTAAGAGTTAATAGGACGCTCGAGTGAGGAGAGCAAATCAGGTGGAATGAATTATGGAAGCCATTCGGGTCGGAACCCCACATACAGAGTTCTGGAACCATCTGACCAATTGCTTCCTCGGCGCTTTTTCTTTCGATGTGCGTGTAGGGGTGTATTCGCTCGGGGGTGCTAAGGGGTCCAAGTTGTGGAACAAAGGGAAGATGATCTATGATGAGAGTGATGCGCGAGCGAATGAATAGCCCCGGTGTGCTCAAGAAAGAAGACAGTAGCTCGTCTTTCGCTCAGTCTTTCCCTCGTATTATTCCATATTCCAAGGCAACACTCTCAGGCTAGTGTATGCGCACTAACTAAGTGGTCAAATTGCTCCGCCATTTCGCACATACTTTTAAGAAAGGAATGGGAGGTGTGATTTTGCTAGCCGCCGTGAATTGATATTGAAATAGAGGAGTTACATAATCAAAGGCTTTTGTAGCGGGGAAGTCAACAACGTATGATAATTAGATACAGTGCGCAGGGACAAAAGTACCTGGTTCTTCACCGCGTCGTTCATATGCTGGGCCATGTGGGATTTTAGCTTGAAAGCAGGAGCGAAGGGGCAACGTATGCTCAACATTTCCTGGCGGCCCGGCCGATAAACATTTCGGGCCTTGGGGATCGGCACGGGGGGTGGCAGAGTGGGTGGAAGAGAGCCTCCGGTACGAGTTGTCCCACAAAAAGGAATGAAGAGATGGTGACTCGGCGGGCTATTGGATTCATAGAAGTATCAAGCGGGTATGGTGGTTGGCCGTGTAGTCAGCCTGATGCACATAAGGCTCGGGAGGGGTTCGATCACAGGATTTGACGGGGTATTCCCCATCACTGCTAGTTGCCTACAGTAAAAACTAAAATAAACGAAAAATGTGGTATGTCGTTGGACTTACCTCCTTTGGTAAGGCTTGGTGTTTTCCTGCTTTTGTCTTTCAGAGCGGCTGAGAAACTGTTTTCTCCAGTGTTTTTCGCCCCCTTTTCTAAAGTAGGGAATTCTGAACTACATAGCACATCTTCCGCCTACCCTAGTTTCCACGGTACTAGCATACGGCTGATGGGGCTGAATCTCTATGACGCAACCGAAAGTTTGCTGGTAGCACGATCCTTCACCGCGAAACTAGCAAGAGCCAGACATTGGTACTCGAGATATTAGGATACTAAGGTAACTTAACTTATGCATAGCAAGTGAAGTTTGGCCGGCGGTAATAAAACACCGCCGATGGAGCCGGGACTCACGTAATACGAACCACTCTAACACTCTTTCATATGAAAAAAGGGATCAGAGGCATCCAACCGGGCTAGAGAACGGCTATGTAACGTGATTCATCGGCAATAATTCATCACCGTAGTTAGACGCCCCGGATGCTAAAGCCCTGGCTGAATATGGTTGAGCCCGTATCCCGGAATTAGGTCGACTAATCAACCACTTGAAATAGTAGATTAATAAAGGTGTGGGCGTGTGGTAGGTAGCACTGAAATAGGGCAATATAGATCCTAGATCCTTTGGATGAAATGAACCTATGAGGTGATGGAGTAACCCCATCGTGGTATGTTAGGTTAGGGCACACTTGTAGGTGTGAGCAGGGCTATAGACCAGACCGCGCGGCGGTGACTGGTGTTGTGTGGTAGGAGCCCACTGTGCGGGCCACCACAAACTGTATCTAGTCTGAGCTGCGTTCCTTTCTCCTTACGAGAACAACTCATGGTCATCACACTCCTTTGCAACACACTTGTCATATATATCGGATATCGAACACATCTCAGTTTTCCTATCAGCGACTGACCCGGATCGTTCTCGTGACGACAGATCCGATCATTGCTGTGCCCTTGCGGTGCCTGTCCGACGGCATATTCCCTGCGCGGAAACCAGACCTCCATCATGAGGTAGGGGTTGTTTCAACTCGGTAGGACAAGCGACCCCCAGTATTCTAGAATGGTAAACCAAATTAACGAATCCTGGGTTGTAGGCGAGCAAAAAAGGAAATAGGTATCATACTCGAGTACTCTATTCTTGAAGACTGAAGTGAGATGAAAGTCCTAAAACCACCTACTTTTGGGTGACTGTATGTGCGGGATTAGGGTCTGATAATATCCTAGGAGTGTGGAACGTGAGCACTGGATGATCCGAGCGGGTGACATCTGATAATCAGCATATCTCGAGGTGGACAATGGTAGGCTGAAAGTGACAGTAGCGAGGTTCTCCTCCGTGGAGCAAATTCTGTGGCAGTCGCACTTGTTATAAGAAATGCCAAGAGTTCAGGATTTTCTGTCTGTAATAGCGAGGTTTTAAAAGATTTTCCTCAGAGCAAGTTCCAATTATAGGCGGGGGTGTAAATCTCCAAGGTTTATTCCTAAGAGCGAGGTTCTAGTGTAAAGAGTTGCATTATAATGAGATGCGACTGCGCCAGAACAAGATCAGGGGTTAGAGTGGAAACACGGTGGGTAGAAAGGAGTTTGTTTTTGGTCCGAGATGGTGCATGGTGCTTTCCATGATTGTGGAAAATAGTGCTGTACCCGGGCATGGACCTGGGTGATCGGACAGGCAGGGATTAGAAACCTATGGGGCTACATAGAATTTTGGTCATTGTCTGTCCGATCACCCACGTCCATACCCGAGTACTCGGTATTAAAGGAACCGAGGTGGAGAAGGTGATTGGATTAGGGCTGGTTTGGTATAAATGGGACAGTTCAGTTGGGCGACCGTATTGGCTGTGAAAATGGAAGGAAAAGGGTCATTCAGGAACTGAACGGAACCGTTGTCCAAACACTCCCTTAACCAATAACCTGCGCGGATCTGCGGACTCGCCCACCATGATTTTGCCTGTTCTCAAGCCATTTGCAAGAATTATAACAACATAAGATTTTTGCTATTTCAATCTGAGGCCCTTTCAAATACAGGGAAAACAGGATAGTGCCGTACTAGTGTCTCTATAATACCATTATAAGCAGAGGCATACACCCCAATCTATCTCTCTATCCCTCGAAAGACCGTGAGAGGTTGAAGGGGGCCGCTCGCTGCATGGAGGTACTCTTCATAATTTTTTCCACAATTTTTGGGGATGAATTGAGTACATAATAAGCTCAAGGTTCTAAAAAATTCTCTTTGAACTCTTAAATAGAAAACTGGAAACTCGGGCGTCCTGAGACGTGTTGCTCTTATCCGAGTTAATGCGGTAAAGACATCCGTCAAAAAGTCGGGGTTGGATTAAACGAAGAAAGAAAGAAAAATGCACTGCAAGTGTATACCGTAGGATACTATTCTTCAGTGCATTTAGCCGACTTCCGAACACTCCGGCAGTGTAAACTCCTCACAGCGATCCGGGCCCCCGAGGGATATGCTACGAAAACTCCGCTAGACACGATAGGAGATGGTTAGTTGGCGGTCTTGTGGAGTGAGAGTGAAGATGTATGCGCTCTTTTGGTTGGAGAAAGGTCTTGGGAGATAATTGTTTTCGCTATTCTAGTCTGTGTCATGGCTTAAATCTCATACTTATGGTGAGAGATATGATGCCGTGACAACTCGCAAGACTTGTTATCCACATGGGCACAGTAATTGATATCATTTTACACTTCCCGGTAGGGGTTGCGCTACTCGAGTACACGACAAATTGTCCCGAGCGGGAGGAAAACGATGGAGATTCCTAATCTTTGAACGCATGTCGCTACACTGCTAATGTACTCGAGTACTTAGAAGGGTTCAGTGAACATGTCTCATATTGGTTGGCTGCTCAGCCCGGATGCTCCCGATTGGATGGTAATGTCACACCATAAGCCACATCGCCCTGCTTTCTTTCTTTCCTTCAGCCCCGCTCACAGAAAACCTATATGCTCCCCTGATACCCTTACAAATTTCCTACTGTTCTTACCGTACCATTTCTGCATTCAACAACATTCTGGACATAATACCATGCCCCAGAATACGCAATCTATCAACTTCGGCGGCAACAACGCCCAATGTGGAACATAATAAATAGCTTCAATACTGGTGGGTCCGATGAAAATGCAGAGATTATGCGCTGGCTGTCCCCACTGGAGCCAAACATTCGACCTCGAGGCATGCGCACCGGCCAATTCGGCAGTGTTGGAGGCTGGCTGTTTGAAACAAGCGAGTTTTGGGGGTAAGGGTGGAGCCGATAAGGCTGTCTTCTTTTGCTCCGGGAATCTGGGAGTTGGCAAAACATATGGGAGGTACCTGGCGGGATTCTTTCAGCGAAGGGGATATGGCTAACGGCGGGAAATACTAGTTCCCTAGTGATCGACAGCCTGTGTGATCAGGCAGAGAAGGAAGATATCGCCGTTGCATGCTTATATTACGACTTCCTCGCCCAGCAAGAGCAGACGGTCATCAACGTTATGGGAGCAGTTCTGAAGCAGCTAATAGGCAGATGTGACATCCTGAATTATCTACGTAAGGCGTTTCAAGACGGCAAAACGGGGGTTGGTGATAGGGGGTTTCTAGTTGCGGATATCGTGCGGATGTTGAGGACCACTATTGCTTCGAGATCTCAAGTTTTTATCTGCATTGACGCCCTCGACGAATGCCTGCCGAAGGGTTTGCTAGAACTTCTTGAATCGCTGAGGGATATTATTCGGGAGTCCCAAGGACGAGGGTGTTCTTCACCGGGAGACCCCATGTCAGGGAAGATATTCGGAGAAATTTCCCCAGGGCGGTTGTGATACGGATTAGTCCGAACGCAGGCGATATCAAGGATTATGTGGAGATGAGGTTAGCCCGGGACACTGAGCCAGAGGCCATGAATGATGATTTGCGGGCGGATATTGTGAGGGCTGTCCTTGAGAAGATATCTGATATGTGCGTGCGAGTATTTCCAGTTTCCACGCTACCAACAATGTATACTGACCAACAATCATGTGTAGTTTCCTCCTCGTTTCTCTAAACATCGACGCTATTCTTGAAGAGGTGACAATTCGTCAGAGGAGAAAGATACTTGAAGAGATGGTACGAGGAAAAGGACTGAGCGAGGCATATACGGCAACTCTAAGGCGACTCAAGGCCCAGAAGGGAAATAAATTAATACTTGGGCAGAAGGTCCTCATGTGGGTGCCGCATTCGGAACGGCCGCTGCTGGTCGAGGAGCTCTGTCATGCCATGGGAGTGGAGATGGGATCTGTGGAAATGGATCTCGAAAATATTCCTGCGTTACGGACACTCTTAGCATCTTGTCTAGGACTTGTCACGGTCGAGGTATCATCGTCCACTGTCCGACTGGTGCATTTTACTCTGAAAGAGCATCTCTCGAGTGATCCGACCCTATTCCATAATCCCCACTCAGAAATTGCGGATGCTTGTTTGACATACCTTAACTTTGAGGGTGTCCGGGATCTTTCCCCACATCTTGATTCGCCCCCCTCGGAAATGCCCCTTCTAGAATATGCTTCTTGTTTCTGGGGGAAGCACGCAAGAAGGTGTGCGACGGAAAATACGAAAATACTTGCGCTGAGGCTTCTCGATAGATTTGATGAGCGCGGATCTGCTCGACTACTGTTATTACACCACAATAAAGACCGAAACCCATGCCCTTATTTTTACCGCGTCTCAAGCGGCCCAACGCGATTCGCAGGGCTCCACTCAGTGGCATTCTTCGGGATCGCGGAGATACTCACCGCTGTACTTGACATGAAGGAATGGGACGTTAATACATCCGATTCCGCGGAGTGTACCGCTCTCGCATGGGCAGCTGCACGGGGGCATGAGGAGGTGGTAAGGATGCTTTTGGAACAGGATGGTGTCGACCCCAACAAGGCAGATTTAGTAGTCCGGACACCACTCTCATGGGCTGCGGAGTGCGGGCATGAGCAGGTAGTAAGAGTACTCTTAGAACGGGAGAATGTCGACCCCAACAAATTTTGGCTCGAGTGTGGCAAAACACCACTAGGGTTAGCCGCCCGGCACGGGCACCAGCGGATAGTAGAGATGCTTTTGGAACGGGGGGATATAGATCCCAGCAGGGTGAGCCGCAAATATCGCCGGACGCCACTCTCTTGGGCCGCAGTGCTCGGGCATGAGGAGATAGTAAAGATCCTTTTGAAACGGGAGGATGTTGATCCCAACCAGGCAGCCGGCAAATATCGTCGGACACCGCTCTCGTCGGCCGCGTCGTGCGGCCATATAGGGGTAGTAAAGGTGCTTCTGGGGCGGCAGGATGTTGATCCCAACCTGACAGACAGCTATGATGACCGGACACCACTCCTGTGGGCATTGGAGGGCGGGATGAGGAAGTGGTAAAAGTGCTTTTGGAACGGAAAGATGTCGACACTGCCATTCCAGATAGCAAGAACCGAACTCCACTTTCGGTGGCCCTCTCCAAAGGACATGACGGAATTGTGAAGCTCCTACAAGAACGGGGAAATGCCGATTCCGACAAAACCAACCGTGGCGGTCAGGTATTTCTCCAGCTGTCCGCTTTGGATGGGGACAAGAGTGTGGTTGAGAGCCAACGCGGGGGTGGCGATCCCAATATCGAGACAGATCTTAGCGCCAAACCTATATTCCCACCGGCTGGCCTCGATGAGCGGGAAGGGGCATTGGACTTGATTTCCAAGTCGGCAGGCGACGATCTCTCCTCAACCGAAACATCAAAGTTGTCTCAGCCTCCTTCCATGTTGCCCCTAAAGTTCTTATGCCCTCGCACCGAAATAGGCCGCTACCTCCACACCACCCGATCAACCCTTTCGTTTGTGGTCGACCAGTATTTCATCATCGCCGCTCTCATCTGCTTCTCAGCCTTTCTCATTTACGTCTTTCCTTCTTGCCACGAATATTGCGATTCCATAAATAATTACTGGGTACGGAGTAGTGCAGCATTGGTGTCGGTGGGGTCTCTATAGACTTAGATATAAATAGACTCGGATAGAGGGCGTTCGTTACGGTTTTGGCTTGCTCTTTGCTATCCATCCACCCCCCTTCTCCCCCGACAGCTCTAAATAGACATTGCCAACATCACCTCGTTTTTTGATTTTCACTCCCGATATTTTTCTTGTTAATATTCGCGTCAGGTTTTATGAGTGGTTGTGTATACTAGTATAGCCTGTTTTAAGTAAATATGCGCCGTAGAAGCCGCTGGTGAGCTCGAACAAACCCTGTCCATATTTGCAGGCAGGAATCTTATATTTTTCCTGTTGTATCTCTCGGTACCATCGTGCGGCTTACCGCCATTCATTCCCCCATAAACTATTCCCTATTCCGCAGGACTCATTCCTGCTGCGATATTTCGTACGATCTGGGCAAGATCCCAAGCTCATGATATCAAACCCTAACCCTCTCTTGCTTGATTTATTATACCATAGAAGCTTGAGTAATGGAATCCTGTGATATGTCCGATCGTATTATAGTTAGAAATTTCCTGCTCCGGAAGGCGAGCAAAAATGTAGTACGAGTAGTAGCGCAATACCTTCCCCCATTTAGAGACAGAAAAGAAAAAAGTTTCCAGACCTGTCTGACAAAGGAGAACCCAGGGGCATAACCCATGGCTTAACCATTGGAGTTTCTATGGTGTGCGTCCATGACCAGCGGATTGCCTAGGTGGTATTGTATCAAAAGAAGGGTAAGGAAGAGGTTGGCGCGATGTAGTCTACGGCGGGTATGATACAATACGAGTGTGCCCGCGCCTATGCAGCTAAAGAAAACAAAAGTGAAGCAAGGTATCATAATTTAGTCAATGACATGAGGTGAGGAGAAACGTTCGGCAAATCTAAATTTTTTACACCAAACTAAAACAAAACAGAACTAAATACTCCCATTGCTTGACACTCTATCTGGAGGAAAAAAATAAATAGAAAAGCGAGAAGTCAAATGGTGGGAATTTCTTGGGACTGAATATAGTACGGTAAGGAAAAAAAAGGCAAAAGCTTTTAAACGGATCAACGGCGGCAACCGGACTCCAAGTTCGGGCAGCAAAATATAAATTTACCATCACTGACGGGTAGCTTTAGGGTGGGCGTGGAGGTTTGTCTGTTCTCACTCACTTTTCTCTCTCCATCAACTAACTAACGGTAAAGACAGAAGTGTATATAAATCATAACGAAGCCGCGCTCTTATCCTTCTATGGATCACAGCTCATATCCGTTCTCTTCCCCGTATGTCTCCCTCTCCCCTTTGCGTACTTTCATGCTAAGAGAAGTAGGATAAAGACTCCCACTGTTCGTATCTTCAGGACGTCCAACCTTTTTGTTTGTTGGGGGTCGCGGGATGCTGCTCGGCATGCTTTCATGAGACTTGCGCATTCCACAAGTATTCGAATACCTTGGCGCCGATATTCGCTGCTCCAGGTGTAAACCGAGTCGGCTTGGCGCCAAGGCATCCGGATACTTGTGGAATGCGCAAGTGTACCCTTGTTCGCCGCCCAAATTCGTCGCAGACACGGTTGGGACTCAAATCGCTCACCAATACGATACTCTATCTTCTTGGAAATTAGCTCAAATTTAGCACACAACACTGATAGCACGGTCGGCGAAAAGCAAATACTCGGAAACCGAAACCCCCATCGCGAGTACCTCCTACCGATACACGAGCAGACCGAGAGTCTGTGGCTGCTCATAGTTGTACCCCTACCCGGGTGGCTAGAGCCCAGCTTTACCGAGCCTGAGCATCCACTCTCCCCTCGCTAACCAGCAATCTAACCGCAGTCCGCCGCCACCCACGGCGAGCAGAGTATGAGGCAAGGCGAGAATGCCCACCTAGCTTTTATAGGACAGCGATTACAAGCTATCTATTTATTCTAAGTTAATCGCAGATAAGCAAGAAAACTGCAAGTTAAGAAAGCCAAATTTATACGGTAACAGTACTTCTGCCAGCGCCTGAATGGAACCAGGGGGTCACATTGGTTTCACAAGTATCAGGGCGGCTGATTGGACCAGGACTCCGCCACCAGGCTTCAACATCACTATCGCCCCCGCTTTTCTAATCTCCCGGAATCCATCAATCCACTCTACTAGATATAACTACCCCTATCCTCGATATTCTTCAAAATAGCCGAAATACAGAATGTTCCAACATCACATCAGAGACAACATCAACTCTTTGAATACTAGCATTGCTTTTAACAATGTATCAAATATCTTTACCGTGGGCGACGAGAAGTCAGAAATTTTGGCCTGGCTATCTCCACTTGAGCCCCAGAGACGACACCAAGACATCCGAACCCGGAGGGCCGATGAGGTGGGGGCCTGGTTATTAAAAACCGAGGAATATCGGAATTGGTTTCGTGGTATCCGTGCGGGTGAGTCTGATGGTTCAGCCTTGTTTTGTTACGGAGGTCCCGGGGTTGGCAAGACCTACATTAGGTGAGAGAGAAGATATCCGAGATAATAGGGGTATTCCTAATAAGCTGTGATGTTAGCTCGCTGGTGATAGACACACTGTGCAAGCAGGCCCTGGGGGAAAACTCTGCCGTTGCTTGCTTCTACTTCGACTTTGCTGCTCTAGAGGAGCAATCGCCAGCTACTATTCTAGGTTCGGTGCTGAAGCAGGTTGTTGGAGGACTGAACGAGGTTCCGGAAGGGATAGTCAAAGCTTTTCGCGAGAGAACGAAGGTCATTGGCGGCCGGGGGCTAGAGCTCGCAGAAATTGTGGAGTTCTTGCAGGAGATGTCATCCTCGCGATCTACATTTATATGTATTGACGCCCTTGACGAGTGTCTACCGGTACATCGGGCGAAACTCCTCGATTCACTCTACCAAATCCTCCAGAACTCCGCTGGCGCCCGGATATTTCTAACCGGGAGACCATATATCCTGGGTGAGGTTGACAAGCATCTTGCCGGGAGGGTAGCTACTACATCCATAACACCCACCAAGAATGATATTATCATATTCCTTCGAGCGAAACTGAAAGAGGATACGATTCCAGAGGCGATGGACGAGAGCTTAGAGAAGGAAATTATGGAGAATATTTCCGAGACAGTTTCGGAGGTGTAAGTAGGGACCGGGGAGGCATAAAATTCCTAAAGTAATGTACTAAAAGATATTGTACGTAGATTCCTGCTTGTCTTCTTAAGCATCGAGGCGATCCTACAAGAGGCGACCATATATCGATGGAGACAGAGGCTGAATGCGATGAAAAATGGCTTAGACTTGGGGGGCGCATACGGGGCAACGCTACGAAGGATAAAGGCTCAGGATGGGGAGAAAGCAAGACTCGGCATGTCCGTTCTGATGTGGATCACTTATTCGAGGCGGCCCAGTGTTCGCAACGGGGCAGTCCGTCCGTCCTGGGCAAGGACGAGGACGGACGACATTTCGTCGTCCCGTCCCGTCTTTTCCTGAACTTGCCCGACAAGTAAGAGCCAAGGACCAGGACGGACG
>Ga0307517_10001859_pt1 | contig 34540 bp, 32 predicted proteins | sample 23_EM_MG_FD_194515 | JGI IMG/M metagenome (GOLD analysis project Ga0307517, IMG submission 194515) | Populus trichocarpa ectomycorrhiza microbial communities from riparian zone in the Pacific Northwest, United States - 23_EM | ecosystem: Host-associated > Plants > Roots > Unclassified | place... | reverse complement strand
AAAGGATTCTGAAACATTTATGAATCCTTGCCACATTTGGAAATTATGTTGCAGCCCATTAAAGAACTTTGTAGAATTAGGAGATTCCCAAAATAAGCTGCCACATCCTTTTTAGGAAAAGAATCCTAGCCAAATAGGAAGTCCACAAGTCAAAAGGAAGTAAATAACAAAATTCGTACAACCTCTGTTGACCCATGTTTCGATGCCTTTCCGAATTTCAATTGATCTGAAATTTTAACCCAAGGTAGAAAAACATGTCAGGAGATTCCATGTAAAATTTCAGCCTAATCCAACGGTCAGATTGAGAATTATGATTGTTGCCGTAAAACTAGATAGTTGCACATTTTACGTCAAAATCCGAATTTGACCTTTTCTGGATCTATCATTCCCTCTCTTTTCAAGATGATTCATCCTCGAATCACCAACAAGTTGGATGGACAATTCCTTAGCCTCTTTTTGAAGCCTTTGGATTTTTTTTCTTGCCAACAATCGTCGCCAACAACTTTGGATGAAAGTAGCAGCCGTTCTATTTCGTATATCATCATTGCAGCGTATTTTCTCCTCTTTTTCTGAAGCTTGCTGGGCATTGACTGTTGCAGTTAACACATCAAGTTCTTGCTTCATCTCCCCTATAATACGGGATAGACTCTTGGATTCTTTTTTTAGAACACTAATATCTTTATTTCTCTCCATTTGATACCACCTCTCCTTTTGAATCCTCCTTTTCTTTTGCCATAACACATCATTAGAATACATGAAATCCCTTTGGTTTCTAGGCTGCCAAAAACCTCCCCGATGGCCTATGGTCTCATCCTTAAAGCCACCATCACCATTATCATCAACGTCCTCCTCAAAATCCGCATAATCAGCCCTCCTTGGCCTTTCGGCCCCACTGCCATTGTTTGACTTGGGTTTAGCCCCAACCTTTCTCACGTCTTGGGTACAAGTTCTAGCCACGTTACCATGTTTTCCCACCTTCTCAAGTCTGTCACCCATGTTCCCCATCACGAAATTCATTCTTTCCATCATCTTCGTCATGGCTTGCATTTGGAAATTAAGTTCTACATCGGGAGGGGGTGCTGTGTTGTTTTGATCTGACATGATAGTACCTGCAAGAATTGGTTAGTTGTAAAGAAAATCCTCACATCGCTCGTGTTTCGCTCAAACACTCTTAATATCCTCACACGCTCACACCTCTCGTCTCACCTTCTTGCGGTTCTTGCGCAACTGAAACCAACACCAAATAAAACCAACTTGGCAGCGCAATCCATATATATATATATATATATATATATATATATGACTCAAGAAGCAATAAAAACCAGAAAACAAACAAAACGAAACTGCGCGAGTCTATCCGAAATATGAACAAAACTGAAGACTCGAATAAAAACAAAAACAAAAGTATGCAAAATGATGAAAAAAAACCTAAATATGTTGGATATGATGAAAATAAACTGCAAGAAATGAAAACAACAAAAAGAAAGTGAATTTCAAAAGTTGACGCAAAACAAACTCGTTTAGCACGAGTTAAGTCCGAATCTGGAACCTAAAGTAAATGATGTCCAATTGAGTTAAAATTTCAGATATAGTGCGATATCAACCCAAATAGACAGAATATAAATTGTGATCAATTTACGATAAGCTTTGATATACTGACGCAAAAACGTTATGAATCAGACCTCATTAGACCTGAATTTTAAACCCAAAGCAAACAATATCCAATTGACCCTAAAATCAATATGTACTGCGATTAGGACCCCAGTAATCAGAGTATCAAATTTGAGCTAATTCCGAGTTGATTTGGTCCAATTTTCTCTTGTTTAGTTTTCTGCGGTAGAATCCAATAAACGTCTTTTTGAACGATTTTTTTTTGCCTTTCTCTTTTCTCTCTTTTTTTTTGTTTTTTATGCTACTGATATATTTTGAACAATAACATAATGAAATAAATAATTTTTTTTTATTTTTTTTATATGCTGCAAAATCAAGGAGATGAAAAAAATTGGACACTAAGGAATTTTTGCGGAAACAACAAGAAACGAAAATTTCAGAAGGATATAACCTGGTTAATGGAGCCAAGCTCTGATACCAAATGATGCAAACCTCATGATCACGTGGTCACGCAACCCACACGCAAAGACACCAATTCCTGGAAAGCCAAGTAAATCAGGTTTGATAGGAGTGTGACACAAAGATAACTTGTACCTAGGCACCAACACTATTGGAAACGAAGACCCCCACCCAACGAATATTGATTCGCGAACGAGAAGTATAAGGATGACGCCACAAAGACAGTTGTTCTTTGATAAGTCATTTTTCAGTTCATTAGAGAACCATGGAAGGGAGATTATCTCACCAACACACACACACAAAGTGCGGCAAACAAGATGTTTTATTAATCTGAATTCTCTAACTTACATGTCTGGTTATGCCTTTATTTATATAACTCAAGACTTAAATAAACCCTAATGGACCCCCCTTAGGTGGACTTATATTAAGCCCACTTACAATTGACCCAAATAAGTAATAATAACCCAAAGGCTAAGAAAAAAATAATAAAAATAATAAAAATCCGAAAATTACCATCCTAAATATGCTAGAATCAGATTTTTCACCATTAAGAAGTTCCAAATAGACTAGGACATCTGATCTGAAGGTAGAATTTATTCTAAAGTCTTCTTTCCTTTTTGTAGCTAGGATGAATAAGGAATCCTTGTAAGAAAAAGATTCTGAACATTTATGAATCCCATTAAAGAGTAAACATGGAAACTATGTTGCAGCCCATTAAAGATCTTTGGAGAATTAAGAGATTCCCAAAATAAGCTGCCACATCCTTTTAGGAAAAGAATCCTAGCCAAATAGGAAATCCACAAGTCAAAAGGAAGTAAATAACAAAATTCGTTGACTTAAAAGGTTGTACAAGTTATCTTTGTGTTACACTCCTATCAAACCTGATTTACTTGGCTTTCCGGGAATTGATGTTTTTGCGTGTGGGTTGCGTGACCATGTGATCACGAGGTTCACATCATCCTTCATCCTCTTTCTGATCACCCTTACCTTGTCAGTTGTCAGTTGCACCATTTCAAGTCCTAAAAGCTTCCTTTCTACTACTTCATCCCAATAAATTGGGGTACGACATTTCCTCCCATACTTTATATGGAGCCATACCAACAATAGCTTGATGGCTATTATTATAAGTAAACTCCACCAATGGCAAGAGATCCTCCCAGTTCCCTCCAAACTCCAGCATTTAGGACCTCAGGAGATCCTCAAGAGTTTGAATGGTCATTTCAGATTGACCATCCGTCTGAGGATGAAATGTTGTGCTTAGACTCAACTTTCCCCAATGCTCGTTGTAAGCTAGGCCATAACCTCGATGTGAACCTTAGATCCCGATCTGATATAATCGACACTGGCACTCCATGAAGTCTGATTACTTCATTTACATATAATTTTGCTAGCTTATCCACTAAATCAGTCATTTTCATAGGCAAAAACAAAACAGATTTTGTCAGTCGATCCACAACCACGCATATGACATCATTCCCCTTATTTCCCCTAGGTAATCCCTTCATAAAATCCATAGAAATATCCTCCCATTTCCATTCTAGAATCGACAATAACGGTAATTCCCCTGCAGGTCTCTAGTGTTCTATCTTTACTTGCTGACAGATCCCACAGTTCAACACAAATTCAGCTATTTCCCTCTTCATATTTAGCCACCAATAGTATTCCTTTTAATCATTATACATCTTTGTACTTCCAGGATGAGTAGCAAATCAGGATTCATGAGCTTCTCTCAATACTTCATCTTTCAAAGTCTTATCATCATGCAAATAAATTCGCCTACCCACAACTATTAGCCCATCAGATAACATTTGAAATGTTGTCTCTACACCTTGGTTTACCCTCTCCTTGATCTCCTTTACTTTCCCATCCACCTCTTGAGCCACCAAGACCTTGTCTCGAAGCACAAATCGGATCTTTAATTGAGCTAACAGTGATCCCTTGGGCCCTACACTTAGCTGCAAGCCCATCTTCTTCAATTCCACAATACTTTCATGTTCCTTAATCTCCATATCATTCTTTATTATTTTTCCTTTCCTACTCAAGGCATCAACTACTACATTAGCCTTACCAGGATGGTAGTCAATTACACAATCGTAATCTTTTATTAACTCTACCCATCTCCTCTGTCGCATGTTCAGCTCCTTTTGTGACATCAAATATTTCAAACTCTTATGGTCCGTAAAGATTTGAACATATGATCCATACAAATAATGTTGCCATACTCTTAGGGCAAACACCACCGCTGCAAGTTCTAGATCATGAACTTGGTAATTCACCTCATGCGACTTTAGTTGTCTTGATGCATAAACGATCACACACCCGTGTTGCATCAACACACAGCCCAGATCCCTTTTTGAGACATCATTATATACCACAAACCCTTCTGTCATGGATGGAAGGGCCAGTACAGGAGCAGAAGTAAGCCTCTCATTTAGTTCTCGAAAACTCACTTCACACTTTTCCGACCAAACAAACCTAACTTCCTTGTAGGTCAACTTAATTAAAGGTGAGGTTATGGTGGAGAACTCCTCAATAAACCTCTTATAATACCCAGCAAGACCCAAGAAACTCTGGATTTCTGTCACGTTGGTAGGCCTCTCCCATTTCAACACGGCCTCAACCTTTCTTGGATCCACAAATATTCCTCATGCGGATATTACATGGCCCAAAATACTACTTCTTTGAGCCAGAACTCACACTTATCCAGCTTTGCATATAATTGGTTCTCCCTTAAGATCTGTAGCATAACCCTTAGATGTTGTTCAAGCTCTCAACAAGAGTTTGAATATACTAAGATATCGTCAATAAATACCACCACATATTGGTCCAGGTAAGGCCGAAACACCCAATTCATCAAGTCCATAAATACAGCTGGATCATTGGTTAACCCAAAAGGCATCACCAGAAACTCATAATGCCCATAACGGGTTCTGAAAGCAGTCTTCTGTATGTCTTGCTCCTTGATTCTCAACTAGTGGTACCTAGACCTCAAATCTATCTTAGAGAACACCCTAGCACCCTTTAACTGATCAAACAAATCATCTATTCATGAAAGTGAATATTTGTTCTTCACCATCACTTTATTCAATTGACGATAATCGATGCACAAATGAAGCGTTCCATCCTTTTTCTTTACAAACAATATTGGAGCTCCCAGGATGAGTTACTAGGCCGGATGAAGCCTTTATCTAACAATTCCTGAAGTTGGAACTTCAGTTTAGCCAATTCCATAGGTTTCATCCTATAAGGAGACTGAGCTATAGGAGAAATTCCTGGAATAGTTTCTATAGAAACTTCAATTTCTCTAACCGGAGGTAATCCAGGCAACTCTTCTGGGAATACATTGAAACTCCCTCACAACAGGAATACTAGCCAAATCTATGCTACCCTTTTCCAGCTCTCTTACATGGGCTAACCAAGTAGAACAACCAAGACTGAGATTACACAACTTGGAATTACTTTTCTTTCCCCTTTAAACACTACTCTTTTATCACTTATTCCTTGGATTGTCACCGTTTTGGTGAAACAATCCACTTGTTCCTTATGTTTACTTAGCCAATCCATGCCCAAAATCATATAACTCTAACGGCATAAGATCTACCCTCAATTCTAACCCTTCAATATATAGTTTTACCCCTCTATAAATATCATCAATATGTATATTCTCTCCTAGAGGTGTACTAACTGTCACTCCTACACCCAACTTGCTAGATAACACATGCAAGTTATTCACAATTCTATAAGCTACAAAGGAATGGCTAGCTCCAGGATCAATTAAAACATAAACTTGCATTGTATTTAATTGTAAAGTACCTGCCACCACATCAGGTACAACTCTTACATCCTCGTGGGTCATGTGATATACTCGGCCCTGAGTCATCCCCTCCTGAACTCTAGGCCTCCTCTGAGTAGCACTCATCCCTAACTGGGGAGGACTGATAGGACGATCGACTGTAACTGATTGGTGCTGGCTCTGAACCTCAGTCCTCTGACCATGGGCTCCCTCGGTAATTCTACAGGGATAATCCTTCTTCCTGTGACTCGTGTCCCCACAATAGTAACAACCTCTGCCTATATCGGGCACTCTCTCTATCGATGCCCCTTTCCTCTACAGATATAACATCTCCCCAGCATCGCGGCGCAATCTCCAGGGTGTCGCTGCTCACACCTCTGACAGAATGGATACACTGGTCCCTTCTGCTCTATAGACCCTCCAACAGTCGTGACTCCTTGTCTAGCATGTCCTCCCCAGGATCCTTTTCCACCAACCTATCTAGATCCTCCTGAGCTATCTCCGGGGTGAAACTCCCACTTCTTCTCTGGAACTGTCTTGATGACTGCCCACTCTTCCCTTTCTTTGGGAGAGGAGGTCTCCTAGTCAAAAACCCAAAATCGCTCATCTTAGCTCCAGTTGCCTGACTCTGCTCGACCACTAGCTTCGGAGCATCCATTATTACCCTCTCCATACCCTGAGCAACCCGTACCAATCCCCAAACAAATAAAAACTGCATGGCTATCAATATCATCCTCATCTCTTGCCTCAATCCATCACGGAACCTCTCCACCCTATGGCGCTCTGTGGGAAGGTAAGTAGAGGCAAAAGCTGCTAAGTCTTGGAATCTCCTCTCATACTCCATAACTGTTAAATCTCCCTGCCTCAAATCCAAAAACTCTTGTTCTTTCTCCCTACTATGCTCCCAATAATAGTACCTCTCCTCAAACTCTTCACGAAAGTCCTTCCATCTCAATACCTCCCCCGATCTCCTCTCTCTGATGGTCTCCCACCAAGAGTGGGCACTTTCAATCAATAACTGAGTCACGCAATCCACCTGTAGCTCCTCTAGTACCTGCATCTGATTTATAGCTCTTTCCACTTTCCTCAGCCAATACCCAGCAACCTCAGCATCCTTTTCGCCACGATTAGTCATACAACTCATCTCTCTCATACCCTTCACCCATTGCACTATGGTGACTACTTCCCCCAATCTAGGAGCTATATTGAAGGCTTCCGCTACCATTCCTGCTACCACAGCTCTCACTATATGATCCATAAAAGCAGGATCTGAAAATGGGTTTGATGCAACTGTCAGTGCCACTGGTGGGGGTATATTATCTCCCCCCTATCTGTCTGATACCTCGTGCATTGATACCTCTACCTAACGGGACACCGAATTATCTTGAAATCTCACTAACTCGCCCCTTTCAGAGTATACTGATGTTGCAGGTACATTAGAGGAGGTGTCTACTAAGGGATCCCAGTCTGAATCACTTTTATAATAAAGACTCTGATCACTTCCCCGAATTGGGGATGGATTAGTTCTGGCTCTTTGCCTTGTTCTCACCATCCTGAAACACATTTCAAAACCATATAATTATTCTTGTCCCTGGAATAACAACCTGAGCTCTGATACCAAAATGTAACATCCCCATATCCGGGAATAAACAACAATCTCATGTCAACTATTACACAGAGTAATTAATTAATTATATATGTGTGTGTGTGTGTGCGCATGCAAGGTGTTCATATTAAATTTTTACCGAAATTTTCACTAACATTTCGGCAGAGTCTCCCCTATATCGGGAGGTCCCAAATTATCGACATTTAATCTGTTTACACTTCTAATATTTCATATCTCATAACTCAATCACGATCTAATCGTCTTGGGTCTCAATCCCACAAACATCATCGTCATCACAACCATAATATTTAAACATATATTGAACAACAAATATCATTATAGAGGAATAAATGAGATAAACATGTATACATGGACACAATCTTATGAAATTCAGAGTTAAGATTATCTATTCAAGTTGAAACATTAATTATACAAATTCAGTTATATAAAAGTTCCTAAGCTAGGATCTACTCTTGTTGTGCATACGATGGTTCTGAAACAAAATACATATTATTGAAACATGAATATCATAATAAATATAACAACACAAATATCCAACAATGTAAAAAGGCAAACATGCATTCATTATTTATTCACTTCTGCCTTCTGGTTTTCATTGGAAACTCTTTCTCATTCAACTACTAAAAATCATTTCCTCTTCCATTATCAACCTCCATTCAAGATTTCATAAGATCAACCATGATTATTTCCACTTAACACATTACCGACACCAATTTCACTAGTATCATCATCACCCCGTAAGAGTCGATGCAAGGTGATCCCCTTACCCGGGATCCTAACATACACTAAATGTATGCTAGCCCAAACATGTGATCCCCTTACCCGGGATCCTAACATACACTAAATTTATGCTAGTCCACGCCCCATATCACACTTCTCATATTTTTGTTGTCAGCGATAATTTCATCACTTGGCAATTCACACAACAATTACTATCTTGACATTGAACTGTTACTGTCTCGAACCATTACTGTCTAGACATTGAACTGAACCGTTACTGTCTAGACATTGAACTGTTACTGTCTTGAACCGTTACTGTCTAGACATTGAACCGTTACTGTCTTGAACTATTATTGTCTTGAACTGTTATTATCTAGACATTGAACTGCTACTCTTTGCAGAGGTCGCATTTCGACCTCCTCTCATATTTTTAACTCTATCTAAAGTTCTAGGACATCGTTTCAAGCGAGATTGGTTGGGTTGGAAAGCTAAGAAAAGGGGCTACAAGTCCTCTGAATGAAGGAGAATCTAGTTTTGCCCCTAAGATAGTCAAAATTGCTCATCAACAAATCAGACTTACTGCCCTATAGGGTCTGTCATGACCCAGTCTCGGTTGATTATCCATAATTGGAGTTTTACAGCTCCAAGTTGAGCAAGACAAATTTCCTTAGTTAGATAACCTCCAAAACTATAATTTCTATGAGGAACCTGGTCCTAATTCCCTCATACTTCTATTCGAAATCTTACCGAAAGTTAGGAGACGAGTTTGTCCAGATTCGTCACCCCCTTCCCTTCACACACAACTTTCACAAACTATATTTTTTTTTTCGAAATCAAGTCTAAGAACCCTAATCTATAATTCAACATCAAGACATCAATTCATTATCGAATTTGAAATGAATTATAAGATCATGTTTAGAACACCTTACGGGGTAAGAATTAAGGTTTTGATCTTCAACCAGTTGAAGATTTTCAACTCCCTCCTTTCTTTTCTAATGACAACGAACCCTCCTTCTTCTCTTCTTGTTTAATTTTCTTGTTAATCCCTTACCCACAAGTGTTTATTCCATCTATAAACCCTTAATCTTGGATGGGTTCTTGAGATTTTGGTGTTTCTCTCTTGATTTTGCAAGAATGGATACAAAAACTCCCTTTTCTTTCATTTTGGTTACTGCAGAGTTTTGGTGAGGAGGGGAGTATTTATACTCTATAATTTCTCTTATTTGTCCTTAGGCCCCATTTCCTTTAAGTGTATTATTTTTACCCCCATATTTTTTTCTTCTTAAAATCAAGGTGTATTCTTTTCATTTCTTATAACTCCACCCTAAAAGTTTATTTTGTTCAATTAAATCCAACCCTCAACATTACCCAGTTATTTATAATGTCTCGAATTATTTCGCCCGGAATTTTATATCCAAAAATTTCTGAATTCTTGTTTTTATTTAACCCTATGCATAAATTTCTTCACTTTTATTTCCCATGTAGTTAGTTTGCAATTTAAGCAACCTTTATTTTTTTCCTGGGGTTACATTAGGTGTCAGGGGCTTGGACATTATGCTATAGAGTGTCCAAATAAGAGGATAATGGTGATGAAAGACAATGGTGATGTGGAATTCAAGAGTACCAAATTAGATTGTGAAGACATGCCACCATTGAAGGATTGTATTCAAAATGAATTGGTATTATCTGTTGAGGAATCCTTGGTTATAAGGTGCACACTTCATGTTCAGGTCAAGGAAGATGATAGTGATCATCAAAGGGAAAACGTCTTTCATATGTGATGTTATGTACAAAATAAGGTGTATAGTTTGATTATTAACCGTGGAAGTTATACTAATATGGCTACTAGCTAGCACTACCCTTGTTAGTAAACTTAATTTGTATATTGTTAAGCATATTAGACCATATAGATTGCAATGGTTGAATAATATTGGGAAGTATGTGGATGAAGTTCTATGTGATGTGGTACCGATACAAGCGAGTCACATCTTATTGGGGAGGCCATGGTAGTATGATAGGAAGACAAGTCATGATGGGGTTAAAAATATGTATACTATTGTAAAAGATGGTAAAATTATCACTCATGTACCTCTTACACCCAAATAGGTGTATGATGATCAAATAAAGCTAAAATGTGAGCATAAGGCTATGTGAGAGAAAATCAAGGTGAGGAACAAGGAGAGAGAAGACTAACAAGTTTGGCCAGAACCCAAAATACTATTCCAACCTATCCAGTCACCCATCCAAACACAAACAAACATTTGGCCAACATTCCAAACAAACCAGACCATTTGCGCACTACCCAAAAACACCCAAATTTGGCTGAAAGTGGAGGTAAGATAAGAGGAGAGAATAAAGTCAGGAAGTGTGATGAGAATTGTGTGGAAAACTAAAGAAACAACCCAATTTGTATGTTAGAGAGAGGGTGAGGTCAGATCTGCATTTTTCACTAACAAGCCAATAATTTTACTTGTATACAAAGAGGTCTGCTTTAATACTAATGATCTTGATCATGTTGTGCTTGTGTGTTGCTATTTCCTAGTGTTACTATTTCTTTGTTGTAGGAGTTTGAAGATGTGATTCCTAAAGATATCCCTAGTGGATTACCACCTTTAAGGAAAATAAAACATCAGATTGATCTTATACGCGGGGCTGCAATTCCTAATCAACCAGCTTATAAAAGCAATCTCGAAAAGACAAATGAGCTTTAAAGGAAAATTAATGAGCTGATGGAGAAGGGGTAGATTCATTAGAGTATGAGCCCAAGCGTTGTGCTAGTGTTACTTGTGCCTAAGAATGATGGAACATGAAGGATGTGTATTGATTACCGAGCTATCAACAATATAACGGTGAAGTGTAGACATCACATTCCTAGGCTTGATGACATGCTAGATGAGTTATATTAATCATGTATTTTCTCTAAAATTGATCTGAAAAGTGGGTACCATCAGATTAGGATGAAAAAAGTGATGAGTGGAAAGCTGCATTTAAGACTAAGTATGATTTGTATAAATAGTTAGTCATTTTATTTGGACTTACAAATGCACTTAGTACATTTATGTGTTTAATGAATCACATATTGCATGCGTTTATAGGTAAGTTTGTGGTTGTGTCTTTTGATGACATTCTAATTTATAGTAAGAACTTAAATTAGCATCTTAATCATTTGCGTAATGTACTTAGTATGTTGTGTAGTGAGAAATTGTATGTTAATCTTAAGAAGTGTACTTTTTAAATGGAGAAAATTGTGTTTCTTGGTTATGTTGTTACTGCACAGGGTATCGAGAAGGATGAGGAGAAGGTTAAAGCCATCCGGGATTGGGCTACACCAAAATTGGTAAGTGAGGTAAGGAGTTTTCATGGGTTAATTAGTTTTTATAGGCGTTTTGTGTAAGATTTCAGTATATTAGCTGCACCCTTTAATGAAGTTTTTAAAAAGTTAGCCAGGTTTAAATGGGGGAGGAATAGGTTAAATTCATTAAGGCTTTTCGTTACATAATCAAGTATAAAAAAGGAAAAGAGAACATATTGGTTGATGCTCTTTCACGCATGCATGTTCTTCTAAACACTATGAATGCTAGATTGCTGGGCTTTGAATATGTGAAGGCCTTATACGCTGATGATTCTGACTTTCCTAAAATATATAATGCATGTGGACATTTAGCTTTTGGTAAGTTTTATTTGATGGATGGTTAGTTGTTTAAAGAGAATTATCATTTTGTTATCTTATCTTGAATTTGGAATATAAGATGCATACAATATTTTTAAAAAAATATAGATAGACCTTGTGTTTATATAAAAAGGTTAGTGTATGTGGAGTCATTTTCCTAGTGCTATATGTAGATGACATATTATTGATAGAAAATAACACATCCTTGATCCAATCAGTAAAAATCTGGTTGTTTAAGAATTTTTTTATGAATAATATAAGAGAAGCAATCTATATATTGGAATAAAAATCTATAGAGATAGATCTAGAAGGTTGCTTAAGTTCTCTTAATTCACACATAATAGACAAGATGCTAAAATGGTCTAGCATGGAAGAATCCAAGAGAGGACACTAACCTATTTTACATGGAATACAACTCTCCAAGGATATGTTCCCTAGAACATAAATTGAACTATATGTAGTTCTTAGCATTATTGATCCCGTAAAAACTCTAAGGATAAAATTCTTTTTAAATAAAATTATAAAGTGATTATAATTACGAGGATTTCTATTAATTTAAAGCATTATTCCTAAATGTCATTTATATTTATGGAAAGACTCACATAATAGTTGTATAATTATGAGAATTTCTATTACATCAAACATAATTTAATTGAGCATACATTTCATGCTTAAATGTTTAAATCGAAATATTTTTGATAAATGGATAATAATTATATTGAAAAACTACTCACTAAAAGATTAAGTCAAACTATATATGATTTTTATAATATTTAAAGGATCATGACACAGTTCTAGACGCAACACTTGAACATGAAATATTAATTAATTTATTTGTTGAATTGATAATAAATTAATTTGCTTAATTTATTTAATCATATTTTAATTAAAATTATTATTTATATTTGAGCAATCTTAATTTCCCATCACCTCTTCCCTTTCTTATATATGGGTCACACATATTAATAATCATTGATAAGAAATTAAACTACAAGATTTGATTGTAAATAAGTTCTAAAAATTGAGTATAATATAATTCATATAAGGATTATAATTATGGATCTAAAAAATTTAGGTAAGAATTTGATTGTATAAATTTCTAAAAAAATAATATATATGATAGTTTTTTTTTTAGTGATAAATGTAATAGGAGAAAACTAACTCTAGCTCAAAGTTGTTTGGATCTCTAATAAACAACAAAATATCCCTCCCTCTCCTCTTCTCTTCAAGGTTAAAATTAACCTTAAATCTTCACCATTAAAGGTAAAAACTTTAAGGTTCCGTTGGGAACGCGGTGCAAACTGCGTTCCATGAAATTTTGAAAAAAAAGTTTGGTTTAAATTTAATTTTTTAATGTTTGTAGATCATTTTGATGTGCTGATGTTAAAAATAATATTTTTAAAATAAAAAAATAATATTTTAATAAATTTCTAAACAAAAAACACTTTGAAAAATAACTATTATTACACTCTTAAACACACACTGAGTGCTATCAAAACAGTGATATGAGTCTTAAATGGTATGGGTTGATGTCAAGAAACAGATATTCAAAAAAAAAAAAAAATCAAATCCATTAAACCCATATAATTAAAATAGTAGGGTCAGGCATTGATTCAGTTAGAAAATTGTTAAAAAAAAAAAAAAAAGCATGTAGACATTGAGTTTTAACCTTCTACTTAGAAAATTAAGAATGCAACCATTTTATCATTTTTTATTGTATGCATCAAGCAAAATATATTTATATATAAACATGACAATACAATTAACTTTATGATTAACCAATGATTTTAAATCAATAATTTAACGAGCTCGTAGCTTGTTCTGTTCAGTATTAATAACTTTAATTTTGACCCCTCACAAATTTATCTCTTGACTTTTCACCCTACAAATTATTAACTCTTGTAAAATTTAGATTAAGTTAACCTGATAGAAAGTTTGAGATAATGATTAATGATGGGAATTTGTCTATATTTCCTAAAGTAAATCATAAAAGAAGAGACCTAATTATTAATACTATATGGGGTTTTCCATCCTAAATTAATTGGTTTAAAATCCATATTAATTATGTAAGGGATTAATGCTTCCAAATTAGCTTACATCTTTCGACTAGTGAGAAGTCGTGGCGGAGAAAGATGCAAGATGAATAAATATAATACGAAGAGGAGCAAGCAAGAAAATTTGGGATGCCAACCCCACCAACGCAGCCCAAACATTGGCCATTCTTGTGATGGGTGGTCCCATGATCGGTGGCCTATCCCCATCCATAAGACAAAAAAAATTGTCAAGATACCATGATCGGTTTGAAGCAAAACTTTTTTCCTGGAAAATTCTATGAGTTGCTTAATGCATCCCACCTCTCTAATTAATAAATAAGATGTTTGCGGTAATATTATTTTTAAAGTTTTTTTTTTATTATTTAAAAATATATTTAATATTAGAATATCAAAATAATCTAAAAATATTAAAAACAAAACTAAAATTTTAAAAAATCCAAATTCAAATACATTCTCAAGCAACCGAGGAACACAGCCTCCTAATGAGACCCACCCCTAACCATTTATATATCTCCCCTGACAGCATGGGTTATAAATCATATCATAACAATTACTAATTCAAAATCCTGACACTTAAGGTTCCAACACAATCCTCATTTTTCCAGGAACTGGAAATTCCTGTACCTGACTTCTGACCATTTCTTCAGCTACCTCCCCAGGGAACTCCCTAAGCTTGTTCACATGATTTGTTTGGCACTTTTAGTCTCAATAACTTTGGCATTTACAGTAAATGAAAGGGAGTCATGTGGCCCTGTTCTATAGTTGCTGATTTTCACTTTTACTATACATAAATGTTATTCATGGTTTTGTTGTGTTCAGGTTGTAGAGGATGAGAAATTTGTTGGGTTGATTGCCATTAATATGCAATAAATGGACGACACTGTCCATTGACAAATGCAATAGCTGGAGTTGGAGCTGCACCAACCATGTGCAACCATCCAAAATGTCAAAGTTTGCAGCCACCATTGTTGAAGAAGAGTTGGAGTTGCACCATTCTTGCCTATAAATAGGCACCGAGAGAGAGCAGCAAAGTGAGTGAGAGAGAGTGCAGAATGTGAGAGACCAAGAAAGAAAGAGGGGTTGCCAAGGGCAGCAGCCCTACTGCCTTGTGCAGCAGTGTGTGTGAGAGCAATGGGAGTTCAGTAGAGTGGATGTGATCCTTCTCCTCCATGTATATGTGTTGTAACCTCTTCTCTATCTATCTCTAATAATATGAAACTCTCCTATGGATGTAGGCGGTTTGTCTAACCATATTAAATATTGTATTTCAGTGTGCCAAGCCTTAAATGGGCAATTATCAGTACATCACTGACAGGAATTCTCAACAATTGGTATTAGAGCATATGGTTAGTGGTGTTTGATTTTTGCCCAAAAATGAAAGTTATCAAAATTATGTTTTGACCATACCACTATGAAGAGGAGGAAGAGACGATCACACCAGTGAAAACAACATCAAAATCGGACATCATAAATGGTCGTCACGCGCCGGCAAGGCGTTTGCCCACGCGCGCAGATGGGCCCCACTCGTGCCACGCGTCTTCTTCGCCGGATGGGCTGACCCGACCCACGTGACTGACCCGGATAATGATGACGTCAGCATGACGTAATTGTGACGTCATCATGCATAGTTGGCATGCCATGTCAGCGACTAGTAAGCTGACACGTCAGCAAAGTGGGACCCACCTGCCACGTCATCAGTCGCGAGTTGAGAGGAGCCGAGCCGCGAGCCGAAGTATAGGATCCAGTGTAGCTTATCCTACGTGCAACCGGATCTGAGATTGAATCTGGTCCGCTCATCAGGCCAGAATTGTTTTAATCAAATCTTAGCCGTCTGAAATGCGATTTGGATGATTTCAGACTTGTTTCCAGCTAATTTGATCGTTCCAGATGCAATGGTATGGTCTGATCATTGAGATTGAGACCGAAAAATGGTGGTGGTGAATTATTAAAAAGAGATTGCCTGATTAGGAGGCATCTGAAGGTCATTATGGTGGTCAATGGAGATGAAGAAGAAGAAATCGCACATGTTTGCCCAATTACATGTGCTGAATTGCTAAGTGGAGAAATGTTAATTGCCTTGAAGGAGGGAAAAATTGGGATACTCTGGACACCCAGTCATGTGGACAATTAGAGGTGTAGAGTGAAAATTGACGAAGACCAATGTTGACGAATCTAAGAACTAGTAGTCTCGCCAGATGTTGAGAAATCAGGTATAAAACCAGGATATTCCAGATCACTTGTAAAAGGAAAGCCACAACAAAAGCTAGCAAATGGTTGTATATACGGAAAGACAGTACGATGGATAGATATGGATTAAGAAGTTTTGTCTAGGAGATGGGGTTTTAAGCGGGACCGACGTGACCACTCCAATCTTTTCTGGGAACTTGCTTAGTGGAAGGATTATCCATACGATACTATTTTTGTATATATAGCAGTTTGTAATGAAACGATTGAAGACTAGCAAGATGACGACACAAAGGAACAGTTGGGTTCCGTATGTTCAAGGATCTAGTGGAGTGGTGATTTCTAAAAAAAAGTTAGATTCGGTGACTGTGATTTCTCGAGGGGAGAATTAATGAAGACCCTGATAATGGAAGAGAAATATAGCAAGGAGATAAATATTGGCACCCTATTTTGACTTGAACAATTGTTGTGATAGGATGAGCTGCTGTCAAACATAAGCAAGGAATATGGAGAAATCTGGAGAACAGAAATTGCATGAGGGCACACAGAGATTGTGCAGGAGTACTCGTAGGATCCAATAAGGTACTGTAATGAGACAACAGGTGCAAGGAGAAGAAGAGTTCCCAGATGAAGCTCAGAGCAGAGACTGTTAGAGGTTGTACAACAGGAAGTCTCTTGTGCTCTTGATGAAGACAACAGGCGAAGACCTTTCCAATGCATGCAAGGATGGAAAGAGAGTTGTTGTAGAAACACCTAATTGAAGGGGTGAAAACGCCTATGATAAAAGGCAACCGCCTATGTTGAAATGCGAAGACACCAAAAGCAGTTAATGTAGGTGGAGCTGTCAAGCAGAAAGGCACAAAAGCTCCAAACATAGAAATCGAGATGGAGGATTGCGAGGAGTGTACCACAACTCTCTCTTTCTATGTGATCAGTGGCAGTAATCTCTCCCAAGTCCACATGTGGTAGAGAATTTTGAAGCATCTCAACTAAAGGAGGATGCGACCGCCTATGAAAGGCGAAAACACCTTAGAGAGAAGGTGTGAGGGCCATGATACGAGCCTAGTTCAGAATGCCTCAGAGCCAATGTGATGGCTGGATATGAGTGGACAGATGCATGTGTATAGCCAATGAAGTGGTTATGATGAGTATGAAGACAAATGCCGATTGACTTTGATGGATATTGCCCCCATGCTAAAGATCAATGAGCTAGAAGACATTTGCCATGGACAATAAGTGGGTGACTTGTGGAGCATTAAAACGCGACTGCTAGGAATTAGCAGAGGGCATACGCAGGTTCCGAGAACAAGTTGACTCTTGTCAAGGTGGTGAGCTCGGTGATGGCATTGTAATACTCAGAGTATGAAGACAGATATAGATCAACCTTTAATGGGTTGTCCCCATGGTTAAAGGTGGAGAGCTACTTGGACTCTTGAGACTAAGAGCGAGAGACTAACGAAGAAGTAAGGTGTGGTTCCTATGGTGGAACAGAGGGCAGACGCAACTTCTAGATGAGTAAATTCTTGGAAGAATGGTGAGCTCGTAATCACATTGAAATACTCAATGACTGTCGCACTTGGGAAAGGAAATTTCCGTTTGAGGGGGTGTTGTAAGCCTTGCTGTAAGGCTTGAAAAATCATTCCGGATCGAGCATGGTTGATACGCTCGAAGGGGAATGTTGTGTCCCAGAGACAAGCATTAACACTCTTCAGATGTGATTTGGGAGACCATCTGGTTGAAGTGATCCTTTGGTGTGAGCAAGGGTGTGCTTTGATGACTCTGGTGATTGAAATGTGTGGCAAGTACCTGTAAACTTGGCCGAAGACGCTCTCGGAATGGTAAGCTTGGAAGAGTTGCAAGATGCAAGCTTGTGCTGAAGAAGCAAGAAGACAGTTGCCCCACATGAATGGCACAAGAGGGTGATTGTTGGGTTAGTTGCCATTAATGTGCAATAAATGGACGGCACTGTCCATTGACAAATGCAGCAGCTGGAGTTGGAGCTGCACCAACCATGTGCAACCATCCAAAATGTCAAAGTTTGCAACCACCATTGTTGAAGAAGAGCTGGAGTTGGTGGCACCATTCTTGCCTATAAATAGGCACCGAGAGAGAGCAGCAAAGTGAGTGAGAGAGAGTGCAGAATGTGAGAGACCAAAAGAGAAAGAGGGGCTGCCAAGGACAGCAGCCCTGCTGCCTTGTGCAGTAGTGTGTGTGAGATCAATGGGAGTTGAGTTGAGTAGATGTGATCCTCCTTCTCCATGTATATGTGTTGTAACCTCTTCTTTATCTATCTCTAATAATATGAAACTCTCCCGTGGATGTAGGTGATTTGCCGAACCACGTTAAATATTGTATCTCAGTGTGCTAAGCCTCAAATGAACAATTATCAGTACATCACGGATAGGAATTCTCAACAAAATTTGCATCAATGGAGAGCTCTAACGGAAATGTATTTCAACTAATTGTGAAACAAGGAAAGCCAACTCTTGTTCCTCCAGTTGAGGAAACAGATTAGGGTCTCTACTTTCTCTCCAACCTTGACCAAAATATTGCGGTGATTGTACGTACAATCTACTGCTTCAAGTCATATTAGAAAGGAAACGGAAATGCTGGAGAATTGATAAAGAATGCCTTGAAAAAGGTTCTTGTTCATTACTATCCTCTTGCCGGGCGGCTAACAATAAGCTCGGAGGGAAAGCTTATTGTAAATTGCACGGGAGAAGGTGCTGTTTTTGTTGAGGTTGAAGCATACTGTGCAATGGAAGAGATCGGTGACATAACAAAGCCTGATCCAAAGACTCTTGGGAAGCTGGTTTATGTCATTCCTGATGCAAAGAACATACTGGATATGCCTCCTTTGGTGGCTCAGGTTTTATAACCTCTCCAAATTATGCTTTTTAAGTTTGTTCTTTTTTTCCTACCATTGTCTGTCAATTTGGGACTAATATCTTTAGATTAAAATCGTACATTCGGACATGTATCTAGATATTCTTAGGTGTTTGTCGTAAATGTCCGAGTGTCATTCATCATCCTGAATGATTAAATAGCACAATGATCATTTCCCAGCAATTATTTTAAATTCGGAGACTTAAACTTCAATCTCCAAGGTGTTAATTAACTCCACTTTCCAGGTCACCACCTTCAAATGTGGAGGATTTGTACTTGGATTGTGCATGAATCATTGTATGTTTGATGGCATTGGTGCTATGGAATTTGTGAACTCATGGAGTGAAACAGCCAGAGGCTTGCCACTCTGTGTCCCTCCATTTATAGACAGAAGCATACTTAAAGCCCGTAACCCACCAAAGATTGAGTACCTCCACCAAGAATTCGCTGAGATAGAAGACAAGTCTAGCACAATTGACCTCTACAAAGATGAAACGATCTACAGCTCTTTCTATTTCGATTCTGATATGCTTGAAAATATCAAAATGAAAGCCATGGAAGATGGGGTACTTGAGAAGTGCACTACTTTTGAAGGGCTCTCAGCTTTTGTGTGGAGAGCTCGAACAAAGGCACTCAGAATACAGCCTGATCAACAAACAAAGCTCCTATTTGCTGTTGATGGACGGCCTAAATATAACCCCCCACTACCAAAAGGGTACTTTGGGAATGGAATTGTGTTGACCAATTCTTTTTGCCATGCAGGGGAACTCCTAGACAAGCCACTATCGCATGCAGTGGGGCTAGTTAAAGAGGCAATTAAAATGGTGACAGACAGTTACATGAGATCTGCTATGGATTATTTTGAAGTAACAAGAGCAAGGCCTTCTTTGGCTTCAACTCTCTTGATTACTACTTGGTCTAGGCTATCTTTTTACACTACAGATTTTGGATGGGGAGAGCCAGTACTATCAGGGCCAGTGGCATTACCAGAGAAGGAAGTCATCCTGTTCCTATCTCATGGCAAAGAAAGAAAAAGCATAAACGAGCTTCTGGGTTCGCCAGCTTCAGCCATGAAGATCTTCCAAGAACTGATGCAGATTTAGAGATCAAATTTATCTGTATGTTTTATTTTTTATTTTTTATTTTTCACCATGGTGGCTTTATTGTGTTTATCCTCCACTATTGTTTAATGGGCTGAATTGATTGATGCTTCCTAAAACAGTCCTTGTTAGAATTAGAGGTGAATTTATGTTCTTGAACCTAAAGTTTACCTCATTTGTCAGGTCATGTCTATTGGAACTTGTATTGGCAACATTTTTAGGTGTATCTATTGTAGTTTATATTAAGATTTAATGAAAAATTCCACACAATTTGGTTAGTGTTACTGTGAGTGAGACATTCACATGTGAAAGAGAAGTAGATTGTACAATCATGATATGCGCAATTCTGCTTACGGTCCTCTGAGATAAAATGTCATGACTAACATTACCTTTTCTGGCAGTTATTGCTGATGGTTTTGGATTTGTGATCCAGACGGAGGAACTTGGTCACTCTGTGTTATTGGACATGTCAAAAAGGAAGGGATCTCACCAAAAAAATCAATAAGTTACTAGCAGGGGGTATTTGTGTTGGGTCTGAGATTCATAGAAGAAATAAAAATAATAAATTTAAAATAATATTTGAGAATTTTTGGAATCTCGTTCTAAAGTTGTTTAAAGATTTATTATCTGAATATCTAATCTTTTTCGACTTTAAATAATTCTTTAAAGGATAGGCTGTCGTAAATCACAAGTTGTTCAATTATCTAGCCTTCAACAATAATCTACACGAATCGCCAGTGAGAAATTTTTTAAAACTCTACTTAGAAAAGAGAGATTACTATGTCTAAACATAACTTTATATTTATAGGGAATCCTAAAAACCCTATAAATGATAAAATATATTATTCCCCTTAAATAATATCTATATATTATTTAAGGATAATTTTAGAAATTTAATCAATGAAGTCCCTACTTGATTATTATAGAACTAGAATTATAATCCCTAAATTAAATACATTCTAGTATTTAATTTTTAAAATTATTTCCAATCAAATTACACTTGATTAATTATCCCAATTTAATTTCTGACTAATGATTCTTACTATGTGTGACCCATTAAGTTTCTAATATATTAGCCCAAATATAAATTATAATTCTAAATCAATAGAATTAAATAAATCAAACAATTTAATTTATTATCAATTCAATAATTAATTAATTTATATTTGAAGATCATGTGCACCGTCTAGCGACGTGTCATGATCCCCCAAACATTAGAAAAATCATAAGTGGTTTAACTTTAACCTTTCAGTGACAGGTTTATTAGTGTAATTATTATATAATCATCAATAATGTTCTGATTTAAATATTTTAGCATAGAGTGTGTCTGTCATGTCAAATCATATTTGTTCGCAACATTAGAGTTATTGATCATTTGAATAAAATTTAAAACTCTTTTTAAATCTCATTCCAACTTGCATAAAGATTTAACAATTAATATTATTTAAGAACATGTAGAACATTTTTTCTAATTTATATAGGGTGATGAATCCTCTCTTGATCACTCAAAAACATTTATATAGTTTATTTTATATTTAATATCTGCCCATTTGTTACATTTGCCAAGATAATGTGTAGCAAGATCAAAACATAACACTCTCTATATAAGATAACTTAGTTATTTTAAATTTAAGAATCATTTACACAACCGTCATGTGAGTCTTTTTATAGACATGTGTAATATCTTCATATGAATTCTCATGCGGGTCAGTTCAGTGCATATGTCTTATGAAAAATACCTACATATTAGTCCTAGGTATCCCTTATACCCCGGCTTATAAGAACAATTGTTTTCTTTCATAAAATTCTCATGCGGGTCAGTTCAGTGTATATGTCTTATGATAAATACCTACATATTAGTCCTAGGTATCCCTTATACCCCGGTTTATAAGAACAACTGTTTTCTTTCATAAAAGAAAGAACATAATATATGTCAGTCTAAACGACTCTAATAAATATCAGATATTTAAAAGAGTATCGACCCGGAATATTTTAGGAACAATGTTTTTATGCAACAAGAATCTCATAATTATAACAACTTTATAATTTCATTTGCAAAGCTTTTTATTCGCAAGTGCTCTTTATATACATCAGATATTTTTTTTTGCAGCAGAAGTTTAATCTAAAAGAAAAGGGAAAGAGGTAGGAAATTTCAGCCACACACCTGGAACATTGAACTTTAAATTCACAAATTATTCAAACATATTAGTATAAGCTGCAAGAAACCAACACAATTAAAAAAATACTGCTAATAATTTAGCTCCCAAGATTCTGTGTAGCCTGCAGAATACAAAAAGGTGAGAAAACCTCGATGGGCTTGGGAGAGTAGGATGACAATGAAATTGCATATGCTTTAAAGGCAGGAATAATGAAGGAATCTAAGGTTTGAAGGGAAAATTTAGGCTTTAGACAATATAAGAGAGCCATATAGTCAATAATTTTAAGGCTTTCAATTTCCACATAAGCCAGCATCTGTCTTTGATGGTCTAAAATTCAGTGCATTAAGGCTGTAGATGCAGATATTTTGTTGTTTGACTTTTATTGCGATCTCTTTTGTTGAAGATTTGTATCCAGGAACATTGCATGCTTTAGATGAACTCCACATTAAGCTTGCTTCACAGGAGGAGTCAATGGCTGCTTGTGCACATGCAATTCCATCAACAGAAGGAATTTCTAGCTTGTACATTCCGTGCCTATTTGTGGTTCTGTTCACTGAGAATGATATCTGCTCTCTGGTTTTGGGCCAGCTTGCTTCGAACTTGCAGTCCATTCTAACTTCAGCTCCTGGATAAACATTAGTATTTATCAAGAAAATCAGAGACAATGTTAGCATCTTAACATAGAAAGCTTTCTTGCAATTTCTAAAGAATTTTGAAACTAAACCTGGTAAGAAGTAGCTGTGTCTGGAGAAACTGTTGTTGGAGCAGATATCACAATAAACAATACCCATTACAGTGATATGGGCACTAATCTTTTTAGGTGGTTCAGCCTTTGAAGACAATGAGTTGATAAACAAGGATGAGAGAAAGAATATAATCAGTTGATTCATGGCTGCAAATGTTGGGAGACCAGAGAAAATAACAGTTTTACAAAAGCTTCTCTACGTATAAAAACTTTGTGTAATTAGATTTTGGTGAATGGCATTGAGAGCATTATCATATAATTGAAGATGAATTTTGTATTGTGGATAATGAGCAGCAGTAGGGAGTTGGTGGAGATCCGACTGTAAAACTTGATAGTTGAGGAGATTTATCTTTTTTACTAGAAACAAAGGCATGTGAACTTCATTTGGCACATATGGAGTTAGATGCCTAGGAGAGAGAAGAGAAAAGAGACTCTTATGGGGCAGGGTAGCTTCTTTTTGAAAGACATGTGGGGCTTGAGTTGAAGGTCTCTTTTTTCGTGTTAGCTCAGATGCAGAAGGTCTAGCTATTTATAGGCTGACTGAACATTAGAGCTCACTGATCATACAAGAAAAAGGATTAAAAAAAAACAGAAAGTGGAGGTTAGATCATTGTTCCTTGTGATTACTATTTGATTTAGGGATATATATATATATAATGTAGTTAATTTTTTATTTATTTGAATCCATTCTTTAAAAATGACGTTTCATTTTCTGAAGTTTATATATTGTAAAATATATGAGTATATTTTAAAAATCCAACTAGCCTAGAAATAAGGCTCTTAAATTAGATAATTAGTTAATCAATTGGTCATAACAGTTTTCTTCATTCTTTCTAATCAAGATATTTGATAACTTATACTTAGTCCTTGGTTGGCCAAAGCAGCTCATGGTTGGTACCCGTAAAAAATATTCTTTGATGGAAGTATAGACTCTCTGATACTTAAATAAATATCTTTTAGAGAGAGAAAATACAAGAATATTCTATAGAGAGATGCTCTGAAAATATAAATGCAGTAGAGAATTGCAGATTGTGAACCTTTGTTATGAAGCTCTCATAGTGTATTTATAGTATATATATCTTGTTCTTTTGTAAAAAAAAAAAGGGTCTGCAGTGTAATTACTTTGATAGTATTTAATGAGGGATAAATATTTCTTACCTGATGGAAATATAGTGGGTCCTTGAAGGACTATTATACACCTAAAAAGGTATAGGAAGGTTAGAGTTTAAAACGTCAAGTGTAGCTAAACCTATAGAAACTGAGTTCTTCCATGAGGTTAGACCCAATGGAGATTGGTCGTTCCCCTAGATATGCCAAGGAAGGATGATCATTATCTTGAACTTGACTAAGTGCAAAGTTCAAGCGTCTTTGGTCTATCATGTGTGCTAGACCCACATCACCTTGGGCTTGACGCACTGTCAAGTTCAAGCGCCTTAGGTCTGCTATGTGTGCCAGACCTACACCACCTTGCCAAACCCAAGACACATGGACTTGACAGTCAGCCAAGTTCAAGGCGCTTGAATTTGGTAGTGCGCCAAGTTCAAAGTAGAGTGAGTCTGACACACATGTCAGACCCAAGACGCTTGAACTTGGCTGACTGCCAAATCCATATGCCTTAGGTGTGGCATGCGTGTCAGATTCATGTTTTCTTGGACTTGACTGACTATTAAATTCAAATGTCTTGGGTCTAACATGTGTATCAGACCCATGTGTTTTAAAGATCCAAACAAAAACTAAATAAAAAATTTAATAAAATTAACTCATCACAAGTTGAATATTCCCTTAATTTAGCATTTTTTTTTTTTTTTTGCCAACTTGAGTTTGGTTCTACTACGTCATTGCCCAATTGCAAATGTAGATAAATGTTTTGTGTGGAAAGTGGAGAGGAATTTTGGGCTTTTGATAGAGCGGGGAGTGAAGTGAGAGGTTGATGAAGAAATTGGTCCAAAATCAATTTTTGCTTTGGTTTTTAGAATTGCAGAAAGAGAAGTTGCTTTAGTTCTTTAAATTGTAGAAAGAAAAGAGGAGAAACTAAAACCCAAACAACGTCAACAATTAAACCCCACTCTTTAAAAAAATATATATTTTGACCTGATTTTTTTTAAAAAATATCTAAGGGAAATTCCAGTAATTAAAACAATAAAAAAACCCAAATTAGAGAATCCTAGCTAGATCACAAACTAAAATCACACAAAATCATACCCAAAACACTTCAAAGACACAAAATTGAGGAGGAAAAAATTTGAAAGTATGAGACTAGACAAATCATTTCTGAATCAACAATGCACATAGCAAGAAGAGAGAAATTAATTAAAAAGATTTGATTTTAATGTTGATTTGATTATCGACAAGAGAGAGAATATTGTATGGAAGTGTCACAATTCTTTCATAAATTACATAAGAATAATCTAGTTATTTTATTCCATTTAAGAATTTTGATTGACCAATGATATAAAATGTAATTTATGAAAGAATAAAAATAAAGTGAAAAATAAGTAAATTATAAAAGTTTTTTTTATTTATCCCTTTGATTTAAAACCCTCTCTTGGATGATTTTTTTTTACTTAAAAAAAAACTATTTGAATTAATATATAAATAAAGTATTTGTGATTTTCAACATATGAATGTTAGTTGTGTATAGTAAATACAGAATGGATAAAACTATGACCTATGGATAAAGAATTTTCATTCTCTTCATTTGAGCTTTAAATGGCAAGCATAAGATTTCAATAGTGTTATAATCAATGAAGAGCGTTTCAACCTAACTAGAAGAATACGTGATTTAGTTGCATTGAGAATCGGTAGAAACTCAAGTGCATAGTGAAGAAAATATAGATTTAATTATAAATAACTTATCTTCACATATTGATGATGTTGCATTCCTTCTTCCTTCCAATAGCTAAATTATGAGGGAGAGGTATGGAATCCCATATGGGAATTGGTCCCTTAAATATGGTCGCAAAAGAGACATGGCATGGGGTTGCTAGGCACCCGTGTTCAGTCACAAACAAATTTTACTGCCAAGATGATGCAGCTGTCCTTTTGTCATTTCAGAACTTGTAAAAAAAGTAAATAACATGATTGAAATAGTACCGTACTCTTAACCTTTGTGGATTTTCTGTTATTACAATAATTTTTTACTATTGTTACAAAAAGATAAATTGTAATGTTTACTCTTAAAATTCTCTATTATTATTATTATTATTATTATTATTATTATTATTGATGTATGTAATAACCCAATCTTGACCCCCTCTAAAGCAAAAAAAAAAAAAAATCTTGTCCAAATAAGAAACAAAAATTGCAAAAGAAAAATAAATTTTTAAAAAATCACACTTTTACTCTGTTTTGACAAGTTTCCTAATTTTCATTTTTATTTCAAAGGTTTTAATTTTGAAGGTTTTTATATTTGCATATTTTTGTTTTTGGGCAAGAGAGGGAAAAAAATGTAATTAGAGGTAAAATTAAAAGAGATAATGAGAAAAAAGAAGCAATTAGCCAAAAACAAAAACAAATTATAAATGCAAACACCGAATTGAAAGAGGCAAGGAGTGACAGGCTATGAAAATATGTAATTAGAGATAAAATTAAAAGAAATTCAGAGAAAAGATGTAATTGGCTAATAAAATAATAAAAATAAAAATACAATGACCGAACTGAAAAAAGGAGGAAAACTTGGAGGACCAACTTAAAAAATAGAAACTCCACCCTTTAAGCAAAATATGTTTTGCTAAAAAAAGCACGCACCACAACGAAGATATTTTGGTCTGTGCATGCACCTTTTTCTTCCTTTTTCCAGCAACATCACCCATCATCGCCTCTAACTGATTGTATTTTATTATCATGTCTATACTCCCTAACACACCTAAAAGACACCCACTCCCTTCCCTGACATCCCCACAGTCTTACTATCGCCAATCCTCATATCGAAAGGAGACCTGAAACCTCCATAAAATGAGGCTAAAGTAGCCATCGTTTAAGGTAAAGAGTCAGGAATAGTATACCATCTTGCATGTAATAAGTATTAACACTAGTATTTTTAGTTGAATATTAATTGATACAAAAGTCAGAAATATTATAAGCAAACTATCAATAACATAGCATAACAAAATTCTTAACAATTTAAAATAAAATCAGTTATGCAATATACTTTAGGTATAATGTTTTAAGGGTGATAATATATTTTTCCGTAATATATAATTTTTGTTGACTGGTTATAATTTTTTATTGACCATAATATTAGATAGCAGCTAATTTTCATTAAACTAGACTTTTCCATATCAAAAAAACAACATGATGGAAAATATCTATTATTTTCCTCTATTTTTCGAAGGTCATCACAACAACAATTAGCAACAATTACTTCCACCAATATATTTTTGCACTGTAAATTTACTAGACTTATCTCTATTTCTCTACTGATCTCCAACAAAACTTCACCCCAATATATATATATATATATATATATAAGGGATTTTGAAAATTCTTCCCAGATCTATTGTACTAGAAGAAGAAGAGTCTTCTGAGAATCTGAAACTTGTAGAGTGTCGATGGAAAGACAATTTGACTTTGTCATCTGTGTACTGGGTAATGTTTTTAATTTGGACATTGGGTTGAGGTGGTTTGGGTAATTCTGGTGGTGCTGCACCTTCGAGAATCCAATTTTCTGGAAGGGATATATCTTTCCATTGGATTGCTTTTGGGACAATAGTGTTTGAGCGGGATAAATCTGTTTATAGAAGGAGTGTTTCTCCTTTTTGAGATTGGAATTTGTATTTGCTGGTAAAGGCTGAGAACATGACTTTGTAGTGAATTTTGAATATGAGAGCAACAGAGATTGATCCTTCTAGCATGTCATAATTATGGGTCTTTATTTGTAGTTGCATACTTTGCAAAATATTCTTGTCTTTAAGGGATATGGTTATATTTGGATAACAGTCAAATGATACTAGGCCACTGCAAATGCTAAACTCAATAGAACTTAAAAGTGAGTCTTGGAAGTTTTGGAATCTAGCATCTCGGAGGACAGTTAGAATGGAGGTGTTTAAACCTTCTTTTGTATCATAACAGGTTTGAATTAGGAAATCCCAGATGATTTCCTGAAAGTATTAACACAAATATCTTCCAAAAAATATTTGATTAAAATTACGCTAATTTTTTCAGAAGATTTCAAACTTAACACTATTGCCTTATTTGACACAGGTGCAGATTTAAACTGCATCAAAGAAGGCGTAGTTCCAAAATGATTTTTACAAAATACTTCTGAAAAACTCTTTACTGCTAATAATTCAAAATTGCATATTGCAGGCAAAACTCAAGCCTCTGTTTTCAACAAAGGCATTTCTCTTAAAACATTCTTTGTCGTCACAAAACATATTAATCATACCATCATCTTTGGCACTCCACTCATATCGACATAACAGTACAATAGATCTGGGAAGAATTTCTAAAATCCCTTCTATTATCAATATCCCTTATCACGCAAACCCTCATAGAAATCTACATCTGAAATCCCTTCTACTAGTTTTCAAAATGCAGAATATACTACAAATATACCAAAACCTGTTTATACAGACCTTGAGCAACCATCTCCTCCAACTTCACCAACCTTTTCAGCTGTTACCGAAAACATCCAAAACGAGCTGAATGTTTTGACTTCAGAAAAGCATTTTGTCATAAACAAAACTTTTTTCAAAAGAGATTTTTATGGTGATCATAATTTTAAAAAATGATCTTGGTTTTTTCAACACTTCCTCCAACAGAGAAATGATATCCAAAAACAATTTTATGCTTACATTGAGACCCATAAGGTACAAATTTTATTCTTTGATTGGTTTGAATTTCATTATGCACTAGCACAACATATTACATATCTATTTGCATCCATTAAACATGCATGTCCAATTACAACCCATTTCAAAACTCCTACCTGGAACCTTACAGTGGACCTACAGTTGAGTCTGACCATCCACCTTTACACAACATACAACTTACTCACAAAGACCAAACAGTTGATGCAGCTCTATACAAATTACCCGTAGAAGATACCCTCACAAATACCAAACATATCATCCAACAAAACAATTTCACAAATACTAACCTCAATACCATAGGTAAACAGCTTACTAGATTGGAAAAACAAATACAAAAGAACCCATCCCACTTCATGACTGATAAAAACCCCATTGACCTTAAGCTAAAAAACCCAGTATTCAAACCATACCAAATTACTAAAACAAGCCAAACACAAATTCAAGAAAATCAAACAGATTTTCTTAGAGCCATTAAAACACACTTACAAAACCTTGACCAAACAACATTGACTGTCCTAGATACACCTCAGCAATCCAACCCTTCATCTTCTACAAATCAGGTTAATACTCTTCAAAATAACCCCATATCAAACTCCGATACAGATACTTTTCAAGAACAACCTCTCAAACTAAACAGACTTACCTGGCAAGCTCCCAAAACAACCATTGCTCCAGATATTTCCATATCTATTGAACCGACTGTCATTAGCCAACATAAATATAATGCATCTTCCCTCTATGAATGGAACATAGATGGAATGTCTGAATACAATATCTTAAACACTCTCTAACAAATGACCATGACAACTAATGCCTACAAAACCCAAACAGGTACCTCAGATAAAGCCATTGCTGAACTCCTTATTGCAGGTTTCTCTGGCCAGCTTAAAGGATGGTAGGATTACCACCTCGCTGAAACAAATCACTTACATATTCTAAACTCTATACAAACTTATGAAAACCAAACACCTATCCTTGACCCTTCAGGAAACACCATCCAAGATGTTGTGTCCACCCTCATCCTTACAATCTCCTTACATTTTGTCGGAGATCCTTCCCCATCTGAAGGACAAAAATGTTGAACTTCTCTCCAACCTTCGGTGCAAAAAGCTTAGTGACTTTCAGTGGTACAAAAATACCTTTCTTACTCGTGTTATGCTTCGAGAAGATTCAAACCAGCCTTTTTGGAAAGAAAATTTTCTTGCAGGCTTACCGATTCTCTTAGGAGAAAAAGTCCGAAATAAAATCAAAGATACCTTTACAACCAAAATCATACCATATGACCAACTTACATACGGTGAACTTGTGAGCTTCACCCAAAAAGAAGGCCTTAAGATCTGCTCATCTAAAGTGGGAAATGAAACGTACCAGGCAAGAACTTGGTAGTTTCTGTCACCAGTTTGACCTTTCCACCAAAAAACCCTCCTGCAGTGGAACCTGTTCAAAACCCAAAAACTATTCAAGCCAAAAACCTCCTTATAAACGATCAGCCCATAAATACCGACAACAGTTTTACTCCAAACCAGAACAACCTTACTACAAAAAGCCCTACAACAAATTTACCAAACCCAATAGGCCTTTCCAGTCAAAACCCAAACCAAAATTTGACCTAAAAAACATTACCTGTTACAAATGTAACCAGAAAGGACATACATCCCGTTTCTGCAAAGTCAATACCAAACTACATGAACTCCAAATAAATGAAGAAACCATCAACCAAATACAAAATATTTACATTGAAGCCACAGACACTGACCCCTTTCTTTCAGACACTTTTGAAGAAGAATTTCAAATTGATGAAATAGCAACTACCAATGCTACTTCAGATGCCTCTACAAACTCCAAACAAATTAACGTCTTAACCCAAGACCAAGAATTCATTCTTGAGGCTATCAAAAGACTTGATGATCCTCAACTTCAAAAAACATATTTGGATAAACTGTTGAAAGATTTCAACCAACCAGAGCACCCTCCATCTAACCCTCCAAACCGTTTTATATTACCTTCTACCAGCATTAATACTTATGTCCTTACAAAGATCCTTAACAAAAAGAAATCCAAAACCACAGTCATAATTTCAGAATTACACTATGAGATTAAAACCTTCAAAACCGAGTTACAAACCTTAAAACAAGCCCAATAGAAAGACTCTGCCGTGTTACAACATCTTCTGTCCAAAATTGAAAGTCAGTCTAACACTAAGTCTGAATCAGAAGATCAAACCATTGAATCCCATGCATTACCTCATGCACTTACCAATATTGAGCATATTCCAGATGATTTACTGAATGTATTAACACAAATATCTTCCAAAAAATATTTGATTAGAATTACGCTAAATTTTTCAGAAGATTTCAAACTTGACACTATTATCTTATTTGACACAGGTGCAGATTTAAATTGCATCAAAGAAGGCGTAGTTCCAAAACGATTTTTACAAAATACTTCTGAAAAACTCTCTGCTGCTAACAATTCAAAATTGCATATTGCAGGCAAAACCCAAGCCTCTGTTTTCAACAAAGGCATTTCTCTTAAAACATTCTTTGTCGTCACAAAAGATATTAATCATATCATCATCCTTGGCACTCAATTCATCCACATGATCACTCCATATCAAGTACATCATGATTGTATTACCTCCAAAATTAATAGCATCAAACTTGTTTTTCCATTCTTAGAAAAATCTAAGACTAGAAATTTGAATTTGATTAAAGCATGCTCCATACATACCTATCATATCAATGCACTGATTCATGGAAAACAATTCCATCTACATGATTTACAAAACCATCCTTTTGTCGTATTAACAAGCAATTACAAAACTCTGATTTACAAAAGAAAATCATTGATTTACAAAATAAGATTGAACAACAGATCTGTTTAGACTTACCTAACGCTTTCTGTAAAAGAAAACAACACATCGTTGATCTTCCATATGAAGGTACATTTTCAGAAAAACTTATACCTACAAAAGCAAGACCTATACAAATAAATATTGATTTAGAACAGCATTGCAGACTTGAAATCCGCGATCTCGAGTTTAAAGGTCTTATCCAAAAGTCTCGATCACCCTGGTCGTGTTCAGCCTTTTATGTAAATAAAAACTCTGAAATTGAAAGAGGCACACCTAGACATGTGATCAATTACAAACCTTTAAATTCTGCTTTAAAAATGGATCAGATATCCAATCCCCAACAAAAAAGATTTGTTGCAAAAATTGCATTCTGCATTCATATTTTCTAAATTTGATATGAAATCTGGATTTTGTCAAATCCAGATTGATCCCAAAGATAGATACAAAACTGCTTTTACAGTTCTCTTTGGCCAATACGAATGGAATGTCATGCCCTTTGGCTTAAAGAATGCACCATCTGAATTTTTGCCCGATGGCAAGCTATTTTAAGCATTTTTTATTTCGATATTGTCTACATTAAAGGAGATTCAAATTCCATCCCTGATTTCCTAACCCGAGAATTCCTTCAAAACAGGTCCTGATACCTCCTAAAGCAAAATCCAAAGACAAAGGGAAAGCCCCCCAAACCCAGCCTACAAAACCAGAGAGCCCCAAGCCTTTTGCAAAACTCATGTCTTGAGCCATCTTAGTTGCTAAACCTATCAAATCCTGGTATGAGGCAGTTATTGAAGAAGAAGAAACTACAAAACCACCACAGGTACAAACAGACGCAGTTTAACATTGGGTTGACACTATATCCAAATCACCAGAATTACTTCTGGCATTACAAAAAGTGTCCCAACATGCCTCCTGTGACTCCGTATCTCAAACAAGTAGTATTTCCAAATCCGTTTCAAAACCCCAAGGAGGCATTTCTGCTTCAAAACCCCTCCTTTCTTTACAACAAACCAGTTTTCCAAAAACCAAATCCAAATATATTTTCAGAACTAATTTCCAAAATATTTTAACTATGGAAGAAGGATTTTATCATGAAAACCCTTCCATTGCTGATTCAAAAAATTTCCCTATTGGTACTACAAACCCTGGAATTTAGCCAAACCACAATCCTACTATGCTGCCATCCTTGAGATTACCAACTCTGTCAAGTTCAAACACTTCAAACTACATTTCGATCACACTAAACCGGTATATTCTACATGCATCATTCACAAAGTTATCCATCCTAAAGATTGGGGACAACCCTTACATCAACCTCTCTCCTTCCCCATACACTTCCGTACAAACCCCAGGACTTCAATACTTCCTATACATATTGGGATTACCAACAGGCATGGTTCAATGCCTTCCTCTTACAAAATCAAAACCATAGCCATTCTTGGCTTTTCTACTTCCATAGTGTCATGAATACTACAAACCTCCTCCTCTGATTCCTCCAATGGTGGGACTACATTGGTTGTCATGTTGACTACCTCAAAGAACATCCTCTGGTTGAAAATGGTTACCTCCATTTCAAAAATAATTTTCAACCAACTCCTTCTTAAAGGAAGTTTCCTTCCCTTCTCATTTTCTGTACAAATTTTTTTGTTCCATGGGTATGTTCATGGTTCTATGATTATAATCTCCAAAACGAACATTTAGTACTTGTTCGCAAATTCAAAATCAAATGGTGGGATTCCTTTGCAGCCGAATCCAAAAGTTCAAAATTAGCTCTTACGAAATGGTTACAAAAACATCAAACAGCTCCTATTATTGATCATCATCCTCAATCAAAATTTCTAGCCCGGAAGGCTTAAATGGTAGCTCTCCTTGCCTCTACTAGAACTAAGGAAGAATACCTCCAAATAGTACAAGACATTATACAAAGCCAAGACCCGAAAACAGTCTCGTCCCAATCCAGCTCATCTGACTCGACATCTCCTGCCATTTCCCTTGGAGACGATAATGAAGATGACTGCTTTGGCATTCTACCACCTATCAAGAGACATTAAAAAAAAAAGAGTATTTCAGGCTTTTAAGGCTTATCCGTTTCGAGCCCATATCTTTTCGACTCAACTGTTTTGAGTCCCTTTGTTTCATGCCCATTTTGTTTCAAGCCTTTTTTCTACAAAAAATTACCTGATGCTACAAACAGACAAATCAAGTGTCGGTGGCAAGAAGACAACAACGAAAATCCCACAAAAAACATAGGCAATTTCTATTTTGTCGTCACCCAATCATGACAGGCAATACCACATGGGTTCTGGAGGAATCTCCAGGCTTTCCAAAAAGCAATACCATATGGGTTCTGAAGGAATCTCCAGGCTTTTCAAAAGATGTTTTTGGCCTCTTCCGTGTCAACTCGTCTATAAAAGGGGACTCCTAAATCCTTAGAGGGCAGACTATCATTTTTTTCCTCAGAAGATTTTACTCTGTAACCCATATCCATTCTCCTCTGTAACCAATATCTCCTGTATTGATTTACATTACAAATTTAAGTAAGATTCTATTTTCATTATTTACATTCTTGCTATATTTTATATTTCTGTACATTTAAGTATGCTTTGTGTTTGATCAAGGATCCTGACATTGTTGGTCTTGCCTTGTTCATTCGCATCAGAAATATGTTTATATTTGTTTGTATTTATTTCTTTGTTCTTTTCACAAAATCAGTATATCAGTTGGAAACCTGTGACCCGATCTAAAAGATCATTCTCAGGTATAATAACGCCACGTGCTGTTATGTTACTATTTTAATCCTTCATCTTACACTGGTATGAAGGAGACTATTAAGGAAAGATAATGCAGAAGGATTATCTTTCCCTAATA